>ENA-ORTJ01000181-ORTJ01000181.1-human-gut-metagenome-genome-assembly--contig:-NODE-181-length-58738-cov-7.641975_pt1 | contig 58738 bp, 52 predicted proteins | sample MGYA00242069_ERZ509187 | MGnify/ENA primary metagenome ERZ509187 (study PRJEB26280, sample SAMEA2338779) | human gut metagenome | biome: human gut; feature: human-associated habitat; material: faeces... | reverse complement strand
CTCATTCCGCAGCTATGGCTTCTGAGATCCTTCCGGGAAGAACACTTCTTGAAGCTCTGAATACAGACCTTGTATGTGATGCTATTAATACAGCTATGAGAGAACTGTTCCTTCAGATTGTTTACGGAAGAACTCAGAGTGCATTCTCAGAGGACGGACTTCCGATAGGAGCAGGACTTGAGGACCTTGGAAAAGGACTTCGTTCACAGGTTGGTACAATGTACGGAACACTGAAAAAAGGACCTCGTTATCTTGAGATGACAGATGGTTATGTAACAGGAATCGCACTGAACGAAGATGATGAGATCATCGGATATCAGTTTGTAAACTTCGGTAAGATGATGGACTTCATCAAAGCTGGAGACGAGCCGGCTGTAGCGCTTGAGAAAGCTAAAGGACAGTACGGACGTGTTGACGATGCTGTTAAGATCATTGACCCAAGAAAAGAGTAAGGAGGACTATTTCAATGGCATTATTTGAATCATATGAAAGAAGAGAAAAACAGATTCTTGCAAAACTCGCTGAGTATGGAATCAACTCCATCGAAGAAGCTGCAGAAGTAACTAAAGCAGCTGGTCTTGACGTTTACAAGATGGTTGAAGGAATTCAGCCAATCTGTTTCGAGAACGCTAAGTGGGCTTACACAGTAGGTGCTGCTATCGCAATCAAAAAGGGATGTACAAAGGCAGCTGATGCAGCAGCAGCAATCGGAGAAGGACTTCAGTCTTTCTGTATTCCGGGATCTGTTGCAGATCAGAGAAAAGTTGGTCTTGGACATGGTAATCTTGGAAAAATGCTTCTTGAAGAAGATACAGAGTGCTTCGCATTCCTGGCTGGACACGAGTCATTCGCAGCAGCTGAGGGTGCTATCGGTATCGCTGAGAAAGCAAACAAAGTTCGTAAAAAACCTCTGCGTGTTATCCTGAACGGTCTTGGAAAGGACGCTGCTCAGATCATCGCACGTATCAACGGATTTACATACGTTGAGACAGAACTTGACTATCACACAGGAGAACTGAAAGAAGTATTCCGTAAAGCATACTCTGAAGGACTTCGCGCGAAAGTTAACTGCTACGGAGCTAACGACGTAGTAGAAGGTGTTAAGATCATGTGGAAAGAGAATGTAGACGTATCTATCACAGGTAACTCTACAAACCCTACAAGATTCCAGCACCCAGTAGCAGGAACATATAAGAAAGAGCGTATCGAAGCTGGAAAGAAATACTTCTCAGTTGCTTCAGGTGGTGGTACAGGACGTACACTTCACCCAGATAACATGGCAGCTGGACCGGCTTCTTACGGAATGACAGATACAATGGGACGTATGCACTCTGATGCACAGTTCGCTGGATCTTCATCTGTACCGGCTCACGTTGAGATGATGGGACTTATCGGAGCAGGAAACAACCCGATGGTTGGTATGACTGTTGCTGTAGCAGTTGCTGTAGAAGAAGCTGCAAAGGCTGGTAAATTCTAAGAATCCCAGTAAAATCAAAGGTTGAAAATAGACAATGTTCGCAATTCAAAGTGTTCATTGTCTATTTTTTATTTTTCCTAAAAATGTGTTCATAGCTACATGTATGAAATGAAGAGCAACAAAAATATAATCCATAAATATTTTAATCCATAAATATTACCCACAAAAAACTGTTTTATTTCAAGATAGTTTGTTATAATAATAAAACAATGAGTTATATAGGATAATAAAGGAATATAAGAATTAATGATTACGAATAGTATTCATTTTCAGAAATAGTTAAAGTTTGAATATATGACGATTTTGAAATTAATTTTACTACAATCTAGAAAAAACGAGGTATCACACATGAAGATAAAGATGGTAGACATTGCAAGGCATCTCGGAGTTTCCAAAGCGACAGTTTCGCTTGCAGTAAACGGAAAGCCGGGAGTCAATGAAGAAACCAGAAGAATGGTTTTGGAATGTCTGGAAGAAATGAAGAAGAATAACGGAGTGATTCCGGTAAAAGAGAATATCGTTACAGTGTCTGGCCATCCGGTGAATCAGATGATCAAAATAGTGATCGTTAATCACAGCAAAGGTGCTGCGTGTAATTCAGAAACAGATCTCTGGTCAGATGTACTTGCTACATTTGATTCTGAAGCAAGAAGACTTGGATATCTTTATGGAGTGACATATTTAAATGATGACATTGCGCAAATAGAAGCAGTAATTACGGAATGTAATATGGATTTTGTGGCAGGCGTTCTTCTTTTTGGAACCGAATTAAAAGAAGAAGATCAAAACCTGCTTGAAAGAATCAAAAAACCATTGGTTCTTTATGACTGTGAACTTCCAGATAGTCGGTATAGCAGCGTATGTGCAGACAATAGACAAATGCTAAAAAGTGCTGTGGATTATCTGTACAAGGAAGGTGCATCAGATATTTATTATTTCTGCACAGGGAAAGATAATTATAATTATCGAGTTCGTAAAGAAGCATTTTTAAATACAAAGTCTAACGAAGATACCGCATCTGCAAAACATATTCTTGATCTTGGAGATGAAATTCCAAAGATAACGGAGACTTTGTTAGACTGGTTAAGAAAAAATCCGCTTCCGCAAGGAATTTTATTTGAAAATCAACAGATTTCAATCGGTGCGTTGACGGCGCTTCGAAAGTATGGAGTGAATATCCCACAGGAAGTGAAAGTTGTCGGATTTGGTATGATTCCTGACTATATATACCAGGATCTAAAGTTGGTACAAATGAGAATATCTGAAATAGAAGGTGTTCTTCTTACAATGGATTTACTGGATAAAAAGATTCGTCAGTATTCAATGTCTAAAGTTAAGATATACACAGAAGCAGAAATGATTATAAGTTAAAATAATCGTAAGACAAAAGAACAAGATGAACAAAAAGAGTTTTTGAATTGTGTGAAAATTCATAAGAATCAGAAACTCTTTTTAATTATTTGCATAATCATATTGATTTGTAAGAGAATTAGTTGTAAAAATCATACAAATACAACACCATAATTATTAAAAAACTGGTATAATATAATAGTGAAAAATTTATCAATTTCAATCTGCAGCGAGATGATAAAAGAACGGGAAAAGAAAACAAATTGGAGGAACAGAAAATGAATGAATATTTTCCACATTTATTTGAACCAATTAAAATTGGTAAGACAACGGTAAAGAACAGAATCTTTATGCCGCCGATTTCCACAAACATGGCAGATAAAGGCTATGTGACAGATGCGTTGGTTGAGCATTATTCAGCCAGAGCGAAGGGCGGAGTTGGACTGATCGTTACAGAAGTTACGACAGTAGAGCCGGTATATACATACTTGCCGGGAGATATGTCAATCTATGATGACTCTTATATTCCGGGATGGAAGAAACTGGTAGATGCAGTGCATCAGTATGATACGAAGATCTTAGCACAGCTATTTCATCCGGCTTATATGGCATTTCCAATTCCGGGAACGCCTCAGCTGATCGCACCGTCCAATGTCGGTCCTTATTATGCGAAGTCAGCACCGAGAGCAGTAACAGTAGAAGAACTGCATGTACTTGTTCAGCAGTTTGGAGAGGCTGCACGCCGTTTCCAGATCGCAGGTGGAGACGGAGTCGAGATCCAGTGTGCACATGCGCATGGACTGCTCGGTGGATTCCTCACACCACTTTATAATAAGAGAACAGATGAGTACGGCGGAGACATTAACGGACGTCTCAGACTGACACTTGAAGTAATTGCAAAGATCCGTGAACTTTGTGGTGATGATTTCATTATTGATGTTCGTATTTCAGGAGATGAGTACAGTGAAGGTGGTCTGACACTGAACGACATGATCTATGTATCCAAACAGCTTGAGAAAACAGGTGTTGATTTCATCCATGTTTCCGGAGGAAATACAATCAAGAGAGGAAGTTCCATGCCTGCACCTGGTACATCACCGGCACCGCATGCACACGCAAGTGAGGAGATCAGAAAGCATGTGAATATTCCGGTATCTACAGTTGCAAGAATCAATGAACCATGGGTAGCGGAAGAACTTATCGCAAACGGAAAGACAGATATCTGTATGATTGGTCGTCCGAACCTGTGTGACAGTGAATTTGTTAATAAAGCTGCAGAAGGAAAAACAGATGATATCCGTCCATGTATCGGATGTGGACGTTGCCTGACAGGAATCATGTTTGGTAATCCGATTAGCTGTACAGTGAATCCATCTGTAGAGTCTGATGAGATCAAAGAAGCAGACGAGAAGAAGAAAGTTCTTGTGATCGGTGCAGGTCCGGCAGGAATGGAAGCGGCTTATGTTGCCAAGAAACGCGGACATGAGGTTGTTCTTTGCGAAAAGAGTGGTGAGTTCGGAGGACTCTTAAGACTTGCAGCAGTTCCAATCGCCAAGCAGGAACTTTGTAAAGTAATCAAATTCATGGCACGTCGTCTGAAAAATGAAGGAATTGAAGTTCGTATGAACTGCGAAGTAACACCGGAAATGCTTGCGGGAGAATTTAATGATTATGAGGTTGTCTGTTCTACAGGCGCAGTTCCGAAAGAAATCCCTCCATTCAAAGTATTTAAGCAGACAATGACAGCAGATGATGTACTTGCAGGAAGAAAATATCCGGGAAGAAAGATCGTTATTCTTGGAGGTGGTTCTGTCGGATGTGAGACAGCAGATTATCTTGCACCATTGATTGATGACATGTTCCCTGCAAACCGTGACATCACAGTGATCGAGATGACGCCATCACTGATGCCGGGTGAAGGCGGAGCAGCTAAGAGTCAGCTGACAATGAGACTCAAGAGAAAAGGTGTGAAGATTGAACTGAACAGTCAGGTGACAAAGGTTGATGAGACTACGATCACTTATGAGAAAGACGGACAGGAATACCATATCACAGATGCGGATACACTAATCTTTGCAGTCGGTTATGCACCGAACAAGGTAGAGGCTACAGAAGAGAGAGTTCATTTTATCGGAGACTGTGATAAAGTCGGAACTCTGAAAGATGCAATTGCTGCAGGACATAAACTGGCAGAAGAATTATAATTGCTAAAAGATGTGTCAGCAAATGCTGACAAAAATTATGCATGAAGTCTCAAGTATGTTAATTTGAAAGATATTAAAAATAAAGTAGAACGGAGAAAAAAGATGGGGAATAAATTATCAGAACCAATTAAAGTTGGAGATCTTACTTTTAAAAACAGAATTATGTTTCCACCGCTCACAACAGGTTATGAAGAAAGAGATGGATCGATTGGGGAGAGAAGTCTGAATTTCTATGAAAGACTTGCGAAAGGTGGAGCAGCATATGTTGTTATCGGAGATGTAGCTCCTGTAAGAACAGCTTCACCGACACCAAAGCTTTATGATGACAGCCAGATTCCGGTATATAAAAATCTGGCAGACACATTACATAAGTATGACTGTAAGCTTGCACTTCAGCTGTTCCATCCGGAATATGATGTTCCGGGTGTCGGACGTATGATCATGGAGGCAGGTATTGCAAGACAGGCTGCGGCAAAAGCACAGGCAGAGGGAAATGCAGAAGAAGCAAAGAAACAGATGGAAGAATGCGATAGACTTACGAAAGGCGCTTATGCAAAACTTCATCATGATATGCAGCATTTTGTGACAGAGGCAACTGTTGAGCAGTTAGAAGATATTAAAAACAGTATCGCTGCATGTGCAGTAAAGGCGCAGAAAGCAGGAATCGATGCGATTGAAGTACATGGAGATCGTCTCCTTGGTTCCCTTTGTTCAAAAATTCTGAACCATAGAGAAGATCAGTATGGAGGAAGTCTTGAGAACCGTACAAGATATGCACTCGAAGTAGTAGCAGCAATCAAAGAAGCTGCACCGGATCTTATGATTGAGTATAAACTGCCAATCATTACAGTAAATCCTGATGGATCACTTCGTGGAAAAGGCGGACTTGAGGCAGAAGAAGGAATCCGGTTTGCAAAGATGCTTGATGAAGCTGGAATCGATATGATTCAGGTTGCTCAGGCGAACCATACAGGAAACATGGGAGATACAATTCCGCCAATGGGAGATGTTCCATATAACTGGACTCTTCCGGTTGCCAGAGAAGTGAAAAAACTGGTATCCGTTCCGGTTGCAACAGTTGGTCGTGTTGTCAGCTTAGAAGCAGGAGAGAAGATCCTCGAAGACGGAGATGCCGATATCGTAGCTTATGGACGTTCCATGCTTGCAGATGCAGATATTGCCAATAAAGCTATATCCGGAGAGTGCATCAGAGAATGCTTGAACTGTAATAAAGGATGCGTAGATGCAATTCAGGGACGTAAATACATTTCCTGCGTATTAAATGCAGAGAACGGAAACGAAGGAACTATATTTATCAAACCTGCAGACGAGAAGAAAAAGGTTGCAGTTGTAGGTGCCGGAATCGCCGGACTTGAGGCAGCAAGAGTTGCAGCAAAACGTGGACATGAAGTAACCGTATTTGAGAAATCAGATAAGATTGGTGGACAGATCCATTTGGCAGCAGTTCCGCCAAGAAAGAGCGAGATTTTAAGATCTATTGAATATTATGAGAAGATTCTACCAGAACTTTCTGTAGATGTGAAATTAAATACAGAAGCAGATTGTGAAGAGCTGAATAAGTTTGATCATGTAATTCTTGCCATCGGTGCGCATAACATGGATCTTCCAATGTCTGTTACAGACAGCAATGTTGTTTCTGCCTGGGATGTTCTTGCAGGATGCGAAGTGAGTGGAGCATGTGCAGTACTTGGCGGAGGATTAGTTGGAACTGAAACAGCAGAATTCCTTGCACAGAAAGGTCTCAAAGTAAGCATTGTCGAGATGCTGGATCAGATTGCAACAGGAGAATCCGAGACAGTAATGCCACTGATCAAAAAAGACTTTGAAGAACACGATGTAAAAGAGTATGTGAATACAAGAGTGAATTCCATCGAGAATAATGTGATTCATGCTGTGAATACAAAAGACGAGTCAGAGGTTACAATTGAAGCTGATACAATTGTGAATGCACTCGGGTCTAAGAAGAATCTCTTCGACGACAGTAAGCTGACAGTTCCATTTGTATATGTTGGAGACTGCAGCGGTGAGAGAACAGCAGATATCTCGGCAGCAATCCGCAGCGGATATCAGGCTGGAAATGAAATCTGAGAATTTTTAAGTTTTATTCAGTGAGAAAATAAGTAAAATACAGGGTGATGCTGTAAACAGAAAATCTGTAGACAGTATCACCCTGTTTCAGTTATAATAAAATAAAATTTTTGTTATAAAAAATGATAATGGAGCAAGACTATGATAAACAAAGAACTATTTTATAAAGTAACATTAATTGATTGCAACGGAAAAGAATTGGAAGTTGCTAAATTTCTGCAGATTTTAACAGGAATGGAAAAAACAGAAACAAGAAGAATTGTAGCAAGTTTGCCGTGTGTTTTGTATGAAGAGCTTGACGGAGAGGCGTGTTCTTATATTGAGGAGGCACTGGATTTCTATACAGCAAAATATAAGTTTGAACCAGTCGGTGATGAAAAAGAAGTGTATGAAGTAGATCCATTGGTGTATCCTTCAAAACAGGTGATCGCGCTTGGAAGTATGGTTGACTACATCGGTAAGAGGTCAGAGTTTGTAAGCATCGCGAGAAAATATGATTTCCCGAAGAATGTGAGTCTGAATGATACGCCTTTCCTGGTAAAAGACGGTTTGGCAGAGGAGCAGGCAGTGAACCTGCGACAGGATCTTCGCAATATGGGAATGTTTGCGCTGATTATGAGAAGCGGAGCAGAAGTCCAGCAGGTGAAGAAGAGGGGATTTTTAGCAGGGGTGTTTGCACGTTGAGATGAATAAAAGGGTTGTTTGATACAGACAGCTGTGAGTAGTGATTATATAGCCGATTTCTTACAGAAAATTCAATTGGATTTTATTGACACTTTTGCTGAGAAGGACTACAATATCTTTAGATTGTTAATTTAATAACATACAAATAAGGAGTTTAGGAGGCAGACAAAAATGGCAAATATTTTATGTAGTCCAAGCAAATATGTTCAAGGTGCAGGTGAGATGAAAAAGCTGGGTGAATATGCTCAGAAGTATGGTAAAAAAGCACTTGTACTGATCACAGAGTCGGGGTATAAACGTATTGAAGACGTTCTCAAAGTTGGATTTGAAGGATATGATATTGAACCAGTGTATGAGTATTTCAACAGAGAATGTAGCAAGACAGAAATTAATCGTTTGGTAGCCGTTATGAATGAAAAGGGCTGTGATGTTGTTATTGGTATTGGCGGAGGAAAGATCCTTGATACTGCGAAAGCAGTTGCTTATTACAAAGAAGTGCCGGTACTGATCTGTCCGACAATTGCATCTACAGATGCGCCATGCAGTGCACTTTCTGTTATTTATACTGATGAAGGCGTATTCGAAGAATACTTATTCCTCCCAGCTAATCCAAACATGGTTCTGATGGACACAGAAATTATTGCAAAATCACCAGTCAGACTGACAGTTTCCGGAATGGGTGATGCACTTGCAACTTATTTTGAAGCAAGAGCCTGTCAGGCTAGCGAAGCAACAACTTGTGCTGGTGGAAATGTTACTATGGCAGCGATGTCACTCGCAAAACTGTGCTTTGATACATTGATGAATGAAGGTGTGAAGGCAAAACTTGCTCTGGAAGCAGGAGCCTGCACAAAAGCTGTTGAGAAGGTAATTGAAGCTAATACATTGCTTAGTGGAATCGGATTTGAGAGTGGCGGTCTTGCAGGAGCACATGCAATCCATAATGGATTCACAGTTTTGGACGAGTGTCATCATATGTATCATGGAGAGAAAGTTGCATTTGGAACAATCACACAGCTTGTTCTGGAAGACATTCCGGCAGAAGAACTGGAAGACATTATAGATTGGTGCATTGAACTGGGACTTCCTGTTACATTAAAAGAACTTGGTATTACAGAAGTGACAGACGAGAAGCTTATGGCAGTTGCGACAGCAGCCTGTGCAGAGAATGATACACTTCATAACATGCCATTTGAGGTGACACCTGAGACTGTATGCGCAGCAATTAAGGCAGCAGATGCTTACGGAAGATATTTCCTGGGAGAATAGAATATGGGAAATAGGACACCATTTCGTTAAAATAGAAAAACCAATTTGACAAACTGATTTTCTGTGGTATAATTTTCATGCTGTGAAAAACAGCCGACAGTTCATTTGTACCTTCCTGTCGAAAAACAAAACCAGGGCTAGTTAAGAAGATTCTAGGCTCTGCGTACAAAGAAGTACGCAGAGCTTTTTATATTATTCAGGAAATACTTTCCCATATATATAAAACGCTCCGCTTAGGATACACAGCTCTTAAAAGGTACATACATTTCAAATACAGGAGAGTTGAAATATGTATTATTTGCAAACAAAAGCCAGTTTTGACGCAGCACATTTTCTCTGGAAATACGAGGGAAAATGCAGAAATATCCACGGACATCGTTGGAATATTGTCGCAAAAATCAAAAGTCAAGAGTTGGAGCAAGAAGGACAGACACGAGGAATGGTAGTGGACTTTGGTAATCTGAAAAAGGATCTGAAAAAACTTTGCGATTCCTTTGATCATAGTCTGATTTACGAGACAGGATCACTGAAAGCAGAAACAGTAGCTGCACTTCAGAATGAGGACTTTCATCTGGAGAAAGTTTCTTTTCGTCCTACGGCAGAGAATTTCGCATATTATTTCTACAAGAAATTAACAGAACTTGGATACGGGGTTCATTGTGTGGAAGTATATGAGACACCGAATAATTGCGCGGTTTATGAGGAAGAGTAAATGAAAGTAGTAGAAAAATTCACCAGTATTAATGGGGAAGGCACACGGGCGGGAGAATTGGCAGTCTTTGTTCGTTTCAAAGGATGCAATCTGCGTTGTAGCTATTGTGATACTATGTGGGCCAATGAACCGGATTGCCCATATGAAGAGGAAACCCCAGAAGAGATTTTAAATTATGTTTTAGGAACCGGAATTCGCAATGTGACACTTACAGGTGGAGAACCGTTACTGCAAAAAGACATCAGAGAATTGATCCACCTTCTTTTACAAGCCGGTTTACAGGTTGAAACTGAGACAAATGGCGCAGTTGATTTATCTGCATTTTGTGAAGAACGACCGGTATTTACAATGGATTATAAGTTACCGTCAAGCGGGTGCGAAGAATATATGATAACAGAGAACATGGAACTGCTAGGAAAGGATGATACTGTAAAATTTGTATGTGGCAGCCAGGAGGATCTGTTAAAAGCACTGGACGTGATTCAGACTTATAATCTGACAAACAGGTGTCATGTGTATCTTAGTCCTGTTTTTGGATCCATAGAGCCAGTGCAGATCGTAGAATTTATGCTGAAACATCGGTTGAATGGTGTGCGTCTGCAGATTCAGATGCATAAAGTAATCTGGGATCCAAATGAACGGGGCGTATAAATAAGTAGTGAGGTGATGGAGATGAAAGCATTAGTTCTCTTTAGTGGAGGAATTGATTCAACAACGGCATTAGGACTGGCAATCAAAAAGTACGGGAAAGACCAGGTGATTGCACTCTCGGTTTCCTATGGACAGAAGCACGATAAAGAAATCAGGGCTGCAATAGCAGTTGCCGAATATTATGGCGTGGAGCATCTGTTCCTGGATTTAAGCAAGATATTTCAATATAGCAACTGTTCACTGCTTCAACAGTCCACGGAAGAAATTCCGGAGGAGAGTTACGCAGAGCAGATTTCAAAAACAAATGGCGATAAGCCTGTAAGCACATATGTACCGTTCCGAAATGGGTTATTTCTTTCTTCGGCAGCAAGTATCGCACTGAGCAAGGAATGTGGAGTGATTTATTATGGAGCTCATGCAGATGATTCTGCCGGTTTTGCTTATCCGGATTGCTCACCTGTATTCAATCAGGCAATGAATGAAGCAATCTGGGAAGGCTCCGGACATCAGTTGAAAATAGAAGCACCTTTTGTAAATGTATCCAAAGCCGAAGTAGTACGGATTGGTTTAGAATTGGGAGTTCCGTATGAGTTGACGTGGTCTTGTTATGAAGGGGGAGAGAAACCTTGCGGCAAATGTGGAACATGCATTGATCGTGCGGCAGCATTTCAGGCGAATCACGTAGAAGACCCGGCATTGAGATAGAGGAGGAAGCAATGAGAGAAAAAGAAAACTTAACATTATTGGGAAATCAGCAAACAGAATACCGTATGGATTATGATCCGTCTGTATTGGAGGAATTTCAGAATAAACATCCTGAAAATGATTATTTTGTCAAGTTCAACTGCCCTGAATTTACAAGCCTATGCCCAATCACCGGACAGCCGGATTTTGCAACGATTACGATTTCCTATGTTCCGGACGAACGTCTTGTGGAGAGTAAATCCTTGAAATTGTATTTGTTCTCATTCCGAAACCATGGAGATTTTCATGAAGATGTGATTAATATAATTATGAAAGATCTTGTCAAGCTTCTTGAACCAAAATATATAGAAGTCTGGGGAAAATTCCTTCCACGTGGAGGTTTGTCCATCGATCCGTATTGCAATTATGGAAAGCCAGGTACCAACTGGGAGCAGGTTGCCTGGAATCGTATGAGTAATCATGATATGTTTCCGGAGAAAATTGATAATCGGTAAGATAACGGAGCAGAGGAAACGTGCTTTGCTGATATCAGTTACAGGAGCACATGTTATATTAATGACAGGACGAAAAACCTTGATTTACAAGGAGTTCGGGCCTGTCTTTTCTATTTCATAAAAACATATGGGCGAAAATATGATGAGAGGTGAGACGGTAGTTGATTGACAACATAGCATATATTTGGTACTATCAAGTAACGCAGTGCGTTATTTAAATGGGAGGGTTCAATCATGAGCAGAGGAAAAGAAGTAAAAGAATTAAGAGAAAAAATGGGAATGAACAGACGTGAATTTAGTGACTACTATGGGATTCCGTATCGTACCGTTCAAGATTGGGAAGCAGAGAAAAGAGAACTTCCAGAATATCTGTTACGTTTATTAAAGTATAGAGCAGAAACGGAATGTCGAATAAAACGAATGGATGATTAGGACTGAATATTATTTTTTTAATAATAAATAACGCATTGCGTGTATTTGAGCGAAGCAGAAGGAGGTAGACGTGGAAAGAAAAGTAAATGTAATCGAGGATATAGATGGAAAGAAAACGGTATTTATTCATGACATCATATTCAAAGGGAAAAGATCTGTAAAATGGGAGGATGTTGAAAAATATCTAAAACAATATGTAGGAGATATCTACACAATTGATGACAGCAATGATGCAGTTTATATTGGAACAGATTTACCGGATGAGTATACTCATTCAAATTATACACATATTTTAAAAGGAGCAAATGCGAAGGCAAAAGCTAATGCCGCACAGGGATTACCAGAATTGATTGAAATTGCAGCCGGAAAGAAATTTACTGAAAATTATAAAGAAAAACATACTATAGATGCAATGTATGGTTGGTATCGTTATGAGTCAAGATTTGCTTTGCCAGTGTTTAATGAAGTTGGGGAAATTGAAAGATATAATGTTTTTAATGTAATAATGGTTATTCGACATGCAAAAGATGGTAAAATGTATCTGTATGATATAATGAACATAAAAAAAGAAACGAGCACCCTTTTCCAGTCCGAAGACATTACTCAGTAAAAAACCCATTTCTTAGCTACGATTGTACCCCCATAGTAGCAAAAAGTCAATAAAAAGAAACGAATATATTTTGGAAATCATTTCACAATTAAATAATCTACCCATTCTAATCCATGCACTTTATTTCCACAGATAAACGTATGTATGATATAATTTGAGTTAGTACGTTAAATGATATTGTTGAAATTATAAACGATTACAGTGGAGGTGATTCAGATGGCAGTAAAGGCTAATCACGATATTTCTTCAGGTTTAGATACGGCTTTTATTAATTCAGCAATCAACTCAAATTTGGCATATAGGCCTGAGTTTGTTTCTAATGACTACACGCAGGGGAAAAAAGTATCTGTTGCAATCGAGCGAGAGCTTCGCCATTGTGATGCTTTTTATATTAGCGTGGCATTTATTACCGAAGGTGGACTGGCACCGTTAAAGCAGGTACTTGCTGAATTACGCGATAAAGGTATACCGGGAAAAATATTAACGACAAGTTATCTGACATTTACAGAACCGAAAGCATTAAAAACTTTAGCGGATCTATCGAATGTTGAAGTGCGAGTATATGATTCTACAGATGAAGGTGCATCTGGGTTTCATACGAAAGGATATATTTTTAAAGAAGAAGAGATTTACCGTTTTATCGTAGGAAGTTCCAATATGACAGCGTCTGCATTTTCAGTGAATAAAGAGTGGAATACGAAACTCGTTTCAACTTCTGATGGTGAACTACTGAAGCAAATGATGACGGAATTTAATGCTCTTTGGAATAGTGAACATACACTTGCAGTAAAAGACTTCATTGAGGATTATGAAGTAAGATATAAACTTATAAAAGAACAGAAGAAAAATGCTGCTAAAGAGCAAATGGTTGATCTTCAAGCATATAAGTTACAGCCGAATAAAATGCAGGCACGATTTGTAAGCAATTTTCGTAAATTATTAGAGAGCAATGAACACAGAGGACTTTTGGTCAGTTCATGTGGTAGCGGAAAAACCTATGCATCTGCCTTTGCACTTAGAGAAACAAAACAGAAAAAAGTGTTGTTTTTGGTGCATAGAGAACAAATTGCAAAACAAGCTTTGAAGAGTTATAAGCGTGTGTTTGGTAGTAATAGAACTTACGGATTATTATCTGGTACAGAAAAGAGTTTTGCACAGGATTATATTTTTTCTACGATGCAAACAATGGCTAAAGATGAGATTATGCAGAAATTTTCACCGGACCATTTTGATACAATCGTAGTTGATGAAGTGCATAGGGCCGGTGCAAATAGTTATCAGAAAATCATGAGTTATTTCAAGCCTAATTTTTATCTGGGCATGACCGCATCTCCGGAACGTATGGACGGATTTGATATATTTGCATTGTTTGATCATAATATTGCATATGAAATTCGACTCCAACAAGCATTAGAGCAGAATCTTTTATGTCCTTTCCATTATTATGGAATTACCGATCTGATTATTGACGGCGAGACGATTAATGAAAAAGAGGACTTTAATCAATTAACCTGTTCTGCAAGAGTAGACCATATCTTAAAGCAAGCAAATTATTATGGTTATAATGGAGATCGTGTAAAAGGTTTGATTTTCGTAAGCCGCAAGGATGAGGGAAAAGAATTGTCCAGACTTTTTAATGAACGTGGATTGCGTACATTATTTTTGTCTGGAGATGATTCTCAGGAAAAACGTGAGAGTGCTATTGAACGTTTGGAGCAGGATGACTATGAGGGCGGATTAGATTACATTTTTTCTGTAGATATTATGAATGAGGGTATTGATGCACCACGTGTAAACCAAGTAATTATGCTTCGTCCGACACAGTCACCGGTAATATTTGTTCAGCAGTTGGGGCGTGGACTTAGAAAAGCTGATAATAAAGAATATGTTGTAATATTGGATTTCATTGGTAATTACACGAATAATTTTATGATTCCAATTGCTTTGTCGGGTGACCGCAGTTACAATAAAGATTCCATTCGTAGATATGTATCAGAAGGTACACGTGTGATTCCTGGAGAATCTACAATTCATTTTGACGCGATTTCCAGAGAACGCATCTACCATTCTATAGATCAGGCAAGAACCAATGATGTAAAATTACTTAGAGAATCTTTCGATAATTTGAGATATCGTTTGGGAAGAATCCCGACCGTTTTGGATTTTAAGGAGTATGGTTCTATTGATGTGCGTAAATATTTTGAGAAGTTTGGATCTTATTATGCGTTCTTAAAGAAATACTATTCAGATGACTATACTGTTACCTTAAATACGCAAGAAGAGGTAATTATTGAATTCCTTTCTAAGAAAGTTACAAATATGAAGAGGATTCACGAATTATTAGTACTGAAACATTTGATTAATCAAAATCAGAGAATTCTTGCATATATGGAAAAATTGTTGCCTGAACAGTATAAAGCGACTTATTCCAAGATAGTAGAGGAATCCGTTATACGTAATTTAACAAACGAATTTGCGAAAGAAGAGGAACGAAAAAAATATGCTTCTTGTGTATTAATTAAAAAAGTTGATGAAGGATATGAATTGCATCCGGAATTCAAGGCATTGCTGATACGTGATTCTGAATTTTCAAAAATGGTCAAGGAACTTATAGAATATGGTATAGAGACTATTGAAGAAAGATATGCACAACCGTATAAAGATACGAACTTTCAGTTGTATCAAAAGTATACTTATGAAGACGTGTGTAGATTACTGAACTGGAAAAAGAATTTGAATGCGCAAAATATTGGCGGATATTTTTATGATACTGCTACGAAAACGCTTCCAGTCTTTATTAACTATGATAAGACAGAAGATGCGATTGCATATGAAGATCGTTTTGTTTCACAGCAGAACTTAATAGCATTATCCAAACATCCAAGAAAAGTAGATTCCAGTGATGCAGATCATTTTTATAAGAGAACAGTAAAGGATCGAGACAATAGAATTTTTCTTTTTGTTCGTAAAAACAAGAATGATAAAGAAGCAAAAGAATTCTACTTTTTAGGCGAAATCTATGCAAAGGGATCTCCAATCCCGATTAAGATGGAAAAAACGAAGGACGATGCATTCGAGATCAATTATACTTTGGATGTACCGGTTCGAGATGATATTTATGAATATATGACAAGTTAGGAGTTTATTTATGAAAACAATACATGTTGTAGCAGCAGTTATTTGCGATTCTTTTAATGAAAAATCAAAGATATTTGCAACAGCTCGAGGCTACGGAGATCTAAAAGGTGGCTGGGAGTTTCCGGGTGGAAAGGTTGAGGCCGGAGAAACACCGCAGGAAGCATTAAAGCGAGAAATCATGGAGGAACTGGATACAGAGATTTCTGTTGGTGAGCTTATTGATACTATCGAATACGACTATCCAACATTCCATCTTTCTATGGATTGTTTCTGGTGTGAAGTTGTCGCAGGACATCTGGAATTGAAAGAAGCGGAAGCTGCAAAATGGCTTATGAAGGAACAACTGGATAGCGTTGCATGGCTTCCGGCGGATGTCACGTTGATTGATGTGATTCGTGCTTGTATGAAATAGCGTTTACAATAGATAAACCAATAAAAGAAAAGCGAGTTGGTTGGATATAATATTTTTAAGGGAAGACTTGTAATAAGACATGCCCAGGATGGTAAGCTTTATTTATATGATATTTTGAGAATAAAAAAAGAAACGAGTAAGCCGCCTGAGTCATAAGACTGTACGGTTGTAAAACTCATTTCCTATTTGTTATAATATAATAGAACTGTTTTGTTGTCAATCCGAATGTTCAAAAAGTTTTCGTATATAGTAACTATAAACTGATTACTTTATTGGATATTCTAAAAGTGATACGTGTCTGACAGTACAAGATAAATACGGAAATATCTTTCTGTATCCGGAAAGCAGAAGAAACTGTCCATAACTGGACTTAAAAATCTAGAAATAATAAAAGTAGCTGCATAGTCAAAAGGTAAGCGGTATTGGTATCATGGACGCACCCTGAAAAAAGGCGGTATCCCGCCAGATTTCAGATGCCCTAGCAACTTAGTTGCCGAGTAGTTCACGACTATATATTAAAAGATAAAGGGACAATTTATGGAAGTTACAGTAATTAAATCCCGAAGAAAAACTATAGCTATTCAGGTAAATTCTGATCTAAGTGTCACTGTAAGGGCTCCGTATGGTGTCACAGAGAAATACATTGAGGAATTTCTTAATAAGAATGAAGCTTGGATAAGCAAACAGATGAATGAAATAAAAGTAAAGAAGAAAAGTGTTGAATCGGGAAATGTAGAAAACGTGACACTTGATAAAATCAAGGCACTTGCAGACCAGGCTCTTGAGACAATTCCAACCAGAGTAGAATATTTCGCAAGAATAATCGGAGTCACTTACGGGAATATAACCATCAGAAATCAGAAAACAAGATGGGGAAGTTGCAGCAGCAAAGGGAATTTGAATTTTAACTGTCTGTTAATGCTTGCACCTCCTGAGGTGTTGGATTATGTTGTGGTTCATGAATTATGCCATAGAAAACAGATGAATCATTCGAAAGCATTTTGGACAGAAGTAGAGAAGGTGTTCCCAGATTATAAAAAGTCAATTAAGTGGTTGAAAGAAGAAGGAAGCCAGATTATGTACATGGTAACAGAACTGGGGAAAATACCGGGGGATATTTCAAACATAAAAATGAAGGATCGAAAGAAATGAATCAAAATGAAACACAATGGGATAAACTCCTGAAGATAAAGACAACCGGGCGGGATGACTCTCATTCAGATCAGTATCGATATCCTTATGAACCAACGTCTTATATGGTATTGGAGCGCCTGGCAAACAGTGGACTGATCAGGAAAAATAATACTCTAATTGACTATGGAACTGGAAAAGGGCGGGTATGTTTTTATCTTTCGTATCAAACAAGATGCAAGACAATAGGCGTAGAGTATGATGAACGGATTTATAAAGGAGCCGCAGATAATAAAGAAGTATCCGTTTCTGCATCACGCACGGAGTTTGTATTATGCAGTGCAGAAAATTATGAAGTTCCGTCGGAAGTGGATCGCTGTTACTTTTTTAATCCTTTTTCTGTAGAGATATTACAGTCAGTTTTAGCGAGGATTTATGAATCTTATTATGAAAATCCGAGAGATATATTATTATTATTCTATTATCCTTCAGAAGAATATATCAGTATTTTAATGACTCAGGAACAGTTGATTTTTTATGATGAGATTAATACTTCAGATCTGTTTCCGGGTGAGGATAATAGAGAAAAAATCTTGATTTTTCAGGTACTTTAAGAATGCTCAAAACATATTGAACAGTTATAAAAGAACGTCTGTTCGAAATAATACTTGCATTATCGAACAACTGTTTGTATAATGAAAATATGAATACAGAAATTAGAAATAGTAATTATACAACACAGGAAAAGCTGCAGATTCTTGCTGACGCAGCAAAATATGACGTTGCATGTACTTCAAGTGGATCCAGCCGGCGGGGAAAGAAAGGAGAGCTCGGCAATGCAGAGGCATGCGGCATTTGTCATAGCTTTGCAGCAGATGGAAGATGTATTTCTCTGCTTAAGATTTTGATGACGAACCATTGTGCTTATGATTGCAAGTATTGTATCAATCGCAAGAGCAATGATGTAAAGCGGGCTACTTTTACTCCGGAAGAAATCTGTGACTTAACAGTAGAGTTTTATAAGCGTAATTATATTGAGGGTCTGTTTTTGAGTTCCGGAATCTTAAAGAATCCGACGTATACGATGGAGAAGATGTGCGAGACATTATTGCTGCTTCGAACGAAATACCATTTTAACGGTTATATTCATATTAAGACGATTCCGGGAGCATCCGACGAGTTGCTTGCGGCAGCAGGATATCTTGCGGATCGTATCAGTGTCAACCTTGAATTGCCCACGGAAGAAGGATTGCATACATTGGCTCCAAACAAGACGATGCAGAATATTCTGAATCCCATGGGTAAGGTGCAGAGTACGATTGCATCTCACAGAATGGCAATCGGAAAGTCAGCTTATATGGAACGAAGTGGCGGGAATAAGTTTTTGAATGCAGGTATTTTTTCTGATGCTTCGAAAAAACACTTTTCTGAGTGCTTGAATGTTCAGAAAAAGGATAAAGCCATTTCTCAGGATTCTCAGATGAATCGATTAGAGTCTTATAAAAGATATACTTCTCTAGATCATGCACTTACCTGGGAGAATGCAAACCAGTTGGCACCCCGTGATATGTCGCGATTAAAGCGCAGTTTTGCTCCGGCAGGACAGAGCACGCAGATGATCATTGGTGCGACCGGTGAGAGTGATTATACATTATTGCAAACGACACAGGCATTATATCAAGGCTTTGATCTGAAGCGTGTCTTCTATTCAGCATACATTCCATTGAATGAAGATAATGTGTTGCCGGAGATTGGAACGCCACCACCGCTTTTACGTGAACACAGACTGTATCAGGCTGATTGGCTGCTTCGATTTTATGGATTTCAGGCAGGAGAACTATTATCTTCAGAACAGCCGAATTTTAATGAGATGATTGATCCAAAGTGTGATTGGGCGTTACGCCATTTGGAGCAGTTCCCAATAGAAGTAGAGAAAGCAAATTATGCAACACTGCTTCGTGTTCCTGGAATCGGACCGAAATCAGCAAGCCGTATCACTTATGCAAGACGCTATGGAAGACTTGATTATGCAAGTTTGAAGAAAATGGGAGTCGTATTGAAGCGTGCACACTATTTCATCACGTGTGGTGGAAAACAGATGTACCATACTCCTATTGAGGCATCTTATATTACGCGACAACTAATTAGTGTAGATAAGAAAGATCTATGGAACACACAACATGCGAATGAGTCGTTTACCCAGATGACATTGACAGATTTTGGAGTATGCTGATGAAGATATTTACTTGCAAAGACCGTCTGGAAGATATCATGACCTGTATCTATGATGCATGGTCTGAAGCTTTACGGATTGGTCATAACCAGATACAATTAAAGAAAGAACCAGTATTTCAGCAAACGATATTTGATGAATATATTCATGTAGACCAAGATCTTTCTAAAGCAGAAAAAGTAATTCGCTCGATTCAGAGAGATATTTCGGATGAAGCATATCTGAATATCTATTTGGCTACTTTATCTGTCGAGGAAGATGCGCTACAGGCAATTTATAATTATCTCCGTGTTGGATTTTCAGTTGGAAGCAGTGTGTCACAACAATATGCGAATCCACATGTGATGCGGATATTAGAATTACGTCGCAGAGTGTCCAATGAAAGTCATCATTTCAGAGAGTTTGCACGATTTGAGCAGTTGAACGCAAGCAATGTTTATGTCAGCCATCTGGAGCCGAAAAGTGATGTTATTATGTTGGTTGGCAGACATTTTGCAGATCGCATGCCTTCAGAACAGTGGATGATCATAGATGATAACCGTAAAACAGCTTGTGTTCATCTGAAAGACGGAGAGAATTATCTCCGCTATCTGACAGATGAAGAATTTCAGACATTGAGAAAGACAGAAGAGTACGAAGATGAGTATACGGATATGTGGAAGACATTCTTTCATGCGATTGCGATAGATGAACGAAAGAATTATGTATGTCAGCGTAATTTGTTTCCGTTGTGGAAGAGAAAACACGCAGTGGAATTTAAAAAATAAATTTGACATTGTTGATGTTATATCAAGATTTAACAAACATATAAGCTTTTCTTATACGTTTTCACTTGTATCTCATAAGACGGAAACGTATAATGTAAGAAAGATGTGATTAATACATGATTCTTTTCTTGATCGGAGGCGATAAAAATGCCATATGATTTATCAAAACCTCTTGTAATAGGGATTAGTTCGAGAGCTTTATTTAATCTTGAGCAGGAAAATAAAATATTTGAGGAACAAGGTGTCGAAGCATATGAGGCTTACCAGGTAGCACATGAGAATGAGATTCTTCAGAAGGGTGCTGCTTTCCAATTAATCAAAGCATTCTTGGAATTGAACAACACAGAACTGGGAAGACTGGTGGAAGTGATCATTATGTCCCGGAACAATGCCAACACATGTCTTCGTATTTTTAATTCTATACAGTATTATGGCTTGGATATTACAAGAGCGACTTTGACAAGTGGTGCAGAGATAGCCCCTTATCTGAAAGCTTTTAAGACAGATCTGTTTTTGTCGGCGAATTCAGATGACGTTCAGTCTGCTATTAATGATGGAATTGCCGCAGGACGTATTCTTACAGGTGATGCACATGCGGATGCAAAGCAAAAGATTAATCAGATCCGTATTGCTTTTGATGGAGATGCAGTACTCTTTTCGGCTGAATCTGAAAAGATCTTTCAGAAGAACGGAATACAGGCATTTGAAGAACATGAGAAGGCAAATGCGAACACGCCGATGGCGAAAGGTCCTTTTGCTAACTTCCTGACAAAACTGTCTTATGTACAGCAGATGTTTAAAGAAAAAGAGATTCAACCAATCCGAACAGCACTTGTCACATCAAGAAATGCTCCTGCGCATGAACGTGCAGTGAAAACACTCCGCAACTGGGGTGTATCTATCAATGAAGCCTTTTTTCTTGGAGGTGTCAGTAAGACAGAAGTACTTGCAGCATTTGGAGCACATATCTTTTTTGACGATCAGGATATCCATACAGAGCCGGCTTCAGCGGTTGTTCCGGCGGCCACAGTGCCTTATCGGGATGGAGATAATCCGAAAGAATAAATCGCTTTATATTATTTGAAAATGGTGGGGGAAACAGTGCAAACTTATACATACGTATCAAAAGGAAAATTTGAATTAAGAGAAAAACCAAAACCGGTTATCATACATGAAAGAGACGCTATTGTAAAGGTAACACTTGCAAGTATCTGTTCCAGTGATTTACATATCAAGCATGGAAGTGTTGCACGCGCAGTTCCGGGTATTACTGTTGGACATGAGATGGTTGGAATTGTTGAAGAAGTCGGAGATGCTGTAACACATGTGAAGCCGGGAGACAGAGTAACGGTAAATGTCGAGACATTTTGTGGTGAATGTTATTTCTGTAAAAAAGGGTATGTCAATAACTGTACGGATCAGAATGGTGGATGGGCTCTTGGATGCCGTATCGATGGCGGTCAGGCTGAGTATGTGCGTGTACCGTTCGCAGATCAGGGATTAAACAAGATTCCGGATGAAGTTACCGATCGACAGGCATTATTCGTGGGAGATGTACTGGCTACGGGTTACTGGGCAACTCGCATTTCTGAAATTGCGGAAGATGATACAGTATTGATCATCGGTGCAGGCCCTACAGGAATCTGTACATTACTCTGCGTTATGCTGAAGAATCCAAAGCATATTATCATGTGTGAGAAAGACGAAGAACGTATCAAATTTATTAATAAGCATTATCCGGATGTACTTACTGTTTCTCCGGAAGAATGTGAGGATTTTGTTAAGAAAATAAGTGATCATGGTGGAGCAGATGTTGTTCTTGAAGTTGCCGGAGCAGAATCAACGTTCCGTCTCGCATGGGAATGTGCAAGACCGAATGCAATTGTAACAATTGTTGCACTTTATGATAAGGCACAGAGCTTACCACTCCCAGATATGTATGGCAAGAATCTTATCTTCAAAACCGGTGGAGTAGATGGATGCGACTGTGAAGAAACATTGAAACTGATTGCTGAAGGAAAGATCAATACAGAACCACTTATCACGCATACCTATCCTCTCAGTAAGATTGAAGAGGCGTATGACATCTTCGAGAATAAGAGAGATGGTGTTATAAAAGTAGCTGTGGAAGTACACGCTGAGAACTATTAACCAGACATGTCTATGTTACAGTGCAAATGATATAAAAAATTGAATTTATAATGTAGAGCTCTTACTTTTTTATAGTAGGAGCTTTTCTAATACCAGAAATGCACAAACCAATTAAACTTGTATTTAGATTGCGAATAAATAATAGACATCTTTTGGGGGATATGTTATTAAATGAATACTTATGATTAAAAACAGAGGAGACGTTGGATAGAATGGGAGCGTGTGGGATTAAGCGAGGAACAAAAATGCAGCTTGCAAAAGAAACAACAGCGTGGCAGCAGCCAGTATTTGATATGATTACTACTTTTTATAAAGAATTAGATGAGTCAGCATTTCTGGTATCAGTACCGATGGTGGATGGAAAAGCACTTCCGATAGATGAAAGCCAAAAGTTTTTATTCAAATATGAAGAAGGTGAAGAGACACGAATTGTTGCCGGATATGTGGATGATGCAGTGAAAGAAGGAATCCGCCGGTATTGGAAGATTCGAAGAGTTACTGAAAACCGTCAGTTTATAAAGCGTGCAGATGTCCGTATGAAAGTTGAACTTCCGCTTCAATTCATGCAGGATACATGGCCTTGAATTCAAGAGGTGAGATTGATAAAGAGTCTGGAGAAACGATAGATATTTCAAACAATGGTCTTGCGGTCTATATGAACCGTTGGTTTGAAGTCGGCGAAAGCTGTATTTTCACACTTCCACGTCTGGGTTCCGCGTCCGAAGGGATGCCAGAGACAGAAGTTGTTGGTGTAATATGCTGGATGCGAGAGATGCCAAAAGGAGGGCCTTTCCGTTTCGTGACAGGTGTTCAATTGAGATTCGCTGATACAGATGAAAGAGTAAAAATGCAGGAATATGTGGCTTATGTTAAAAAGAGATATAAGCTGTGAGATGTAGCAAGAGATGAAATGGAAAAAAGACAGGAAAGAAAAAAAGAAAAGTAAGAAAAAATCAGATCAGATCATACGAATCGAAGAACTTGAAGAGATTATTGAAAAGTATGGAGATGACGTAGATCCAGAAACGATTGTCAGTATGTATGTTCCGCACAGACAGCCAAAACGTCTGGGAGCCGCATTGCTTCGAATGGATAAACTCCATCTGGTCTTGCTAGGCATGATGCTTGTGGTGTGCATATTATTTATCATTGCATTTTCACAGGAAAAGATGGGTAATTTTACAATCAATCTTAATCGTCTGGAATTATATCGCAGAGGAATCAGCATTTCCGAGATGGGAGAATTTGGTGATGCGACTGCGAAGCTTACTGCTAACTCGGTCAAAGATGCAACCAATATTTCGATTGAAGATCTTCCGGAAGATGTGGATGGAGTAGAAAGAGGAAGTCATAATGGAAAAAATTATATGGCTTATACCTATTATGTTAGAAATGCTGGAAAAGAAGACCTCGGATATATTGCAAAAATCACTTTAGATTCTTGTGCCAAAGGTGCAGAAAAAGCGGTTCGTGTTGCGGTTTGGAAAAATGGAGAACGTATCGTATATGCTGCACCAGCTAAGAGCGGTGATGCCGAAAATGGATGCGAAAATTTTGAATCAGATGAGATTGTCTGCAGTTATCATGAAAAAGATTTCCTTGTTGGAAATGTTGACCGATACACCATAGTCATTTGGATGGAAGGAGATGATCCGGAATGTGTAGATTCGATTATTGGTGGAAGCGTACAGTTTAGCATGCATCTTGATTCAGACGCAGATGATAACACAAGTCTGGTATGGAAATTCGTAAAAGATATTAAAGACACATTGACAGGTGATAAACCAATCAATGCAGCCGGAAACGATGCTCCGAATGATAGTTATTATTCGGATAAGGAAATTACATGGGAAAACCGGCGGAACAAATAATAGTGGTATAAACAGTGCAACAACAACTGTTTATATAGATAGAACCTAAATACAGGAAGATGGAAGCAAGAGAAAACAGAGATTCTATTATGAGATTGAATCCTCACCGGATAAAGGTGGTGGAGATACTCTTTCAACCGGGCCCGGTGGGAGTTGTAATCTGATAATAGAAGGCTTGAGAATTAAGTGAACAAAACATTTAAAATAATCTTGCTGAAATACGAATGGGAGGAAAGAAAATGAAGGAAACAAAAAATGTAAAAGCGCTGAAAAAACAGCTGGCTGCAGCGATTGCCATGGTATGCGTTGCCGCTGTAGCGCTGGGATCAAGTACTTATGCTTGGTTTGTGAACAATACGATGGTTAAAACTGGAGAGGCAACATTAGCCGCAAAAACAGCTTATGCACTTCTGATTTCAGAAGGCGCAACTGGAGCTGATACTGCATGGACAACAATCCATACAATGACTAATTCTCAAAATCTTAACATGGTTCCAGTGTCTACTACTGGTAAAACATCTATGTCCATTGGAGATAATTCAGCAGCAACCCCAATGACATTTGTTAAGCAGGCACATTGGAGCAGCAATACTGCAACAAAGGCGTCCGAAGTTGACCAATATGCAGCAGCAACTGCAAATAGCGAATACTTAATGGAGAATTTTGAAATAAAAGCATCCCAGAAATGTGATCTGTATCTTGATCAGGATACACAATTTACGACAACTGCAATAGGTAGCACATTAGGAAAGACATTACGTTTGGCTTTAGTTGTTAATAAAAAAGGTGACACAAGTAAGAAGTATTACTTCTATACCATTGATACAGATGAGACAACCGGAAAAACAAATACAACCTTTAATGGTTCTACTGGAGCTGATGGTATCGCAACTGCCATTAAAGATGGTAACAAAACAGGTGCTGAGGCAGTAGCTACTATTGATGTAGATAACCTTGCCGATAATAAAGTTAAGAAATTAGTTACTGCGACAGGAGTAACAGGTGATGCGCTTGCGACAGAGCAGCAGGTTGGAACAGCAGATAAACTTTATACCTTTACAGCTCCAGAAGAAGTATGCGAAGTTACCGCATATATCTGGATGGAAGGCTGTGATGGTGATACAGTAGCAGCAAATCTTACCACTTTAACTGGTAATACAAATCAATTTAAAGCAGTTCTTGGATTCTGTGCGAAATAATTCGGAATTTGCAGGATAACTAATAATCCCTGAATGGTTGTGGCACTCAGAGATTTCTATTGTAAAAAAGAAGACCATGGAAGGAAATCAATAGCTCTCTTCATGATCTTCTTTTTATTCAGCAGAAATACCTGCCAGTTTTACATTTACGTTATAAGTTGCTGTGTCTTCTGCGACTGCATTGTTAACACAATCAGCATCGGTACCTTCCAACCAGATGTAAACTCGCATCTTGACACCATCATAACCGACATCGGAAGCAATTTTCTGTGTACCACTTGTTGCCGTATAATCTTTTCCTGTCTCATCTTTTGTAACTGCCCAGTTCTGATTTTTCTGATCGATATAGGTAGGAACAAACGGAAAGGGAACAGGAACAGAAACGTTAAAGGTTGTTTATGCTGTAAAAGACGAAACGGGACAAGGTAATGATTTTGCTGCAATTAATGGCTGGACGAGTATAAAGAATAATAATGGAAATCCTACATTAGTTGCATCTTCTTATAATCATATATTTGGAATCGGCGATGGAAAATTTATAGATCAAAATGGAAAAAACTGGGTTGCCAGCAAAAGTGGCGATAATTATACAGTACCAGATGGTTCTATGCCAATCGCTGAAAAAGTAGACTACAATGGAACAATTATTCATGTATATATCTGGATGGAAGGCACCGATGCTGACTGCGTCAATGGTAAAGCAATTGAAAATGATATAACGACATATGATGTTACCGTCAAACTTGCAGGTGTAGCGACAAACGGACGATAAAAAGAAGACCATGGCAACCGAGCCATGGCTTTTCTTTTACATCGATATCTCCTTGTTGTCAACTATCCCCAATCTCCACCACTCTTTTTCGGTACATCTGATGAATTGCTATTTCTCCGACTTCTGGTATAGTCATGTAACTAAAAAGAGAACTTCAGAAGGGAGAAATGCAATATGCGAAAAAAGCAGGATATCATGTGGGAGCAAAGTACACTCTGGGAATCGGTGGAGAAATGGGTGATAAAGTATTTGAAAAAGAATCACTCAGAATATCGTGAACTCCAGGCAAAAGCAATGAGAATTGTGGAAGAAAATCCAGCACAGCGGATACTGATAAATAGTATGGAAGGTATAGTGTTAACACCGGAAGATCACAAAGCCTTACATAAATACATTGAAACAAAGGATGAGATGACAATATTCGAGTATGAATATTATTATCTTGCAGGACAGATGATGACATTCTCTTATGGAAGAATGTTAGCACAGTTAAAGAAAGAGATGCTGAATGAGGATTCTGAGGTATCTACGCACTACCAGATTAATAATCCAGATGTTTTTTGATATTGTAGGAAAAAGTGTTCCCATCTCGCAGATCCGTTTGCAGGGAAAATGGTTACAAGAATGTGATTTTGAACCTGGAAGCCACGTGCAGATTCAATATGAATGTGATAAACTGGTAATAACTAAAGAATCGTAGTCAGGAGGGCTGTATAATGGAGAATCAGCTGGGAAAAAATATAAGGCATCTTAGAGAAATAAATGGAGAAACATTAGAAGAACTTGGAAGTAAAGTGTTTTTGAGTAAAACGACTATCAGTGGATATGAGACTGGAAGAAGAAAACCTGATTTTGAAAAACTGGTTGTTATAGCAAAGCACTTTGGGAAAACTGTTGATGAACTTTTACATACGGACTTAACAGGGATACAAGCAAGTGACATCAATGAGAAATCTGTTTTAGATATCATAGAAATCTACAGAAAAATATTTCCATTATTTTCATCGGAGGAGACCATGAGAAATAGCAGGTTCAGGAGTGCATATTGTCTTTGTGAGAAGGTTCTGGAAGCATTCGCCAAAGGTGAAAATTTGAGTGGACATATTGTAGTTGATATTTGGGATTGCTTTTTGCATGCAGTAGATGAAACAGAAGCACTGGAAGCTGTAGCTAATCTCGTGTGGTCTATATTTCTTTGGTGGTCACAGATCAACGATATACAGCAAATGTTAGCTTTACAGAATAAGCTACAGTCTAATCGGATTGATATGAAAGGGTTCATACAGGAATATCAGGATACTCAGAGAACGGCCGAAGTGAGTGAGAAGAAACAAGCCTTTCTTCAGAATTTTAAGGAAATGATTACGGAGGCAATAAAGGCGCTAAAATCGGATACAGAATGGGCAGAACTGGGTGATTATTATTTGGCTCTCACATTTCTTTTCGATATGGTTGATACTGAGTTATCCTCAGAATTCAACATAGCAATTGGAAACCAGATGCTAGTGGCATATGCAGAATTAGGAAATCTGTATGCGATTCAGTTTATAGCTACAGTATTTGAAGCTTGAGTGCAGGTACGCGAAGCGCGAATGTCAGAGATTCCGAAATGTGTTATGGTTTAGATAGAAAACACAAGGAGGATAGAATCATGAATGAAACTAAAAAAATGGAAATGAGTGGAGAAACCCAAAAAGAGCAGAAAACGCTTATTCACTGGATCAGGGAGCATAAAATGGAAATTGCCATTGCAGGAATAAGTATCACTGCAATGGTGAGACTTGTCTTAGGTATCAAAAATAAAGAGGTAATGGAAGTTTTCTGGAATGCATTAAAGAATACTGATCCCAAAATACTGATAAAGACCGAGACTCCAAGAATCACAGAACAGGTAAGTAATATTGAAGGTGTTGTGATTCCGATGCACAGGGAGTATAAAGCGCCTTTTGATGTGAGTTTCCATATTCGAAATCTTCATGAGGGGTGGAAAGCTTCACCAGAAAAACTGGCAAAAGCAGCAGCCTATGGAATTGAACTTTTGCCGGGGCAAACTCTGGTTGAGGGTTACACAAAAGGCAAAGTTGCATAAAATGAGGCTGCAATTGGAGCAGCCTCATACAACGAACCCATTTATTATTGGATATAGTAGCATTCAATCCAAAATCAAAAGTTTCTCTCTATTTTTGTAGCGTTTTGCAAAGATTCCGTTATTAAAATGATTTTCTCGGAGAATCATTGAAATGAGGATGAGGCAAAGACCATAGTCAGCTCGTGGTAAACGTTCCAGTTCTTCGTCGTAATTCTACTTTATATTATTTCTTCAATTGTATTGCCCAGTCTCTTGGAAAAGCTAAATGATATAGATCAATGTCCTCTTTGTATTCTTCAAAAAGAGCTTCCAATTTTGGCATAAATTCAGAATTCCATTTTTCAGCAGATGGATATAATGCTTTCACAGAAAGTATTGCACCCCAGAGTCTTCGTTTTGCTGCTTCGGAGATTTGAAATCCGGAAGGCATTGCAGAGAAGATTCTAAAATAAAGTCTGCCATAATGTGCACATATATTCCTTAAATCGGTGCAACAGCGCATCCAACTAATCATATTTTTATAATCGGCACCTGTAAATGCTTTCTTATCTGCGGTTATCAGGTCATTATAAAAATACGAAAGCATACCAAATGTAAATAATTCAGATATTACCCATAACGGAAACTGACCATCGTAATTATCTATATGGTGCTTTACAAACAGAACTTTCTTGTTGTTTTCAATTTCACGGTCAATATTCTGCTTAAATTTATCAGCATTATGTTTTGAATTGAATGAAGAAGCATCCAAATATCCAAGAGGACCATATTTTTCTGAGTGAAAATGTGCAAGTCTCGTGCGAAGGCTCACTTCAATAACTTCAATAGCAGAGAATAATAAATTGCGGAGTTTTCGGTCAAATTCATAAATTCGATATACTCTTTCAAATGAAAGATTGTCCATATAGGTTCCATCAAAATTTTTAAATGGTAAAAAATAGGCAGACAATCGGTAATAACCGATGTTGACTAAAACATCTCTGCAAAGGGAATCATCGTCTATAATACATCCCTTTTCACGCAACTTATTTATTTGTCCCTCGTAGGACAGGTGCGGTTTTACTTCATTCATAAAATATCTCCGTATAAAAAAATGTCTCCCCTGGGGCACATCGTTGAGAGGTGCGGGGAGTCCTGTTAATATTATTATATGTATAACAGATAAAAAAATCAACGTGCAAAATAACCAAAATTATTTCTAATTCCTGATAATGCATGCTGACATAAGGTTATACGTTCCGAAAGCCTTATGAAAGCAAGCCACAAAATCGTTAAACGGTTGTTTTGTTTGGATTATACGTCTTAAAAGTATCATCGTTCAGTAAGTAACGTTGCCATGGTATGCGTTGCCGCTGTAGCGCTGGGATCAAGTACGTATGCTTGGTTTGTAACGAATACGAAGGTTAAAGCAGGCACGGTAGAAATATCTGCAACGACAGCAAACACATTGCTTATCAAAAATGAAAACAATGAGTGGGCAACAACTTATACCTTCAAAGATGAGAACAAGAATTTTGTTCCAGTTTCTACAATTGGAAAAAATTCAACAGAGGCATTTGACTTCTTTATCCAGAATGATTGGGCAAAAGATACCGATAATAAAATTACGGTAAATAAGGTATCTGCTGCTACTGGAAGTGAATATTGGACAAAAGATTTTGAAATTAAGGCTTCTCAGGCTTGTAAACTGTATCTTGACACAGAAACTGCTTTTAATGTAACTGGCACTAACAATACTATGAACAAAGTTCTGCGTCTTGCTCTTGTTGTTTCAAACAGTGAAGGAACATGGAAGAAAACAGTATTTTATCAAATTGATCCAGTAACTAATACTACAGGATCATACAATACTACTCTTGCAGCTTTAAGTGCGGATGGTATTAATAAAGCAGTTTCTGGTATGAACAAAGCAGAAACTACAGATACTTTTGGAACCCCAAGCGCAAACAACATTGTATCAGCTGCAAGTAAAGCACTTACTGGTGAGAATAGGGCTTTAGCAACTCCAGATCCGGCAAATGGACTTTCTGCTACAGTTGGTCAGGCTGATGAACTCTATAGCTTCACTGAAAATAATGAAGTTGTTAAAATTAAAGCATATATCTGGATGGAAGGCTGTGATTATGATTGTAATAACAGTACTGTAAATGAAATTACAGGTACTACAAACAAGATTACGGCAACTCTTGGGTTCTGTGCTGGAAGTGCTCAGTAATATTTTCTAAAATTTCCCAGACGGTTGTGGCGTCTGGGAAATTTTTTTACCCATTTTTTCTTATATTTACTATCCCCAATTTCCTTCACGTATTTTCAGTACATCTGATGAATTGCTATTTCCCCGACTTCTGGTATAGTCATGTAACTGAAAAGAAAACACTTAGAAGGGAGAAATGCAATATGAGAAAAAAGCAGGATATCATGTGGGAGCAAAGTACATTATGGGAATCGGTGGAGAAATGGGTGACTAAGTATTTGAAAAAGAATCACTCAGAATATCGTGAACTCCAGGCAAAAGCAATGAGAATTGTGGAAGAAAATCCAGCACAGCGGATACTGATAAATAGTATGGAAGGTATAGTGTTAACACCGGAAGATCACAAAGCCTTACATAAATACATTGAAACAAAGGATGAGATGACAATATTCGAGTATGAATATTATTATCTTGCAGGACAGATGATGACATTCTCTTATGGAAGAATGTTAGCACAGTTAAAGAAAGAGATGCTGAATGAGGATTCTAAGGCATCCACGCACTTGATTGAATTGCTTACCAGTATTCGTTCCGATGAACTGGAAAAACAGCTATTGGATGAAAGTGAAGAATATCAAAACTGCATCAAGGAAGAAGAGAACAGTGAAGCGGAAGTAAAAAGAAAGTTATCATCAAAAGAGTGGAAATTGGTTGATCATTATGTGACCGCCGTCAACAATCGTTGGCTGTGTTGTGGAGACTACCTTTATCAATCGGGGATGAAAGATATATTGCTGCTCCTGGAAAACAGTTAAACAGAAATATAGATATACATAAGTAAAAAGCAGGCAGGGAATTACAGATTCGCTTGCCTGTTTTTTACTAAAACCATCAAAAACTAAAATAAAGTATTATAATACCAAAAAAGTGATTAACAATACACTGATATCGTTATTAGATATAAATAACAAATCTGTAAGAGATGTGGCAAAGTATTATTTGTCTTACCGGGATGGATTTGAAGCCATCAGAGCTGAGTTGAGTACGCATGGTGCAGTATCCAGCAATGAAGTTAATGGATATGTGTATGTGGCAGACTTATAGACTTATTACAGATCCAAAGAATAAGACAGGGCTATGCCCTAAGTGTCAGAAGAAAGCAAATGGCGCAGAATGCTCCAGGGATTCGACATGTGAAAGTGTATGAAACTAGTGGATACAAATATAAGTCTATACTTGATGTGTAACGATGGATGGGAGCAGGGATGGCACGAGAGAAACGGCGGCAACCTGTCTTACCGCATTAAAGACGAGGATGTGGCGGAGGTAAAAGAGTTCCTTCATTATGAAAATGAATGGAAACCGATTGGCACCAAAGTCCCTGGACTTGCGAGCGAATATTTCCTCGTAACAGGCAGCGGGAAATATTTCCGCAATGTCATCATTGATCCGGAGGATAGTATCTGCATCATCGAACTGATGAAAAAGGAGAGAATTACCGCATCCTTTGGGGTCTGGTAAACGGAGGCAGACCGACCAGTGAGCTACCGAGCCACCTGATGAACCATGAAGTGAAAAAAGGCGTTACCAATGGAGCGCACCGGGTGATTTATCATGCACATACCACGAATGTGATCGCACTGACATTTGTACTGCCGTTGGAGGATAAAGTATTTACTAGAGAACTCTGGGAGATGGTGACCGAGTGCCCGGTTGTATTTCCTTCCGGAATTGGTGTAGTAGGATGGATGGTGCCGGGCGGCCGTGAGATCGCAGTGGCGACAAGTGCCCTGATGAAAGAATATGATGTGGCAATCTGGGCGCATCACGGCATGTTCTGCTCAGGGGAAGACTTTGATCTTACATTCGGATTAATGCACACCGTAGAGAAATCCGCGGAAATCCTTGTAAAGATGCTGTCCATGAGACCGGATAAAAGACAGACAATCTCACCTCAGAATTTCAGAGATTTGGCGAAAGCTTTTAAAGTAACTTTACCGGAAAAGTTTCTATATGACAAATAATGTACATATCACATATTTGGCGTATCAGAAGCATGAAGCATGTTTCGATATTCCATAGGCGTACATCCGTATTTCTTGCGGAACAGCTGAAAGAAAAAGCTGGTATTCTGATATCCGACGGCAAGGCTGATATCATTTGTGGAAAGTGCGGTGCTCCTTAACAATTTTGCCGCCTGAGAGAGCCGCTGTGTCTGAACCAGCTCTTTGTAAGTGGTTCCGGTATGTTGGCGTATGTAGGCAGAGAGATAGTTTGGGTGCATATTAAAAAACTCAGCTGTAGAAGAAAGGGTACAGTCCGCAAAGTTTGTTTCGATATATCGGAGTATGGTATAAATCTGATCCACAGAGGCGTGATCCAGAACCATACCGTGCTGGAACAGATTGATCATCTCGCAGGTAATCAGCGTAAAAAGACTGTCTAAAAAAGGTCCGGATGTTACGGACGGAGAATAAAATTCACAGAGAAACTGGTTGGTAAGATCTGCCAGCCGGTTTTGTTTTTGTTCCGGGGAAAAGACAATATACCTGCTTTCCTGCATCGTGGTGTTCAGAGCCTCAATGAAAAAGTGTGTAAGGTAATTATCCTGAGACAGGCGTTCAAAAAAAGTACCGTTCAGATATTCGCGCGTCAGCAGAAAATTGATGATAATATCATTTTCTGAACATCTTTTGACAGAATGAGGTGCATTTTGGCTGATCAGAACCATCTGCCCGGCTTTTAGCCTGAATGTAGTCTTATTTATCGTCATTGTGCAGGCACCAGAATAAATATAACTCAATTCCAGCCACTCATGGATATGCAGAGGTACGTTTTCAAAACGATCCTGTTTTACAACAGCGAAGTTGTAATAACTCGGAAGAACTTTCTTTGAAAGAAATAAAGAACGCAGATCTTCAAGGTTCGTATCAAAACGGTAACAGGGTGTATCAAACTTACCTCTGGCAACAGGAAATTGTGAATAATCTTTCTTTACACCGTTCAGACGCTGGGTTTCTTCGGGAGTGTGCTGCTTCAGAAATTGATTCAATGCAGATAATGTCATCATATATATTCTCTCCTTTTCAAGATATGAATGAACTGTGATTATAGTCATCAGCAGTTTATTTAACCTGTCTAAAATATACCATATTGGGGGCAAAGGTGTACAGAGTAATCTCGGATATTTATTAAGTTTGGTCGGTAAATCACTTATGTTTCGTTGATGTAATTTTAGTCTGTATAATGTAAGATATCAGTAAGAAAAGGAGGCATAGGTTAGGATGAAGATATTTTTTGCAGTAGTGGTGATTGTTTTATTATTTGTAATCGGTGCGACATTATATGTCTACAAAAAAGGTGCCATGTTTTTACCGGCACTTCTTGGCATCTGCGGATTTCCAAAAATAAATGAAAGCAGTTATTACGATGAAAACGGACATTTCCGTCCGGGAACGGGGGAGGACAAAGTTGGATTTTTCATGCAGCATCCAGTATTCGGCGGTTTTAAACATATGTTTTTCAATGTGGAGGACAACGTGCTGAAAGCTATTGCGCCTGTAAAGTATAAGGATTTTTTAAAGGCGCAGGGTCGTGAGGAACAATTGGATGCAGCCTTGGAATCTTTCAATTATCTAACCGGACTTGTTGAGAAAGGTCAGGCAAGGCTGGTGCCGGATCTGTATCCTGCGGAAGCAGTGAATAGTCATCCGTACAGGTCACATCTGACGGGAATGTTTTATCAGGGACAACAGGGAAAACCACTTGCCATTGTAGTTCCGGGAGGCGGATTTATCAGTAATGTAACTGATTGCGAGGGGTATCCTGTGGCGATGAAGCTGCATAAAATGGGATATTCTGTTTTCGTCGTAAGTTATCCGGTCGGCAGACAGCTGGGTGAGACAGAACAGGTAAAGCAGGGACAGGCTGCCGCGAGGGAACTGACACAAGTGATCCGATATCTGACGGAGCATCAAAAACAGTTTTCTGTAAACATGGATGATTATGCCATCTTTGGTTTTTCAGCAGGAGGACTTATGACCACGGCGTATTCATTTGCCAATTATGAGGACTGCTGCCACAAGAATCATCTGCCAAGACCGAAGGTGATCTTCCCTATGTATGGTCTGGACTGGGATATCAAAGCTTTGCCGGAGGACAAGGGACTGGCGGTATTTTCTATCGTAGGGCGGGATGATGAGTTCGGTTTTGCAAATGTGGAAGATAAACTGCCGGAATTAGAGAAGGTACTGGGCAAAGAAAATGTGTCGGTCAGAATCGTTGACGGACTGGGACATGGATTTGGAATAGGAAATGAAACAAAAGTGAAAAACTGGCTTCAGGAAGCAGTCATCTTCTGGGAAGCCCACAGATAGGAACAGATAAGAATTTATTTAAGGAGGATTTCATAATGAGCAGAAACCTGAAAGAATTGATCAGACAGATGACACTGGAGGAAAAAGCAGGACTTTGTTCGGGAGCGGATTTCTGGAACACGATGGGAATCGAAAGGTTAGGGATTCCTTCCGTTATGATGACAGACGGCCCGCACGGCTTGCGCAAACAGGAAGGCGAGGCAGATCATCTCGGCCTGAATAAAAGTGTGAATGCAGTCTGCTTTCCGGCAGCCTGCGCCACGGCATCCAGCTTTGACGTGGAACTGATGGAACGTATGGGACAGATCCTTGGGGATGAGTGTCAGGCTGAGAACGTGAGCATGCTCCTCGGCCCTGCAGTTAATATCAAACGCAGTCCTCTCTGCGGAAGGAATTTTGAATATATGTCCGAAGATCCATATCTGACAGGAAAGATGGCGTCAGCATATATCCGGGGCGTACAGTCGAAAGGCATCGGAACCAGTATGAAACACTTCGCCGCGAATAATCAGGAAACAGACCGTATGCAGATATCGTCGGAAGTATCGGAACGGGCTTTCCGGGAAATTTATCTGCCGGCTTTTGAGGAGGCGGTGAAGAAAGCGCAGCCAAAGACTGTGATGTGCAGCTACAATAAGATCAACGGAGTATTTTCTTCAGAGAATAAGGAGCTTCTGACAGATATCCTGCGGGATGAGTGGGGATTTGAAGGATATGTGGTCAGTGACTGGGGAGCTGTAAATGACCGGGTGAAAGGACTGAAAGCCGGTCTTGACTTGGAGATGCCGGGATCAGAGGGATATAACACAAGAAAGATTATCCAGGCAGTGGAAAATGGAGAATTGGAAGAGGAGATTCTTGACAGAACGGTGGAACGCATACTGAAAGTAGTCTTCTCCTACACAGATAACAGGAAAGCGGAGACTGTATTTGACAGGGAAACGGATCACAAAGCAGCGGCAGATATCGAAACAGAGTGCGCCGTACTTCTGGAAAACAGGGGAGTGCTGCCGCTGAAAAAAGAACAGAAAGTAGTCTATATCGGAGAATTTGCAAAGAAACCGCGATACCAGGGCGGGGGATCGAGTCACATCAATACGGACAGCGTAGTGTCGGCTCTGGAAACTGCGATGAGAAAAGGCAGGGCAGTGGAGTACGTGAAAGGCTTCTCGTCAGAGCGTGACGAGATGACAGAAGAGGAGCTGAAACAGGCGTGTGAAGCGGCAGCGGGCGCAGATGTAGTTGTAATCTTTGCCGGACTGCCGGACAGCTTTGAGTCGGAAGGATATGACAGAACATCCATGGAACTGCCAAAGTGTCAGAATCGCCTTATAGAGGCTGTGGCTGAGATACAGAAAAATGTGGTAGTGGTTCTTCATAACGGAAGTCCCGTAGAAACTCCATGGGCGGAGTCTGTAAATGCCATTCTGGAGATGTATCTGGGAGGAGAAGGCATTGGGGAGGCCAGTGACCGGCTGTTATTTGGGGAGGCAAATCCGGGAGGACGTCTGGCGGAGACGTTCCCATATCGCCTGGAAGACAATCCGAGTTACCTGAATTTCCCCGGAGACGGCAGGACTGTTCTCTATGGAGAAGATATCTTTGTCGGATACCGTTACTATGATGCGAAGAAAGTACCGGTGCGCTGGGCATTCGGCCATGGACTGTCATATACGGAATTCAGCTACAGCAATATGAAACTCTCTTCTGCGGAAATGAAAGATGGAGATATTCTGAAGGTGAGCACTGATGTGGAGAATACAGGGAAGAGGGCAGGAAGTGAAGTGGTTCAGCTCTATGTCAGCGGCAAAAACAGTACAGTGCCAAGAGCAGTGAAAGAACTAAAAGGGTTTGCGAAAGTATTTCTGAATCCGGGTGAGAAGAAGACTGTTACAATGGAGCTTTGCGCGAGAGATTTTGCTTACTACGAGACAAAGATTCACGACTGGTATACTCCGTCAGGTACATATGAGATCCAGATCGGGCATGCCAGCGATGAGATCAGAGAGGCTGCAGAACTTACATTTACCACTGATGTGCTGCTGCCGTTCACTGTGGATATGACCACTACAATGGGGGAATTGATGAACCACCCGAAGACAGCAGGGAAAATGATGGAGTATCTTGAGGGAATATCACAGGGAGAAGAACCTAAGAAAGAAGATGGGGATGTACAACTTGTGACTCCGGAAATTATTGCGCAGATGCCGCTGAAATCATTTTTAAGCGTTATTCCGGGCGAAGTGATCGAGCAGATGATCGTGGAGTTAAATGCTCTGTGTGCAGAAGAGGGAAAGTGAGGATAAAATTATGAATCAAGATAAGATAAAAATGAGAGAAAAGCTGTCATTTGCAATGGCAAACTTTGGAAACATTCCGGTTATGACACTGATCAACGGATATTTACTAATTTTTTATACCAATATATGCGGCTTGAGTCCTGCTGCATGTGCGACACTGTTCCTGATCGCACGCTTTCTAGATGCCATTAACGATCCGTTAGTTGGATTTATGATCGACCATCTTCCGACCAGAAAGATGGGACATTTCCGACCGACATTGATTCTGGGAACAATTCTGTGTAGCGCCAATTTCCTTCTACTTTGGTTTGGACCTATGTTATCAACATCGGGGAAACTGGCAATCGCATATGTATCGTATATTCTGCTTGGTGTGTTGTTCCCAGTCATGGATATTTCGCTGAACAGTCTTCTGCCGGTTATGACAGAAGATATGAAAGAAAGGAACAGCTTAAGTTCAATCAAAGGGCTTGCATACGTAATCGGGGCGCTTGTAATCGGTGTGGCAGCTCCACTTATTCTTGGAGATACTTCTAACAAACAGGGATATATTAATCTTGTTCTGATCATGACAGCAGTGATTTTTTTCTTCTCTATTATAGGAACCATGGGAGTAAAAGAACGTGTAAAACCACAGATGGAGAACAGCTATTCTGTAAAAGAATTATTCAAGATTCTCAGTCAGAAGCCGGTGTACATTACATTCCTTGCTGTACTGTTATATTCGATTGGAAGCAATATCGTGAATGCAGCAAATACATACTTTTATACATATATTTTTGAAGATCTGACGTTGGCGTCTATTATTACGCTTATTACATGTGTTACTGTTTTTCCGGCTACAATGGTCATTGGTAATCTGATTGGAAGGTTTGGAAAGAAGAAAATGTATGCGATTGGACTTGCACTTGCAGGACTGGCACCAATCATCCGTCTGTTGGATGTGAGGAGCATTCCCCTTCTTATTGTCTCTGTATTGATTGCAGGAATAGGAGCCGGCTTTGCAGCACCTCTTAATTATGGAATACAGGCAGATAATACAGATTATATCGAAGTGTCTATGGGAATTAGGGCAGAAGGTGCTGTCGCATCTCTTTCCAGCTTTGTCTCCAAGTGTGCAATGGGAATCGGTGGTGCGATTCCGGGGTATCTGCTGCAGTTAGCAGGATTTGACAGTAAGGCGGCAGTACAGAATGACAATGTGATTAATGTGATCGTCTTCTGTGTGCTAATATTGCCGGCAATCGTAAATGTGGTGGCCATTGTGATCTTCTCAAAAGGTTATCCTATTACCAAGGAAAAATTGAATGAGCAGATATGTCTGATGAGGGAGAAACGGTCAAAAGCGGGTATAAGTGAATAAGAATGATAGAGAAGGAGTATCAGCATGGGAAAGATTTATGCAGCAAAAACAAATCATATCACAAATCCGATAGGGTTTAATATGGATTCTGTTGCATTTTCATGGAAAGTGAAAGGATGCAGAGGACAGGAACAGAAATATGCAAGGATTGTAATCAGCAAGAACAAAACCTTTACAGATATCTGTTACGATACAGGTGAAACAGAGTTGGACAGCCTCTCTACAAGAGTAGAATTTGAAATACAGCCGTATACAAGATATTACTGGAAGGTCATTGTGACAACAGATGTAGAGGAAGTAATCGAATCAGATGTACAGTTTTTTGAGACTGCCAAAATGGATGAACCATGGACTGGAAGATGGATTACCTGTGACAGCAGTCAGGAACGGCATCCGATTTTCTCAAAGAGAATTCGTCCGGCAAAAGAAGTGAAAAGCGCAAGACTGTACATTTGCGGCCTGGGATTGTATGAGGCATATTTTCTCGGGGAAAATAAAGAAAATCCGGAGAAAATCGGCGATGAGTATCTGACTCCGTACTGCAATAATTATGACCGGTGGATCCAGTATCAGACGTATGACATCACAGAACAGGCAGAACGAGGAGGTGTGCTGTCTGTTCTTCTCGGAAACGGTTGGTATAAAGGCAGGTTCGGTTTCAATGATCCGGAGCGGGAAGCATATTACGGTGACGAGTGGAAGCTGATTGCGGAGGTTCACATAGAGTACAAAGACGGAACGAAAGATGTGATCAGTTCTGATGAAACCTGGTCAGTTACAAGAAGCAATTTGTGGTTTTCCAATATCTATGACGGTGAGAGAAGAGATGATACGCTGCCGCCGGTTGAGGAGTCTCCTGCGCGGATCGCAAAGGCTCCGAAAGGCCGGCTTATGGAACGGTTATCGCTTCCGGTCAAGGTGCAGGAGCAGATAAAACCGGTGGAACTAATTCATACTCCTGCCGGAGAATTGGTATTTGATCTGGGGCAGGAGATAACAGGAATCTTCCAATTGCGTGTAAATGAACCTTCGGGGACAATAATCAGGATACAGACAGGGGAAATACTTCAGGACGGATGCTTTTATAACGAGAATTTAAGAACTGCGCTTTCTGAGTATGTCTATGTTTCCGATGGTACGGAAAAGGTGATTATTCCACATTTTACTTATTATGGATACCGTTACGTAAAAGTCAGTGGTGTTACCAATCTGTCATGCGAGGACTTTATGGCAATTGTGCTATACAGTGATTATGAGAGTATCGGTACAGTCGAAACGGGCAGTGAGCTTGTGAATAAACTGATTTCCAATATTGAATGGGGAATGAAAGGGAACTTTCTGGATGTGCCTACAGATTGTCCACAGCGCGATGAGAGAATGGGGTGGACAGGGGACACACAGGTATTTTCTGCGACTGCAAGCTACTTGGCTGATACCTATGCGTTTTACAGAAAATATTTATATGACCTGTATCAGGAACAGCTTCTGGCGGACGGAATGGTTCCAGAGATTGTCCCTACATTCGGACCGACAAAATGTTCCTGCGCATGGGGAGACGCCGCATGTATCATCCCCTGGAACGTATATTTGTTCAGCGGGGACAAAACAATACTCGAAAACCAGATTGAGAGCATGAAAGCGTGGGTCGATTATATCCGGAGAATTGACGGAGACCATCATGGATGGAGACAGGTTTTCCATTATGGGGACTGGCTTGCTCTTGACCGTACAGGTGCCGCTGCGAACAGCGTGTATGGAGCGACTGATGAAGCATACATTGCAGACATCTACTACGCGGCAAGTGCACAGATTGTTGCAAAAGCAGCAGAGGTGCTTGGACTGGAAGAAACGAGACAGGAATATCAGAAAATCGCAGACCGTCAGTGGCAGGTCGTGAAAGAAGAATATTTTACTGCTACAGGCAGATGTGCGGTGAAGACGCAGACAGGGCTTATTCTTGCACTGAAATATCATCTGTCTGAAAATGAAGAACTGACAAAGCAGATGCTGCAAAAGCTTCTCAGGGATAATAAAAATAAATTAAATACCGGATTTGTAGGAACACCGCTTTTGTGCAATGTCCTGACTGATCATGGAATGACAGATGCGGCATACAGGCTGCTTCTGAATGAAGAATATCCGGGTTGGCTCCATGAAGTGAAGTTGGGAGCAACGACGGTGTGGGAACGTTGGAATTCACTGGATGAGAGCGGACATGTTTCTAGTACGGGGATGAACAGTCTGAATCATTATTCGTACGGAGCTATATTGGAGTGGATCTTCCGCCATGCAGCTGGAATTGATGTGATGGAACAGAGCCCGGGAGGCAGGGTGATGCGAATCAGCCCGAAAGTGAATAATGGACTTAAATATGTAAAAGCTGTTTATGATTCGGCAACCGGATGCTATCAGTGCGGCTGGGAGATATTAGAGGGGAATAAAATCACCATCACTGTTACAGTTCCGTTTGGAGGCAAGGCAGAAGTGGTTCTCCCTTATGCACCAGAATGCATATATGCGGATATAGAAAATCCATTATTTGAAGCTGTGGAAAACGGAATTTGCCATGTGAAAGCCGGAGAATATGAAGTTGTATATGAAGCATCAGAACCATTAAAAAAGAGATATAGCATAGACTCGACAATGGAAGAACTGCTGAACCATCCGGATATCCGCGCGTTTCTTTCTCAAATGGTGGAAGTAGATATGATCCCCGATATTGCATATGGGCTTTCGCTTAGAGATGTCGCGAAAACATTCGCAGGAGAAATCAAACCAGACGAGGCACAAATGTTGGATAAAGCACTGGCGAAATTCTAATCAGGAGGGCTGCTTTGGAGCTTATAAGACTTAAAGTAAACAGTCAATATAGACCATGCGTGGACGAAGCACCTTATTTTTCATGGGTAATCACTAGTGATGAAAAGAATGTGATGCAAACATCCTATCATATCACAGTGAAAAATATGGACGAAGTAATGTGGGATTCTGGAATGGTAGAAAGTGATAAAAGTATTTTTGTGGAGTACTCCGGGAAACCATTACAAAGTCTCAGTGACTATAGCTGGACAGTGGAAGTGACAGTTAATAACGGAGAAAAGGCGGCGGCATCCTCATCCTTTGAGACAGGATTTATGAAGAAAGAATGGACGGCCGAGTGGGTGAAATCTCCGTTTCCGATGAAAAAGGTAAAACCCGGAACCGGCGGGCAGAACCCGGCAGAATATTTTCGCAAAGAATTTGGTGTACGAGACGGCATAAAACGAGCGCGCGTTTACGCCACCTGTCACGGAGCATATCAGCTCAGCATGAACGGAATGCGTCCGGATGACAGAGAGTTTGCGCCGGAATTTACCGTCTATTCCCAATATCTGTGTTACCAGACCTATGATGTGACCTCGTTTTTGAGAGAGGGAGAGAATGTCATAGGGATGCTGGTAGGGGATGGTTGGTATGACAGCGCGAACTTTAAACCGAGAAGCAGGAAGTTTAAAGCCGAACATTCTGTGTTATTTCAGATAAAGATTGATTATGAAGACGGAACGAGTGAAATGGTTGTGTCCGATGATGCGGTGAAAGTTTCGGAAAGTCCGGTTCGGTCTTCCGATCTGTTTGCAGGTGAACTCTATGACGCACGGATGGAACAGGAAAACTGGAACTGTTGCGGATTCGATGACAGCAGCTGGAAAGCAGGTATCCCATGCAAAAAATCTTACGCCAACCTGGTAGCTCAGTACGGGGAACCGGTGCGCCCGGTAAAGGAAGTACCGGCAGTCGGAATGACGGTCAGCCCGAAAGGCGAGACGATCATTGACTTCGGGCAGAATCTGGCGGGGGTTCTGCGGGTAAAAATCAAACTGCCGGCCGGAACAAAAATGGTATTAGATCATTTTGAAACTCTGGATCAATATGGAAACTATTTCAACAATATTTTCATGTCAGAGAAAACAGGGCACAAGCAAAGTGATATTTATATCTCAAACGGGAAATTCACAGAATACATACCGCATTTTACATATCATGGATTCCACTATGTGAGAGTGACATGCGATCAGCCGGTGAGCCCGGAGGATTTCACAGCGATTGTCCTGTCTTCTGACAATGAGGATCTGGGAACTTTTGAGACATCCAACGAAGATATAAACCGGCTTTACGAAAATACAAGATGGTCTCAGCGGTCGAATCTGTTTTCAATCCCCACGGATTGCCCGCAGAGAGAAAAAGGCGGATGGACCGGAGATATCCAGATTTATGCAAGAACAGCCATGCTCAACGAAAATGTAACCCCGTTTCTGACAAGATGGCTGCGTAATATGACCTGCAGTCAGCAGAAAAATGGGGCAATTCCCAATGTAATCCCCCTTACCGGAATCTATGAATTACTGGAGAAACTGAATCGGATCGTATACCGCAATTTTGAACCGGTGGGAGAAGCAGGATGGGGAGATGCCGCCTGTATCGTACCGTGGAGCATGTATCAGCTTACAGGAAATATCAGGATACTGAGAGAACAGTATGACACAATGAAAAAGTGGTGCGACTATATCATCAACACTGCAAAGAAGCGTAGAGGCAAGATGAAACATCCAAAAGAAATTGATCAGTATCTGTGGAATACAGGACATCAGTACGGGGAGTGGCTCATACCGAGCCAGACAGTAGATGGAGCAGACCAAAGCGCTGCAAAACCTGTCAATACTTCTGCATACTGCGCGCCAATCTTTGGATGGAATTCCTGCCGGATCATGGCAGATACGGCAGCACTCCTTGGGTATACATCAGACGAATTATACTATGATGACATTGCGTCCAGAATGAAATCTGCCATTCAAAAAGGACTGATCGATGATGACGGGAAGATGCCTCTTGATTTTATGGGCAGTTATGTGCTGGCAATCGCATTTGATCTTGCTCCCGAAAGGAAGAAAAAAAGTATCGCCGGACATTTGATTCGCAAGATAGAAGAAAACGGGGATTGTCTGGATACAGGGTTCCTGACGACGCCGTATCTGCTGGATGCACTCTGTAAGATCGGCAGGATGGACAAGGCATATAAAATCCTGCTTCAGACAAAGTGCCCGTCATGGCTTTATGAGGTGAAGCAGGGAGCGACAACAATCTGGGAAAACTACATTTCTTATAAGGAGGACGGGTCTCCGGTTATGACAAGCCTGAACCATTATGCCTTTGGATGCGTGGACGATTGGATGTTCCGGAAGATAAGCGGCATTGATATGGCTGCTCCCGGATTTAAGAAGATTGTGATTGCGCCGGAGACGGATGAGGCGTTTACCAGTGCAAAGCGTACCTATATGAGTGAGTACGGTAAAGTACGGACAGAGTGGAGCGTGGAAGAGGGAAAATTTGAGTTGAAGGTGGAGATCCCTTGCAACACGACTGCCACTGTAAAGATGCCGGATGGCAGATTGTATGAGGTAGGAAGTGGAACATATGAGTTTGAATGTAAGGAATAACTGCCGAAAATCAGCAGGATATCTGGAATGGTGGACTCCTAAGATGGAAGAATACTTATATCAGTTTTCAGAAAGATGATTAGTATATTAAGTTTCGTCGGTAAACTGCTTATATATCGTTGATGATTTGTCCTTTGGGATTATTTATAATTGAATCAAACAATGAAAGGGTGGATAACGAAATGGAAAATGCAGTTACAAAAAGAGAAAAAATCAGTTATGGTTTGTATTTTATGGGACAGAATGTATTCTATGGACTGATAGGATATATGACTACATATTTTACAGATATCGGCATAACGGCAGCATTGGTTGCAATCGTGGCGCTTATCACGAAAGTGTGGGATGCCATCAACGATCCGATCTTCGGCATGATCATGGATAAGGTAAATTTTAAGAAAGGGAAATTCCTGCCGTGGCTTCGAATATCTGTTATAGCGATTCCGGTGGCAACCATTCTTCTTTTTATAATACCTACCGGGATTCCGATGATGGCTAAAATCATATGGGCAACACTTGCTTATATGTTATGGGATACAGCCTATACCCTTTGCGATGTGCCGATTTTTGGTATTGTTACCACGATGACAATAGACCAGAAGGAACGTATTTCGCTAAATAGCATAGGAAGAATGTTTGTGATTTTTGCAGGTATTGTTACAGGAATTGTCCTGCCGTTAGTACGGCAGCGGTTAGGCGGCTGGTCAACAACAGTGATTGTGTTATCTCTTCTGTCGGCTGTTATGATGATTCCGATATGTCTGTTCGCAAAGGAGAGAGTAATTGAAAAAGAAAGAGTACTGGATGACGGGGCAGAAGAAAGTTATACATTGCGAGATATGGCAGAATGTCTGCGGAAGAACAAATATTTATTGATTTTCTTTGCAGCTCCGCTCATTAGCGGCCTGCTTAATGTTGGGGCAAATTGGGGCTTATATGTTGCCCGGTACTGCCTTGGCGGTGAAGAAGTTGCCTCATATGTTTCGATGACAGTGATTATTCCGACGATAATCGGTGCGGTTATGGCAGTAGAATTATGCAAGAAATATGATAAATTTAAAGTCTTCTATATTTCATATGTTTTCGCTTTACTTTTGGGAATCGTAAGATTCATTGCTGGGTATGAGAATATGACGGTGTTTGTGATTTTAAATGCCTTAGGAGGAATTCCGCTGGGAATAGCAGTTATACTGCAGTATCAGTTTACGCCGGACTGCTACGAGTATGGACAGTACAAGACAGGATTAAAAATGCGTGGTGTAACGTTTGCAGCGCAGACATTTTTTACAAAATTAAATGGAGCGATCGCAACAGGAGTCAGTGTGTTTGCGTTAACTTTAATCGGCTTCCGAGAGGGAGAAGGCGTTGTTCAGGCGGCAGGATTTGCCGATAAATTATGGACATTCAGCTGTCTTGGCAGCATTATCGGGGGTATTTGCACTCTGCTTATACTTCGCTTTTACAAGCTGAATGACCATGATGTCCAGCTGATGGCAAAATGCAATAATGGTGAGATCAGCCGTGAAGAGGCAGAGGCACAGATGATCAATCAGTATTAAGAAAAGAGTGGAGGACGTTTGTGATGGACAGAATAAAGGAACTGATTTCAAAAATGACGCTGGAAGAGAAGGCAAGTCTCTGTTCAGGAGCTGATAACTGGCATACGAAAGAAATCAAACGACTGAATATTCCGTCAGTTATGATGGTGGACGGCCCTCACGGACTGAGAAAGCAGGAAGGGGAAACGGATCATCTGGGATTGAATGAAAGTGTGAAAGCCGTTTGTTTCCCGGCAGCCTGTGCAACAGCCTCCAGCTTCGATGTTGACTTGATGGAACGGATGGGAGAGACGCTGGGAGCGGAGTGTCAGGCCGCGAATGTAAGCATGCTGCTCGGCCCGGCGGTGAATATTAAAAGGAGCCCGTTATGCGGGCGGAACTTTGAGTATCTGTCGGAGGATCCATATCTGGCAGGCAGAATGGCATCGGCATATATCCGTGGAGTACAGAGTCAGGGCGTGGGGACAAGTATTAAGCACTTCGCGCTGAATAATCAGGAAACACTCCGTATGACGATATCTTCCGAGGTGTCAGAACGTGCGCTCAGGGAAATCTACCTGCCTGCGTTTGAGGAAGCAGTAAAAGAATCAGCCCCAAGAACCGTCATGTGCAGCTACAACAAAATAAATGGAGAATATGCTTCGGAAAACAGATATCTTCTGACAGATATCCTGAGAAAAGAATGGGGATACAAAGGCTGTGTCGTCAGTGACTGGGGCGCTGTAAATAACCGTGTGAAAGGACTGCAGGCCGGACTGGATCTGGAGATGCCTTATTCCGGAGGATACAATGACAGACAGATTGTGAAAGCAGTACAGGAGGGAAGACTGGACGAAGCTGTGCTGGATGAAGCGGTGGAGCGGGTATTGAATGTTGTATTTGCCGGTGAAGAGCATCACCCGGAAGTTATATCTGATAAGGAAACAGATCATAAAAAAGCAGCTGATATTGAGACGGAATGTGCGGTTCTGCTGGAAAATAACGGTATACTTCCGCTGAATACAGACAGAAAGGTTGCCTATATAGGGGAATTTGCCGAAAAGCCGCGGTATCAGGGCGGCGGCTCCAGCCATATCAATCCGTTCAGGGTTGTTTCGGCATTGGATGCTGCCGGAGAAAAAGGGCGCAGCGTGACTTATGCAAAAGGATTTTCTATGGAAAATGACGCGATGACGGAACAGGAGCTGGAAAAAGCACTTCGGACTGCTGCAGAAGCAGACGTCGCGGTGATCTTTGCCGGTCTGCCTGAGATATTTGAGTCGGAAGGGTATGACAGAACATCTATGAAGTTGCCCCAATGCCAGGACCGTCTGATCGAAGAAGTGTTGAAAGTACAGCCTAATGTTGTAGTTGTACTCCACAATGGAAGCCCGGTAGAACTGCCCTGGGCTGATAAAGTAAGCGCGATCCTTGAAATGTATCTCGGAGGTCAGGGCGTTGGCGAAGCCTGTGACCGGCTGTTATATGGAGAAGCGAATCCGTCCGGCAGGCTGGCGGAGACATTCCCGTACCGGCTGGAAGATAATCCGAGCTACCTTCATTTCCCAGGAAATGGAAAGCGGGTGTTATATGGTGAGGATATCTTTGTCGGGTACCGCTATTATGATACAAAGAAGGTTCTGGTGCGGTATGCATTCGGACATGGGCTGTCTTACACAGAATTTGCTTATGGGGACTTGAATTTGTCATCGGCTCAAATGACGGATGAGGATATCCTGACGGTCTCCTTCAAGGTGAAAAATACAGGAAAGACAGAAGGAAAAGAAGTCGTACAGCTGTACGTGGCTGACCTGTGCGGCATATCGGAGAGACCGGTCAAGGAATTGAAAGGATTTGCCAAAGTTCATCTCCTGCCGGGAGAAGAAAAAACGGTGTCGATGGAAATTTTGGCGAGGGATCTTTCCTATTATGAAGAACGTCTCGGGGACTGGTATGCGCCATCCGGAACATACCGGATCCTGATCGGCCATGCTTCTGATGACATCCGATTACATGCTGATATTGTATTTGAAACACAGAAAGAACTGCCCTTTCGCGTAGATTTCACAACAACGTTCGGAGAATTATTGGATCATACGAAAACCGCTCCCGTTATTACGGAACTGCTGGCTCCATTGGCAGCAGCAGCCGCATCAGCAGAAGGTATGAGTGACGAATACAAGAAGCTGGGAGAGCAAGTTATCCGGGAAATGCCGATGAAATCTCTGCTGGGACAGATGCCGGGAGAACAGGTGGAACAGCTGATCGGTCAGTTGAATTGCTTACTTGCACAATAGGATAATTGAGGAAGGATGTTCAAAAAATGAAAAAAGAACACGAAATTTTATTTGAACCATTTAAAATTGGAACGGTAATGATTAAAAACCGTTTTGTTTTGGAACCAATGGAAGGTACAAACATGATAGACTGCTTACCTATTTTTAAAATTGGTGAGGATATCTATGATTATTATGTGGAGCGTGCAAAGAATCATGTAGGTTTAATTATTCCCGGAATGGTTACTCTGCGTAGTATGGTGGGGAAACAGTGGCTTTATGAGCAGAAAGAAATATTCGAAGGACTAAAGCCGCTTTTAGCAGAAATTCATAGTTACGGTGCAAAAGTGTTTTTGCAGATTGGTGCAGGATGGGGACGAACATTTACCATGCCACTGGCATTAAAGGAACTTTATGAAAAAGAGAAGGAAACCGGACAAAAGTCCATGTTTGACTGGGATAATCTTCTTGTAGCCCCTAGTGAACTGCCTAACCGTTGGCTTCCAGAAATTATACATAGACCACTGACGGAAGGTGAAATTCTTGAGTATGTGGATGCCTATGGTAAGACAGCCAAACTTTGTATGGAGACAGGGTTTGACGGTGTGGAAGTGCATGCCGTGCATGAAGGCTATCTGCTGGATCAGTTTACAACGAAGTATACGAATCGGAGAACAGATCAGTATGGGGGGACTTTTGATAACCGCTACAGGTTTGCGAAAGAAGTTGTAGAGGAGATTAAGCGACAGTGCGGTGACACATTCCCTGTATCCCTTCGGTATTCCGTAACCAGTAAGACAATCGGCTTTGGTATCGGGGCAGTTTATGGTGAGAAATTTACAGAAGCCGGCAGAGATCTTGAGGAAGGGCTGAAAGCCGCAAAATATCTTCAGGATGCAGGATATGATATGCTTAATGCGGACAATGGGACTTACGATTCATGGTACTGGGCGCATCCGCCTGTATATATGCCTTTAAACTGTAACATGGCGGAGGTGACACGATTAAAAGAAGTGGTAGAAATTCCTGTGGTATGTGCAGGAAGAATGCAGCCGGATGAAGCTTCAGCATCTATATCAGAAGGAAAACTGGATGCTATGGGAATCGGACGTCAGTTCCTGGCGGATCCGGAATACATTGTAAAACTGGAACAGGAGAAATTTAGTGACATTCTTCCTTGCATTGCATGTCATAATGCATGTCTTCCGATTTATCATTATGAAGGCGTTGGCTGTGAAATCGATGAAGAGGATGGAAAAACACAAGGGCATTGTGCGTTGAACCCTAGGACATTCTGTGAGCAGAAATATGATTTTGAGAAAAAAGCAGCTGTAACGAAAAGTATTGCGGTCATCGGCGGGGGTATCGCTGGGATGACTGTAGCCCGAATTGCGGCAATACGAGGTCATGAGGTAACTATTTATGAAAAGAGTGACCGGCTCTGTGGTGTGTTTAATGCTGCAGCAGCACCTGAATTCAAAGAAAAAGATAAAGAATTTATAAGATGGATTCAACAAGAAATAGAAAGACTGCCGATTAAAGTGGAATACAACTGTGAAATTACAACTCTGGCTGAGCTGACAGAAGATGAAATTATCATTGCTACGGGCGCAAAACCTAGAAAGCTAGATGTTCCGGGACAGGAAAAAGCTATTGAAGCAACGGAATATCTGCTGGGGGGAAAAGTAGGAAAGGACGTCGCTGTAATCGGCGGAGGTTTGACGGGCTGCGAGATTGCCTATGACCTTGTGCTGAAAGGAAAACGACCGGTTATTGTGGAAATGGCAGACGATATTTTAAAGACCAAGGGACTCTGCATGGCAAACTCCAGTTGTATGAGAGACTTATTGCGGTATTATGAAGTTCCTATTTATAAAAACGCAAAGCTCTTAGAAATCATTGAAAATGGAATTGTTATTGAGACAGCGGAAAAGACAATACAGTTGGAATGCGACGACGTGATAATGAGCTGTGGTTATATGCCAGACACGAGGCTTGTTGACGGCGGAACACAACAGGGGAAAACGAATATTCATATAGTCGGCGATGTTAAAAAGGTTGGAAATTTGAAAACAGCAATCTGGGAGGCTTATGATTTAGCATTTTCTTTGTAAGATTAAACTCTTAAGCGGACAAAGAGGCTTTTAATATATTATAGAAACACTGCTATAAGAATTATTGATACCATTAGGCTGTCGATTTTTGAGGGATGTCATATACAGAATTATACTGACTAATATTAAGTTTTAATCGGTATTTCAATTTGTGTGATGTAATCATCAAAGGAGTCAATGAAGAGTTCATTGATTCCTTTTTCATATGCAAAATCGAAAAATGTAATACCATGCTTGTTGGGCCGGCTCTATCAAAGATGATAAGCCCTTTTTCCTGCTGTAATTTATTTATTTCTTACCGCCCATTTAACGATTTCGTGTCCATGGGATAGTGAAGGGAAAAGATAGAAGACCTTCAAATTATGTGGAGGTGAATCACATGAACGATATGCAAAGACAACAGATAAAAGAGCTTCGTGAAACTGGTCATAGTTATGGACGGATTGCACAGAGGCTTGGCTTGAGTGAGAACACCATAAAAACATATTGCAAAAGACATGGACTTGGTGGTGTGGCAAAAGGGATTGATTACCGATTCAGAACTGCAGGTAATTGAAACAATAATGCGCCAGAAATATCATCCAGAAAAAAAGCAGGACAAAGATCTGATAAATCTGCCGGTTCTGGTTGTGGATGATGATAAGATATGCTGTGAAAGCACAGTTGCCACATTGAAGGAGATTGGTATTACAGGCGAATGGGTTCTCTCTGGCAGAGAAGCCGTTGAGCACTGTTATGCACGTCATGAGCTAAAAAATGATTACTTTGCTGTTATCCTGGATTGGAAGATGCCGGATATGGACGGCATAGAAACAGCCAGACAAATCCGGAAACGGATAGGAAAAGAGATTACCATTATTGTTCTGACATCTTATGAATTCAGTGAAATCGAAGAAGAAGCAAAGGCTGCAGGAGTAGATGCTTTTATTGCAAAACCGCTATTCCGTTCCCGGTTGACAGCAACGCTGCGGCAGTTTACTTCAGGCAGAAAAGAAAAAACAGCAAGAAATTATCTGGATGAGCTGTCAGAAGCAGATTACTCAGGAAAAAGGATTCTGCTGGTCGAGGACAATGAGCTGAACAGAGAAATTGCTGGTGAAATTCTGCAGATGACAGGGGCAGAAGTGGAAACGGCAGAAAATGGGAAAATTGCAGTTGAAAAAGTGGAGGCTTCTCCGAAAGGCTCGTATGATCTTGTTTTTATGGATATCCAAATGCCTGTCATGAATGGTTATGAGGCAACCGCAGCAATCAGAAGCCTTCCAGGTGAACAGGGAAATAAGAAGCATAAAAACTGGCGGGGTACCGAAACTCAGGTCACTGAACAGTGATAAATGGATATAAAAAATAGAAAATATGTTAAACGGAAGCAACCTGCTGGGTATCTGAAAAGAAGATTCCCAAGCAGGTTTTATTTTTCTGCCTGGAAAGTCAAAAAAATAAAACAATGTGCAAAATAGATAAATTTTACCACTAATCCCTAACAATGCATGCTGACATAAGGTTATACGCTCCAAAAGCCCGATGAAAGCAAGTTATAAAATCGTTAAAAGGTTGTTTTGTTTGAATTATACCTCTCAAAAGTATCATCGTTCAGTAAGTAACGTTGCCATGGTACTGGTTGCCGCTGTAGCGCTGGGATCAAGTACGTATGCTTGGTTTGTAACGAATAATAAGGTTGATGCAACAACCACAAATATCAGTGCGCAGTCAAATGCAGCATTTATGACTATCACGAATGGTGCTACAGGTGCAAGCAAAGTAGACACGACAAGTGCAACAACATTAGGAAAAGATACAGATCTTTATCCTGCGACATTTGGAGAAGAAACAAATTCTACCAAAGATAAGTTCATGACAGGATATGGAACAGATCTTGACAATGGAACTTTGGATGGAACTCTTAAACTTGTTGGAACTGAAGGTACTCCTGATGAAGCAAATACAGCAAAATATGCTCTGAAAGAGCAGTTTAATATCAGCTCCAAAGGTCAGAATCTGAGTGATTTAAAAGTAGAAAGCATTGAAACAGCAACAGACGCTGCTACCGATCAGCTTTTAAAAACAGCACTTCGTGTTTTAGTTACTAATTCTGATGCAAGTAAATGGGTTGTATATGGTTTGGATTCCGCAGGAACAAAGTATGAAATCAAGCTTTCTTCGGATACATCCAATGCAAATGTAGCCCTTGGAGATGTAACAGCTGGAGCAGATACATTGGTTAATGTTTATCTGTATTATGAAGGAAAAGACACAAATGTCAAAACAAGAAACCTTCAGGATGGAAAGCTTGATGCTTCACAAAGCGTAAAGATTAACTTTACAGCAACTGCTGACAATCAGTAATAAACCTAGCTCTTGTAGCTTCTTCAGTAGGACATAAAATAAGTCCTTCTTCGACCAATGATTTAAAAGACTGGTATGCTTCTCTGACATGGGGGCAGGATGGATTGGTGCACTCTTATATGCAGGCAGATGTAAATGAAACAGGTGAATACACACAGGATAAAACCGGAACATATACCATTAATCCGGCACGTTATGCTTTTATCAAAAGCGAATATGTTATTTATACTGTTAAGCAGACAGGTACTTGTGATGTATATCTTGCCGCTGAGGATGGAGTACCTGCTGTTCAGGTTACTGCGACAGGAGCAGCTACATCTGATATTATTCCGAAATCTCTCAGAGTCGGTATTACCATGCAGGATTTGGATGGAACCACTCCAAGCGGAGATGAAGAATTAGTATTGGTGTATGCACCATATGATGAAACCGGAAAAGGAAACGATGGCACAGGAATTGACGGTTGGACTTATGTAGCGGACACTGCAAATGTGGCTCCTGTTACCTATCCTCATGTTTATGGTGAAAATTATATCTGGATGGAAGGTACTGATGAACAGTGTGTTAATAATTCCAGTGAAGAAGATCCATCAACCTATCAGGTTACAGTATCGCTTGCAGGAGTAGCAAAATAATACGATTTTCAGAAGGTCATGGTTCCCAAGCCGTGGCTTTTCTTTTGCCCCGATATCCCCATATTGTCAACTATCCCCAATCTCCTTCACGTATTTTCGGTACATCTGATGAATTGCTATTTTCCACACTTCTGGTATAGTCATGTAACTGAAAAGAAAACACTCAGAAGGGAGAAATGCAATATGCGAAAAAAGCAGGATATCATGTGGGAGCAAAGTACACTCTGGGAATCGGTGGAGAAATGGGTGATAAAGTATTTGAAAAAGAATCACTCAGAATATCGTGAACTCCAGGCAAAAGCAATGAGAATTGTGGACGAAAATCCAGCACTGCGGATACTGATAAATAGGTAATGTCAGGGGCGGGCAGAATCAGACACCTAGAGTCAAATTAAAATAACCAATTAGGAACGGGAAAAATTAACCACAACCAGTTTAATAAGCCACTTATAGGAAAATTTATGCAGCGAAAGGGTTTTTACATGAGTAGGAGGTTTCCTATTGGTTTACTTCTTCTCAAGAAGTTAAAAGTAGCTCTATTGATTTTAATGCCCCATTTTTTTATACTACTGTTAGGAGGTAAAGAGCATGAAAGAAATCAATCTCGGCCATATTTTGATTGAAAACCGCCACAAGCGAGGAATTACACAGGACGAATTGGCCTCATATATGGGTGTCTCTAAAGCTGCTGTTTCAAAATGGGAAACAGGTGTTTGAGTTATAATAGGACCAAGTTAGATGAAACCCAGTAAAATCAAGGGGTTATGCCTAATTTAGTCCTTATTTTTATACCAATTTAGCGGTAGATTAAGGCAGCGCTGTTATATCAAAACCGAAAATCCAAGTCAGTATCACAGATGTCCGCAATCAGTCTGAGAGTGAATCTGTGTGCTTAGATTAGGTATTCTAGCACCATGCCATGAAAGAGCAGGCAAACGATGTATTTGAGATATGCAGCTATGTGGATGGACTGGAGAAAAAGATTGATTCCATGACGGAAGAACTTACTAACATGCAGAACCAGATCAAAGAAATGCAGGAAGATACGCTTGTCAATAATGCTAAAAAGGCATTGTCAGAAGCACAGGAGCGACTTAATGCCAGATGTGAGCAGATAAATGAATAATATTCGTAGCAGAGCAGTAGAGATTATAGATGTAGAATTGATTTGTGTTTAGGAGGACAAAGCGGCAGATATAATGTTAAAAGTAGTTGCGTGCGCACGCATATTGATGTATAATACGCTCTGATTGGAGGTATATATCTATGCAACTATTAAAATGGCTTTCCGTAACAGACCGATTTTACAAAATCTATTTGGACAAGCAACTTGCCCCCTATGGAATCAACAACAGTCAATATATGTTCTTAATCAAAATCTGTCGTTCGCCCGGTATTCTACAAGATTCTTTGTTGAATATGTTCTATGTTCATCCAAGCAATATTGTACGGACGGTTGCGACATTGGAAAAGCAGGGAATGATTACACGTTCTCCCAATGATAAGGATAAGCGGACATGTAAATTGTATCCTACAGAAAGAGCATTGTCTATTATTGACGAGATACAGATGATATGCGAAAAGACAGAAGCTCTTTTATTGCAGGGTATGAGCGAATCCGAGCAGAACCTTTTTATGGATTTCTTAATACAGGCGGGCAGAAATATCACATCGGAACTCCATATAGAGAGAAAGGGGGAGGAGTTCAATGACTGAAAATCCTCTGGGCTATGAAAAAATTTCAAAGCTGTTGAAAGATTTTGCCATTCCCAGTATTGTGGCGTCTCTTGTCGGCTCAATCTACAATATTGTGGATCAGATTTTTATTGGTCAAGGGGTCGGTTATTTGGGAAATGCAGCAACCAATGTTGCCTACCCATTTTCTACCATCTGCCTTGCCATTGCACTACTGGTCGGAATTGGCAGTGCTTCCCATGTTTCCCTCTGTCTTGGACGCAAAGAGCCGAAAGCTGCCGCCAAAGCAGCGGGAAATGGTATTGTTCTGATGGGAATTTTCGGAATTATTTATTTGCTGGTTGGAGAAACTTTTCTGTCTTTGCTCCTAAAGGCATTTGGGGCAACGACAGATGTATTTCCATATGCAAAGCAGTATGCCAGCATAACATTGATTGGAATGCCGTTTCTCATTGTAACGAATGGTATGAGCAATTTGATTCGAGCAGATGGAAAACCAAAGTATTCAATGGTCTGCATGGTTGTGGGAGCTATTATCAATACCATTCTTGACCCCATTTTTATTTTTGTTTGCGATTGGGGAATTGCCGGCGCAGCTTGGGCAACAGTTATTGGGCAAATTTTTTCCTTCATACTCGCACTCCGTTATCTATGGCGTTTCCAAACAATCCATTTTGAAAAAGAGTCGTTTTTATTGGACATCAAAGAAAGCATGAAAATTTGCAACATGGGAATCAGCAGCAGCTCAAACCAGATTGCAGTTACCGTGATTCAAATCATTCAGTACAATTCGTTGACTTATTACGGCGCATTAACAAAATATGGAACAGATATTCCCTTAGCTGCTTGCGGAATAGTTATGAAAACAAATGCCATAATCCTTGCGATTGTTGTAGGAATCTCGCAGGGAACACAGCCGATTATCGGTTTCAACTATGGAGCAAGGCAATATCATCGGGTACGGGAGGCTTACATGCTTGCAGTAAAGTGGAATCTTGTTGTTTCCACTATTGCTTTTATCGCATTTCAATTTTTCCCGCAATCTATCATTTCACTATTCGGAGACGGGGACGAGCTGTATTTTGAATTTGCTGTTTTGTTCATGCGTACCTATCTTTTCATGGTGTTGGTAAATGGTGTGCAGTTGCTTTCTTCCAGCTTTTTTACCGCAATAGGAAAATCGTTAAGAGGTGCTTTGTTGGCATTAACAAGGCAGACCTTTTTGTTGATTCCGTTTACCCTGCTGCTCCCGCTTCGTTTCGGAATTATGGGAGTATTGCTTGCGGGACCTGTTGCTGATTTTTCAGCGTTTGTGCTATCTGTTGTACTGGTGGGTATAGAATTAAAAAAACAAAAAAATGACATGTAAACAACAGCCCTATGTGAAAACATTCTTTTTCCGCCGTTAAGTAATCAAGAAGCAAACACTTGTGAATGTCAAGCACTTTGTTGTTTCGGTTAGCATAGATAGTGCAAATTAAGATGGTATCTGAATAGAAAAATACAGTATGCTAAATATTTTACAACTTGAGTTTCCGCAAAATGTAATTCTAAAATAGTTAAATTTCCCCAAAGTGCCAATCTGTCAAATTTTTGAATAAGATAGAGTGACAGGTTTGGGATTAGAGGCACTGAAATAAGCCCCGCCTGAACCGGACTTTGGGAGAACTATTCTTTTATCTATTTAAGCAACCAGCTTAAGGCAGAGTTGACGGTAAGCCGGACGTTTCGTCCGGAACCAGAGTCTGACGCCTTCTTTTGCATATGAAAGTATGCCGGAGATGCCTTTAGCCAGTCGGTAATAGCAGAAGAAAACTTTTTCCTTTACAGGATCTGCTGTTTTTATGATTGCAACCTTTAATGCATTTGATTCTGATTCCATTGAAATCATTGTCAAAAATGCCATGCATAAGGTGATATAAAAGTTAAGTGCATTGATTGCACAAAGTTTCCTCACACGGAAGTTTTCGAATTGGAACATCTGCTTTTTACAACGGAAGTATTCTTCCATTTTCCATCTGGAAAAATAGGTCCTTGCCACCTTGATTACATCTTCTTTAGACTTTATTTCTTTATTGGTAGCAAGCATCATTGGATGCTCAGTAATGCCGTAAACCAGGACCAGATATATATTTTTTCTGGATGCCGTGATTTGGACTTTCACGTGGGAAAGATAAGCTTCATGGTCTTTTCCTTTATAGAATACGCTAGTTTTGATTTTGCCTTTTCTACGGTCACGAAGTTCAGTGGCAGGAGTCCACTTGTTGTGATAAAGAAGCTTTCTTTTGGATGTAAGACGGATAACGTATTCTTGTCCTAATTTGTCAAGTTTTAGGAACATCTTGTTATCGTCGTACCCACGATCCATTGCAAAGGTTGCTTTCCCAAAGAGTGCCGTTCCTTGTTCTATAGCATCAAAGGTAATCGTATTTGCAGATTTATAATCCTTTTCAGCGGATGAGTGAAATTGAGACAAAGAAACTGGAACCGGTAAGACCAAAGTTCATAAAAGAGATCCAGGAAGAGATTGTAGAAGACCGTAATATCCCGGATGTTGAGATTCGCAGAGTCTTTGTAGATGAAGTTACTCAGGCTCAGTTGGATGCAGAAGAAAAGTTAAAAGAAGAAATGGCCAGAACCGAAGAACTTGAAAGTTCTATTTCAGCTCTTCAATGGCAGATGGAATCTTTGAACCAGCAGATAGATTTTTTGGAGCAGACAAGACAACAGCTTGAAGAACAGCAGGATGCTTTGCAAAAACAGCTTGAAGAACAGCAGGATATTTTGCACAGGCAGATGGACGAAGAAAGAGTATCTTATGAAAACCTGCTTGCGCAGGAAAAGAAAGCAAGAGAGGATGCTGACGTTGAAGCAAAGCAGAAATTAGAATCTGTCCAGAAAGAATCCGAACAGAAACTAGAGGCTGTTAATAAGGATGCGGCGCAGAAAATAGAGGCTGCCCAGAAAGATGCAGAACAGAAGGTAAATGCTGCCCAGAAGGATGCAAAACAGAAAATAGAGGTTGCCCAGAAGGATGCAGAACAGAAAATAACGTCTGCGAAAAAGGAAGCTGCAGATACAGTTACGAGGATAGAGGAAGCTGCGCAGGCGGAAACAGCAGCAGCAAAAAAAGCAGCGCAAGAGGAAGTGGACTCTGTGAAAAAAGCGGCATGGATTGAGATAGAAAAAGCACAGGCAGAAGTTGCTGCTATTAAAAAGAAAGCTGAAGAAGAAAATAATGCACTTAAGAAAGAATCGGAAAAACAATTGAAAGCTTCCGAGAAGGCAAGAGAAAAAGCACAGGCAAAAGCTGAAGCAAATAGTCTGTCTCATTACATTGTCCAGGTACTCCAGGAGCGGCGGGATCGTAAAAACAGTAAAAAAGACAGATCCGGCTCAAATAAAAGAAAATGATGTGATTTCCTTTTATTCTCAGGATCCGGCACTTGATAGTGCAGTAAATACACACAGGGTTGTAGAGATCAGACAGGAAAATAATACAATTGTCTTTGTCACAAAAGGTGATAATAATAATGTTGTAGACAGCTATGATGTGCCGGGCGAATATTTGATCGGTAAAGTTGTAGCTTCTTCCAATAAGTTAGGTAAGTTTTCAAGGCTCGTTGCGAACCCTTTGATTTTTATACCTATTATTTTGATTCCTCTCATCATTATCTTATTCAGTAATTTATTTGAAACCTATCGCATGGCAAAGCAGATTGCGAAAGAGGAAGAAGAAGCAGCAGTAGAAGAGGCAATTCGGAAGATCAAAGCCAGGCAAAAAGAGAAAGAAAATAACAGTCAGCCATAAAATCGACAAAAATACCGACAAAATATGTAAATTTTTAGTTACTTTTCAAACATTCTATGGTAAACTAATATGGTATATCAAAAAATGTGGGAGGAGACTCAAAAATGAGCAAAAAAGAAGGAAAAGGGTTAAAGTCTTTTAACAAGGGATTTCAAG
>ENA-ORTJ01000155-ORTJ01000155.1-human-gut-metagenome-genome-assembly--contig:-NODE-155-length-62551-cov-8.570485_pt1 | contig 62551 bp, 47 predicted proteins | sample MGYA00242069_ERZ509187 | MGnify/ENA primary metagenome ERZ509187 (study PRJEB26280, sample SAMEA2338779) | human gut metagenome | biome: human gut; feature: human-associated habitat; material: faeces... | reverse complement strand
CACAGGTTGTTGTTTTGCCAACGCCGCCTTTCTGGTTGGCGATGGCGATGATTTGCGTGTTCAAATAAACCTCCTCCTTCTACAAAAAATATCCCTATTCCGAAAAATAGGGATGAAAAAAGCCGCTTACTCAAATAAATGAATAAACGGCTATGTAAGAAATATTCGATTGTAAGTAAAGTTTTATATCACTGCAAAATAACGAAGTGCATCTTTGATTGCTTCTACCTTTTCTGGTGTCGGATGTTTCCTCGGCTGTTTCAATTCTTCTACCGCATTAGGAGCATCATACATCGGCAATCCCAAATTTCGCTTTACCTCTGCGATATATGCGGTATGTACCTTGAAGCCGTATTTCGCTTCTATGTACTCCTTAATCATTTTGTAGGTCACTTTTTCTTTGGGCTTGTACGCTTCGGCTCTTTTAGCAATACTATCTACCGGAATCTTGCCCTCGCCCTCTCCAAACTCCACATCAATGTGGATATAACTGTCGGCTTTTTTGTGGGATAAAAGAACTACCGTCTCAACATGAAAAGTTCTCGGGAACAGATCGAACGCCTGTGCCTTCTCGAGCGTATAGCCTGCGCCGCACAGCTCCGCCACATCACGTGCAAGCGTTGCCGGGTCGCACGAAACGTACACGACCTTAGGCGGCTGCATTTTAAGAATCGCGTCGCGTGCAGTCGCGTCCAGACCCTTGCGCGGCGGATCGACCACCAGCACATCAATACCGCGCTTGGCCAGCCGCTGCGCTGCCTGACCCGCATCCGCACAGAAGAACTCTGTGTTTTCCATGCCGTTGCGGAGCGCGTTGCGCTTGGCGTTTTCGATGGCCTCCGGTACGATTTCCACGCCAATGGCAGTCTTTGCGTGCTCGGCCAGCGCCAGCGTGATCGTACCCGCACCGCAGTAGAGGTCAAGCACGGTCTCCTCGCCGGTCAGACCGGCGTAGTCCACCGCACACGCATACAGGCGCTCGGCCTGCGCGTGATTGACCTGATAAAACGCCTCGGGCGAGAGCAAAAACGTGTGCCCGCACAGGCGGTCCTCCAGCATCGGCTCACCCCAGAGAACATCCGTCCGGTTACCCAGAATCACGTTGTCGTCGCGCTGGTTGTGGTTGAGCAGAATACCCGTCAGCGACGGCGCTGCCGCGCGCAGACGCTCGACCAGCACATCCAGTTTGGGCATTTTCTTCGTCGCGGAAATAAGCGTCAGCTGGCTCTCCCCGCTTTTTTCACCCACACGAACATAAATATGCCGAATCGTACCGCGCTTTTTCTCATAATCGTACGGCATGACCGAAAATTCCGTCATCCATTCACGCACCACGGCGGCAATCTTGTCCGCCGTTTCCGACTGGATGAGGCATTTCTCCACCGGCACAATGTCGTGGCTGCGCGGACGGTAAAAGCCGGTAACAATGCTGCCTTCTTTGTTCCGTCCGACCGGATACTGCGCCTTGTTGCGGTAATGCTCCGTCGTCGGCGCACCCGTAATGCCAAGCAGCTTTGCGCCGTCCTGACCGCCAATGCGCGTCAGCGCATCACGCACCTTTTTCTCCTTCGCACGCAGTTCTTCCTCGTAGGTGATGTGCTGATAACAGCAGCCGCCGCACTTATCCGCCACCGGACACGCAGGCGCAGTACGCTGTGCCGACGGCACAATAATCTTCTCTACCCTGCCGAACGCCACATTTTTCGTCACTTTCACGATGCGTACATCGCACTGATCGCCAACTGCCGTACGCGGCACAAATACCGCCCGGCCTTCAATCTTCGCAAACCCCGTGCCGTCCGCTGTGTAATCCGTAATCTGACAACGATAAACCTTGTTCTTCTGTAAATCCATTTCTTACCCCTTGATATGAGAATGAAGAGTGGAGATTGCAGAGTGAAGAGATAAGGTGCTCTCCACTCTCAACTCTTCACTCTCCACTCTATAATTACTAATTTCTAATTACTCATTACTAATTTTATAATGGTATTATAGCACGATTCCCGGAGATACTGCAATCGAAAGGAGCGTGCAATTATGGCACAGGACAGGAAAAAACAGGTCTCCGGTGAGATTCCCTTTCATTTTATGCAGGAAATGGGACACAGTCCGCGGGCAATGGAGCAATTCTTCGATCTGCCGTATCAGGCGCGGCAGGTGCTGACCGATGCGGTATGTATCTCGGACGAGCCTGAGGAACGCCGCGAAACTGCCCTCAAGTCGCTTGCAAACGGCGGCGAAGGCTACTGCGAACGGTTCTGACCGCTTTTCCCGCTCGAACGGCTGTACTTTGCGGTGCAGCCGTTTTGCTGTATTCGCCAAAATACGCTGTCTTGACATCTTTTATTTCTAATCGCTTTTCATTGCGTTAGTGCATATTTGGTGGTAGAATAGATACTGAATTATTGTGTAAACAACTACTTATATATAATGTAATGGAGAATATTTATGTGGATCGCAGATCATTGGAAAGACTACGCCGTGCTCGACTGCGGCGGCGGTGAAAAAATTGAACGATGGGGCAATCAGATTCTGCAGCGCCCCGACCCGCAGGCTATCTGGCCGCGCGACAAAGACTGTAAGGTTTGGAACAAGCCAAACGCTATCTATCATCGCTCGAACGCAGGCGGCGGCAAGTGGGAAATCCGCAAGCTGCCCGAGCAGTGGGCCATCCACTACGGCGATTTGACGTTCCAGCTCAAGCCGATGAGCTTCAAGCATACCGGTCTGTTCCCCGAGCAGGCTGCCAACTGGGATTTTATCGACAAGATGATCCGTCACGCAGGCCGCCCGATCAACGTGCTCAATCTGTTCGCCTACACCGGCGGTGCAACGCTCGCGGCGGCAAACGCCGGCGCGTCCGTCTGCCATGTTGACGCGTCCAAGGGCATGGTGCAGTGGGCCAAGGAGAACGCCGCGTCCTCCGGCCTGAGTGACCGCCCGATCCGCTGGATCGTGGACGACTGCAAAAAGTTCGTGCAGCGCGAGATCCGCCGCGGACGCAAGTACGACGCGATTATTATGGACCCGCCGAGCTACGGCCGCGGTCCGTCCGGCGAGACGTGGAAGATCGAGGAGGACGTTGCCGACTTCATTGATCTGACCATGGGCGTGCTGAGCGACAAGCCGCTGTTCGTGCTCATTTCCAGCTATTCCACCGGCCTTGCGCCGTCTGTGATGAGCTATCTGCTCGGCATCACCGCAGGCAAACGCGCCGCCGGCAAGATTGAGGCGCAGGAGCTTGGCCTGCCGGTCGAATCGACCGGTCTGGTGCTGCCGTGCGGCTCGTCGGCACGGTTTATCGCGGAAGAATAATAACCTTTTTTACCGAAGGACGAAAATAAATGAGTGAAATCATCAAAACCGAAAACCTGCAGTACGCCTATCCCACCGAGGACGGACAGCTTTCCGTTCCTGTGCTAAAGGGCGTAAATCTTTCCATCCGGCGCGGCGAGTTCGTCGCGGTGCTCGGTCACAACGGCTCGGGCAAGAGTACGCTTGCCGGCTGCTTCAACGCGATCCGTCTGCCGACCGGCGGCGTATGCTACGTTGACATGATGGACACCCGCGACGAAAACAACACCTATGAGGTGCGCAAGACCGTCTCGATGGTATTCCAGAACCCGGACAACCAGCTTGTCGCTACCGTTGTTGAAGAAGATGTTGCATTTGCGCTGGAGAACATGGGCGTGCCGCCCGCAGAGATCCGCAAGCGCGTTGACGATGCACTGCGTGCCGTCGGCATGTACGAATACCGTGCACAGGCGCCGCACCGTCTGTCCGGCGGACAGAAGCAGCGAATCGCAATCGCAGGCGTTATCGCCATGATGCCGCGCTGCGTTGTACTCGATGAGCCGACCGCCATGCTCGACCCGCAGGGCCGCCGTGAGGTCATGAATGTTGTCCGTGAGCTGAACCGCAAATTCGGCATCACCGTTATCCTTATCACCCACCACATGGACGAGGCCGTACAGGCGCAGCGTGTGGTTGTCATGCACAAGGGCAACGTGCTGATGGACGGCGCTCCGCGCGAGATCTTCACGCAGGTGGACAAGCTGCGCGCGGCTTCCCTGACCGTACCGCAGACCATCGAAGTCCTGTACGACCTCGATCAGCAGGACGGTGAAAAGCTGCCGATCGACGCACTCTCGATTGAGGAATGTGCAGATATTCTCGAACAAGAATATTTGAATTGAAAATTGAAATGGAGAATGGCGAATGATGGTTCCGCCGCTGCACGGCGCATTTATAACCGTGCCTCGCACGGACACCTTAACTTTCCATTAGCAATTTTCCATTCTCCATTGATTATCCGAAGGAGAATCTTATGTCAACCATACTTGAAACGCGGGGCTTGACGCACGTTTACGGCGCAGGCACCCCCTTTGAGCGTGTTGCGCTTGACCATGTTGACCTGAAAATCGAAAAAGGCGAAATTCTCGGTGTGATCGGTCACACCGGTTCGGGCAAGTCTACGCTCATTCAGCACCTGAACGGTCTGCTGCAGCCGTCCGAAGGCGAGGTCCTGCTCGACGGCAAGTCCATCTGGGATGCCAAGGGCAAGTGCAGCCGCGAAACGCGCTTCCGCGTCGGCCTGGTATTCCAGTATCCGGAATACCAGCTGTTCGAGGAGACCATCGCGAAGGACATCGCCTATGGTCCGACCAACATGAAGCTGCCGCAGGATGAGATTGACGAGCGCGTGCGCGAGTCCATGGCGGCAGTCGGTCTTGCGCCTGAGCTTGCCGACCAGTCCCCGTTTGCGCTGTCCGGCGGTCAGAAGCGCCGCGTAGCCATCGCAGGCGTTATCGCCATGCGGCCGGACGTACTCGTGCTCGATGAGCCGACCGCGGGCCTCGATCCGGCGGGCCGTGACGAGATTTTTGAGCTGGTCCGCAGCTACCACAAGCAGTCCGGCGCGACCATCCTCATCGTGTCCCACTCGATGGAGGATATCGCACAGGTTGCCGACCGTCTGCTTGTGATGAACCACGCCAAGGTGCTGTTCTGCGACACGCCGCGCGAGGTTTTCTCGCACGCGGACGAGATCATTGCCGCCGGACTGGACATCCCGATGATCACCAAGGTCATGCTTGAGCTGAAAAAGCGCGGTCACGATGTTGATACCTCGGTCTACACCGTAGCGCAGGCAATGGATGCCCTGCGTGCCTGCAAGCGGAAGGAGGCTGCTCACGAATGCTGAAGGATATTACCCTCGGTCAGTTTTTTCCGGGCAACAGTGCGGTGCACCGTCTTGACCCGCGCGTAAAGATCGTGCTGACGGTGGCATTCATCGTGCTTTTGTTCCTCGCGCAAGGCCCGGTTTCCTATGCGCTGATCATCGCATTTCTTGCCGTTGTCATCGGTATTTCGCGTATTTCGCCAAAAATGGTGCTGCGCGGCCTCAAGCCGATCCTATTCATCGTCATTTTCACGGCGGTGCTCAATCTGTTCTATACACCGGGTACCTACATTTTCCAGTGGCACTTCCTGCACATCAGTGTGGAAGGCATTAAGCTGGCCATTTTCATGGTTCTGCGCCTGATGCTGCTCATCATCGCAACGTCCATGCTCACCTACACCACCTCACCGATTCAGCTGACCGACGGACTTGAGCGTCTGCTTTCTCCGCTCAAAAAGCTGCACGCGCCGGTGCATGAGCTGTCCATGATGATGTCGATCGCACTGCGCTTTATCCCGACCCTCATCGAAGAAACCGAGAAGATCATCTCGGCACAGAAGGCGCGCGGCGCGGATTTCGACTCCGGCAACCTGATTCAGCGTGCCAAGGCCATGATCCCGATTCTCGTGCCGCTGTTCATCTCGGCGTTCCGCCGCGCGGACGAACTCGCTACCGCCATGGAGTGCCGACTGTACCGCGGCGATGTCGGCCGCACCCGCATGCGCCAGCTCAAGATTGCCCGCGTAGATGTTTGCGCGCTGCTGTGGGTTGCTGTTTTGTTCGCAGTTGTTATTATACTCAAGCATTTTGGCCTTTGATAATTGAAAATTGATAATGGAGAATGGAGAATTGCGGTATCGCACAAAGTGCGATTTATTATAATCGGCGCTTTTGCGCCGAACCTTCATTTTCCATTTTTCCATTCTCAATTCTCCATTCACGACCCACTAAAAGTAACTGAAATGATGAAAAATATTGCAGTAGTGTTGTCTTACGACGGCACAAATTTTAACGGCTGGCAGATTCAGAAAAACGGTCCTTCCATCCAAGAGAGCATGGAGGACGCGATTTTCCATCTGCTGAAGCAAAAAGTTCATGTTTCCGGTGTCGGACGCACGGATTCCGGCGTTCATGCCCGCCGGTATGTGGCAAACTTCCACGCAGACTGCACGATCCCGATGGACCGTCTGCCGTATGCGCTCAACAGCTTTCTGCCCGAGGACATTGCGGTTTCCGGCGCAGTCGAGGTTCCCGAGGACTTCGATGCGCGCTTCAACTGCACCAAAAAGGAATACGCCTATTATCTGTTCCCTTCCACCCTGCGGGACCCGTTCCACGCACGGTACGCGTATCGGTACAATTATCCGCTGGATATTACAAAAATGCAGGAAGGCGCACAGTATTTTGTCGGCAAGCAGGACTTTGCATCCGTGAGAAGTCAGGGCACACCGGTCAAGAGCACGGTTCGTACCATTTTCTGGTGCGAGGTGGAGCCGGTGGATGACCTCATCCGCATCCGCGTCTGCGGCGACGGCTTCCTGTACAATATGGTCCGCGCGATTGCGGGCACGCTGACGTATGTCGGCGGCGGCAAGCTGGCGCCCGAGCAGGTGCGCGACGTACTGCTCGCCTGCGACCGAGAGCAGGCCGGACCCACCCTGCCTGCCTGCGGTCTGTTTATGAACCGCCTGTGGTACGACGATACCCCCGAACTGGACAGATTCCGCCTGTCGGACTGACAGATTTCAATGGTAATACCGCATAATTGAACAAGAGTGATTTGCGTGTAAATTTTGCGTTCTGACGAGGCGTGGTTTTGCGGTAATACTTTGTGTATTACCGTGAAATCACAACGAAGTCAGGGCACAGAATTTCCGCAAAGCACCGCGGCAGTGCGACCGGAGCCTGCACAAGGAGCCGCCGCTTTAATTGTGCGGAATTGCCCAAGCTATTCACATTTTCACCCATTAAACACGCTACAATAAGGAGGCGGGATTTCATGAGCGAACAGAACCCAAAGCAGAATATCATCCGCTTTCCGCTCTCCAGGCGGGAGCGCCGTCAGCGCCTGCTCGACAGCAAGGACGCGCGTATCCGCACGACCGCCCTGCTCCGCATGCTCTGCGGCTGGGCTCTGGTGCTGGGAACAGCCCTGTTCCTGATCGCCAACTACCGTATTTTTACGCCGACCTCGCTGCGCACGCTCGGCAGCTATATTGCGGCCGGTATTCGCTCGCATGACGGCGATATCACCACCATCAACTACGAAAACGAGACCTTCAGCGACGGTGCGCTGTTTGAATCCGGTCTGGCGTACGCGGACAGTGACGCGCTGTTCCTGTCCCGCGCGGGCAGCATGACCACGCTGCGCTATTCGCTCGGCTACTCCGATCCCGCGGTGGAAAGCAGCACGAATTATGTGCTTGTGTACGACCGCGGCGGCGTCAAAGCCGCACTGGTCGGCTCGGCAGGCGCTGTCGCGGAGCTGAAGCTGGAATCCACCATCCTGAACGGTTCAATCGGCCGCAGTGGCCGTTTCGTGCTCACCACCAACGAGCACGGCTACCGGACCGCCGCTGCCGTTTACGACACCGCAGGAAAAGAGGTTTTCAAATACCGCGCTTCGGAATACTATATTGTATCCGCTGTGCTCTCGCCGGACTGCAATACGCTCGGCATTCTCGCCTTCCGGCAGAACGGCGTAACGCTCGAGTCCCATGTGCTGTTCTTTGATGTGTCCTCCGGCAAGCAGATTTCGGACACCGCGCTGACTGACGCGCTCGGTGTAACGCTCACTTATTCCGAGAACAACGCCGCGATCGCGCTGTGCGACACCGGCCTGTATCATGTCACCCGCAGAGGCACGGTCGATGTGCTGCTCGAACTCAGCTCGCAGGATCTGATCGCCACTGCGTCTCAGGGCAGTACGATGGCTGTCGCTGTGCGCTCCTACCTGAACGATGCACGCAGCGATCTCTATACCGTCCGCAACGGCAGCCTGCACGGCCCGTTCGCACTGACCGAGGAGCCAACGGCGCTTGCTGTCTCCAACGCCGGTACGGCGGTGCTGTCCGCGTCCGGTGTTACGGTCTACAACACCTCTGCCGAGCCGCAGTGGCACAATGATGACGCTGTCGGCGCACGCCGTGTGCTCATGACCGATGACGGTACGGTTTTCCTGCTCTACAACCGCAACGCGCGTATCTTTACCGCGCATTCCGAACGATCCGAGGAAATACATGCAGATAACTGATATCAACGATTTTATTTCCACAGCGGCGCAGCTGCTCAACGCGCCTGACCTTATCCTCATTGCCGTGCTGCTGGCCAACGTCTGGCTCGGTGCCCGTCGGGGACTGGTCGGTGCGCTGTACGGCGTGATTGGCCGCATCGGCATGATCGCCGCGTCTGTTGCCGCCGCCAAGTACACCGCGCCGTATATCGCGCAGTGGGTGGTCGTGCCGGCAGTCGGTCAGCTGTTTGAAAAACAGGCCGCGCTCAAGACCGCCGAAGGCGTGCTGGACGGTCTGCGGCAGACCGTTACCGAAGCGGCTGTCGGCATGTCGGAGAGCATCGCGTTCTCCATGCTGGTAGTGCTGTTCAGCGTGCTGTTCGGACGGCTCATCTGGATTTTCGGCCGCAGTCTCAAGCTCATTGTTCGGCGTACTCCGCTCAGCGCACTCGATTCCGCAGGCGGCGCACTCATCGGCTTTGTAACCGGCGTCGCATTCGTCTGCATCCTGCTGATCGTGCTGCAGTGGCTGTTCCCGATCACCTATACGTCGCTCGGCTATCTCTCGCCGGAGCGCGTCAAGCATACGCTGCTGCTCAAACAGCTTGTGGACGTTTTACCTATCGCCATTTAATGGAGAACACCTTAATTCTCCATTTTCTATTTTCAATTTTCCATTCCCTGAAGGAGTTTAACCTATGAATATGCCAATGTGCTCGCGGTGCAAGAAAAACATCGCGGTGGTGTTCATCACCAAAATCGAGGGACCGGATAAGACCACCCAGGAGGGTCTGTGCCTCAAGTGCGCACGCGAACTGGGTGTCAAGCCGCTCGACAACATCATGGAGCAAATGGGTATCACCGAGGACGACCTCGAAGCGCTCTCCGGTGAGATCGGCTCCCTGTCCGACCTGAACGACCTGGTTCCCGCCGGTTCGGACGGCACGGACGACGACGCACCCCACGAGACCGACCCGGTCGCTGCCGGCACTCTGCCGGGGCAGCCCGCAGGCGGCTCTCAGGAGGAGACCCGCACCCGTTCTTCCCGCAAGGAGGACAAAAAGCGCAAATATCTGAACAATTACTGCGAGAACCTGACCCAAAAGGCCGCAGAAGGCCGTATTGACCACATCGTGGGCCGCGACCGCGAGACCGACCGCGTCATTCAGATTTTGAACCGCCGCCAGAAGAACAACCCGTGCCTGATCGGCGAACCCGGTGTCGGCAAGACGGCCGTTGCCGAGGGTCTGGCAGTCCGCATCAACGAGGGCCGCATTCCGTTCAAGATGCGCAACAAGGAGGTCCATCTGCTCGACCTGACCGCTCTCGTGGCGGGCACGCAGTTCCGCGGCCAGTTTGAGAGCCGCATGAAGGGCCTGATCGACGAAGTAAAGCGTATCGGCAACATCATCCTTGTCATCGACGAGGTGCACAACATTGTCGGCACCGGCGATTCCGAAGGCTCGATGAATGCCGCAAACATTCTCAAGCCTGCCCTTGCCCGTGGAGACATTCAGGTGATCGGCGCGACCACGCTCAAGGAGTACCGCAAGTATATCGAGAAGGACGCCGCGCTCGAGCGCCGTTTCCAGCCGGTCTATATCGGTGAGCCGTCGGTTGCCGAAACCACCGAGATTTTGAAGGGCATCCGCTCGTACTACGAGACCTTCCACGGCGTTACTGTTTCCGATGAGATGTGCCGCCGTGCCGCTGAGATGAGCGAACGCTATATCACCGACCGTTTTCTGCCGGATAAGGCCATCGACCTGATCGACGAAGCCTGCTCGCGGCTCAATCTGGATTCTCCGCAGCTGTCCGAGATTCCCGAGCTGCAGAACGAGCTTGAGCGCCTGCAGGCACAGCTTGACGAGCTGACCCAGTCCTCTGCCCGCGCCGAGGAGGAGGAGACCTACGCCAAGATCGCCACCTGCCGCAGCCGCATTCTGCAGGTGGAGGCACAGCTGCACGAGCTGCTGACCAAGCCTGCACCGCAGGTTGACGAACAGCTTCTGGCTGAGGTGATCGAAATCTGGACCGGCATTCCGGCATCCAAGGTAGCGGCACAGGAGTCTGCACGCCTGCGCGATATGGAATCCCGCCTGAAATCGCACGTTATCGGTCAGGACGAAGCCGTAGACGCGGTCTGCGCGTCCATCCGCCGCAACCGCGCGGGCATCAGCCCCAAGCGCAAGCCGGCATCCTTCCTGTTCGTCGGCCCGACCGGCGTCGGCAAGACCGAGCTGGTCAAGCAGCTTGCTCTCGACCTGTTCGACTCGCCGGATGCACTCGTGCGTCTCGACATGTCCGAATATATGGAAAAGCACACAGTTTCCCGCCTGATCGGTTCCCCTCCGGGATACGTCGGCTACGATGAAGCCGGTCAGCTGACCGAGAAGATCCGCCGCCGTCCGTACTCTGTCGTTCTGTTCGACGAGATTGAGAAGGCGCATCCGGATGTGCTCAATTCTCTGCTGCAGATTCTGGATGATGGCCGTCTGACCGACGCGCAGGGCCGCGTTGTCAGCTTCGAGAACACGGTCATCGTTATGACCTCGAACGCCGGTTCGCAGTCCAATAACACGCCTGCAGGCTTCGGCCGCACCGTGTCTCAGATGAGCAAGGACCGCGTAATGAAGGCTCTTGAAGAAATCATGCGTCCGGAGTTTCTCAACCGCATTGACGAGATTATCGCGTTCAACCAGCTGTCCGAGGATAACTTCCGCCATATCGCTGAGATCATGCTCGGTGAGCTGCGCACCACGCTCGCGGATAAGGATATCCGCCTGACGTGGGATGACAGCCTGCTCGGCCTGCTCACCGAGAAATCGTACTCGGTCAAGTACGGCGCCCGCAATCTGCGCCGCCTGATCGAAAAGGAGATCGAAAATCCGCTGGCCACCGCCATCGTCACCGGCGACAAGCCGCTGATGGGCGCTCACCTGTCCGCTGAGGACGGCAAGGTTAAGCTGGATACCATTTAACACACGAAAACCGCCCCAAAGGGCGGTTTTCGTGTGCACGCAGATTGACAATCTCTGTCGAATACGATATAATCGTGTAAATTACTGGATGTGTTATTTATGGATTTCAGCGATTCCTCGACTTTCTCCACCGCATCCGGCAAGGACTATCATTACGTTGTCCTGCAGGTTACTTTGAAGGAAAAATTTCTCGGCACCGGTTCCGGCAACCTGACCGAACTGGAAGAAGCGATTAACCATCAAGCGCAAAAGGGTTATCGCCTGCACACGATTACTACATCGAACGGCGGCAGCAAGGGTCTGATGGGCGGCGACCGCATTCAGGCAACCATGGTATTCGAAAAGGTTATTTAACAAAGTAAAAACCGCTCTTTCGAGCGGTTTTTTGTTATTTATCGGCAAATCGGAACCAGAACTTCGGTCCGATTTCGGTATTCTCCGCTCCGCAGGTGAAGCCATGCAGATCGAACACGGTTTTCGCGATGGACAGTCCCAGTCCGTCGCCTTTTGCGCTGCGCGACGGATCGGCCTGATAATACGCCTCCCACAGCCGCGGCAACGCGTCCGCCGGAATGGCGTCGCCGGTGTTCATCACCGAGAACACGCCGTCCGCGAGGTGCACCGTGATGCAGCCGCCCTCGGGTGTATGCTGCACGGCGTTCTCGAGCAGGGCGTCCAGTGCCCGCGTGAGCAGTGCCCTGTCCGCATTGACCTCGTATTCGCCCTGTGCTGCAAATTCGGTGTGGATGGTGGAATCGGTCGGCAGAGCCGCCTGCAGGCGCTCCTGCGCCAATTCTGCCAGAGAGAACGCCGTTCGCCGCAGAGCCTTTGCGCCGGTCTCCAGCCTCGACAGTTCAAGCATCTGCCGCACACTGCCGTCCATCCGCTGCGCCTGCTGCTGAATGACACCCAGATAGTGTGCCTGCTTTTCCGGTGCAAGGTTATCACCGAGCAGCTCGGCGGTGGCGCTGAGCACGGAGAGCGGCGTTTTCAGCTCGTGCGCGAGTGCGGCAGTCGTTTCGCGGCGTACCCGCTCTATGCGCTCCTGTTTGCGCCAGACGCGCAGCTGCGCACCGGACAGCACTGCCGCGCAGAATAGCGCCAGCACCAGACTGAACGCCCATACAGGAATCAGTACCGGCAGCAAGGCTTTGAGCGGATATCCTTCCGCCGCATAGGACACCAGCACAGCGCCGCTTTCCGCAAACGGACAATATCTGATCGTCCGCCGGTACGTTCGCACGAGCCACGGCTTCTCGACCGTTTGGCTGCTGTTTGTGCGGCTCGGGTATTCTGCCCATTCCCGCAGCGCCTGCCGCGCGGGCGAGGACAGGGATTCCGCAATCTGTTCGGTCGTGGCGCCGTTCGGTCCGGGGCACACCAAGCGACTCCAACTCATGGTTTTCAGCGTCAGACCTTTCACCTGCTCCGCGTCATATGCGCATTCAATCGTGCGCACCTCTCCGGTCGGCTCCCAAGTGCCGCTCTTGGTCGGCTCGATCGTGATGGATTTCAGATAGGCGTCATCGCGGTATCCGGGCACGCTGTCCGCCCACGCCTCAAAGGTCATCTTCGGCAGCGATTCTATTTTCGACTCGCCTGTGCCCGCACCCGCAAGAACCGCCTCGCACACCTCGCGCGGCTGACCGCTCATATCCACGCGGTACAGGTTGTCTCCCTCGATCAACTCAAGCCACCAGCGGTTGCTTTGCAGAACTTTGCCGGAGTTCAGGTCGGTGATAGCGGTCTCGATGATCTGCAGATTGGGCGGGTCTGCGCTGTCCGCCATGAATACCGGCTTGCTCAATCGTCTGCGCAGTTCCGTCTCGTCCGTCGTGTCATAGATCGAGGGATCAAGCAAAAAATCGGTATCCTCTCCCATCAGCTTGTCCGATTTGCTTTCCATTTCCGCCAGCATGAGCTTTGCACGCTGCTGCGACAGCAGGACGGTGAACACCGCCATCACTGCCAGCCAGAATGCAAGGAAGCCCGCGCCGATTCGTGTGAAAAAGCTCCAAAAGGTTCTATGTTTGGTTTTCATCTCCGTCCACCTCCAGCTTGTAGCCGCGCTTCACCACGGTTTTGATGCAGTCCGCATGCGGACCGAGTGCGCGGCGCAGCTTTTTGATGTGCCCGTCGATTACCCGGTCCGTGCCGTCAAAATCCCAGCCCCACGCAAGATTAAGCAGCTCATCTCGAGTAAGCACGCGGTTTTTGCGCTCCATCAGCGCCCGCAGCAAAGCAAATTCCTTGGGCGGCAGGTCGATGCGCCTGCCGTCCGCTGTGACAATCCCCCGTTCCGGGTCAAGTGACAGGAAACCCGCTGTCAGCGTATTCCCGGCATTGAGGCCCCGCGCTCGCCGCAGGAGCGCCAGTGCCTTGGCGTACAACACCGCCAGCGAAAACGGCTTGACCACATAATCGTCCGCACCGAGGCCGTAGCCGTGCAGCTTGTCCTGCTCGTCCTCGCGCGCCGTGACGAACAGAATGGGCGCGTCTCCCTGCCGCCGTGCTGCGCGGCACAGCGCGAAGCCGTCCGTGCCCGGCAGCATGATGTCGAGCAGCAGCAGGTCGAACCGCCGGGTTTCGATTAAGTGCAGCGCCGTGTCGCCGTCCGGCGCAGACACAACCGTGAAATCGCCGCCGCTCTTTGCGGTGAAGTAGTCGGTCAGCACCTCCCGCATGGCCTGCTCATCCTCGGCCAGTAAGATCGTTGCTTTCATGCTCTCTCCCTCCTTTGATTACAGTATAGCATGACCGTCTGCCCTTTTGATGTTCTTTGCAAATTTGGCCGAAAAAAGTTTTTCAAAAAAATTTGAAAAAAGATGTTGACATTATAGGGTTTTATTGATATACTAAATGAGCGTCAGAAAGACCCGCGGGTGTAGTTCAATGGTAGAATGTCAGCCTTCCAAGCTGAACACGTGGGTTCGATTCCCATCACCCGCTCCATTTTCTTCGAATGGGTTTGTCGGAATTGATATGCGCCAGTAGCTCAGCCGGATAGAGCAACTGCCTTCTAAGCAGTAGGCCGGGGGTTCGAATCCCTCCTGGCGTGCCATTTCCGTCGGCTGCAAACTTTATATGGTGGGTATAGCTCAGTTGGTTAGAGCATCGGATTGTGGTTCCGAGGGTCGAGGGTTCGAGTCCCTTTACCCACCCCATATAACCCTGTGACGCGCTGCGAACGCAGCGCGTTATCTTTAGGGTAACGCTGTTTCGAGCAAACGAATACGGGGGCGTCGCCAAGCGGTAAGGCATCGGCCTTTGACGCCGACATTCGCTGGTTCGAATCCAGCCGTCCCTGCCATTACGGCAGATTTTGAATCCTTGGATTCGAAAGGCGGCTCTTGGCAATATGCCGGTGGCATATTGTAACCGCCGTGGCTTTTGCCGCAGCAAAAGCGAATCCAGCCGTCCTTACCATTACGGCATACGACTTAATTTCATACTCAGCGCAAAACTTTTTGACCTGACCCAGTAGCTCAGTCGGCAGAGCACCTGCCTTTTAAGCAGGGTGTCCGGGGTTCGAATCCCCGCTGGGTCACCAAAATGGAAGTTTAGCTCAGCTGGGAGAGCATCTGCCTTACAAGCAGAGGGTCACAGGTTCGAGCCCTGTAACTTCCACCATCAAGCACTTACGAAAGTAAGTGCTTTTTCTTTTTCTCTATTGCAGCCGGGTTCGTCATGTACCAACCGGCAGAGGGTCACAGATTCGAGCCCTGTAACTTCCACCATCAAGCACTCATTGTAAGATGAGTGCTTTTTCTTTGCCTTTTTGTAGCCGGGTTCGTCATGTACCAACCGGCAGAGGGTCACAGGTTCGAGCCCTGTAACTTCCACCATCAAGCACTTACGAAAGTAAGTGCTTTTTCTTTGCCTTTTTGCAGCCGGGTTCGTCATGTGCCAACCGGCAGAGGGTCACAGGTTCGAGCCCTGTAACTTCCACCAGTAGCCACTCACGAAAGTGAGTGGCTTTTCTTTTGCCTTCTGCAGAGGCTTTGCTAGGCGCACGAGGTGCGTATGCGCTACGCCCTTTCCGGGCAGAGAGTTTTTCGCTGAACCTCATCGAGGAGTTGCGCTCTGCGGAGCGCAGGAAACGTGCGCTGACGCCGCGCGGGCGCATAAGAGGGGTGGACACCAAGGTTTCCACCCCTCTTATGAATCTCCCCGTTTCCTCTTAGCGTCTGCCTATCAGAGAACTGAGACTATAAAGGAACGGCAGAGGATTTTTACTACCGCAGGAGCGTGCCATTGACCGCCCACGCCCCTATCCCATCCCAAACAAAAAATGCAGAGGCAGGAAAAGCAATTTTTCCTGCCTCTGCTGTGCCCGGTAAAACGATACTTGCTATATCATCTGTGGTTCGCGGTTTACCGAAACGAATAATTTACTTTTCAAGCTCGGTCCAGTCACGAGCGTCGCGGATGGTGGTCCACTTCTCGTACTTATCGTCCTTGCTCTTATCCGAGTATGCGTGGCTGTTGGTAGCCTCCTGCACAGCGAGATAGTACCATGCGGAAGCATCGGAATTATCCGGCCACTTGATCATGCTGTCGAGCAGATCGCTGCTGTTCTCGGGCAGACGGTTGAGTACGCGGTTAACAAGCGTCATAGCCTCTGCGCGGGTGATATACTGGTTCGGACGGAACGTACCATCCGGATAGCCGTTGATCCAGCCCTTGTTTGCGGCGATACCGATCTCATTCTTTGCCCAGTGAGATGCGATATCCGTGAACTTCGAGGACATATCCGTGTTCTTATCGTCGAAGCGAGCGGCGATTGCGGCAAATTCCGCACGGGTGATTGGCGCATTCGGCGCGAACGTGCCATCGTTATGACCCTTTACAATGCCCATCGAGGACAGCGTGGAGACAGCATGGTTAAACCACTGACCGCGCGTCACATCGGACAGACTGTTGGACTGGGTAGAATTTGCGGTGCGGACTTCCTCGGTCAGCAGACGGAAGAAGATGGTTGCCACTTCTGCGCGGGTGATGTTGCCATTCGGCTCGACGTTGCCGTTCGGGTAGCCGACAATGTACGCAAAGTGATCGTCACCGTTCAGACCGGTCGGTACATCATCCGGAATGTCAACGGTCGGTTTGCTGCTGCCGCCGCCACCGCCGGACGATCTGCGGGTCCATACGCCGATCAGCTTGACATCCCGCTGAATGTCCTTGATCTCGGTTACAACATCGCCAACGCCGTTGATCCGCCAGCCGCTGAACGTGTAGCGGCTCTGCGAGGTGGTCTGTACCGGTGCTACGGTGTAGCTGCCGCCCTTCTTAACCTTGGCTGCTGCCGGAACTGCGCCTGCATCAGACGGAATGTCGCCGGTTACTTCGTAGGTTACGCTGCAGAGCTGACCGTGTGCAGCCTTGAGCGCCAGCGCATCGGAAACAGCCTCTTTACCAACCGTATATTCGTCAGCGTAATAGGCATCGCCTTCACCATCACCCTTCCAGCGCTTTTCCTTGCCGTCGTGATACCAGCCTACGATCGGGTGCTCTTCTTTGCAGTCATCCAGAATCCAGCCGTCACCGACAGGTGCAAAGGTGAGCGAAGGATTGTAGGTAACCTTATTTTTATCAAAGCTGTTACTATAAATATCGTCACCTGCAATATCTGCATGGTTATTGTAGATTTCAGCCTTGCCGCTAATCTTAGCAGTGCCGCCGCGATTGTACAGGCCACCGCCGTAGCTATTGCTATGGTTGAGTGTCACCGTGCCATCCTGCATATCCAGAATACCTTCTGGAAGGATTTCAATGCCATTTGCATTACCGGAAGCAGTGAACTTTGCACCTTCCTCAATCTTTACATTGCCATACCAGTAACCTCCACTGGTATAGACAAGCAGACCCGCCTTACCATTGTTATTCAGCATAACGGTTGAACCAGTAGCAAACTTGCTCTGGTCACCAAGTTTGTCACCAATCTCTATGCCATAAGCGGTATTACCACAAGCACTGAGCGAAGAAGTAGAATCAACAGATACACCTCTAATAAATGCACCCCAACTACGTCCAACATTGTTGTCAGTAATCAGCGAAGAATAGTCAGAAATTTCAACTGAGCCGTAATAACATCCAAAGCCGCCTCTGCCGCCGTTTTTACCGCAGTCAGAAATATCAATCGTAGAATGACCATCAATTTTTATATCCGTGGGATTAACTGTCATGCCATTCCATTTGCAGTCGGTAATCTTAATAGCAGAAGAATTGCTGACCTCAATCGTGTTGTGAATTGGCTCCTCTTTTTCATCATGCTCGGACGCATCTATATAAATACCACTCACATCCGCTTGATTAAAACCGGAGATAATAATTTGCGAGTTATTGGTTACATACATGTCACTCGACTGATACAAGAACATGCCGTGACGTTTGCTACCCTCACCTACTCCATTCAAAACAAGCGTAGAATTATCAAACGTCAGAATACCATCATCAAAAAGATTAGTCGTATTGCCACTATGAATCGGATTGTCCGAAACGCCTTCTTCAACAACCTTAATATTCTGGAATGTCACATTGGTCTCGTTAAAGTACATGCCCAGACCATTCAGGGTAATCGTCGGTTCAGTGCCTTCCGCACTCTTAATCGTCAAATTACCTTTTCCGTTGATAGTCAGACCGTCAGCACCAACGGTAATATCCTTACCGACTTCAATCGTATCGCCGTCGTCAGCCTCAGCAATCGCTTCCTCGAGGCTGCCATACTCCTTCTTACCGTCAATCTTAGCCGTGAACTCTGCCGCCGGAGGTGTAACCGGCGCATTATCGTTGCCCGAGCCGCCTACTTCGCCCTCCTGCTGATTAGCTGCGGCTGTATCGTCACTGCCGCCGTTGCTGTCGTCAGCGGATTCCTGTACATTCTCGGTGTCACCGCTGCTGGCGTCAGCGGATTTCTGTGCATTCTCGGTGCCGCCGTTTTCTGTAATATTTACATCGTTATTCTCAGCCGGCTGACCGTTTTTACCGTCGCTTACCACGTTTACAATATTATTCGAGGTGTCGGATGCAGCATCGCCGTCCGCGCCTTCCTGCGCCGCAAGCGCGGTAACAGGCAGCATGGTCAGCATCATCAATCCGGCGAGGGTACCGGCAAGAAAACGGTTATTTCTCTTTTTCATGCAAAAAACCTCCTCTGCGTGCATACAGACGCAAAGGAGGCGTGAATTCTGCTGTTCGGCAACCGGCTGTCCTACGGAGTCATTACTCCGGGTAGACCCATGGCTTTGCGACACCGGCTTTCACCGGCTGTGCCTTTTTCTGTACAGACACGCCCTTGGCGCATGATGCACAGATCAAGTTGTCTAAGCTGAATGAACCGGTTGTTCCGGGCACATGGAATCTGATTGGTTCATCCGCGCAGCAGGTAATTTCTGCTACACATAAATTATAGCATAGTTCAGCAGAAATGTTTCCTTTTATTTTCCAGATTTTCGCACAAAATTCATTTGTGATTTTTGTGCGAACTGTATAAATCTACACAAATTTTCAATTTTCAGACAAAAGAAGGACGTGCCTTTGGGCACGTCCTTCCGCTTACGCTTTATCCAGCAGCTTGATGATTTCTGCAATCTTCTGCTCGCGTTCGTTCTGATCTCCGGTCTCAAACGCATCCTGCACGCAGCCGGAAAGGTGTCCGCGAAGAACCTCTCTCTGCGCCTTATGCACCAGCGATTCAACCGCCTGCAGCTGCATCATAATATCTATGCAGTAGCGGTTGTCCTCGATCATTTTGAGCACGCCGTCGATCTGCCCGCGCGCGGTCCTGAGCAGCGGCTCGACCTTTTTACGATCTGCCATCATTTGATGTCAACCACCTTATAGCCCGCCTCGGTGACGGCTGCGGTCAGAACAGCATCCTCCGGCAGCGTTTTGCCCGAAACGACTGCCTTGCCTGCATCCAGATCGACCGCAACATTACAGCCGGCTGCTGCACCCTCGAGCGCCTTTTTGACGTGTGCCACGCAGTGCTGACACATCATGCCCTCAACCTTGATTGTCTTTTCCATAACATTTTCCTCCTTTTTATGTGCCGTAAGCGGCTTTTCGCCGCTGACGGGCAAAACAGCAGGCGTCCCCGCCGTTTTTCTCGGTGTTGCGCTGAAAAAGCGCAGGCGCAGCGCGTTTGAGACCACGCAGACGGACGACAGGCTCATTGCCGCCGCGCCAATCATCGGACTGAGCTTGATGCCGAACGGCACCCACAGCAGACCTGCCGCAATCGGAATGCCGATGCAGTTGTAGAAGAACGCCCAGAACAGGTTCTGGCGAATGTTGCGCATGGTCCGGCGCGACAGCCGGATGGCGTCCACCGCGTCCATCAGGTCGCTCTTCATCAGCACAACGTCCGCAGACGAGATAGCCACGTCCGTGCCCGCACCAATCGCAATGCCGACATCGGCACGCGCAAGCGCCGGTGCATCGTTGATGCCGTCGCCAATCATGGCAACCTTGCGGCCCGCGGCCTGCTTCTCGCGCACGATACGCTCCTTGTCCTGCGGGAGCACCTCAGCGATCACATCGGTCACGCCCAGCTCGGACGCGATGGACTGCGCGGTTTTCTGGTTGTCGCCGGTGAGCAGTGTTACGTCAATGTGCATACTGCGCAGTGCTTCGACTGCCGCCTTACTGGTCGGCTTGAGCACATCAGCGACCGCAAAAATGCCGACGATCTGACGGTTTGCCGCAAAGAACAGCGGCGTTTTGCCTGCTGCGGCGAACTCGTCACCCAGCTTCTGCATCGAGCCGGACAGCGCCAGTCCGTTGGCGAGCAGCATGCGGCGGTTGCCCGCAAAGCACGGCACGCCGTCCACAGTTGCGCGAATACCCTGTCCCTCTATCATCTCAAAGTCGGTGACCGAACGCTCCTGCGCATTCTTCTCGCGGGCATAGCGCACGATGGCGTCCGCCAGCGGATGGTCACTGCGGCTCTCGAGTGACAGTGCCAGCGAGAGCAGGTCACCGGACTCCACGCCGAAGGATTTTACGTCGGTTACGACCGGACGTCCTTCGGTTACGGTACCGGTCTTGTCCATGATGACCGCGTTTACGTTGTGCAGATTCTCGAGCGCCTCCGCCGACTGGAACAGCACGCCGTTTTTCGCACCGACACCTGTGCCGACCATGATAGCGACCGGCGTAGCCAGTCCCAGTGCGCACGGGCACGAGATAACCAGCACCGAAATCGCGCGTGTGAGCGCAAAGCTCGGCGTTTCGCCGACCAGCAGCCAGATGATTGCCGTCACGAGCGCAATACCCATAACGACCGGCACAAACACGCCTGCCACCTTATCTGCCAGCTTGGCGATTGGCGCCTTGGACGCGCCTGCCTCCTCTACCAGACGGATAATCTGGCTCAGGGTCGTATCGTCGCCGACACGCAATGCCTTCATGACAACATAGCCGCTCTTGGATACGGTTGCGCCGATTACGGTATCGCCGACATGCTTTTCGACCGGCATACTCTCGCCGGTGATGGCGCTTTCGTCCAGATAGGCGCTGCCCTCGGTAATCTCGCCGTCAACCGGCACGGACTGACCGCCGCGCACGATAACGAGGTCGCCAACCTGCACCTGCTCAATCGGCAGCTGCACGGTCTGACCGCCACGAATGACCTCGGCGGTCTGCGGACGCAGGTCCATCAGTGCCGCGATTGCTTCGCCGGTCTTGCGCTTGGCACGCGCTTCAAAGAACTTGCCGAGCGTTACCAGCGTCAAAATCATGCCTGCGGATTCAAAATACAGGTCGTGCATAAAGCTGTGGGCTGCCTCAGGCGTGGGCGCGAGCGCGATTTGAATCAGCGCGTAAATGCCGTACACGAGCGCCGCACCCGAGCCAACGGCGATGAGCGCGTCCATCGTCGGGGCACGATGCAGCAGCGTTTTGAAGCCGTTGATATAATATTTGCGGTTGATAATGACAATCGGCAGCGTGAGGAGCAGCTCCGTGAGCGCCAGATTGAACATGCCGTCCATACCTGCCGCATAGGACGGCAGCGGCAGCCCGACCATCTCGCCCATCGAGAAGTACATCAGGACAAGCATGAAAATCGCCGAAACGATAATACGGGTCTTCATTTCCTTCAGCGCCTCGTCCGCCTGCGGGCTTTGCGCCGGAGCCGATGTCTGCCTGCCGTCGTCCACCGCAGCCGTGTAGCCGCCGGACTCGACCGCCTTTATAATCGTCTGTGCGTCGCACGCGTTTTCGTCGTACTCGACCGCCATGCTGCCGGCGAGCAGATTTACCTGCACGCCGCTGACACCCGGCACCGCCGAAACGCTTTTCTCCACATGGGCGGAGCAGGCCGCGCAGCTCATGCCGCCCACCCGAAACCGTTGTTTCATATCGCATCTCCTATCTGTACCCCTCCCCCGAGGGAGGGGGTTTCATTTACAGACACAGTATACACCCAAGGAACAGTCTTGTCAATAACAAAGTTAGTCTTGACGAACGCCCATAAAATATGGTATGATATCTATAATTAATGGTAGTTGAAGTAGTCCATAGGACGAAGTAGACGAAAGTTTACTTCGTCCTATTTTTTTGCGTTCAGCTGCATTTCTATTCGTTATCAAAAAATATTTCACATACACAAAAAGGAGAAAACAAAATGCCAAAAAACAAATTTCAAGACGTTATTTACACCATTATCATGGCTTCTGTCATGGTATACGGCATGGTAGCGTACAACATCGTGCTGAACACCGGTTCCATGCAGAACTGGGTATTTCTCGCAGTGTTCCACGAGTGGCCGATCATGACTGTTATCGCAATTCTGCTCGAGCTGGTGTTTGTCGGCAAGCTGGCGATGAAGGTTGCATTCCGCCTTGTCAATCCGCGCGAAGCCAGCCAGACCAGCATTATGCTTGCCATCTCGGCTGCATCCGTATGGCTGATGTGCCCGTGCATGAGCTTCTTTGCCACCCTGCTGTTCAAGGACAGCCATAACGCACAGTTCTTTGCAATCTGGGTACAGACCACCGTTATGAACTTCCCGATGGCGCTGCTGTGGCAGTTCTTTGCAGCCGGTCCGCTGGTGCGCCGCATTTTCGGTCTGCTGTTCCGGGAGAACGCAGACAAGTCCTCTGCGGCGGAGATGGAGTCGGTTCAGGGTTAATCTGCTTACTTACGCATAAGGAATGGGTGCTAACCCTTAGCTGGGGTTCCAAAAGGATAGACACCAAGGTTTGCCCGTAGGCCACTAAACCTTGTTCCCACGCCGTGCGTGGATTAGATGAGTACTATCCTCTTGGGACTCTAGTTTCCTTTTATTTGATAGTCTGGCGCAGACCAGAGACCGGCGACCGCTTCGAAAAGAGAAACGGCAAAGGATTTTTTCTTCCGTAGGGGCGCGCAGTGTGCGCCCATTTTCTCTACCTCTACGCAGTTCTCGCCTACCCTGCTGCTACAATACGGTTTACTCTCCGCAGGCGCGACGCAACAGTGTCGCTGTGATAGACGGCACCTGCGAATATTTTCTTGTGCCTGCGTTTCACCTTACCTCTCTTCACTCTAATCCTCAGCTCTGCACCAATGAAAAAGGAGAACCCACCCGGGTTCTCCTTTTTCATTACGCCATATCCTTGAGCAGACCATGCTTCTCATAGGTGGTGGTGCGGACGATCTTATTTTCCTCATCCACAAACACGACCTGCGGAGCATAGCCGTTTCTGACCTCCTCCGGCGTCAGCTGCGCGTACGCCATCAGAATAACCTTATCGCCCACGCTGACACAGCGCGCTGCGGCGCCGTTCAGGCAGATCATGCCGCTGCCACGCTCACCGGCGATGGTATAGGTCTCAAAGCGGTTGCCGTTCTCAATATCCACGATGGCAACCTTCTCGTATTCATAAATGCCGGCCGCATCCAGCAGATCGGCATCAACCGTGATCGAGCCGACGTAGTTCAGCTCGGCCTGCTTGACCGTTGCACGGTGGATTTTACCCTTGAGCATCTGTACTGTCATGACTTATCCCTCCACCGAAAAGTTGTCGATCAGGCGCGTTTTGCCGATATAGACCGCCATAGCGATCAGTTCGCCGCCATTGATCTCATGCACCGGCAGCATGGTCAGGCCGTCCACTGCGGAAACGTAATCAATACGCGCGAGCGGCTCCTGCTCGATAAGCGCACGCATGGCATTGACGATTGCATCCGCGTTTTTCTCGCCGTTCCGGACCAGCTCCTGGCCGAGCTTTACAGCGCGCGACAGCACGAGTGCCGCCTTGCGCTCCTCTGCGCTCAGATAGGTATTGCGCGAGGACTTCGCCAGACCGTCTGCCTCACGGATGATCGGGCAGCCGACGATCTCAATGCCCATGGACAGGTCGAGCACCATGCGGCGAATGATCGCCAGCTGCTGTGCGTCCTTCTGACCGAAGAACGCCTTATCCGGCGTTACGATGTTGAACAGCTTGGAAACGACCGTGCATACGCCGCGGAAATGAATCGGACGGGTCTTGCCGCACAGCTGACGCGGCATTTCGGACTGCACCTCAACAAAGGTGGCAAAGCCGTCCGGATACATCTCGGACACCTCGGGATGGAACACCATGTCACAGCCGCACTCGGTCAGCAGCGCACAGTCGTGCTCGAAATCACGCGGATAGGTCTCCAGATCCTCACCCGGGCCGAACTGGGTCGGATTGAGGAACACGGACGCTACCGTGCGGTCGCACTGCTGCACAGACGTTTTGACCAGACTGGCGTGTCCTTCATGCAGATAGCCCATGGTCGGCACCAGACCGACGGTCAGACCCTGCTGTTTCCACTCGCGCACCTGTGCGCGTACTTCTGCGATGGTTGTTGCGATTTTCATTGTATATGCTCCTGTTTCTCTTAAAATTCAGCGTCGAGTTTGGCGAGATATTCATCGCTGCAGTCAGACTTGACAAAGCTCTGCTTTTCGGTCGGGAACGTGCCGTTCTGCACCTCGTTCATGTAAGTGCGGAACGCATCCACCATACGCTCACCGATATTGTCAAACTGCTTGGCGAACTTGGGCGTGAAGTCCATGTTCATGCCGAGCATGTCCTGATAGACCAGCACCTGTCCGTCACAGCCTGCGCCCGCGCCGATGCCGATGGTCGGGATGGTCAGCTTTTTCGAGATGAGCGCCGCCAGCTTGGGCGGTACGCACTCGAGCACGACCGAAAATGCACCGGCCTCCTGTACGGTAAAGGCATCCTCGAGCAGCCGCTTTGCCGCATCCTCGCCCTTGCCCTGTACTTTAAAGCCGCCGAACACGTTGACGCTCTGCGGCGTCATGCCGATATGTGCCTGCACCGGAATGCCAGAATCCGTAATGGCGCGAATCTGCTCGGCAACGGCTGCGCCGCCCTCCAGCTTGACCGCGTGTCCGCGCGCCTCCTTCATCAGTCGGCCTGCGTTGCGCACGGCTTCGGAAACCGACGCCTGATAGCTCATAAACGGCATATCCATGATGACCATGGTGTTCTCGCACGCGCGCACGACGCAGGCGCTGTGGTGGATCATGTCCTCCATCGTAACCGGCAGGGTCGTGTCATAACCCATCATGGTCATGCCGAGCGAATCGCCCACCAGAATCGCGTTGATGCCCGCCTTTTCCACCAGCTTGGCGGTCGTGTAATCGTAGCTGGTAATCTCGGTGAGGCGCTCGCCGTTCTGCTTCATCGAGAGAAATGTGCTCACTGTGTTCTTCATTCGTTCTGCTCCTTTTCCCTATTCAGCAGGGCGGCAAGCGTGCCGTAATCCTGCTCAGGATGTTTTTCCTGTGCCATTTTGACCTGTTCGAGTCCTAGCAGCGCGTAAAGCTGCCGGTCGTCTCGTTCCGTCAGGCACGACAGATGCTTTTGCACGGTCTGCGTGTCGCCGCGCTCAATGGGGCCGGTCAGCGCTGAGACAGCACCGTGCTCGATCACATGCGCCAGATTGCTCCGCATGAGCGGCGCAAGCGCGTGCAGTGCGTCCGTTTTGGAGAATCCGCAGCCGCCCAGCAATTCGGCGCTGCGCTGCACAAGTGCGCAGACAAAGTTGCTTGCCAGTGCACAGCTGAGGTGGTACTGCGCCTTGCTCTCCGGCGAAATGGTCTGCACCTGCAGCCCCAGTCCGCGCAGCAGCGGTACAAAGACCTCGACCGCCTGCGCGTCACCCTCGACGCAAAAAAAAGCACCTGCCAGCTCCCGCCAGCAGTTATACTTGCTGCTGATCGGAAATAGCAGATGAATGGATATTGCATAGGCTCCCTGCGCGTGAATACCCGGAAAGGCTTCCTCGGCTGTGCAGGCGCCGCTGCAATGACATATATACTTGTCCTGAATTTCAAATTCTGCGACCTGCCGATACACCTCGGTGATCGCATTATCCGGAACGGTGATGAAAATCGCGTCACTATCTTCGATGAGTTTGCCCAGGTCGGTATAGTGTCCGGAATTTGTAAATTCTGCGGCTTCTCTTGCGCTGTCGGAATTGCGGCTGTAATAGCCGGATATCCGCACGCCTTTTTCGGCAAGCAGTCTGCCGAAGGAAAAGCCGACTTTTCCTGCTCCAACAATGCCAATGTTCATGCTGTCACCCGCTTTCTGTGGTGTGACGCAACGTAAAATCACTGTCGGAAAAATTTGAAAAACATGTTGTGACAAGGTATAGCTTCCGCTCTGCGGAATGCCATCCATCAAGGGGTATTATACCCGCTTGAGATAAGAATGTAAAGGAAAAGTTTTCGGCTTCGGGGAGCCAATCAACAGTGAACGAACGTTCATTTATGCGGATTTTGTTCTGTAATTCTGCTTATAATCGTTAAAACCGCTCTGTATCAAAAGATACAGAGCGGTTTCCGGTTATGCGTAATACGCGATCCTGAGCAGCTCCTCCGGTGTAGTAACACCCTGTTTTACCAGTTCCAGACCCTTTTCCTTCAGGCTGCGCATGCCCTGCTGTTCCCGCGCGTAGGCCTCGATCTCCTCGGTTTCGGCGCCGCGGCTGATCATGCGGCGGATATTGCGGTCGATCGCGACGATCTCATGCACGGCAATACGGCCACGGTAGCCGGTGCCGTTGCAGTGCGTACAGCCTGTGCCGCGCTTGATGGTCGTGATATCCTTGCCGAGCAGCGCCTGCTCCTGCGGCGTAACTGCGACCTCTCTGCCGCAGTGCGGACACACCTTGCGCATCAGTCGCTGCGCGACCAGACCGACCAGCGAATTTGCGATCAGATAGTGGTCGATGCCCATATCGGCCAGACGGACGATGCTCGAGACCGCATCGTTGGTATGCAGCGTACTCAGCACCAGATGACCGGTGATGGCCGCACGAACCGAAATACCGGCGGTTTCGCCGTCACGGGTCTCACCGACCATGATGATATCCGGGTCCTGACGCAGCAGCGCGCGCAGACCGGACTCAAACGTCAGTCCGGCAACCGGATTGACCTGCGTCTGGTTGATGCTCGGCACGTTCTTCTCCACCGGATCCTCAACTGTGGAGATATTCACCTGCCGGTGCGACAGGTACTCGAGCACCATGTACAGTGTGGTGGACTTACCCGAACCGGTAGGACCGGTGATATAAATAATGCCGTTCGGTGAGTTCAGCATAGGCAGGAACCTTGCATAGCTTTCGTCATCCATGCCGAAGTGGCTGGCGTAATCGACCTGCCCCGCCGTTGCCAGAATTCGCAGCACGGCCTTTTCTCCGAACACGGTCGGCAGCAGCGATACACGGATGTTGACGTACTCGCTCTGTCCCACACGGATACGGAAATGACCGTCCTGCGGCAGACGGCGCTCGGCAATATCGAGATTCGCCATGATCTTGATTCGCGCGATCAGCGGCTGGTGCACACTGCGCTGCAGCGTTACATAATCAACGATCGTGCCGTCGATACGCATGCGCACGCGCGTGCTGCCCTCAAACGGCTCAATATGCACGTCGCTTGCGCCGGTGCTGATGGCACGGTCGAGCAGGCTGTTGAGCAGCTTGACGATCGGCGCTTCCGGATCGCCGCTTTCGCTCTCTTCGACCTGCAGCATCTCCACATTGCGCTCTGCAAAGTCCTCGTTGGCGGTCTGTGCCGCCTGCTGTGCACCGACCTCGGCGTAATAGTAGCGAATTGCGCTCTGCAGCGGACCCATTTCGCTCAGGCGGATGACCACCTGACAGCCGGTCAGCTGGCGCACTTCCTCAAAGGCAAAGTAGTTGAGCGGATCGTTCGTCACGACCTCAAGGCTCTTGTCCGCAAAGCCGACCGCAAGCAGGTTCTGCTTTTCCGCCAGCTCACGCGGAATCATGCGGACAGCGGTCAGATCGACCTGCATCTGTCCAATGCTCACGATCTCCAGTCCCAGACGGGCAGCCAGTGCCTCGAGCACCTGCGCCTCGGTGACAAAGCCCAGCTCGATCAGGATCTGACCGACTCGCTTTTCACGGTGCTCCTTCTGGTAGGCGAGCGCCTGCTCCATCTGCTCCTGCGTGATGTAATTGCGCTCCATCAGCACTTCGCCGATACGCAAATTGGTTTTCATGCGTCTGCCTCCTTGTCGCTGACACACATGTAGATCTCCAGCGTGCCGGTGATCAGATTGGTGCTGACCGCCTGCGTGTTGTTTGCCACATAATCATAGTCTGCAATACTGAAATTGGTCACACGCAGACCCTTGTACCTGTGCTCCACCTCATCGAGGAAGTTCAGCCACTGGGTTACAGCGCCCTGCGCCGAGATAGTCGCAGTGCCGATATAAACGTAGTTGACCGGCTGTATCAGCGTTGCCGATGTATCGTCGGTCGAATCGTCGGTCGAATCGGCGGATTCCGCATCGGACGAGGTGTCCGCACTGCCGTCCGTCTGCGCAGCTTCCTGCTCGGTGAGATACGCGCTGACCGCACCCGGAGCGGCTTCCGTCAGCGTCAGCGACTGCGGAAACAGCCCGTTCTCGAGCGCGATACCCGTAATGATATCGTCCATCTGACGGGTTTCCAGATCGCTCTTGTAGTATTTTTCGCTTGCCGTGTTCAGCGCGGCTTCATTCTGCGCGATAATGTCGTCAATCGTCGCGAGTGCGGCAATCTGCGTCTGATATTCCTGCTGCTTCTGTTCGGCGGCGTCATACTCGTTCTGCAGCGTTTCGTGTTTTTCCATCGCAGGACGGATGAGATACATGCCGAAAATGACGATTATCGCCAGACAGGCCACCAGCCGGAGCAGCTTTTTATCACGTTCGGTTACAACGATGTTCATTCGGCTGCCTCCTCTCCCAGCAGGATACAGTTCAGGCTGAGGACGTACACGCCGTCCTCATAGGTATAGCCGGTGTAGTCCACCTTGCGGAACAGGCCGGTTTTCTGCAGCTTGAGCACATAGCTCGGAATGTCGATAACGCTGCCGCTCTGTGCATCGAACTGCAGCGCGCCGGTAGCCGCATCATAGCCGGTCAGCACCATGCTGACCTGAGCGCCACCTGCCGCGCCGATCTTGCTCATCAGGGCGCTGTCCACCTGCGGATAGGTGGCAAGCGCGTCCGTCAGATTGCGCACCTGCTGCAGTCCCTGCACCAGATTGTCATTGCGCTGCTGCTTTTCGGCAGCTTCGTTGTACTGCTCGATCACGGTCGGATCGTTCAGCCAGTCGTTGATGTCGCCGGTCCTGTGGCTCAGGCTGCTGTTCATCTGCAGGAACACACACCAGACCGCAGCGCACACCACCAGACACACCGCAATCGGTGTGTAGAAGCTGTGCAGCAGGCCGGTCTGCCCTTTGCTGCCGCGGGACAAACGCCGATAGCTGCGGAGCAGATCCAGCTCCTTGTTTGCACGAAGCACGGTTCGAATCAAAGTTTCGGCACAGCCGAGCCAGTCGTCCAGCCGCTCGCCGGTCGGCATGGCGCGGAACGCACGGCATTCGGGCAGACGGCTCACTTTCAGCCCCAGACCGCGGATACCCGCCAGACACACCTCGAAATCATCATCCGAGCAGCCGGCGTAATACACATCGGTCAGCGTGCCGCCCGAGCGGCTTGCCGTGTGGAACTGCATGGTGCCGGAAACGTTTCTCGTCATCTCGGTGCCGAAATCCACCGTGCCCGGCTCACTGAAAATACGGCTGCGGCTGGAATAACGGTACTCGCCGTTCTCGACCAGCAGCGAAAGCACGCTGCTGCCCTCAAAGCACAGCCAGATACAGGTCTTGCCCTGCATGGACTGCATGGCATGCAGGAGCTTGAGCCGTCCTGCCATAGTAACGGTAACGCTCTGCAGGCGCAGGCCGAGCCGGTCGGTCATTGCAAGGTATTCTTCCATCGTTTCCTTGCGGCAGGCAGCGCAGAACAGCTGCTGACGGCCCTCGGCATCTGTGCCGAGCGGCACATAGTCCGCCGCCGCAAGCTGATCCTCCCGCGGACGCATTTCGTGCCGCACAAGCTCCTCCAGCTTGTTTTCCGGCATGCTCGGTGCGGTGATAGTCTTGGTGGCAACCGCCTCATCCGGCAGGACGAGCGTGATGCCGCGGGTCGGCAGCCTGTGCTGCTGCCAGAGTGCGCCTATCGCCTTCTCCCAGTTTTCCATGCCGCCGCCGTGTACGGGGGCACTGTAAAGCGCCTGCACGGAAGGCTGCGCGCCGGACTTGCCGACCGCGACAAGCACCTGCTCCTCCTGCAGCGCCAAAACGGTTGTGTTCATTCTCATTTCTCCCCTTTTGTGAGGTTTACACGTTTCCGAGGTTATACGTTCCCCGAACTCTCAATCGCACTGTACGAGCCGATGATCGGCGACATGACTGCGATAATGATAAAGCCGACCACGAACGCCATCAGCACGATCAGCATCGGCTCCAGAATGGTCGTCATGCGCTTGCTCGCCTGCTGTGCATCGTACTCCATCGAATCCGCGATGGAATCCAGCATGGAGTCCAGTCGTCCGGTCTCCTCGCCAACTGCAATGCTGCTGCACAGCTTGCGCTGAAAGCCGTCTACGGTCTCGAGGGCGGCGGACAGGCTGACGCCCGAACGCACCTGCACGAGCACATCATCGAACTGCGAAACGATGTAGGCGTTGCCGATGGTATCACGGGCGGTCTGCAGCGCAGTGACGATCGGCAGACCGCTCGAGTACAGGCTGCTGATGGTTCGCGCGAACCGCGCCGTGCAGATAACCTGATTGAGCGGACCGAAAACCGGCATTTTGAGCTTGCGTCGGTCCATTTCCAGCCGGACGGCCGGAATGCGCAGCAGCATGCGGATAACCATGACCGCTGCCGCGACACCCAGTATCATCAGATACCATTTGGTAACCATAAAATTGGAAAACGCCATCAGCGCCAGCGTAACGCCCGGCAGCGAATCCATTGTGGAGAACAGATCGCTGAACTGCGGCAGCACGAAGGTTACGATAACGATAACGACCGCGACCGCCAGAATCGCAAGGATCATCGGGTACATGAGCGCCGACTTGACCTGCTGGTTCATCTGGTGCGCCTTCTCGTAATGGATGGCGAGCCGCTCCGCGACCTGATCCAGCTTGCCGCTGCCCTCGCCTGCGCGGATCATGCCGAGCATGAGCGTTGGGAACACCTGCTGCGCCTCGAGTGCGGCAGAAAGGCTCGAGCCTTTCCGGACTTCACCCAGCACACTCTCGTAAATGCGGCGCAGACCCGCGCTGATGCCCTCATCCTGCGAGATGATCGTCAGCGCGCGCACCAGACTGACGCCCGAAGCCAGCAGCGTGGACAGCTGACGGCACAGGTCGCTCAGCTCCTGCGGACGCAGCGTGCGCGGCTTGCGGCCCGCACCGCGGCAGGTCGCACTCTGCAGATACAGCCCCTGAGCGAGTAATTGGGTATACAACGTGTCATAGTCCGCAGCCTCCATTGCGCCGCGGACTACCTTTCCGTCTATGTCCTTTGCCGTGTAGCGGAACAGCGTGTGACCGCTGTTCGGTTTGACCGTGACGGTCAGCCTGTGGTTGTTGGATGCAGCCATGCTGACCCTCCTCTCCATTCATTACAATAATCCCATATACCAGTCCGCGATCGTTTCTCCGAAAAACATGGCGATCGCAATGCCGATGCACAAAAACGGACCGAATGCGAACTGGCTTTTCCGGTTTGCCTTCTTTTGGGCGAGCAGCAGCGCGCCGAAGCCGCCGCCGAGCAGAATGCCGATAAACGCGGCAACGACCGTCAACTTTGCGCCGAGGAAAAAGCCCGCGCCGAACATCAGCTTGATATCACCGCCGCCGAAGCCGCCGGGCACGATGAGCGCCAGAAGCAGCATCGGCACGCTGACGATCACGCAGCCGATCAGCCGCGATTTTATCCCCAGGCTGGGGATAAGTATGTGCGCAGCGATGCCGCAGACAAACAGCAGCACCGGAAACCGGTCGTAGATTTCAAGCGTGTCCATGTCCATGAGCGCCACGACCGTCAGAATACCGAGCACGGCGAACGCCAGCGCCGCCTGTGCGGTCTCGCCGCCGAAGGCGTATGCGCAGGCACAAGAGCATAAGCCGCCGAGCACCTCGATCCAGAAATCCCTTGCGGGAATTTTTGCACCGCAGCCGCGGCATTTGCCGCCCTGCAGGAGATAACTCAGGCACGGGATCAGCTCCGCCGCCGACAGCGTGCGCCCGCACACCGGACAGTGACTGCGTCCCTTCACCACGCTCTCTCTGCGCGGCAGGCGCCATACCACCACACCGAGAAAGCTGAATACGCATGCGCCCAATGCGAACCGTAACAGCCATAATACAGCATAGGCGATGTAAAGCATTGGTTTCCTCCTCGTTTGGGTTGGTTTGGAATGATTTTTTACAAATAGAATCTGCCATACAAAAACCGCATGACAGGTCACAGCCACTTAAATATTAAGGGACTGTGACCCGCCATACCGTCCGCAAGCCGAACGCAGGCACCGTTACTGCGTTCCGCCTCGTTACAGCGGTATGAATCAGATCACCACCGACGGGCACCGTACCGCACCGTGGTTAGACGGTGCGGTACGGGCGGGGTGGGTAGGTAGTTAGATTAGGTCGCAATTACTTCAAATCGTCCGTAAATGCAACATCACCTGCTACCTCAGTCTGAGAAGAAGCAGTGCAGCCGCCTTCAGCCGTATAATAACCCGTCTTGCCATTTTTGCTTACGTGTTTAACATATACAACCTTGCCGTCCTTTACGTTAATCGTATCACTGCTCTTAGTAATCGTTACCTCAGACAGCTTCTGCACCTCACTCATCTTCAGATTAGCAGCCGCGACATCTGTATGGGCACCATATACCTCATCTGTAATTGTCTGAGCAGCCATTACAATCTGACGAGTCTCAGCAACAGCACTCTTCTCCTTAGCACGGTCAATATAACCAGTCAGCGCCGGAATCAGCAGCGCTGCCAGAATTGCCAGAATAACCAGAACCACGATCAGCTCTACCAGCGTAAAGCCGCCCTTCTTGCTGCGGCGCTTCTGCTGCAACGCGATCATTTTTTCCATCATGATCTTATTCCTCCAATTTTATTTTTGTTTTTCTATCTCTGTAAGCTGCGGCGGTGCTCCGCAGAGTTACACATATTACATTGCCGTTATGCCGGCTTTTTCGTTGCCGTTACCTCGGTTTTCACCGGAATATCGTACCGCAGGTCGATGATGAGCGAATCCGAATAGATTTTATCGGTCAAATCCTTATCACGGTAAATTGTCACGGTGGCGGTAACGGTGTGCTTTGCTTCGTCGATTTTGAAATGCAGTCCGGCGCGGAGGCCCATATAAAAGCCCTCTGCGTAGGTTTTCGTCATGGCTCGGGCAATGGGATTGCCGTCCGCATCCTGACTGTAGCCATCTTTATAATAGCGCTCGACAAGATAACCCTTTTCCACTCGAGGCTGCTCACCGGAGTCCTTATCGGCAATCACGATTTTGGTTGGTCCGCAGCCGTCTGCCGTCAGCAGCTCCGCCGCGTTATATCCCTGTTCGGTCTCATAGCCAAACTCGATCGCCGAGCCTTCGGACGAGCCGGTTTTATTCGTCACGTCCGTGCCGCTGTCATAGCATTTGATGTAATCCGTGGCGGTCTCCACCTTGCTGCGCACGGTTTCGAGCAGGTCGTCCGCGATCAGCTCGGCGCTGTTCAGCTCCTGCGTGCGGCGCGATACCTCGGCCGCCGGCCGCAGCGATGCACTGAATATGCCGATGACCAGACACAGCAGTCCGGCGCCGACCACCACTTCCACCAGTGTCATGCCTTCCCGGCCGCGCAGGATTGAGCGAATGCGTTTCATGCCGTCACTCTCCCTTCGCAAACCGGTAGAAGGGTACGGTTTTGCCGTCCTCGGTTTTGGCGTTTACGGTCTGCTTTTTTACCTTTACGTGGAAGGCTTCAATATCGGTATCTTCGCCGTTCGACGTCGTCACCTTAAAATCGTACGTGGCAGCTTCGCCGTCCGCGACTTCTGCATTCCCGCGCACGCTTTCCTGCAGTTCGGTCGCGTCCCTGCGGAGCTGCTCCGACTTGCGCTGCGCATTTGAGGCAAAGCCGACTGCGCCGTTCAGCGCGCCCAGCAGCAGCATGAACACCACCGTGGAAACCAGAATTTCCACCATGGATTCGCCCCGGCGGTCGCGCAGCACGCGAATCAGTCTATTCATCGGCTGCACCTCCGGTTGTCCGGGCTGCCGGCTTGTGAATGGGTTCGTATCGGCTGTACGTCGGATTATTGATATCATAGGTATAGCTGATCTCCACATGCTCCGTGCGGGCATCCTTGCCCTCGCCAATGACCTTGGGTTCTACCGGCTCCTCGCCGTTGGCACTTCGGCAAAAGCGGCCGTTTACCCAGTAGACCGGGAACTGTCCGCTGACGCCGTCTTCCCCTTTCCATGTGTAGATTGGCTGAAAACTGTCCTTTCGGCGGTATTCTGTGGTGTACATGTAGCTGTCCGCTCCCTTTTCCGCCTTGACGCCTACCCAAACCTGATGTCTGTTAAAGGTTGTCTGCTCTGCCTTTTCGGTGCCTTCGTTCCGAGCATCGTATGCAAAGGTATCGCCTGTGATCGGGTCCTGCACATCGGTAACATCACGGAGCAGAATCGTAATCCTGCCGTAGTTATCCTCGGTCGAACCCGCATTATAGCAGGCAGTGGTTTCATCCGAACGGTCCGGATCGTAAATACCCAATCCCGTATCTTCCGCTAAAATGTTGTTCACTTCACGGTAGAAACAGCCTTCCGGCGCAAAATTGGTATCCAATTCCGGCTTTATTGTTTTGTATTCCTGCAGTTCGCTGTCCAGCACCTGTGCAAAGGACTGCGCCAGCTGATAACAGCGTTCCCTGCCGATCTTGCGGTTGGCCCGCGAGAGCAGCATGGATGAGGAATACACGATACTGAGCGAAAGTCCGATCAGGACGGCGACAGCACAAAGTGCTACGATCAGCGAAACACCGCTTCGCCTGCTGCGCCGCAGGGTGTTCCATCCCTGACGTATCCGCTTCATGTCTGCCGCCTCCCTTCGTAACTAAAATCTGCGCTCAGCAGGATCGGATTCCGTATAACGGTCGCTCTTGCTGTCCGCAATGACAGTTACCCTGCTGATCTGTATACCATTCGTCAGCTGCAGGGTCTGATTCTCGTGCGTTACCACGGAGAAAATGTTAGGCAGCTTCAAGGTAAATGTGCCGTCCTTCACCTGCAGCATGGTATCCGGCTGATAGCTGTAATAACGAATGCTGCCATTGGTAAGGCTGTATCTGCCGTTGACCGCACTGCCCTGTTTTACAGTATACCAGTCATCCCCTGCAACTGCAAACGTATTTTGACCATTTATGATAATCTCCGGCAGATTCCCGCTCATATCGACGGTAACAGTCGTGGATTTATCGTCCTTATCGGTCAATTCAATCCGATACAGGTCAGCCTCTGCCACCTCGTCCCACGAGAGCGCGGTAAGCTGTGCATCCCACTCTGCCGTGTTGATAAGACGATTCATCGGGCCATAGCTGACCGCAAGCGTCTCATTCACGTTTGCCAGCGACGCGCTCGGTGCTTCCAGCTTCACACGCGGGAATACCACATCGCCGCTCGATACCCAGACCGAGCTTACCTGTCCCGCCGACTGCGAAATACGAGCCTCAAACCGTACAGAACAGCCTGCGTATTTCGTATCCAGATCGGTCAGGCTGCAGACGTAGCTGCCGCCGCTTTCGCTCATTGCGGAAACGGGGTGAGTCACCGTTGTGCCGTCCGTCCCGGTGATTTTTGCCCGCAGCAGATAGGTGCTGCCGCCGGGCGGTACGCTGGCCTCATTCTCCGGCGTAACGGTGACCTGCAGGCCTCCGCTTCGGAAGCCGGCCGCCGGAATCGGGTTGTTTGCTGTCGCATTCCAGTTGTACGACCACTTGACGCTCGGCGTATTCAGACGCATCGGCACGGTCATCGTGTACACGATACCGTTCGGGCTGTCCGCGTAGCCGGAATCATCAGTAGCCACCGCCACCAGATAGAGGTCGATGGTCTTGCCGGCGTAATCCTCAAGACTGCGGCTTACCGAGCAGGTGCCGCCCCTGACGGGCACAAGCGCACCCAGGGCAGCGGCCGTTTCGCCCTCCGGCTGCACATAAATCTGATAGCCTGCACAGCCGTTTTCGCTGCCGATGGCACTCCAGCCAATGGTGTATTCCAGCTCGTTGGTATCCGGGTTGATTACCAATGGCTGTCCCGGACGCTCGAGGCGCTGCTTGACAGCGTACTTCTTCGTCGTACTCAGGCCAACCTCGCCGTATTCCTGTCCCAGACGGGTAACGGTCAGCTCAACCTCGGCGTACTGCCAGTCGTCCGCGCTGATGGTGAACGATTGGGAAGTATTCGGATTCTCCTGCGTACCGTAAACCTCGTTGACCGGAATGCCGATTCTTGCGCCTGCCGCAGTGATGCCGGTCAGCTTGACGCTGTAGTGCGGCGCTGCAGTCCCCTGCCCGGACTGCGTCCACGAGAACCGGTAGCTGATACTGCCGTTATCTTCCGGTATCAGTACCGGGTCGTTCAGCTCCGGTGCCGTCAGCGGCTTGATGTTCAGCGCCGCGGCTTTAATGTAGTTTGCAAAGTCATTCGCATGGCCAAGAACATGACTGTAAATGGTCTTGTCCTGCTGCTGAACGCCCTCCGCGCTGTAAGTCCGCAGCGTAACGGGTGCATCGCCGGTCTGCCGGGTATCGCCATAGGTGTAAACCGGTCCCAGACCGGAGGCGGCGTACCATGCACGCACCCGACGATTTGTGACATTCTCCGCGAAATACTCCTTCGGCAGGTCGCGGAAGTTTGCCATAACCGTGTTGCCCGCCGAGGTCAGCACATCCTCATACGCAAACACATACTCATTTGTGCCAACCGTGCCGAGCACCTCGATACGGTAAATCGGCGGTGTTTCCATCTGCGGCTCGTTGACCGTCAGTGCAGCCGTGACGGTGCAATCATCCACCGTACTGCCCGAGTACGATACCGACAGCTTGTTAATACTGCCGTCCGGCTTGTACTTCGGCGTGTCGGTCGGGATGGTATCCGTCACGGAGGCCGGCTGAATGCCGTTCGTAATGCCTGCCGCTGCCGTGACGATCAGCTCCTTCAAATCGTCGCCGCTGATCTCGGCGGTCTGGTTGTTCTGATCAATGGTCACGGTCTGCGAGCCAAGCCTGAAGGTGACCTTCCAGTTGCTGAAGGCCGCATAATCCGCAAGGTTTTTCAGCGAGATCTGGTATTTAGCGCCATTGTTCCAATGGCTCACCAGTCGGATATTGACATCCGGTGTCGGCAGCACCGACACATTCTGCGTCGCCGCAGTTTTCCATGCAGAAGGCGCGGTATCCTCAAACAGACTGACAGCACGAACCGACAATGTAACGGTCTTGCCTGCTGTGTCTGTCGCAAGGCTTGCCGGCAGCTGGAACGTACCGGTGGTGATGCCGGAGCCGTACACCTGTGTGCCGTTCAGCTTCGGGTCCCACTGTCCCTGTCCCTTTTGGTTCGGGATAAAGCGCAGATTGGACAGCACTTCCTTGCCATCAACGAGCACTGTACCCTCGTAGTACAGGGGACGGTCCGTATCCTCGATGGATACATCGAAACTGCCGTCTGTCTGCTGTTTCAAGTCAACCGTGAACGAGGCATCCAGCTTTTTGCTGTTTTGGCCGTGCTCCATGGTGCGGTATGCCTCACGAACATAATCGTCCATGATCTTTCCGCCTGACAGGTTGTTCAGTTTGCCGGTTTTCTGGCTAATGGCAGGCATTAGGCTGTTTGCATTCCATGTGCGTACCTGATCATAAGAATAATCCGGCGGCATTTCAAACAGAATTCGTCCGGTAATTTTTTCCGTACCATCATTGAATTTGCTGATCAGGATGCCATTTTCAACCCTTGTATTAGAATCTGTCATGTTGTAATAAATGCCGCATTTTGTCCGGGCATCCTCATTTTGTGTCCAGTTCAAAGTCGGATCCAGACGCGGACCAACAATCGCCGCATAGAATTTTCCGTCAAACTCACCATATGCAGCCATGCGCGCATAACCACGCCGCGATTCACCTGCACCGTTGTTGCGCGCTTCGTCCGTTTTATAAGTAATGCCAGCTGTATTCCCTCTCTCTGTCAGCCCCCATGTATCAAAGAAATAATAGTTATTGCCCACCCGGTTTACATCCAGCCGCGTAGAACGGCCAGTCTGGAACGAAATAATGCCGTTATCCGACCTGATCGGCACAGAATAGCAATTCTGGATATAAGTATTCTGTGTCGCAGCCGAACCGTAGCGGTCACCGAAGATACCGGCGCGGAAGTTAGTACCCACCAGATCGTCCGTGTACGCATAGTTGCGGCAGCGGTCGATATTCAGCACGATATTCGCCGTCGATGCCGTGATGGAAGCACCGTTGTTCGATGTTGCGTTATCGACCGAGAAGAAGCCCACGATACCGGAAGCCATCGAGCCCGAATAAATTTTAACACCCGGTGCATTGAGGCAGTCCACTACATTGATATTGAACTGCTGTCCCATGGCGGCCGAACTTGCCGTATACGCCGTAATATTACCCAGAATGCCGGCACTGTCATTTGCACTTTGGCTCGTGTTGGTACCCAAGCGGCCATATATACTGCCATGGTTCTGGCAGCTCAGAATATTGAAATCCTGACCGGAGGCCGCATGATACAGCTGTACCACGATACCGCCGGATGCACCGACCCAGTTGGCTGCATAAGTGGTCTGCAAATTGCCGTAATTGTAGCAATCCTCAACCGTACCGCCGTTATTCGTCCACTGGCCGACAATGCCGCCCGAATAGTGCGACAGATAGCCGTAAACCGTGCCATAATTGATGCAGTTCTCAATCGTCCAGTCGCTTGTGGTCTTGTTGGACTGCGTGCCGATGATACCGCCCGCAAAGCGGCTGGTATTCTGCTTTTTCAGCTGGCGGCCGACAAACGCGCAGTTGAGCAGGAACGACAGATCCTTTTCGCTCTCGTTCATGCCGACAATACCGCCGGTGCCGACACCGATGCCGTCCGACTTGTTGACCAGCAGCCAGCTGCCGCTGACGCAGCGATTCAGCTCACCGGTCGGCGCGTTGTAGCCCGCCACGCCGCCGAGGTTGCCGTTGCTCGATACGATGATCTGCATGGTGCGTTCTGCCGCTACGCTCTTGCTGCCGCCGTTGTAGGACAGCTTTTCCACATCCGTCCGGTCTGCCCACTTTACCCAGGTGGAATCCGCAGACAGCTTCTGCGCCTTGGCATTCGCCAGCAGCTCGCTCACCTTGCTGACATTTTCCATCAAGGCTTCGGTGCTCTTATCGCCGGACATGGTGATCGTGCCCTTGTTATAGCCGGTCACACCGCCGACCATGCCGTTTTTGACCGTAATCGTGCCGGTTCCGGTATTGTCTATGTAGCACTGCTCGATGATGCCGGTCGCATCATTCTTGCCTGCAATGCCGCCGATATGCGAGGACAGGCGTTCCTTCTCTGCCGCCGAGCTGGTGGAGGTTGCGGTGTACACACCGTCCGCCATCAGCGTCAGTCCGGAAACGGTGCTGCCCTGCAGCAGACCGCCGTTCAGTCCGGCAATGCCGCCGTAGCAGTTGCCGACCGCGCTCTTTCCTTCGTCGATCGTGCCGGAGTAAGTGCATTCGGTTACCTTGCCGCTTGCATTATTCTGACCGACTACACCGCCGAGATAGGTATACTTCGTGAATTTCTCGAAATCCGAGGTGACCTTCACCTTGCTGATCGTACCGCCCGCTCGATTGATGCCGACTGCACCGCCGACCTGCAGCGTGCTTGCGGAAACGCTGTATGTCGGCTGCTGCGAAACCTCGGTTTCCGTGACCGTACCGCTATTGTCTCCGACAACAGCACCCAGAATGAATGCACTGCCGGAAATCGTGATATGATCGCCGAGTACCGCTCCCTGAACCGTACCGCCCTTGTAGTTTACCGCACAGATCGCACCTGCCGCAGTCTTGTTGCGGGTGATGAGCGTTACCCTGTTATCCGCCGTGCCGACGCTGCAGCTCCTGATCGTACCGTAGTTTTCGCTGGCAACGCCGCCTGCATAGCCGTCGTTGCTGGTGATGCTGCCGTTGCCGATACAGTTCTCGACCGTGCTGCTCGCGCTGTTCATGCCGACAATGCCGCCTGCCGCACCGACATTTGCGGTCACCTGACCGAGATTCTTCGCGTACCGCAGAACAGCCTTTGCGCCCTCCTGCGCGCCGACAACGCCGCCTGCACTGCCCGCCGCTGCGTGGACCTCTGCCGCCCGATTGGTCAGGCAGTTGATGCTCGTGCCGCCGAGTGTGCCGCGGTTGATGCCGGCAATACCGCCGACCATACTGCTGCCGCGCACGGTCAGCCTGTTATCCGCGGCAATGACATCGCCCTGTGCGCTGCCGCTTGCCGGACTGAGCGTGCCGGTTGCGGTATTCACGCCGATCACGCCGCCGACACCGCTGCCGCTGCCGTTGACACGGCGCTTTCCTGCCGGTGTGCTCGAAAGCGTGATCGCACCGCCGTTTTCGCCCGCAATACCGCCGACACGGCCTGCACCGCTGACATTGGCGCTGCTGGTATTGTTCTGTATCCTGCCGCCGCTGAGATTATAGCCGACGATACCGCCGACCGTGTTCCGTCCGGTGACGGTGCAGTTTTTCTCGGTCGTGCAGTTTTCAATCGTGCCCTCCGTCCTGCCGCCGACATTCAGACCCGCGATACCGCCGATATAATCCTGCGTTGCGCTGCCCATGCTGCCGGAGAGCGTGCAGCCGCGGATGATGCCCTCGTTCAGACCGACCACGCCACCCATGGCATTCAGACCGTTCATCGTACCCTTGCTGGCACAGTGCTCTATCACATGATTCTCACCGTTGACGCCGATCACACCGCCGATGACGGAAACACGCAGCTCGCCGCCGCCCAGCTCATCGGAGAGTGCCTTCGCGGCATCCGTGTACTTCTGCGCCTGCAGATAGGACACCAGATCCACACCGGTTTTCAGCTTGCTGTCCGGGAAGGTGTCCTCTGCCGGACGGTCAAAGCCGCCTGCGTTCAGGCAGTGCTCCACCTTCATTCGGGTCTGCGGCTCACAGCTGCCGATAATGCCGCCTGCATACGCATACGCGCGGATGGTCATGTTGTTGGAAACCGCAGACAGCCTGCCTGCACTGTTGCCGTCCGCTGTGATGGTGATGGTATGCCTATTGGTAGAAGCCTTGACCGTTCCCGGCGCATTGCTGTTGTTTGCCGCGATGCCCGGCAGAAGCGCATACAGCGTTCCGCCTGCCCGGTCTTGCTCCGTGTAGGTGCGCTGATAACCGATCAGACCGCCGCAGAATGCCTCTGCAGTGACCGTGCCAAGGCTGTTATCGACCTTGAGACCGCTGACCGTGACATTCTCTCCCGGGTTAACGACATTCGCACCGATCGCGCCGCCGACATAATACCGGCCCTGTACGCTGCTCGGCTTGATGGTCAGCTTCTTCTCGAGCAGCTCCGTCGAAGCATTCAGACCGACCAGACCGCCGACACAATCTCCGGTTGCGGCAACACGGCCGCCGATAAGCGTGTAATTGATGTCAATCGTGCCGTCCGTGTCGTTATAGCCGACCAGACCGCCGACATAGTGCCTGCCGACAACGATACCCGCCACACTCCGGTTGGAGACTGCGTTATCCTTGTCGCTGAAGGTGATCGTGCCGTTGTTGTAGCCGGTCAGACCGCCCGCATAGCTGCCGACAGCTCCCCAGTCCGTGACACGCCTGTAGATCGCATTATTGGTGTCCGAAACATAGCTTGCACAGTTTATGATAGCCGCCTTGTTCTCATTTGCACCGCAAATACCGCCGATATACGCATTGTATCCCGCAGCGACACCTGTGTTGACGCAGTTTTTGATCGTCGAACCGCCTTTATTCTCACCGATGATGCCGCCGACATACGAATTGCCGATGACATAGCTTGCGTTAACGGTTGTTCTGGTGCCGTTTTCACTGAGCAGTGCCGTCTGCGTATCAGACTGATTCAGCGCACCGATGATGCCGCCAACATACTCGCTGCCGAGAACGTAGCCGTTTGCCTCGGTCTCGCAGTCATACAGCACACTTTGTTCGCCATAGCCGACAATGCCGCCGACATATCTGCCGCGCAGCTTGTCTCGATCCTCCTGCTTATAGGTGTAGCCGTCCGCATATCCAGCACGGCTCCTGCATTCCGAAAGAGACGCATTATGCGCGTAGCCGACAATGCCGCCGATATAATGTCCTGCCAGCGAATGATCATCTGCGGCTATGCTGCTGAGAATCAGACCCTCATTTTGGCAGTCAGCCATATCTTTTCCCGTGGCCTGATCCTTGCCGGAAAAATAGCCTGCAATGCCGCCAACCGAGCGATTGCCCGTTACAGCGGCGCTGTTGGTCAGGGTCTTGACTGCGGCACCGTTTGTTGTCAGGCTGCCCGCAATACCGCCGATACCGCGCGCAGTATCGCCAGTCGGCAGCGTACCGGTCACGGTACCCGATGCAGACAGCTTGATTACTGACTTAGAATCGCTGACCTCAATCACACCGGCCACACCGCCGATGCCCTGCGCGTTCGTGCTGCCCGCCAGATTAACATCGACAGCCGCACCTGTGACTTCGCTGTCTTTCAGGCTGCCGCTGCTGAAGCCGCAGACTGCGCCCACGCCCTTGAGGGAATCCGAAGTGACCTTGACCGACGGATTTGCGAGCTTGAGGTTGATGATACTGCCCTCGTTTTGCTGGAACAGGCCGAGGTATTCGCTGCCGCTGGCAACCGAATCCTCATCCAGCTTCAGGTTACTGATGGTGTTGCCGCCGGTGATAACACTGACGATGCGGTTCAGCAGACCGCCTGTGCCGTCCAGTGTCTGATTGCTGCGCAGCGCAGGGATACTCGGGAAGCCGATATCCTTGCCGGCGGAGACCGAAAGCGCGCCGCGGGCTGCCGTACCGTAAACCTTTACACTGTCGCTCGTCCAGTCCAGCGAACGCGCGGTAACGGCAAATGCCGCCGCCGTATCCATATAACGGATATTGGACAGATGACGGAAGGTTTCGATCTCGCACCGGCTGTTATTCGACCGGGTGCCGTCACCGAAAAGCGTGTTCGCCTTATTGGATTCGATAGCGTCACTCTTTTGATACTCCTCACCGCCGGTGTTTTCTGCATTCGGGTCCGGAAATACCTGCACAGCTGCGTAAACATTCAGCGGGTTTTCCAGTTTGCCGCCGAAGCGCGTGATGCTGGTATCGCTGCTCTGCCGGAAGGCTGCTGCGTTATCAGCGGACAGCTTATCCAGCTGGTCGTACAGCTTCGCATTCATCATACCGTCCAGCACAAGTGTTGCCCGCTTGTTGGTACGGTCGTATTCCACGGGGAAGGTATAATCCTTCGTCGCATTGTCCTCGGTCGTAACCGCAACCGACTGCGAACCCGTTTTCAAATTCCTGCCCGGAATATTGATCGACAGGAGCTGTGCTTTATCCTCACTGCTGTACAGCTTGACCTCGTAATAAACCTTATCCAGATCCTGATCCTTCACATTGCTCGACCAGTTCAGCGACAGGGTTTCACCGTTTACCAGATTGATCGAGGTGATCTTCAGCTTGGTCGCATCCAGACTGACAGCATTGACTGCATCCTGAACCGAGTAATAGCCCAGCCGTTCTTTCTGGCGCGTATCGCGGTCGCGCTTGCTGTAATCAATATCCAGCCAGCTGCCGGACATATCCGCCGGTTTGCTGTCCTCATTCGATCCGTAGTACAGTCCCTTGCAGTTTGTGCCGTAGAAAACCGAATAAACCTGACCGCTTTCACGTCGATTTCGATGCAGATTGCAGCATTCAGCACACTTTTATCGTAGGTATCCTGCGAAAGAAGCGCACCGACGAGCGCACCGTCACCCGACAGCTCGCCTTCTGCGTATTCGCCTGCATCCAGACGAATGCCGTAAATACGGCCGACCAGCTTTTTCCGGTCCTCATCCGACTCATCAAACGACTGATTCAGCACGCCTTCCTTCTTCACCTTGCTGCAGAATGACTCCCATTCACCGCCGGTACGAAGGTAGGTCAGCTCGGATTCTGCCGACAGATACATGGTCTTAGCGTACGATTCATTCTTTCGGAACTGCGACAGATGGATATACCCCAGAAGGCTCGGTACAGCGATGGCAAACAGAATGCTCAGAATGACCAGCGTAACCACCAGCTCTACAAGAGTAAAGCCGCCTTTTCCGCACCTTTTGCGCTGCTGTGTCATATTCGCTGCCTCCTTTCCTTTGGATACAAGATAAACGGGTATACTGCCCAAATTTAGTCGTTTTATATTTTACCAACTCCTACGTTTTCTGTCAAGTATCGACACCGTTCAACTGCAATCTCCGCTGTTTTCGCTTATTTTCTCTGATATTTACCATGATTTTCATGCCACAAAAAAGCTGCCGAAGCGAGCTTCGGCAGCCTTCTGCAATCTTTACGATTTCTGAATTAGAGGAAGATATACTTGAGTACGAACAGTACTGCCAGAACGTACATCAGCGGAGCAACCTTCTTGCCCTTGCCGGCTGCAACATTCAGCAGAACGTAGGAGATAACGCCCAGAGAGATACCCTCGGAGATGCTGTAGAACAGCGGCATAGCGATGATGGCGAGATAAGCCGGGATGGACTCGGTCAGGTTGTCCAGATCGAAGTTGATCTCGGTTACGGTGCCTACCATCAGGAAGCCGACCATGATCAGCGCCGGAGCGGTTGCGAAGGACGGGATGGCGGTGAAGATCGGTGCAAACAGCGTGGATACAAGGAACAGGATGCCGGTAACCAGAGCGGTCAGGCCGGTACGGCCGCCGACTGCAACGCCGGATGCGGACTCAACGAAGGTGGTGGTGGTGGAAGTACCCAGAATTGCACCTGCGGAGGTTGCAATCGAGTCTGCCAGCAGAGCGGGCTTGATGCCCGGCAGCTTGCCGTCCTTATCGAGCATCTTCGCCTTGGTGGCAACACCGATCAGCGTGCCCAGAGTATCGAAAATATCAACGAACAGGAACGAGAAGATGACAACGATGAAGTTTACGATGCCGACTGCGCTGAAATCCACGTTGAAGCACTGCCCGAAGGTCAGACCCAGCTTGGAGAAGTCGGTCATGCCCCAGCTCGGGAACAGGGAATAGAAGCCTGCGTCCGGCGTCGGAACGTAAAGGCCGGTCACCTGGCAGAGCATGCCGAGGATCCAGGTCAGCAGAATGCCGTACAGGATGGCGCCCTTCATCTTGCGGGTGTAAAATACTGCGGTGAAGAACAGACCGATCAGCGTCAGCAGTGCGCAGATGCCCGCGGTGTGGAAATTCTCCGGGAAGCTGATGATGCCGACCAGCGTAGCGGAGTCTACGCACAGACCGGAGTTCTGCAGACCGATGAAGGCAATGAACAGACCGATACCAACCGAAACACCCTTTTTGAGCGTCAGCGGAATGGCATTGAAGATGGCCTCACGGATGTTGGTGAGCGACAGGACGATGAAGATCAGGCCCTCAATGAATACGGCCAGCAGCGCAACCTGCCAGCTGTAGCCATAGCCTGCAACAACGGTGTACGCCATGAAGGCGTTCAGACCCATGCCGGCAGAGAGCGCGAACGGCAGGTTTGCCATAAACGCCATGCACAGCGTGCCCAGGCAGGATGCCAGGGCGGTTGCCAGCAATACCGCGGTGGTATCCATACCGGTGGAGCCGAGTACGCTCGGGTTTACGGCAAGGATGTACGCCATGGTCATAAAGGTAGTGATACCGGCCATGACTTCGGTCTTGACTGTGGTTTTGTGTTCCGATAGCTTGAAAACACGTTCAAACATCGAATAACCCCCTTTTTAATTTTCAGGCTTTCGCCTTGATTACTGTGAAATGTCTTGGGTAACACTGCAAAATTTACTTGCAAATCACTCTTGTTCAATTATGCGGTATTGCCCTTGCTTACTTCCCCTCGTAAGCGACAACCGTCTCCGCCGGACAGGTTTTGATGCGGTCGCGTCCGTGCAGACCCTTGAGCTCCAGCAGGCAGACAACCTTGACGACCTTTGCGCCGAGCTGCTCCAACAGGTGGACAGCCGCCTCAAGCGTACCGCCGGTAGCGATCAGGTCATCGACAACGACGATCTTCATCCCCGGCTTGATGTCATCGCGGTGTACCTCGATGGTCTCCATGCCGTACTCCAGCTCGTAGGACATGCGGGACGTTGCACGCGGCAGCTTGCCCTGCTTGCGGATTGGAATGAATGCCTTATGCAGATTATACGCCATCGGTGCACCGAACAGGAATCCGCGGGATTCCAGACCGGCGATCGCGTCAAACTCTACGCCGTCCAGCAGCGCAGTCATCTCGTCCACCGCCAGATGGAAGCCGTCCGCGTCACCGAGCACGGTGGTAATATCGCGGAAGATGATGCCTTCCTTCGGAAAATCCGGAATGCTGGTGATATACTGCTCAACCTTACTCATGAAACCTCAATTTCCTCCTTATCCCTGCCGCCCGGCAGAGAATCAATTATGCTGTTTTGTCATTTGGCAAGCAAAACAGCAATACACTTTATATATTATCAAATCGTGTCGTTTGTGACAAGAGATTGATTGTACGAAATGTAGATTTTTATCATGAAGATTATTGCCGCTATACAAATCCTCATCAAATTGTTCACTATCGGATATGGAACGGGCGCTGTCCGGACGACTGAGCGGTTCACCGCACCCGCGGCGGCGGGCAAGAGGGCAGACACCTGCGGTTTCTACCCTCTTAACTCCCGTTTCCCTTTGTTTCCGAATCCGGCGCAGACCAGAGACCGGCGACCGCTTCGAAAAGGAGAACGGCAGAGGATTCTTTCTACCGTAGGAGCGCACAATGTGCGCCCATTTCTCTATCTCTACGCAGTGTCAGATTTCGTTCTGCTACACAGGCGGGTTCATCTACGCAGGCGCGACATAACAGTGTCGCGCAACTCGTTGGTAGGTGGCTGCGGACGGCACCTGCAGGCTACAATTATCAATAAACTTTACCGTAGGGTGCGACGACCTCGGCGCACCGTATCTAACGATTGATACACGTTACCCCGTAGGGGAGCACATTGTGCTCCCGCGCAACGTCAAATCAAACGGTTCTTGAACGTTTCTTGCGCAGACTCCAGTCGCGCTGCGGGCGCACACTGTGCGCCCCTACGATTAAGCATGTGCAGATGGTTTACAAATGGTGCGCCGAGTCGTCGCACCCTACGGTTTACATTTATGATGAAATATAATGACATGAAGAAGGGTAAAACATTACGTTCTCTTCACGCTAATTTTCCATTCTCCATTCTCAATTTTCCATTTCTCTCCTCATCCAGCTCATTAGCATTCCAACGATATAGACCTGCTGCTCCGCCGAAAGCGGCACGCCCTGCGGGATGCCATGCCATTTCGCCAGACAGCCGCGGCAGCAGCAGGCGGTAGCATGCTGCGCGATGAACACCGGATGCCCGCGCATGGGTGTCTGCTTGCCGTCGTTTTTCGGTTCGGCCGGTGCAAGCCGCTTGGAGACGAAATCTGCCGCATGGTCAGCGATTGTATTCCAGCCTTTCTCGCGGATGTACTGCTTGTCCTGCGCCTTCAAATGAAAGCGGCTGCGGAAATTCGAGCGCGAAAGCCGCACGAGCATCTGCGCATAGGTTTCCTGCCGCTGTTTGTCTGTCATTATGCTCACCTCTTTTTATAGTATACTCTGATCGACTTTTTTACGCAATCCGGATAGAACATTTGTTTTCTTTTCCCGAATATGATATACTATCTCTGCATTTGATTTTCTGTATCTTCAAACGAAACGAGGAAACCTATGGAACCGACCAAATTTGATATGAAATATGCCGCTGTCCGGCGTGCGATCATCGAACAGCGCTTTTCCAAGTTAAACGACAAGCAGCGCGAGGCTGTCTATCAGACCGAGGGTCCGCTGCTCATCCTGGCGGGTGCAGGCAGCGGCAAGACGACCGTGCTCATCAACCGTATCATCAACATTCTCAAGTTCGGCGATGGACTGGACAATCCCTATGCGCCCGACTGGGCGACCGAGGACGATCTTCTGTTCCTGACCGAATACCTGACCGATCCTAAGCCGGAGAACCGCGCCCGCGCGGAGCACCTGTGCGCGATGAATCCCGCTCGCCCATGGCAAGTGATTGCGATCACGTTCACGAATAAAGCCGCGCGTGAGCTGCGCGAGCGTCTGGAATTTGCCCTCGGTGACGAGGAAGCTGCGTCCGCTGTCTGGGCGTACACCTTCCACACAGCCTGCCTGCGCATTCTGCGCAAGCACGTTGACCTGCTCGGCTTTGAGAGCGCGTTCACCATCTACGATGAGGACGACAAGAAGCGCGTCATTCTCAACGTAATGAAAAAGCTCGATCTCGATCCCAAGAATTTTGATCCGCGAACCGTGATGGGCATGATCTCCCGCGCGAAGGACAAGCTGATGACCCCGCGTCAGTTCAGCGCGGATGCCGCCGGTGACTACTTCCGTGAAAAGGTCGCAGATGTCTACCGCGATTACGAAAAGGCCATGAAAAAGGCCTGTGCACTGGATTTCGACGACATTATCATGAAAACCGTGCTGCTGCTACAGAACAACCCCGAGGTGCTGGAATACTATCAGCGCCAGTTCCGCTATGTTCTCGTGGACGAGTATCAGGATACCAACTACGCACAGTATGTGCTCACCAGCCTGCTGGCAGGTTATTATGAGAACATCTGCGTGGTCGGCGATGACGACCAGAGTATCTACAAGTTCCGCGGTGCAACGATCACGAATATTCTGGAGTTTGAAAAGCAGTTCAAGGACGCGAAAACCATCCGTCTGGAACAGAATTACCGCTCGACCGGCAATATTCTGAATGCCGCAAACGAGGTTATCCGCAACAACGTCGGCCGCAAGGGCAAGGAACTGTGGACCGACCACGGTGACGGTGCGAAAATCCGTCTGCATCGCTCGGACAGCCAGGAGGGCGAGGCTGCCTACATCGCGGACACCATCCGCGAGGGCGTGGAGCAGGGCCGAAAATGGGGAGATTTCGCCGTTCTGTACCGCAATAACGTCCTGTCGGACAACATCGCCGCCGCATTCATCCGCGCGGGCATTCCGTACCGCGTGTACAAGGGCCGCGACTTCTTCTCGCGCGCCGAGGTCAAGGACATGTTCGCCTACCTGTGGGTGATCGAGAACCCGGCGGACGAGCTGCGTCTGCGCCGTATTATCAACACGCCTGCCCGCAAGATTGGCGATAAATCGGTCGAAACCGCCATGCAGCTTGCCGTCGAGTACGGCACGACGCTGTATGATGTGGTATGCCATGCCTCTCAGTACCCTGCCCTGTCCCGCGGTGCCGCGGCAATGGAGAAGTTCGGCGAAATGATCGAAAATCTGCGTAAACTGCGCGAATTTGTGTCGCTTTCCGAGCTGTACGATGAACTCATGGACAAAAGCGGCTACATCCGTGCGCTGCAGCTAAAGGGCGGTGCAGAAGAGGAAAGCCGCATTGAGCACATTGAGGAGCTCAAGTCCTACATCGTTGATTACGAGGACAAGACCGAAACGCCGTCGCTCGGCGATTTTCTCGAGAACATGGCGCTGTACACGGATGCCGACCAGTCCGGCGAGGACGATGACGCGGTTATCATGATGACCATGCATGCCGCCAAGGGTCTGGAATTCCCTGTCGTATTCCTCGCGGGCATGGAAGACGGGCTGTTCCCCGGTTTCCGTGCAATGGAGAAGGACGAGGACATGGAGGAGGAACGCCGCCTGTGCTACGTTGCCGTCACCCGCGCGAAGGAGCAGCTGTATCTCACCTGCGCGGAGCGCCGCCTGCTGTACGGCCGCACGCAGTATTCGCATCCGTCGCGCTTTATTGATGAGATGCCGGAAGAGCTGCTTGAGAGCAATATCACTGAGAGCCGCCGGTTCTCGAACGCAACTGCACCTGATCCGACGCTTTCGCGTCCGCAGGTGGCTCGCGCACGGTACGTTTCCGCTGCAAATACTGCGCCGAGCGCGTCGCTGGCCTCGGCAGCTAAAAGCAAGCCGCTGCCGAATTTTGCCGCAGGCGACCGCGTGTTCCATAAAGCCTTCGGCGATGGACTGATCGTGTCGGTAAAGCCGATGGGCGGCGATGCCCTGCTCGAAATTGCATTTGATCAGAAGGGCACCAAGCGGCTGATGGCCAAGTCGGCCGGACAGTTTATGCACAAAATTTGAGATTGATTATAAAAAAGGAGATTCTCTACGAGAATCTCCTTTTTATATAGTGTCTGCAACATACTTTGGGTGCTGAAATAAAACTTCCTTATTTTCTCCTTCTACCCTGCATTTATACAGCAGCGTCAACGGTGTCTGGTTTCGAGAATAATCCATTTCCGAACCAAATGCAGATTTACAGAAATATCTTCCGGATTCCTTATCCAGAAAAACAAAGAACATTTCGCCTGAATGATTGTTGCGAATCAGGTACTCTGCATCTATTTTACTGTATCTCGGCACTTTTGCTTTGGAAAACAGAAAGAATGAAAAACCATTTTCCAGCGTATCCTGTAAATTTACAAGCACCTGCAATCGTTTTTGTATACGATCCCAGTTCTTCGATTTTTCAATCCGCTTCGGATCTAATCTTCCGGATAAAATTGCTGTTATCAGCTTTTCGCCGTAATACTCTGCTGAGTTGATCTTAAAATCAACATCATTTGCGTACTGCATACCGACTAAATGCGGAAAATCATAGCGTTCAAACGAAAGTGAAACCACATAGCTTTTCTTTTTGCGTCCGAACACCATATCATACCGAAAATTTAATAATTTTTCCCACGCTTCCGCTGCTTTCCGCAGCAAACACATACCAACACCATCATTTCTATGTAAAAATGAAAGGGATCTGCAAGCAGATCCCTTTCAAGGGTGTTTTCTTTCAGCTTACGCCTACACCGATCTGCGGTACTCACCCGAACCCACATACATAACTCCACAGACACACGGAAATCGGTCCCATTGCCTGCTTCATAGTTGCGACGGACACTCTATGGTGCCGTCTGGTATTATTATAATACCGCAAACCGAGAAATATGTCAATCCGACCGGAACAATTCCTCTTCTTTTTTCGACTTTCTGTTACTCTCTCAACATTTCCCTCAGCTTCTCTATGGCGCGTTTTTCGATGCGCGAGACCTGCACCTGCGACACACCGACGATGCGGCTGACCTGCTGCTGCGTCAAATCACGCGAATAGCGCAGACTGAGCACCTGCCTGTCGCGGTCGGGCAAGTCCTGCAGTGCCTCGTGCAGCGACAGATGCAGGCAGGTTCTCTCCTCCATTCCCTCGTCACCGACCAGATCACCTACGCGTCCGCCGCCGGACAGCTCCCGCTCGAACGAGTCCACCGACACGTCCGCCTGCTCGCAGGCCGCTATTTCCTCGACCGTCAATCCGGCGGCCTGTGCCAGTTCTGATACGGTCGGTGACCGTCCGTTCCGGCTCTCCCAGTCGCTTTGCAGGCGGCGCACACGAACCGCGCGTTCCTTGACCGCCCGGCTGACCTTGACCGCACCGTCGTCCCGCAGAAACCGCCGAATCTCACCCGCGATTTTGGGCACCGCATAGGTAGAAAACTCGTTGCCGAGCGACACATCGAAACCGCGCACGGCCTTGATGAAGCCGACACACGCCAGCTGATACAAATCGTCCGGCTCGGCGCCGCGCCCGTAATACCGCCGCACGATCGACCAGATTAAACCGCTGTTGTCCTCGATCAGCCGCGCTTCCGCGTCCCTGTCGCCCGAAGCCGCCTGCTCGAGCAGCGTGCGCATTTCTCCGGTCACGCCTGCCGCTCCTTCAGCACCTTGACCATCGCAACCAGCGTTCCCTTTCCCGGCGTGGAGCGCACGCGCATTTTGTCCGTGAATGTCTCCATGATGGTGAATCCCATGCCGCTGCGCGTGTCGTCGCCTGTGGTGAACATGGGCTGGCGCGCCTGCTCGACATTCTCAATGCCGCATCCGGCGTCTTTTACCTTGAGCTCCAGAGCGCGTCCCTCGAACAGCCGCACCGTGACTGTGATAAACCCGCATTTGTCCGCGTAGCCGTGCACAATGGCGTTTGTCACCGCCTCGGAGACCACGGTTTTGATGTCGCCAAGCTCCTCCATCGTTGGGTCCAGCTGCGCAACAAACGCGCCGACCGCCTGCCGCGCAAACGCCTCGTTGACCGAATGACTCTCGAATTTCAGGCTCATTTTGTTGATGACCGCCCGCATTATTCCTTCCCCCTTTCAAAAACCATCACCTGCGGCAGACCGGCCGCCTCAAACACCCGCATCGGCTGCGGCGGCGTGCCGCGCACCGCAAATTCGCGTCCGCTGCGGGCACAGGTGCGGTACAGGTGCAGGACGACCGCCAGACCGGAGCTGTCCATAAACGTCAGCTCGGACAGGTCGAGCACCAGCTTTTCACACGGAAACAGCACCAGCAGATCCTCGGTCTGCTCAATCGCCGCCCGTGCTGCATGATGGTCCAACTCACCGGTGTACACCGCGATCAGCGTGCCCTCCTGCCTTCTCTGCGTGATTTGCAGCATATATATCACCTCGAAATCAGCAAAATATTACCTCTTATTTCGCAGGGCACCCCGCCCTGCGATATACCAAACAATATACCTATTGAAAACAACTGACACAAAAATAAAAGGCTTGTACTTTCAAAGTACAAGCCTTATTTTACCTGTTTATTCCATTTTAATCTGTCGCTTTCGGTCGGCCGCGCAAAATCTTCTCGCACTCACCGATGAGGTACAGCGAACCGCAGATAAGAATGCAGTCGTTCATCTTCGCATGCTCCAGTGCAAGCTCGATGGCGTGCTCGGCGGATTCGCATTCGTACACGCGCTTGCACGACTGCCGCGCCAGCTCTGCAATCGTGTGTACATCCAGCGAACGCTCACCCGCATCCGGCACACAGGCGTAAAAGTCATCCGCGCGGCTGGCGACCTCGTGAACACAGGTTTCGTAGTCCTTGTCGCGCACCATGCCCATCACAACGTGCAGCCGCTTCATCTTGAGCAACTCATCCACCGCGTGACACAGGGCATCCGCGCCTGCGGCATTGTGTGCGCCGTCGAGCAGGATGAGTGGCTGATCGACCACGCGTTCCAGCCGGCCTGCGATACGCGCCCGCGCCAGACCACGCACGGCGGCTTCAGTCGGAATGTTCCAGCCGCGCTCGCGCAGTGCGTTCAGCGCCCGCAGAGCCGTCCGCGCATTCTGCAGCTGATGCCGTCCGGGCATGGCAATGGTGTAGCCCTGCGCCTCGTACACGAACGCCGAACCGCCGATGTCACACCGCAGTACGCGGCAGTCCTCCGCTCCGCCGAACCAGACAGCGCCCGCCGCGTCGCAGGCACGGCGCAGCACCCGCTGTACATCGTTCGGCTGACCGTCCGCGCAGACAACCGCCGCACCCGGCTTGAAAATACCTGCCTTCTCGGCCGCAATGACCGCCGTTGTGTTGCCAAGCACCGCCATATGGTCGAGCGAAATCGGCGTAATAACGCAGACCTCCGCATTTTTGATGACATTTGTCGCGTCACAGCGGCCGCCCAGACCGGTTTCGAGAACCACAATATCGCATTCCTGCTCAACAAAGCAGAGGAACGCCAGTGCGGTCGTAAACTCAAACTCGCCGATGGTCTCACCCTCGGGCAGCGTGAGCGATTCACACGCCACCGTTACCCGTTCGCACAGGCGCGTCAGATCGTCGTCCGAGATCATCACACCGTCCACGCGGATGCGCTCGTAAAACTGCACCAGATACGGCGAGGTATACAGTCCGGTGCGCAGTCCGGCCGCCTGCAGTGCCGAGGCGATCATGCACGCGGTCGAGCCTTTGCCGTTCGTGCCCGCAAGATGAACAAACTTCAGCCTGTCCTGCGGGTTTCCCAGCGCCTCGCACAGCGCCTTGATGCGGTGCAGACCCGGCTTGCCGGTAAATCTGCCGAGAGAGTGTATGTATTCGATTGCCGTTTTCGGATTTTCGGTATCCATAATAGCTTCTTTCCTTGTATTATAATGATACATTTGATTATAACACAGTTTCATCAAATTGAGAATGGAGAATTACCTTTCCGCAAAAGGAGCGGCACTTACTTCATCTGAACATTCATTCTCCATCTTCAATTCTCCATTGGAAACATAAAAACCACCGAAAATCGGTGGTTTTTATATTTTTTACTTGATCTCCTCGACCGGAATCTGCTTGAGCAGCTCGCTCGGGCCGCAGCCGGAGCACTTTGCACAGTCGTGCATGCATGCCATCGGATCATCCGGATCTTCCTCACGGCCGATCTCGAGGATGGTCGGGTCACCCTGCTTTTCACCGACGAGGAACTTCGCTACGGATTCCTCCGCCGAGCCTTCACAGCCGGGCACGAGCAGTACGCCGAGCATCTCGAGTGCGTTGCGCGTTGCCAGACCGAGTGAACCGCAGATGAGCACGTCGATCTGCTCCAGACCGGCGAACTTGATCAGGTCGGTCGCGGACGTGCCGGCAATCCCGGCAATGCGCTTGCCGACCGGTTCCCGACCCTCAGTGGTGATAATGAGCACCTCACGGCAGTCGCCCAGATTCTTGGCGATCCGGCCGTTTTCATATGCTACGCCAATGTTCATAACAGACCCTCCACGGTCTTAAGCGCACCGGAAAGCTCGTCCGGCAGCTTTGCATCCTCGATCTTGCCTGCGTCAACCGCCGCAGCCAGCTTCGGGTCGATCGGCAGCTTGGCCAGAACCGGCAGCTCGTAGTGCGCAGCTACCTCGTCAATGTGGCTCTCGCCGAATACCGAAATGTGCTTGCCGCAGTCCGGGCATGCCAGATAGCTGTAGTTCTCCACGATGCCGAGCACCGGAATGTTCATCATCTTCGCCATCTTAACCGCCTTGCCGACGATCATGGAGACCAGATCCTGCGGCGAGGTAACAACGATGATGCCGTCCACCGGCAGGGACTGGAACACGGTCAGCGGTACGTCGCCCGTTCCGGGAGGCATATCGACAAACAGGAAGTCCACGTCGTCCCATACAACGTCAGACCAGAACTGCTTGACGGTCTCCGCGATGATCGGACCGCGGTAAATAACCGGATCGTCCTCATGCGGCAGTACCAGATTGATCGAGATCATCTGTACACCGCCTTCGCTGCGTGCCGGAAGAATGCCTTCCTCGCAGCCCTCGAGCTGACCGTGTACGCCGAAGGTCTTGGGGATAGACGGACCGGTGATGTCGGCATCCAGCACACCGCAGGAATAACCCTTGCGCGTCATGCCGACCGCCATCATCGAGGTGAGCAGGCTCTTGCCTACGCCGCCCTTACCGGAAACAACGCCGATGACTTTTTTAACAGAGGCCGCCGGATTGGCTGCAACCTTGAGGCTCTTTTCGCCGCCGCAGTGAGACGAGCAGCTATCGCAATTATGCGAGCAACCCATAAAAAACAACTCCTTACCTATATATCTTGCATAGAAACAGTATACCCTAAAAAGAAACTTTCCGCAAGCATCGCACCGGCTTATTTATTGACAAATGCCAAAAACGGGAAAGCACCGCTGTTTCGCGGGGGAACGAAACAACGGTGCTTTCGGTTAATAACACAAATTGAAAAAAGGGAAAAAAGAGAAATGAAAAAAATCGGATGACGTCAATGCGGGATTTGCGGCTCTCCCTCACTGACAAGTACAGTATACTGTCTTTTTATGCCGAATGTGTGAACAAAATTTGAATATGCTGTGAAGGATCTGCAAAGAAAACGGCTTATCGTCCAAACTGCAGTCTGGCAATAAATCAAGAGAAACGCCCTGTTTCCCGGGGGAAGGAAACAGGGCGTTCTCGTTGATGCAAATGAAAAGAGTTTAAGAAAAGGTGATAAAATCAAAGAAAAGAGGTTGTCAGCTTGAGAAAAGGGGTAACTCTTACTGACACCTATAGTATATCGCGCAGGCGCCCTTTAATTGTGAACAAATCATGAACAGACCTTGAAATATTTTTTACAATGTAAACAAGTACCCTGCTTAACCATTTCAAAGATACTCCGAGACAGGAAAACACCCCGGCTCCGTGGGGGAAACGGAACCGAGGTGTTTTCGATCATTTCACAAAATAAAGGGGGTAAAAGAGAAATAAAAGATTGTAGATGACTATCGATTCGGGATTGCGGCTTCCCTTATCGACAATGTTAGTATACCGCACTTTGCTTCAAAATGTGTGAACGAATTTTGAACATAATTTGAAAGGTTTGTGTACTGCCGAAAACCCGGTTTCGTACAGGAAAACACCCTGCCTCCGAGGGGGAACGGAAACAGGGTGTTTTCGGTCATTTCACAAAATAAAGGGGGTAAAAGAGAAATAAAAAAATCAGTAGGCTGTGTCGTTCGGGATTGCGGCTTCCCTCATCGACAATGTTAGTATACCCCACTTTGCCGCAAAATGTGTGAACGAATTTTGAACATAATTTGAAAGGTTTGTTTCTAAGGCAACACCGCATAATTGAACAAGAGTAATTTGCGAGTAAATTTTCCGTGTTACAGCTGTTCGACCATGGTTTTCAGGGCATCCGGGTTCATGGCAGGCGTATCCTTCAGCGGAAATTCCAGACCGAGCCGTTCATATTTTTCCATGCACAGCTTGTGGAACGGCAGAAACTCCAGCTTTTCAAAGTTAGGATAGCTTTCCGCCTTGGCTTTGACGCGGCGCAAATGGTCCATACCATCGGTCAGACCGGGCACAACCACATGCCGAATCCACAGCGGCACGTTTTTCATCGCGGTCAGCTGCAGGAAACGCTCAATCTGGTCGAAATCCGCGCGGCAGTTCTTGAGATAATCCGCTTTGGTGAGGAATTTCAGGTCGCACAGAACCAAATCCGTGTGCGCCAGCACCTTTTCCGCTTTGGAGAGATTGCCCACGCCGGAGGTATCGAGCGCGGTGTGTACGCCGTGCGCATGCAGCTTAGCGAAGAATTTCTCAACGAATTCGGCCTGCAGGAGTGGTTCGCCGCCGGTGACGGTTACGCCGCCGCCGTTTTTCCAGTACGGACGAAACCGGAGAGCCTTTCGGACCAGCTCGTCCACGTCGGTCGGTGTGCCGCCTTCGGTCAGCCAGGTATCAGGATTATGGCAATAGACGCACCGCAGCGGGCAGCCCTGCATAAATACGACGTATCGCACGCCGGGGCCGTCCACCGCGCCGAGAGATTGGATGGAATGAATGTTTCCGGTCATATTGCCACTTTCCTTTCATTGCTGAATTTATCAATCCGTTTGGATAAACGGGGAACGTGCGGTACCCACCGCTGGGGGGCAAAGAGTTGCGCGGCACTGTTATCCCCCAGGGGACTCTCTCTTGCCCTTCGGGCAATTCACCTTGTGCCGCGCTCTGTGGAGATTTAACCGTACATGTAGTAGTACGCTATCTGTGAACTGCTAATATTTTACGAAAGACACGCTGCGGTAACCCGACTGCCGTTCCCTTTTCAGAGCGGTCACATGTCCGCAGTCTGCGCCAGACTATCCCAAAGGAAACGGGGAGAAAATCAGAGGGTGGAAACCTTGGTGTCCATCCCTCTTGTGCGCCCGCGCGGCGTCAGCGCAGTTCCGTTCGCTTCACAAGCGAAAACTCAGATCGCCTCGTGGAAGGTACGCGAAATAACCTCACGCTGCTGCTCGCGGCTCAGCTTGTAGAAGTTTACCGCGTAGCCGGAAACACGGATGGTCAGGTTCGGGTACTGCTCCGGATGCTCGTAAGCCGCCATCAGGGTTTCACGGTTGAGCACATTTACGTTCAGATGATGCGCATTCTGCGCGAAGTATCCGCCCATGATGGCAACAAGGTTGTTCACCTGCTCCTCATCGGTCTTGCCGAGCGCACCCGGCGTGATGGAGAACGTGTTGGAGATACCATCGCGGCAGTAGGTGTAGCTCAGCTTTGCAACCGAGTTGAGAGAAGCCAGCGCGCCGGAAACGTCGCGGCCGCTCATCGGGTTTGCGCCCGGTGCCAGCGGTTCGCCGTGACGGCGGCCGTCCGGCGTGTTGCCGGTCTTTTTGCCGTACATAACGTTAGAGGTGATGGTCAGGATGGACATCGTGTGGATCGCACCGCGGTACAGCGGGAACTGCGTCAGCGCCTGATAGAACTTCTCGACCTGCTCACACGCGATCTGATCTACGCGGTCGTCGTCATTGCCGAACTTCGGGAAATCGCCCTCGATCTCGAAATCAACGATAATGCCATTCTCCGGATTGCGGATGGGCTTTACCTTGGCATACTTGATCGCGGAGAGCGAATCCGCCATGCAGCTCATGCCCGCAATGCCGAACGCCATCAGGCGGCGAACCTCGGTGTCATGCAGCGCCATCTGGCTCTTCTCGTAGGCGTACTTGTCGTGCATATAGTGGATGGTGTTCATCGCGGAAACGTAGGTCTTAGCCAGCCACGGACGGTAGAAGTCCATGCGGCGGAGAACCTCCTCATAATCCAGCACATCGCCGTCCATGACCGGCATCTCCGGGCCGACCTGCTCGAACTTGTTCTCGTCACGGCCGCCGTTGATTGCCATCATCATCAGCTTTGCGATGTTGGCACGCGCACCGAAGAACTGCATGTCCTTACCGACGCGCATCGCGGATACGCAGCACGCGATTGCGTAATCATCGCCGTAGTACGGGCGCATAACGTCATCGTTCTCGTACTGCAGGGCATCCGTGTCGATAGATACCTTTGCGATGAACTTCTTCCAGTTCTCCGGCAGATTTTCGCTCCACAGAACGGTCAGATTCGGCTCTGCGGCAGCGTTCAGGTTGTACAGGGTGTTGAGCATGCGGTAGCTGTTCTTCGTAACCATGTGACGGCCGTCCTCGCCGATGCCGCCGACTGCCTCGGTGATCCACATCGGGTCGCCGCCGAACAGCTCGTTGTACTCCGGCGTACGCAGGTGGCGCGCCATACGCAGGTGCAGCACGAAATCGTCCATGATCTCCTGCGCCTCGGACTCGGTCATGAGACCTGCCGCAATATCGCGCTCAAAGTAGATATCGAGGAAGGTGGATGTGCGGCCAAGGCTCATTGCAGCGCCGTTCTGCTCCTTGATGCCGGCCAGATAGCCAAAGTACAGCCACTGAACGGCCTCCTTTGCGTTCTCCGCCGGACGGGTGATATCAAAGCCGTAGGAAGCCGCCATTGCGATCATGTCCTTGAGCGCCTTGATCTGGTCGCTCAGCTCCTCCGCGCAGCGGATTTCCTTCTCGGTGGTCGGCACGCTGCCGAGCGCATCCTTGTCCTTCTGCTTCTCCTCGATAAGACGGTTCACGCCGTACAGCGCCACGCGGCGGTAGTCACCGATGATGCGGCCGCGGCCGTAAGCATCCGGCAGACCGGTCAGCAGACCAACGTGACGCGCTTCACGAACGTCCTTGGTGTATGCGGAGAATACGCCGTCGTTGTGGGTCTTGTGGTACTTGAACTCCTCCTCAATCTTGGGAGAAACCTCGTAGCCGTACTGCTTGCACGCATCACGGACCATACGCATGCCGCCGAACGGATTGCATGCACGCTTGAGCGGCTCATCGGTCTGCAGGCCGACGATAACCTCGTTGTCCTTGTCGAGATAGCCCGGGCCGAAGGCCGTGATAGTGATAACGGTCTCGGTGTCGATATTACGGACACCGCCCTTTTCGCGCTCCTCCGCGAGCAGTGCATCGAACTTCTCACGCAGCGCAGTCGTGCGTGCGGTAGCCGGAGCCAGAAAAGCGCCGTCACCATCATACGGGGTGTAATTCTTCTGGATAAAGTCGCGGACATTGATCTCGTTTTCCCAGTTGCCGCCATTAAAGTTGTTCCATGCGTTCATGTTCTTTTCCTCCTGTTTGTGCTGTCTGCTGTCCTTTTTTATGGTAACAAAAAAAGGACAGCATCGCGTATTACTTGCGACACTGCCCAGACGGTCGGCATTGAGATACACTTCACGGTGCATCTGATTACGGAACTCCCTGCTCCCCGGTGGTTTGCGCTCCACCTGTGTCCGTCAGTTGCAGGGAATCTGTCTGGCATTAGCATAACACATCTGCCGCTCAATATGCAACTGCCGAAAGTCACAAAAAATCCATGTGAAAAAACGGTGGAATCTGTGTAAAGTATCTTTTCAATTTACACCAAATAGGGTATAGTAAAAATACGATACTGCGCATTGTACAATATGCAGAATGTAGAAAACAGAGTCAGGAGGCAGACGAGTATGTTAAAGATTGGTATGCTGACCAGCGGCGGCGACTGTCAGGGTCTGAACGCGGCACTGCGCGGTGTAGCGAAAACACTGTATAACGAACTGGGAGATAAAGTAACCATCTATGGTATTCGGGACGGCTACCGCGGTTTGATCGAGGGCGATTACCACGAAATGCTGCCCGAGGATTTTTCGGATATTCTGACCATCGGCGGCACCATTCTCGGTACGTCGCGCCAGCCGTTCAAGGAAATGCGCAAGACCATCGAGGACAGCGAGGAGACCAAGCTGGATAAAATGCTGCACACGGTGAAAAAGGCAGGCTTTGACTGTCTGGTCATTCTGGGCGGCAACGGCACGCACAAGACCGCAAACCTGCTGAGCATGAAGGGTGTAAACGTGGTAACGCTGCCCAAGACGATCGACAACGATCTGTGGGGCACCGAGCTGACATTTGGTTTTCAGTCCGCGATTGATATCGCGTCCACGGTTATTGATTCCATCCATTCCACCGCATTTTCGCACTCGCGCGTGTTCATCGTGGAGGTTATGGGACATAAAGCCGGCTGGCTGACGCTGTACGCAGGCATTGCCTCCGGCGCGGATGTCATCGTTATTCCGGAAATCCCCTACTCCGCAAAAAAGATTGCCGCAGCGATTGAAAAGCGTGCCAAGGCGGGCAAACGATTCTCGATCATTGCAGTGGCTGAGGGCGCGATAAGTCAAGACGAGGCCAAGCTGAGCAAAAAGGAATTCAAGGCTGCCCGCGAGGCGATGACCTATCCGTCCATCTCCTACCGCATTGCGGACGAGCTGAAGGAGCTGACCGGTCAGGAGATCCGCGTTACCATTCCGGGCCATTACCAGCGCGGCGGCGCTCCCTGCCCGGCCGACCGCGTGCTGACAAGCCGGTTTGGCGTAGCGGCAGCCCAGCTTATCCTGCAGAAAAAGTTCGGCTATATGGTTGCGCTGCAGGATAACCATATCGTGCCGGTTCCGCTGACCGAGGTCGCAGGCAAGCTGAAAACCGTTCCGCCCGATGGCGAACTGGTGAAGCAGGCAAGAGCGCTCGGACTGTCGATGGGCGACTGATTGCCGAATTGAGAATTGAAAATGGAGAATGGAGAAGGAACGCAGCTATTTAATCCGTTCCAAAAAGGACGCATAATATGCGTCCTTTTTTCGTGCGAAAGCACATATAAAATTCCGGTTTGCTTGCAAACCGCAACTACACGACAGGATTTCGTTCAGAAATCTGAGTCATTGTCCCGTGCCGTGCACGACCGCCGTTTCACGGCGGCATTCAATCGCGTTTGCCGTGCAAATGCAAAAAAACGCAGGACATGCGCGCGCAGCGCGGACATAGCCGCGCAAGGATAGCGCCTGCGTTTTTTTACAAGAAAAAAGGGATTTTGTGTGCCCGCCAAGGCGGACGCGCAAAATCCCGTATAGGACGTATCCGAGCCATTGGCTCGGTACGTCCCTCTCGTCCGAAAGCGTGGTTTCGGACGAATTATTTGATGGTCATAACCTGATCACGAGCAGGACCTACGCCAAGCATGGTAATCGGGCACTCGATGATGCGCTCCAGCTCCTTGATGTAGGACTGCACGGTTGCCGGCAGTTCCTCAAAGGAACGGCAGTTGGTGATATCCTCATCAAAGCCGTCGAACTCCTCGTAAACCGGCTCACAGTCTACCAGATCCATGAAGTTTGCCGGGAACTCGGTAACGGTCTCGCCGTTCTTCAGCTTGTATGCAACGCAGACCTTGAGCTTCGGCAGACCGCGCAGCGGGTCGATCTTGTTGATAACAACGTCGGTCAGACCGTTTACACGAACCGCATAGCGTGCAACGACTGCGTCGAACCAGCCGGTACGGCGCGGACGGCCGGTAACGGTACCGAACTCGCCGCCTGCATTGCGGATGTAGTCGCCGGTCTCGTCGAACAGCTCGGTCGGGAACGGACCCTCGCCTACACGGGTAGTGTAGGACTTAAAGATACCCATGATCTCGTTGATGGCAGTCGGGCCGACACCGGAACCGATGCAGCAGCCGCCTGCTACCGGATGAGACGAGGTAACATACGGATAGGTGCCCATGTCGAGGTCGAGCAGTGTGCCCTGCGCACCCTCGAACAGCACTTCCTTGCCGGACTTGATGGCGTCATAGGTCATAACGGTGGTGTCGCGCACCATCGGACGCAGACGGTCTGCGTAAACCTTGTACTCTGCGATAACAGCGTCCGCCAAACCGCTCGGGAAAAGAAAATCCATGCTACACCCAAATCATACC
>ENA-ORTJ01000149-ORTJ01000149.1-human-gut-metagenome-genome-assembly--contig:-NODE-149-length-63389-cov-8.418732_pt1 | contig 63389 bp, 54 predicted proteins | sample MGYA00242069_ERZ509187 | MGnify/ENA primary metagenome ERZ509187 (study PRJEB26280, sample SAMEA2338779) | human gut metagenome | biome: human gut; feature: human-associated habitat; material: faeces... | reverse complement strand
TCTTCCTGTCTGCAGATGCTTTCGGAGTACTTCCTCCGGTATCTATCCTGACAGAGGATCAGACACAGTACTACTTCCTGTCTGGATTTACAGCAAAACTTGCTGGTACAGAGCGTGGAATCACAGAGCCTACACCAACATTCTCAGCTTGCTTCGGACAGGCATTCCTTGAGCTGCATCCTACAAAATATGCAGAGGAACTTGTTAAGAAGATGGAAGTTAGCGGAGCTAAGGCTTACCTTGTTAACACAGGATGGAACGGAACAGGAAAACGTATCTCCATTAAAGATACTCGTGGAATCATCGACGCTATCCTTAACGGAGCAATCAACAAAGCTCCTACAAAGACAATCCCATACTTCAACTTCGAAGTACCTACAGAGCTTGAGGGTGTTGACACAGGAATCCTTGATCCTCGTGACACATACGCTGACGCTGCTGAGTGGGATGTTAAGGCAAAAGACCTTGCTCAGAGATTCATCAAGAACTTCGTTAAATACGAAGGAAATGAAGCTGGTAAAGCACTTGTTGCTGCAGGTCCTCAGCTGTAAGATTGTTCTTGTATTCCAAAATTCTGGGATTGATAGAATAAATATGTGAATAGAAGCTGTGAAAGATGAAATTGCTTATCTTTCACAGCTTTTTTATATATTAGGAAAGTCCTTTCCTAATATATAAAAAACGCTCCGCTCAGGATGCGCACTGCGGCGTACAAGGTAGGTGTCGCAAGCAACCGCCGCAGGCGCAAGAATGTACCAAGGCACATTCTTTGTTCTTGTTGACTTCTTTTTCTAAAAGTGATATCATAATGATATCAAATAAATTTCATTTTATTTCCAGAGGAGGAATCACTATGAATGAAAAAATATTATCAAATAAGAAAAATGGAATGGGAATGCTTTTACTATTTTGTCTGCTCTATCTGATTGCAATAGCAGGATGCGTTCTGTCCGCAATCGCACTGGAACATGAATTCTCAGCTCCACCGGTTATCGCTGGACTGGTTGTCAGCATTATCTGGCTGTGCATCGGATGGGTTCCATTTCTTGGATTGAAGGTGCTGAAACCACAGGAAGCTCTGGTTCTTACACTTTTTGGAAACTATATCGGTACACTGAAAGAAGCCGGATTCTATTTTGTCAATCCATTCTGTACCAGTGTAAACCCTGCTTCCAAGACAAAGTTGAGTCAGAGTGGAGATGTTGATAACAATTCCAAGAAGGGAGCAAATCTTTCCAGTCTCCTGGGTGTTTCTACAACAGGAACCACTGAAGAGTCTTCAAGCAAAAAGATTTCTCTCAAGGTTATGACACTGAACAACTCCCGTCAGAAGATCAATGACTGTCTCGGAAATCCGATTGAGATTGGTATTGCCGTAACATGGCGTGTCGTAGATACTGCGAAAGCTGTCTTTAATGTTGATAATTACAAAGAATATCTCTCACTTCAGTGTGATGGTGCTCTTCGTAATATTGTCCGCATCTATCCATATGACACTGCTCCTGATGTCGATACAACCGGTGACGGAAAGGCTGATGAGGGAAGTCTCCGTGGCTCCAGTGAGATTGTTGCAGCGCGAATCCGTGAAGAGATCCAGACGAAAGTGACAGACGCAGGGCTGGAGATCATCGAAGCAAGAATCACATATCTTGCTTATGCACCGGAAATCGCTGCTGTCATGCTCCAGCGTCAGCAGGCTTCCGCTATCATCGATGCAAGAAAGATGATTGTAGACGGAGCAGTCGGCATGGTTGAAATGGCTCTGGATCAATTAAGTGAAAAAGAAGTGGTAGAACTGGATGAAGAACGTAAGGCTGCTATGGTATCCAATTTGCTCGTAGTTCTGTGTGGAAACCATGACACACAGCCGATCATTAATTCCGGAAGCCTGTACTAGAAATGGCTGAAAAAGATAATAAAAAGAAGCAGGTTCCTCTCCGTCTCTCCGCTAAACTGTATGACGCAATCGCAGCCTGGGCAGAAGATGATTTTCGTTCCGTAAACGGTCAGATTGAATATCTTCTGACTGAGTGCGTCAGGCAGCGGAAGAAAAATGGAAAATATGTTTCCGAACATTTGGACGAACCGATTGATCTGGATATTTCATAGAGCCTAAAAAAACAGCAGCAGATGTTATTATAACGACATCTGTTGCTGTTTCTCTTTGTTCTATTCTCTGTAACCGCTTCTGCATTTTTCTACAAAACGCTCCGCAAATTCTTTACAAGATGGGTAATACAAATGCGGATATCCCGCCACGAGATTCTCTTCCATATGTATGCATTCCCATTTTCTCTTTCCATCCGGCTTGACAGCAAGACAGTCACTTCCACTGTCTGTGCTATCCCAGTAATGGAACTCGTGTGCACGGATATTCTCGCCCGGAAGAATCCAGCTGTCCGCTATACTCATCCGTTCTTTAAGCTCAGAAATCTGATCCTCATCAAGATTCCTCTGTAAATTCACATATCCAAATCGAACCAGTTTACCTGTCGGAAATGTTTTTCCATGGATTCGCCCTACTAATTTCCAAACATTTCCATCTGCATCCTCCATTTCTTCATGAAGATACATAAATCCGCCACACTCTGCCAGACATGGAATCTTATCATCCAATGCTCTTCTTATTGATTCAAGCATGCTCTGATTTTCTGCCAATTCTTTTCCATACAGTTCAGGATAACCGCCACCGAGAAGAATTCCTTTCACATTTTCAGGAAGTTTTTTATCATGAAGCGGACTGAATTCTATCACTTCACAGCCAAGGCTTTCTAATAGTTCAAGATTATCTTTGTAATAAAAACAGAAAGCTTCATCACGCGCCACTGCGATTCGAACTGGGTAGTTCAGACTTTTTAAACTTCCAATCTTTTCCGATTCTTCTGAAACTTCTGTTTTCCATACTGCTACTTCACCGGCAATCTTTTCCAGCAATTCAAGATCCACTGTTTTTGCCAGAATTTCTCCCGCCTGTCTTACCTTCTCCTGCAGATTTTCCATTTCCTGCGGTGTTACAAGTCCCAGATGACGGCTTTCCAGATGAAAAGCTTCATTTTCCGGCATGTAACCGACAATTTTAATCTCGTCATGCCCGATTCTCGCCAGTTCATTCTCCAGCATTTCTTTTAATCTTGGATATAGCATTGCGGATACTCTGTTTAAGAGAATTCCACGAATATTGCTATCCGGACGAAATTCAACAATTCCTTTCACCGTAGCTACAAGTGTCATTGCTGCACCTCTCGCATTAATCACAAGGATCACTGGCAATCCTAGCGTCTGTGCGACATCATAAGAACTTCCTTTTACAGAATCAAGTGACATTCCGTCATAGAACCCCATAACGCCTTCAGTTATAGTAATATCCGCATCTTTCGTATGCTTTAGGTATCCCTCTTTCAAAATGTCTTCTTCCGAGAAGAACAGATCCAGATTCTTAGAATCAACGCCAAGAACCTCCCTGTGGAACATTGGATCTATATAATCCGGGCCGCATTTACACGCACATACACGCTCTCCCTCTTGCTTAAACGCAGACATCAGGCCACAAGCTGCAGCTGTCTTTCCACTATTACTGGAAACAGCAGACAACAAAAACCCTGGATTTTTTTTCTGATTTTTATTATTGCAAGCATTCTCTTTCATTTTTCTCATGATTCTCCTGTCTGTTTGTTTCCTTTTCTCTCATCTTATACCTGTCTAGGCTTTCTTCCACCTGCGGAAATAATATAAACCGGATTTTGTCCCATCATCATATGATATCTTCCAAGAACCTTTGATCTTGCTGCACTCACTTGCAGAATCTCCGCATCTGGGAGAACCCCTTCGTCCACAAGCCCCATCACTTCACTGACTGTTTCAAGTGAAATCGCATTGATCACGATTCGCACATCCGGATTTTTCCTCTGAAGTAATTGGACAATTTCTCGTAAGTTTCCCGAACTTCCACCGACAAATGCATGTGTCGGTGTTTCCAGTTCCTCTAATGCCTGTGGCGCAAACCCTTCTATGATTCGCACTCCGTCTGTCCTAAATTTCTTCCGATTCTGATCAATCAGTTTCACTCCTTCCGGATTCTTCTCAATCGCATACACACGGATCTGCTCACCTGCACGCGCGATTTCTATAGAAACAGAACCTGTTCCGGCGCCGATATCATACACTATCGCATCTTCCGTTAGTTCAAGCTCTGCTATACTGACAGAACGTACTTCCGACTTCGTCATTGGCACCTTTCCTCGGAGAAATTCTTCATCTTTCAGATGCATACCGACCGCCTTACAATACGATGGATTTTCCACAAGAACTGCGCAAAGTCCTTCAAAATCTTCTGCCTTCATCTCGTACAATTTGCCCGAAAGTATCTTTTCTTCCTCATAAGACATCTGACATCCCATATGAACCTGCACGTCCCCTAAGCCATACTCTAGTAATGTCTCATAGAAATGACGCCCCGTGTCTTTTCCTCCGAGAAGCAGAAAGGTCTTCGAATGTCTGTGAATCGTCTGTACAAAATTCATGTCTTTTCCATGAAGACTCAGGATTTTTGCATCTTCCCATGAAACACCGACTTTTGATGCAAGATAAGAAAGTGAGGAAATCCCTGAATAAATCTCTATCTGATCAGAACATACTTCCATCAATCGCTCTTTCAGTTTTTTCGCACCACTATAAAATCCTGTATCTCCCGAAAGAAGAATTCCTATTTTACTATGTTCTTTGTGCTCTTTTATATAGGATACAATCTCTTCTGTACGATATTCTTTGAAAAATATTTCTTCGTCCCTGTTTTTACTCTCACACTGACGCATACTTAATCCATTCATATTACGAATCTGCTGTGCACTCGTAATCATTCGTTCTGCTCCGATCAGACAATCCGCCTCTTCTATCAATTGTCTGACTTCTTCTGTGATTACATCACCAGATCCCATTCCTATTCCCGCAAGGATAATTTGTCGTGATTCCATTTCATCTCCCACTATATAACTATTTTTTCCTTGATTCTTTTGGTTTCTATCTGCTATAATAAAATCTAGAAACGGGTTTTTACCACACTTCTTGTTGTGGCCTGCCCGTTTCTTTTTTCTTATAACAGTTTATACCCCCTCGGCGTCACCATCCGCCCATTCAGTTCCATCGTTCTTGAATTTCCAATAAACACGGTTGTAAACATATCTACCTTCGTATCTCTAAGTTCTTTCAGCGACAGAATCCGATAAGATTCTCCTTCACGTCCGATATTCTTCACATAACCGCAGATATTCCCGGATTCTCTGTACTTAAGCAATATATCACAAGCCTTCTGCAGATAATCTGCACGTTTCTTACTTGACGGATTATAAAGGCAGATGACAAAATCAGCCATTCCTGCCGCATGCAGACGCTTCTCAATCGTTTCCCACGGTGTCAGAAGATCGCTTAAGCTGATTACAGCAAAATCATGCATCAAAGGTGCGCCAAGCACTGCTGCCCCGCCGGATGCCGCTGTAATTCCCGGAACAACTTCTATCTGAATCTCAGGATATTCTTTTCCGATTTCAAAGATTAATCCTGCCATTCCATAGACTCCGGCATCTCCACTACAGATCATTGCAACATCCTGTCCTTTTTCTGCTTCTTCAAATGCCATTCTGCAGCGTTCCGGTTCTTTCCGCATCGGTGTGCTCAAAAATATCTTATCAGGAAACTGCTCTTTCACAAGATCAATATAAACATTGTAACCAATCAAAACAGGGCAATGCTCCAATACTTTCTGTGCGCGCACTGTCATCTGCTCTTCTGCTCCCGGTCCGAGTCCTACTACATATACTGTACTCATTTGCTCTGTCCCTCTGCTTCCTGTCTCATCTCTGTGCTTTGATTCTCTCCGGTTTGTCCTAATTCCTTCTTAGAACAGGATGCTTGTCTGAATTCTGTCGTAAATGTCGGATCATAAAGCTTTGATCTCTCATAAGTCCCGTCAAGCACTTCTCCGACTACGATCAGCGCTGTCTTGGTGACATCCGCCTCGCGTGCAGTCTGCTCCAGCGTTCCTACCGTACAACGAAGTACTTTCTGTTCCGGCCAGGTCGCTTTATAAACAATCGCTGCCGGTGTATCTTCGCTGTATCCGCCTTCGATCAATTCTGCTGAAAGTTCCTTTAACAGTCCTGTGCTCAAGAATAAAACCATCGTCGCCTGATGTGCCGCAAAGCTTCTAACGGATTCTTTCTCCGGCACCGGCGTTCTTCCAGCCATTCTCGTAATTACAACTGACTGGGAGATTCCCGGAAGTGTGTATTCCGCTTCCAGTGCTGCTGCCGCCCCACAAAATGAACTGACACCCGGACAATCTTCATATGGTATCTCAAGTTTCTTCAGTTCATCCATCTGCTCTCGGATAGCACCATAAAGGCAAGGATCTCCTGTATGCAGACGTACGATTTCTTTTCCGTCCCCATGGCCCTTCACCATCACTTCTAACACTTCTTCCAATGTCATCTTTGCACTATTATATATCTCACACTTTTCTTTACACAGTTTAAGTAATCCCGGGTTCACAAGAGAACCCGCATAGATCACAATGTCTGCTTCTTTCAAAAGTCTTTGTCCGCGTACTGTGATCAGATCCTCTGCTCCCGGACCTGCTCCTACAAATGTAATCATAATTCTTCCTGCCTTTTCTATCTTTTCCTGTCTTTTACAATTAGAAGGGAATAGTATCCCGCATCTTCTGAAATCTCTTCCACTGACCGGACAATACGTTCGTCGTCCATTCCACAGTTTTCTACAAGACAGATATCCTGACTGCTCCCCTGTAAAAACTCTTTTATCTGTCCCATCTTTTTCCCGGTCTTCATCAAAATCTTTGTTCCCGATAACTGCAGACCTTCTCCTGCCTCATAAGAGCCCGGTAAAATATGAATCTGCTCTTCCTGTTCTCCAAGTGGCTGATTCAGTCTTGCAGCTGCTGCACAAAAAGATGGGATTCCTGAAACTGTCTCAACCTGATAACCATCCTGTTCAATCATCTGCTCTATATACATACATGTAGAATAAACCGTTGGATCTCCCAACGTCAGGAATGCCAGATTCCATCCTTTCTCAAGAAGCTGCTCTATCACTTCTGCTCCCCGTGCATGAATCTTTCTCAGCTTTTCCTTATCTTTGATCATTGGCATTGGGAGAAAAAGAATCTGCTTTTCCTTAAGCTCTGAAACTGTCTGCACTGCAATCTGATAAGCTGTACAGCTTTCTAAATATCCTGCTGCTCTGTTTTCCATCTCATTTTGTTCTAGCAGTAGCGGCTCTGTCAATTCTCTATTTGAAACCGGAAGTACTATTACATCACAGTCCCTGATTGTTCGAACTGCTTTTAATGTCATTAATTCAGGATCTCCCGGTCCCACTCCGATTCCATAAAATTTTCCTGCTTGTTTCATCTATTCTCCTGTATCTTCTTTAACAACTCATCCGCATTTCCTGACTTTCCAAGAATGCCATCCTCTGTTGAAAATAAAATCACACCGATTTCCAATTCTTCTCCTGCCCTGTTCTTCAAGAAGAATTCAATACGTTTCATCACACTTTCCATCACCGGCTCAATCAACTTCTCCCTGCGCAGTATTTCCATTGTTTCCGTTGTATTGATACAATCCATGATTTCCCGCACAACTGCTGCATCTGCACCATTCATTGCTGCATGCACACCAAGTACTTCCATTCGACAATCTGCCTGTCTGGAATGTGTATTCATCACTCCTGCGGCCAGCTTAATAAACTTACCAATATGCCCGATCAAGAGAATACCTTTCATTCCAAGAAGCTTTGCATCCTCAATTGTCTCACCGACATAATTACTGCATTTTACTGAAAGTGCGGTGTCCACATGCAGCTTTTTCCGTAAGAAGTCCATCCCATAATTTCCCGGGACAACATAACACCAATCTGTTCCATTTTCTTTGAGCATCTTCATTTCCAGATAAATCGTATCCGTCAGTGCCTTCTCACTCATTGGTTCCACGATACCTGTTGTTCCTAAGATTGAGATTCCTCCCTCAATCCCCAGTCTTGGATTAAATGTCTTCTTTGCAACCTCTGCCCCTTCCGGCACGGATAGGCGCACTTGCAGATTTCCTGTATATTCATACTTCCTGCAAACTTCTTCTACTGCTTCACAGATCATTCTCCGCGGTACTTTGTTGATTGCTGCCTGACCGATTTTCTGTTCCAGTCCAGGCTTCGTTACACGGCCGATTCCTATACCACCATCCAGATTGATTTTCTCGGAAAGATCCACACTATTCTCCGAATTTATTTTACTCTTCTTCTCTACCTTTTGAACTGTTGCATAAACAAGTATTCCATTCGTCACATCCGGATCGTCTCCACTGTATTTTCGCACTGCACATAAAACTTCTGACTTCTTACGCATGATCTCTTCCAACTCAAGATACAGTTCAATGCCCTTCGGCGTCAGCAGTCTCACCTGGCGAATCTCTTCTCCCGACAATAACATCTCTGCTGCCGCTTTTGCCGCTGCTGCCGCACAGCTTCCTGTCGTATATCCCATCTGAAGTCCCGATCTTGTTCTTCCGATTTCCTTCATCAATATTCAATCCCTTTTCTCGCGTAGATTCCCTGATCAAACGGATGCTTCACTTTCTTGATTTCTGACACATAATCTGCCAGTTCTACAAGCTTTTCATCCGGATTTCGTCCAGTCAATACAATCTCCAGTTCTTTTGGTTTCTTCTCCAGGAACTCGATTGCTTCCTCCTTCGGAATCAAATCATACTTATACGCTGCCATAAACTCATCGATCACAAGCACATCATATCTTCCGGTAAGAATCTCCAGTTCAATCGCTCTCCAAAGCTGCAAGTAAGTTTCCCTTACTTCCTGCTTTTTCTCTTCGGAAAGATTTTTAAAAAAGCCATAAGACTTTTCAAGATGAAGTACTTTAATCTGAGAAATATCATCGAGAATCGCCAGTTCTCCGGAAGATTCATTTTTTAAAAACCGGGTAAATAAAACCTTAAGTCCACTTCCTGCAGCACGGACTGCAAGTCCGATTGCCGCTGATGTTTTCCCTTTTCCATCTCCACAATAAATGTGTATCAATCCCTGTTCCATTTTCTCATCTCCTGTTCTGCTTCCTCTACCGACAAGCCTTCTTCTATCGGCCTTCCAATTACGAGAAGAACTGCACCTGCCTGCTCTGCTGCTTCAAGCTTTTCTGCAAATCCTCCATTCTTTCCGGATTCTTTTGTTACGAAATATTTTGCCTCTGTCTGATGAAGAAGTGCAAGATTCATTTCCCTGGAAAACGGGCCCTGCATTGCAATCAGATGCTTCCCTGAAAATCCGAGATCTATGCTCTGCATCATTGAAGGGAGTACGGAAAGTACTCTTGCATAGCACCGCTCTTTATAATTTGTCAAACGAGTATATTTATCCAGTTCTTTACTGCCTGTTGTTATCAGTATATTTCCCTGCGTCTGCTCGAGATAGTCCACGGCCTCTTCCACGCTATTCACACAGACTACAGAACTGTCACTCTTAGTAATCGCATTTGTTCTTTCACAAGCAAACTTTTCTGACCTGACTGCCCTTGCTTCTGTCAAAAAATCTCTTAAACATCGTAAATACTCTATTCCGCTGTTTTTACATGCCCGCTGTATATTTTCCGTCACTATAACTGCAAACGGATGCGTCGCATCTATGACAAGCCCCACCTGCTCTTTTTCAAAGAATATTTCCATCTCCTGCTGATCCATACGTCCGTGAATCACTCGAAGTTCTGATTTCTTATGCTTCTCTTTTCGCAACTGCAGATCATTTTCCAATAGTTCTTCCCCATATTCTGTCGCAGCACTTACGATACAGGGAATTCCTTTTTTAACGGCGTATTCTGCCAGCTGTCGTCCCTCTGTCGTACCGGCAAAAATAAGAATATTTTTCTTCATCAAATCACCCACATTTACATTTATTTAATAAACTTATCGATTGCCTCGTCAAGAGCACGGATTGTCTCCATATCATTCTGCTCAATAGCTTCCACAATACAATGATCCAGATGATTCTTCAAAATCACTTTTCCTGTATTATTGATTGCAGAACGAACTGCCGCAAGCTGGATCAGTACTTCACTGCAATCTTCATCGCGCTCCACCATTCGCTTCACTGCCTCAAGATGTCCGATTGCTCTGGATAAACGATTCATTACCTTCTTCTTTTCTTCTGCACTGTGTACATGACGGTGAACATGTCCTGTGCCGCCATGATCGTGATGATGTACATGTGACTCTGCCACCCCATCTCCGTTATGATGCACGTGGGTATATTCTGTTCCGTCCTCACGGAAATGCGTATGCTCTTTCATAATCATCCATCGAACCCTTTCTTTTTACTCTGTCACTGATTATAAAGCAAAAACACGTTTTCTTCAACTTGTTCCGCATAAGTTACTTACTGTTCATACTGTGTGCGACCGGCAACCACAAAATTTTCTCTTGCATTTTTCCAAAAGCCGTGATATCTTAATATGCAAGACAAAGACGTCTGACAGAAAGGTAAGAAATTGCCTTTCTATCAGGCGTCTTTTTTGCATTATCAGATGAATTGGGAGGATTTAGAAAATGAACACCGGAAACACTGCTTTTATGATGATCTGCACTGCGCTTGTCTTCTTTATGACACCGGGACTTGCCTTCTTCTATGGCGGTCTTGTGCGGAGAAAAAATGTATGTAACACAATGATGGCCTGCGTTGCGATCATGGGACTATCTGTTCTTCTTTGGACCATGTTTGGCTATTCTCTTTCTTTTGGCGGTAATTACGCCGGAATTATCGGAGATTTCCACTGGGCTTTTTTAAATGATGTCGGCTGGGAAGCCGGTCCGTATGCGGATACCATTCCGCATCTTGTATTTGCTGCATTCCAGATGATGTTTGCCATGATTACTCCGGCACTGATCACCGGTGCTGTGGTCGGAAGGATGAGATTTAAGGCATTATTCGCATTTATTGCACTGTGGTCTTTCCTCGTTTACTATCCGATGGCTCATATGGTCTGGGGAGAGGGAGGATTCCTTGCAGCAATCGGCTCCGTTGACTTTGCAGGCGGAAATGTGGTACACATCAGTTCCGGTGTCAGCGCCCTGGTTCTCGCAACATATCTTGGCAGAAGAAAAGGATACGAAAAAACATCTTACCGTATCCATAATATTCCTTTTGTTGTGCTTGGAGCTTCCCTGCTCTGGTTCGGATGGTTTGGATTCAATGCAGGAAGTGCCCTGGCGGCAGATGGACTTGCAGCCCATGCATTTATGACAAGTGCAATTTCTTCCGCAGCTGCTCTCGTATCCTGGATGCTGATCGATGTGATCAAAGACGGGAAGCCTACTTTGGTCGGTGCTTCTACCGGGCTGGTTGTCGGACTGGTTGCTATTACACCGGGAGCAGGATTTGTTCCGATCTGGTCTTCCTATATCATCGGTACACTGGTCAGCCCGATCTGCTACTTTACAATGAACTTCATTAAGCATAAACTGAAAATAGATGATGCACTGGACGCATTTGGCTGCCATGGAATCGGCGGTGTATGGGGTGGAATTGCAACCGGACTTTTTGCAAAAACTTCTATTAACTCTGTTGCAAGATGGGACGGACTGGTCTTCGGTAATGTTCATCTCTTCGTTGCACAGGTATTAAGCATTATCATCACTGCGGCTGTTGCAGTTGTCGGTACTCTGATCTGCATTGGAATTATCCGTATCTTCACTCCACTGCGCGTAGATCAGAAGGAAGAAGCTCTTGGACTGGATATCTCCCAACATGGTGAAAATGCATATCCGTCCTTCAACGGATTCGACTAATATAATCTGTCCAAAATTTATATATCCATTAATACAGGAGGATTTTTAAAATGATGATTAAAGTAGAAGCTATCGTTCGGGAAGAGAAATTTGAGGATGTCAAGGCTGCCTTAAATGAAATAGAAGTCAATGGTATCACTGTCTCCCAGGTCATGGGATGTGGTGCACAGCGAGGTTATAAGGAGATTGTCCGTGGTTCTGAGATTGAGATTTTCATGCAGCCGAAAATCAAATTTGAAATTGTTGTCTCTTCCGAAGAATGGGAGAAAAAAACAATCGAAGCAATCCAGAAAGCTGCCTATACCGGTGAAGTCGGTGATGGTAAGATCTTCAGCTATGAAATCCGGAGTGCCATGAAGATCCGCACTCGTGAGACAGGATATGATGCACTCCAGTCAAAAGAACAGATACTTTAGTAGAAAAAAAGTTCCAGAATGTCAGAAAATTCTGGAACTTTCTTTCGTTTTAAAATTGAAGTGTTACTTCTGTCTCTGTCAATGCCACCGTTATCTGTTCTCTTATGCACTTGGGACACAGCAGTTCTCCGTCAGCATCTGCTGTCCGTGCGGCTCTCTCACACACATTGTCAACACCTGTCACCTGTTTCACAAACCGTGATGTGGCTGATACCTCTGTAATCTTCTCTAACTGTTCTGCCGGATAAGTTGCAAACGGTACTTTATATTTCTGCGCATAGGCCAAAATCGCAGGTTCTTCTTTCTTAAGATCGATCGATGCAAGCTGTTTTAACTGCGTAGGTTCAAGTCCATACCCTTCCAGAACATCGTTTAGACCCTTTTCAAAAAGTTCTTTTGAAATCTGTTTTCTACAGCCTACTCCTGCCGTGATATTGATTGGATACAAAAGGAGAATGCATGGCTTACGCTCACATCCACATACGTTATTCCTGACATCTCCCCACAGAGAACCCGCTAGGGATTCCACGAACTGTCTCCCTTCTTCTGCGGTCTTTGTGATCACGATCACAGGATGTTCCTCTGCAAAGGAGTACAATTCTTCCTGTGAACCACATAGTATAAGTTCTTTTAAACAGCTTTTCTGAAAATCTTCCTGTTCAAATACCAGTCCTTCACCGATCCACAGACCGACCTGCTTTCCATCCAGCACTGCGGCTGATATCTGCTTCGCTGCTTCGCGCTCTGTAAAATGCAGGTGATTCTTCTTTGCAAAAACATCTACTGCAAATTTTCCCTGAACATCTGTCGCTGTTGTCTGTACCGGAACTGCGCCGGTCCATACTGCAAGCTGATTGGAAAGTTCTACCGCACCCCCGAGATGTCCTGACAGCAGTGGGATCACATGCCCTGCTTTTTCATCCATGACTACGACCGCTGAATCAGTGAATTTATCCTTTACATAAGGCGCAATATATCTCACTGCGATTCCAACTGCACCAATAAAAAGGAAGGATGTCTCTCCCCATCCTTCCCTGATCAGCTCTTTTGGATTGTCCGGAAACGGAAGAATGTCAGCGAATGCATATCCGGCAGGTGCATAGTTCTGACACGTAATCCCTTCGTTCCGGAACTGACTTCCAATTCTCTCACCAAGTCTTGTTCCTGCCTGTGTAAAACTTAATATAACAACCTTCACGTTCCATTCTCCCTTAAATCCTTGAAACTATTCTTCTGTCTCTTCTTTCACAGACTCTTCTACTGCATCCACTGCTTCTTCTGCGGCCTCAGTAACCGCCTCAACTGCTGCTTCCGCAGCCTCTGCAACGCTCTCTTCTGCTTCCTCTGCCTCTTCTCTTACTTCCTGAGCCAGATCATCAGCTTCAAAAATATCTTCTTCCTCTGCTACAGGTGATCCGCAGTATGGGCAGAAAGCCATATCTTTCGCAACCATCTTACCACACCGTGTACACTCACACGCACCTTTGAGCCCTTCAATCTTATTCTCATACTCTTCCATGCTTTCCTTGCGGCTTGCAATTGCCTCGCACAGTCCCTTGGAAGCCTCATCCAGTTCTTCTCCATTCTCAAATCTGTCATAAATACTCTGACCAAGTTCCATCAGATCTTCTGCATTTCCTCTTGCAAGCTCTCTGATCTGTGCTTTTAATTTCTGTATCTCAATCGCGTCTCCTGCCTTTGCTGTCACTGCCTCTGCTGTCTCGCTCAGACGTTTTCCTAAATCTTCAAAAAAATCTTTCATACTGAAATCTCCCTTCTTATCATTGCTGTATCATCTCAACCACCAGAAAGGTGATCTACAATTTCTCTTGGTCTTATTATATCGTATTCTTCCAGTTTTTGAAGTCATTTTCTATTATTTTTAGACTAATTTCATAAATAGAATCCTTCTTGCATATCCTTTCTACAACTCAACTCAGGAGTCATCTTATGAATGATCTTGAAACTTGCAGGGAACAGATACTCTCCGAAGATACACGCGACTTCATCAGTAATCCGCTGCGCACTCCACTGTTCAATGAACTTCTGAAAAAAGATCCATGTATCCAGGATGCCGGGCTTGGATATCAGTGCATTTACTTTTCCAAAGAACTTGTAGAGCCAATCTCTCTGACGCGTTTTTCTTACAATTCCATTCCGAATTGTTTTGCTCCTGTCGCTATGGAAACATTGAACCAGACCGGCATCCTTCCTGTGCAGAACTATCCGGCACTTCAATTAAAAGGAAAAGGCGTTCTGATTGGATTTCTTGACAGCGGGATTGACTATCAAAACAAAGTTTTCCGCAATCTGGACGGTACCACGCGAATTGCGGCACTTTGGGATCAGACTATCCAAAGCGGAACTCCCCCCAGAGACTTCTTCTACGGAAGTGAATACCGTAAGGAACAGATTGATCTGGCACTTTCTTCTGATTCCCCACTGTCACAGGTCCCTTCTGTCGATATCGACGGACATGGAACTTATATTGCCAGTCTCGCTGCCGGAAATGCTGACGCTGACGAACAGTTTCTGGGAGCCGCTCCGGAATCTACTCTCGCTGTTGTCAAATTAAAACAAGCGAAGCAATATCTGCGGGATTATTACTGCATCACGGAAACAGCCGTCTGCTATCAGGAAACAGATCTGATTCTTGGATTAAAATATCTGAATGATCTGGCAGATGAACTGGGGCTTCCACTTGTCATGTGTATCACTATCGGCTCCAATCTTGGCGGTCATGTCGGCACGCTTCCGCTTCCCGCATTACTTGGCAGCTACAGTCTGATGCCCGACCGGATTGCTGTGGTCGGCACGGGAAATGAAGCAGACAAACGTCATCATTATTTCAATACGATCCAGTCAGAAAATGACCGTAAAACTGTAGAGATCCGGGTTGGTGAAAATGTATCCGGTTTCACTTTGGAACTTTGGGTACTGATCCCTAATCTCTTCTCAATTTCAATTATTTCACCGTCCGGGGAAAATACATCCAAAATTCCATTTCATATAGGCACAAGCGCAGACATTGATTTTCTCTTTGAAAAGACCCGCGTCTCTGTTGACTACCGACTTCTGGTCGAAAAAGCAAACTCTGAACTCATCTTCTTCCGTTTCCGTACCCCGGCAGAAGGCATCTGGAAAATCATCGTAGAACCGACCCGCCTGATTAATGGTGATTTCCATATCTGGCTTCCTGTCACAGAATTTTTAGACGGAGAAGTCTATTTCCTTGAATCAGATCCTTACACGACTCTTACAAACCCGGCCAATGCCCCTAGTCCTCTGACGGTCTCCTATTACGACGGCAGCAATGGTGCAGTCGCCCAGGCATCCGGACGCGGCTATACAAGAACAAGCTTTGAAAATCCTTCCATCACTGCTCCCGGGATTAATATCAAAGGAGCTCTTCCAGGAAACCGTTTTGCCGTGCGCAGCGGCTCCTGCGCCGCAGCTGCTATCACCGCCGGGGCAGTCGCACTTATGTTAGAATGGCAGCTCTATGAACGCAAAATGCCCGGCATCGACGTATTCCAGATCAAAAGCCTTCTTGTTCTTGGAGCCATCCGACCAGACAGTATGGAATACCCTAACCGTGAATGGGGATACGGACAATTAAACCTCTATAACACATTTGAGGTCATGAGACAGCTTTAACTGTCCCATGACCTCAAAGTTTCTACAATATCTTTTATCGATTCTTTTCTCTTTTGTTCTATCTGTTATCTTCTCGATTCTCATAGTAGCTTGTAACCTTCTTAGCATCTTCTACCTGTGTTGACGGTCCTGTTCCAGGAGCGAACACTACTTTCAGAAGAATCGGTGTGATGACTGTTGTAATAACAACCACTACGATAACCGGTCCTAAGATGGAAGAACTCATAAGTCCGAGTGCGGAACCTTTACTTGCTACGATCAAGGCAACCTCACCACGGGAGATCATTCCCACTCCGATTCGTTTCGCCTGATAATTCTTGTAACCACAAATCTTTGCACCAAGTCCACAGCCGACTATCTTAGTAAGAACTGCCACAACTGTAAGAGCAACTGCGAACATAATGATGGATACTGACATCTGTGGAAGTTTTACCTTCAGACCGATACTTGCGAAAAATACCGGTGACAGAAGCAGGTAAGACAACGTATCAAACTTAGACTCCAGATAAGTAGATCTCTGTACGTTGGAAATAATTAATCCTGCGATATATGCACCTGTAATATCTGCAACACCAAAAACTTCTTCTGCGATAAATGCCATAAGCAGGCAGAATACAAATGCAATGATCGTATGACGATGCAGTTCCTTCTCAGCTCCGTCAACCCATTTCTTATACATCTTATAGAAAACAAATCCTACAACACCTGAAAATACGAAGAATCCCACGATTTTAATCAGAACCATTCCAATCTTTACAGAATCATCTGCAAGACTTGTAACGATTGTCAGTGCGATAATACCAAGAACGTCATCAATGATCGCAGCACCAAGGATTGCATTTCCTGAACGGCTCTTCAATGCTCCTAATTCTTTCAATGTCTCTACTGTAATACTTACAGACGTTGCTGTGAGTACAACTCCAATAAAGACATTCTGAAGAACTACAGGGGATGACAGGTTACTTCCTGCCATGTTTGGACGGTTAAAGAACCAGGCAACACCATAACCTCCGATCAGTGGAACGATCACACCACAAAGAGCAATAATAAAAGAAGCTTTTCCACTTGCTTTCAGCTCTTTGATATCCGTCTCCATACCTGCAGTAAACATCAGAACAATAACTCCGATTTCTGCAACTTCATGGATAAATGAAGTCTCTGACAGAATTCCAAATCCTGCCGGTCCGAGGATCAATCCCGCCAGAAGTGCGCCAACAACCTGCGGCATCTGTACTCGTCTTGTTAATAGTCCAAGTAATTTTGTAGATATAAGAATAATTGCTAAATCCAGTAAGTATCTGTATGTGTCCATTTTTCTCTCTTCCTTTTTGTGATTTTTTTAAACTAATTCCCCAATCAGTTTTTAGATTTTTGAACAAAACTTCTCTTTCTAAAATCTCACTTTATCCATCTAATCTCGGTACTGCCTGGCCTCTCAACTGAATAACCGGTCCGCCGGTACCTTCTATATAAGCTCTTGTAATTGTTACTTCTCCAATATTATCATCTTTCGGAATCTCATACATAATATCCAGCATAAATTCCTCAATGATCGCACGCAGTGCTCTGGCTCCGGTATCTTTTTCCATTGCCTTTTCTGCAATTGCTTCTAATGCGCTGTCATCAAACTCAAGCTTCACTTCGTCTAATGCCAGCAGCTTCTGATACTGTTTTAAAATTGCATTTTTCGGCTCTTTTAAGATCTTGACAAGCATCTCTTTGTCGAGTCCCTTTAATGTAAATACAATCGGAAGACGTCCTAAGAACTCCGGGATCATACCGAATTTTCTTAAGTCCTCAATTGTCACCTTAGAGAGCAGCTCTTCATCATGCTCGACTGTATCTTTCAGTTCTGCATTGAATCCCATCGACGTTTTCTTCTGCAGACGCTCTTTGATAATGTCTTCAAGATCCGGGAATGCACCTCCACAGATAAACAGAATATTTTTTGTATTCACTGTTGTCAGTGGAACCATTGCATTCTTGCTGTTCGCGCCTACCGGAACTTCAACTTCACTTCCCTCTAAGAGTTTGAGCATTCCCTGCTGCACAGATTCACCACTCACATCTCTCTGACTGGAAGTTTTTTTCTTGGCAATCTTATCGATCTCATCGATAAAAATAATTCCCTGTTCCGCACGCTCAACATCATTGTCTGCTGCTGCAAGAAGCTTGGAAACAACACTTTCGATGTCATCACCGATATATCCTGCCTCTGTAAGAGATGTTGCATCTGTGATCGCCAACGGCACATCTAAAAGCTTCGCCAGTGTCTTAACCAGATATGTTTTACCACATCCTGTAGGCCCAATCATGAGCATATTTGATTTCTCTATCTCAATCTCATCCATTGTTCCGGTTGCCACACGTTTATAATGATTATATACCGCTACAGAGATTGCTTTCTTTGCATACTCTTGTCCGACAATATATTCATCCAGACGGGCTTTGATCTTATGAGGCGCCGGAATCTTTTTAATATCCAACTGTTTAAACTCTTTCGGTTTTTTCTTCTTCTGTTTGATCTTCTGTGCCTTTGGCTGCAGATTATCAAGATCCGAAAGGTTCAAAAACTGTACGCCCGGAATGTTCATCATCTTGCTCAGATCCATCGAACTATTGTTCATCATATCAAAGCTTCTCTGCATACAGTCCGGACACACCGCGATATTATTCGGAAGTTCAACCATCTTTCCCGTCACACTCTCCGGGCGATGACAAATAAAACATATTCTCTCATATCCGTCATCATCTTTTTCAGAATGGTCAGAAGTTGTCACTTCTTTTTTTTCTTCTTCCCTGCCAGTGTCCTGTCTGTTGTCTTCCTTGTTTGTCTCTTCTTCATCTACAATGATAAAATCATTTTCTGACATAGGTTGTCCCTTTCTATCGTATGAACATCGCATCCCCAAAACTGAAGAAACGATATCTTTCTTTTACTGCCTCCTCATACGCTGCCATCACATGCTCTTTTCCGGCTAATGCAGAAACAAGCATGATCAGTGTAGATTCCGGCAGGTGGAAGTTCGTGATCAACGCATCCAGAATCTTGAACTGATATCCCGGATAGATAAAGATTTCTGTCCAACCACTGCATTCTTTTAATCTTCCATTCTCATCGGCAGCGGATTCGATTGTTCTGCAGCTTGTTGTTCCGACACAGATGACACGATGTCCTGCTTCTTTTGCATGGTTGATCTTCTGTGCAGACTCTTCAGTAATCATATAAAATTCAGAATGCATATGATGCTTTTCCACATCATCTACCTTCACCGGACGGAACGTTCCAAGTCCGACATGAAGTGTAACCGGTGCGATCTCCACACCTTTCGCGCGAATCTCTTCCAAAAGCTCCGGTGTGAAATGAAGTCCTGCCGTCGGTGCTGCCGCAGAACCTGAGTGTACCGCATAGACAGTATTATATCTGTCCTTATCCTGAAGCTGATGTGTAATATACGGTGGAAGCGGCATCTGTCCTAACTGGTCCAGAATCTCCTCGAAGATTCCTTCGTATTCAAAATGGATCAGACGATTTCCTTCCTCCACTACATCCATAACTTCTCCGACAAGCAGGCCGTCTCCAAAGCTGATTCTTGCTCCCGGTCTTGCCTTTTTTCCAGGCTTTACCAATGTCTCCCAGACATCATCTGCTCCTCGTTTTAAAAGAAGCACTTCTATCTTTGCTCCGGTGTCTTCCTTTGCTCCGATCAGTCTGGCCGGAATTACTTTCGTATCATTGATAACCAGACAATCTCCTGGATTCAGTTCATCGATAATCTCACGAAATACATGATGCTCTGTCTTCCCTGTCTCTTTATCAAGTATCATAAGGCGGGAGGAAGAGCGGTCCTCCAAAGGATCCTGTGCGATCAGTTCCTCCGGAAGATCATAATAAAAATCACTTGTTTTCAATGCTCTTACCCTCTCTTCTTACTTTCTCAACTCAATACCAAGTTCTTCCAGACCGGAAAGAATGCGATCCATTGCTGCTGTAATTTCAGCTTCTTCCAGTGTCTTATCCTTTGCACGGAATACGATAGAATAAGCAACTGACTTGAATCCTGCTTTGATCTGAGCACCTTCATAGATGTCAAACAGGTTAAAGCTCTCTAAATGAGCGCCGCCCTTTTTCTCGATCACATCTTCAATCTGTCCGACAAGGATTTCTTTCGGAACAACCATACTGATATCTCTTGTCACTGCAGGATATTTTGCAATTCCTGTGTATTTTCTGTCAAATGTAGCATATGGGATGATTTCAGGCATATCCAGAACTGCAACATATGCGCGCTCACCGATTCCATAAATATCAGCAACTTCCGGATGAACTTCTCCAAGATATCCAACTACTTTTCCATCATAAATGATGTTTGCCTGGCGTCCCGGGTGAAGGAATGACTTTCCTGCATTCGGATCGTATTTCTCTCTGCCCTTCATACCGATTTTCTCAAAGAACTCTTCCACTACACCTTTCATGTTGAAGAAATCTCCATCTCCATACATTCCAAGTGTAAACTGCATTCTCTCATCCGGAAGTTCTGTCAGTGGAAGCTCCTGCGGAATGTAAATATTTCCCATCTCATACAGACGGACATTCTTGTTTCTTCTGTTGTAGTTTGTTGCAAGAGAAGTCAGCATACCGTTTAAGGATGTTGTACGCATAATACTGTAATCTTCTCCAAGTGGATTCATAATGGAAATCGCATTGCGAAGCTTGGAATCTTCTGGAAGAAGAAGCTTGTCAAATACCTTCGGGCTTTCGAAGGAATAAGACATTCCCTGGCTGAATCCACAGAACTCAGCAATATCACTTGCCACCTGCTCAATACGAAGCTTGAACGGAAGCTTACCTGTTGTAGCCTCTCCAGACGGAAGTGTTGTCGGGATATTGTCATATCCGAAAAATCTTGCAACTTCCTCTGCAAGGTCAGCTAATCTGAACAGATCGTGACGGAATGTCGGTGCGATCACTTCTTTTGTCTCTGCATCGTAATCAAGATCGATTTTCTTGAAATATCCAAGCATATCTTCCTCAGAAATATTTGTTCCGAGCATGCGGTTGATCTTCTCTGCATCAAATGGAACACGTACAGGCTCTTTCTTCTTGCTGTATACGTCAATTGCTCCTCCGACAACTTCACCTGCTCCAAGCTCTTCTACAAGCTGGCAGGCACGGTTCAGTGCATCCATTGCATTGTTCGGATCAAGTCCCTTCTCAAACTTACCAGAAGCATCTGTACGAAGTCCGACACGCTTACTGGACTTACGGATGTTCACACCGTCAAAACAAGCTGCCTCAAAAAGCATTGTCTTCGCGTTATCTGTGATCATGGAATTCTCTCCTCCCATGATTCCGGCGATTCCAACAGCTTTTTTTCCGTCACAGATCATCAGAACATCTTTGTCCATTGTTCTTTCCTGTCCATCCAGTGTAACGAACTTCTCTCCATCCTGTGCATTCTTAACTACGATCTGATGTCCTGCAAGTGTATCAAGATCATAAGCATGCATTGGCTGTCCGTACTCTTCCATTACATAGTTTGTAATATCAACCAGGTTGTTGATTGGACGGATTCCAACAGATGACAGTCTGCGCTGTAACCACTTTGGTGATGGTCCGATCTTAATATTCTTAACCGCTCTTGCGCAGTATCTGGAACACAGATCCGTATTCTCTACAGTCACCTTTACATAGTCATTGACATCCTCATCATTTCCTGTCTCTGTCACAACCGGTGGCTTGAATTCTTTGTTAAATGTAGCCGCTGCCTCACGTGCGATACCTACTACGCTGTAGCAGTCTACACGGTTTGATGTGATCTCATATTCAAAAACAACATCATGAAGACCAAGAAGTTCTATCGCATCTGCTCCAACCTCTGTGTCCTCCGGGAAAATGTAAATACCATTCTCCGGCTGTTCCGGATACATCTCCTTTGTAGAACCAAGTTCCTCGATAGAGCACATCATTCCGTAACTTGGAACTCCACGGAGTTTTCCTTTCTTGATCTTAATTCCACCGGCAACTCTCTGTCCCGGCTCATGTCCACCTGCAACGCGTCCGCCGTCTAATACAACAGGAACTTTCGCTCCCTCGAACACATTTTTTGCACCTGTTACGATCTGAATAACCTCAGCTCCGATATTCACCTGGCAAACTACCAGCTTGTCCGCATCTGGGTGTTTCTCAATTTTCTCAATCTGACCAACAACGATCTTGTCAAGGTCTGCATCCAGCTCCTCGAATCCTTCAACCTTTGTTCCTGTCAGAGTCATTGCATCTGTATATTCCTGCGCTGTCACGTCAAGATCCGGGACATACGCTTTGATCCATGATAATGAAGTATCCATTTTATATCTCCTTATTTCTATTTTTGTTCTGTTCAAAAGGGAGGCTCTAAAATCCAACGGATTTTATCGCGCTCGTTAGAACTGTTTCAAAAATCTAATGTCGTTCTCGTATAATAAACGCATATCGTCGATCTCATATTTCAGAAGAGCGATACGCTCAAGTCCTACACCGAATGCGAATCCGTTGTACTCTTTCGGATCAATTCCGCACATCTCAAGAACATGTGGATGAACCATACCACATCCAAGAATCTCGATCCAGCCTGATCCTTTACAGAAACGACATCCCTTGCCGCCACACTTAAAGCAGCTTACATCAACCTCAGCACTTGGCTCTGTAAATGGGAAATGATGTGGACGGAATTTTGTCTTTGTGTCCGGTCCAAACAGCTCTTTTGCGAATACTTCAAGTGTTCCTTTCAGGTCAGCGAAGGAAATGTTCTTGTCGATCACAAGACCCTCGATCTGATGGAAGGATGGTGAATGTGTTGCATCTACTTCGTCAGAACGGAATACACGTCCCGGTGCGATCATACGAATCGGAAGTTTTCCCTGCTCCATCACACGGGCCTGTACCGGAGATGTCTGTGTACGAAGTACAATATCTTTATTAATATAGAAAGTATCCTGCTCATCCTTTGCCGGATGATCTGCCGGAATGTTCAGCTTCTCAAAGTTGTACAGATCATACTCAACTTCCGGTCCTTCTACAACTTCATATCCCATGCCTACGAAGATACGCTCTACTTCTTCCAGTGCGATTGTGTTCGGATGTCTATGTCCTACACTGTTCTTCTTAGATGGAAGTGTAACATCGATTACTTCTGCTTTCAGCTTCTCTTCACGAATTGCTTTCTCCATTCTTGTCTTAGATTCCTCTAAGAGTTCCTCAATTGCTGCTCTTGTATCATTCACAAGCTGTCCAACCTTCGGACGTTCCTCCGGTGCAACATCTTTCATTCCTTTTAATACGGCTGTCAGTTCACCTTTTTTACCAAGAAACTTTACACGCACGTCATTGAGTTTCTCCGGAACGTCAGCCTCCTGAATTCTTGCGACTGCTTCCGCTTTAATCTGTTCCAGTCTTTCTTTCATCGTTTTCTCCTTTCTTAACTCACTTATCAGGGACGAACGTTTTCATAAAGAAAGACCTCATCCCAAAAGGGACGAGGTCTGAATCACTCGCGGTACCACCCTGATTCCTGCAGTCTGATCTACAGGCACTCTAAGTTGTGTAACGTACAACATACGGCATTCTCTACTTTTCACATCCGGACATATCCTTTCTCCTGACTGTCCCTTAGATGCTTCCTTTCAAAAATGCAGCTCACGTGTGAATTTCAATCGCTATCTGAACTTAAGAGAACTTTCAGCCGATGATTCTCTCTCTCTGCAAGAAAACAGGTCTCTACTGTGCACGATCTTCGCTTTTCAAATCTAATAAACTTTTCATATTCTAAGTGAATTTACCAGTCTATTTTAACACAGCATTTCTTTTTGTCAAGTCCCAGACTTCAGGATATTCGTACAAAAAAAGACAGATGAATTGCTTCAACCGTCTTTTTACTTACTATAAGAATACATACATTTATAAATTGTCCGCTTTGACAAACAACTTCCTTTTTATATGGTTTTTAATTATTTTTTTTGCAGCGACTGTATAGCCTTTATAAGGTTCAAATAAGAATCGTCCAATTCATCCTGACTTGCATTTTTCTTAATTGTATCCTCTGCATTCTGAATTGCTTCATTCAGCACATTAACCGAATCATCTGTATAGACACTCACATCAATATCACCTGCGCTATTTATCACATTCTTAAGACTATCATTCGTAACCGTCTGATATTCTATTGTAAGTGCATCCAGTTTTTTCTGATTATTTGTTTCTTTATTGGCCATGCGGCCAATAGCAAAAATTGCTATAGCCGCAATAACCATGCATAGGATTAGTATTATCAGGATATGATTCTTTTTTCTCGAACGACGTTTACGTCTCTTCGATTTCATATACTAATTCGAAAAAATTAGAATTTTCTTCTCTTGATAAGAGCAAGAACTGCTGCCACTGCTGCTCCAATAAGTGTTACCATATATACGATCGGTGTACTTGTATCACCTGTCTTTGGAGTTTTCTTTTTGTCTGACTTCTTGTCTGTCTTTTTATCTGACTTCTTGTCTGTCTTTTTGTCTGTCTTCTTATCGTCTTTCTTATCAGTTTTGTTTGTTTTATCAGTCTTGTTATCTGTAGCTGGCTGCTCTGGTTTAGCCGGCTGCTCCGGTGTACCTGGCTGCTCTGGCTGCTCTGGTGTACCTGGCTGCTCTGGTGTACCTGGCTGCTCCGGTGTAACTGTCTCAAACTTAGCTGTTACTGTGTAAGTATCTGCTACTCCATAGTCAAATGCGATTGAGGATGCATTTGTATCCAAATCAAGGATTGTCTCGCCTGCTTTGTTTTTTACAACCCAACCTGTCCACTTATATCCGTCATTTGCAGTTACTGTTGGAAGGTATCCAAGAGTATAATCTGCCTCTTCAAGATGCTCGTTGTTAAGTTCTGTTGCTCCATCGTATCCGTCGAAGGATCCTTTCTTAGGATCTACAAATACATTTGCGTTTGCTACTGCAACCTCTGGTTTAACTTCCTCAAACTGAGCTGTTACTGTAACGTATCCTTCATTTGATCCTTTCGGGAAATGTGCAAGTCCTGTAACACCAAATGTCTTAGCATCTGCATCCCAGTGACCTTCGTCTTCTCCATTTACTAACCATCCTGTAAATACATAGCCTTCTTTAGCTTTTACAGTTGGTACAAGATACTGATTTCCGTCATCCTCTTTGATTGTAAATGTAACAACCTTAGCACCTGCAGGATCAGTAAATTCACCTTTCTCTGGAGCTACATTAAAGTTTACAATTACATCTCTAGCTTCTTTTTCTTCTGCAAGCTTCTTAACTTTTACATTAATATCTGCATCAGATCCATATGCTACGTCTACAGACAGATCATTCTCAACAAGTGTGTATCCTTCTGGTGCTTCAAAATCTGTTCCGCTAAATGTTGCTGTATCTCCAACCTTACCAGACTTTGTTTTTGTAACAATATACTGCTCTCCATCAAGCGGTACATTGTTCTCATCTACATAGTGGACACGTAAGGTTGCATCTGCATTAAACTGAGCTGTTACTGTAACATATCCTTCATTTGATCCTTCTGGGAAATGTGCAAGTCCTGCTACTCCAAATGTCTTAGCATTTGCATCCCAGTGACCTTTTTCTTCTCCCTGTACTTCCCATCCTGTAAATACATAGCCTTCTTTAGCTTTTACAGTTGGTACGAGATACTGCTGTTCGTCATCTTCTTTGATTGTGAAGTTCACGTACTCAGCTCCTGCCGGATCTGTAAACTCTCCCTTTTCCGGATCTACGTTGAATGTTACTTTTACATCTCTAGCTTCTTTTTCTTCTGCAAGCTTCTTAACGGTTACATTGATATCAGCATCAGATCCATATGCTACGTCTACAGACAAATCATTCTCAACAAGTGTATATCCTTCTGGTGCTTCAAAATCTGTTCCGCTAAATGTTGCTTTTTCTCCAACCTTACCAGATTTTGTTTTTGTAACAATATACTGCTCTCCATCAAGTGGTACATTGTTCTCATCTACAAAGTGGACACGTAAAGTTGCTTCTGCTACTTCTGGTTTAGCTTTCTCAAACTGAGCCGTTACTGTAACATATCCTTCATTTGATCCTTCTGGGAAGTGTGCAAGTCCTGCAACACCAAATGTCTTAGCATCTGCATCCCAATGACCTGCTTCTCCTGCTCCCTCTACTTTCCATCCTGTAAATACATAGCCTTCTTTCGCTTTTACAGTTGGTACGTCATACTGCTTTCCGTCATCCTCTTTGATTGTAAATGTTACAACCTTGGCACCTGCAGGATCAGTGAATTCACCTTTCTCTGGAGCTACATTAAAGTTTACAATTACATCTCTAGCAACTTTTTCTTCTTCAAGCTTCTTAACGTTTACATTAATATCTTTATCAGATCCATATGCTACGTCTACAGACAGATCATTCTTAACAAGTGTATATCCTTCTGGTGCTTCAAAATCTGTTCCGCTAAATGTTGCTGGAGTTCCTCCAACTTCACCTGTTTTTGTTAATGTAACAATGCTATCTTTTCCCTCAAGCGGTACATTGTTCTCATCTACATAGTGGACACGTAAAGTTGCTTCTGCTGTTTCTGGTTTAACTTCCTCAAGCTTCTTAACGGTTACATTGATATCAGCATCAGATCCATATGCTACGTCTACAGACAGATCATTCTTAACAAGTGTGTATCCTTCTGGTGCTACAAAATCTGTTCCGCTAAATGTTGCTGTATCTCCAACTTTACCTTTTTTTGTTAATGTAACAATGCTACCATTTCCAGCAAGCGGTACATTGTTCTCATCTACATAGTGTACATATAAAGTTGCTTCTGCTTCTTTAACAGTTTCTTTCTTCTTGATAACTGCTGTGATCACTGGATTTTTATATCCATTTACAGTATCATAATTATAAGTTTTCTGATCGAATGCTAATGTCTTAACACGCGGTGCATCATCACCAGAAACTACCCATCCTGTAAGTTCACAATCTTCTGGTAAGCTTATTTTAGGAAGACAATTTGTTCCCCCAGCATCCACTTCATCAGAACTTTCTGCTTTTTTTGTTGCCTCAAAATATGCTGTGCCTACGTCACCAGACATTTTAAATGTAACCCTAATTGGCTTTTCTTTTGAATCTCCTAAAATTCTGTCTTCTGAAGCTGTCACCCCTGTATCGGTTGTACTTTCTGTAGCAAATGTTGCTACAGCATTCCCACCTACAAGAGTAGCCGCCAAGGTAAGTGCAAGTATTTTCTTGTACGACTTGTTTTTCATAATTTTCCTTTCTCTCTTTATATTGTTCAATTAGTCATATCCTTCTGCTGTCAACCTATGCATAATAAGGATACTCCCCTTAAATGAAAGAGTCAATGGGTTTTTCACTTTTCTTTCACATTCTTTTCATATTCTTTTCTTAAAGTTAGCATTTTGGATTATCTGGCTGATATTCTTCCACTATTTTCTGCTTTTAACCCCTTCTAAAATTGCATTGATTTCTCCCCCCAGCAAAATAATATACATACACGTATATAACCACAACATAACAAGAATGATCGTTGTAAAACTACCATACATATTAGTGAATCCTTTAAAAATATCCAAATAGATGGAAAAGATAAAGGAAAGTGCCATCCACCCGCAGGCAGTAAAGAAAGCGCCCGGCAGCTGTTTCCGAAGAGTCGTCTTTCCTTCCGCACCACGATTTGGAAGATACTTGTATACCAGATCCCAGAAGAAAGTCAGAAGCGGAAGTGTGAAATAAATCCTCAAATGTATAATCTTATGAATTGCTTTGCTTATAAGCGGTGCATGTTCATAAACCACAACACTGATACTGTTACCGAATACGGAAAGTACCAGTGAAAGCATGATTGCCACAAGGAACAAAAATGTATAAAGGCATGCTCTTGCACGCAGATAAAAATAATTTCTTGTCTCTGTATTTTCATAAATGCAGTTCAATCCATAGGTTACTGAAAGTACACCCTTTCCAGCTGACCACAATGCAACTAAAATCGTCACAGGGATGATTGAACTAGATGTCATATATACCTGATTCACAATACTTTCAATCATTGGGCTGACTGTGGATGGAAATACCGGAAGTACAGCCTCCATCACATCCGCTTTCGTCACTGGTGTAAATTGTACCATTGTTAAAAGCAACATAAAGATAGGAATCAATGAAAGCACAAAGAAATATGCCGCCTGTGCTGCGAAGGCTCCCGTGTGATGCGAACTCACGGTAGCTGCAATTCGCAATCCGCGCTCTTTTATCTTATTAAACTTCTCCATTTTCTTTAACTCCCCAGGTTAAATACTCAGAACGGCTTATGTTTCTTCTCAGCCGTCACGAAATTGTTACTTCATGGATAATACCATAACTATTTTCAATATTCAAGCAAAAAAGAAAGACAGCCGAATCTCTTCAGCTGTCCCTTAACTTTATCTTTTGTCTAATCCCCAAAATGCCGTTCCCTGTATTTTGAGTCCTAGCCACGGCTAGGTGGGCAACCTCATCCTGCTTTTCTGCCGTCCACTGCTAAAACGGAGGCCTGGCATATTACTCAGTCTTATCGGAATCCCTTTTTAAATAATGTAGGTTCAAAATATCAGGGTTCTCGCACATTTCAGGTTTTTCTTCTTTCTTAACCTATTGCTATTATACTCCATCCACATCATTTTTACAACTGTAAATATGTGGATTTTGCCATTCTGTCAGCAAAAAGAAACGGAACTGACATTTTTAATAATATCTGTTTCTGAGATTTCTTGTATAAACACCGAACCAGATCAATACAATAAGGAAAATAATCATTGCAACTGTATCTACTATTGTCATTGTATGAACATAACAGTGAATCACATCGATCACTCCATAGATCACAGATACCAGTCCAAAGGCAAAAAGTGCCGGAGCTGTTTTTGCTATATAAGCCTCTTTATCCTTACATTTTTTATAAGTATAATCTTTTCCCAGGAGAATTGATGCATTGATCTCGCCCTTTACTTTCATTATAACAAAGGAATACAATGCGTAAATTCCACAACATAGAACAAAAATACCTATAAATCCCCACATACTGTTATCCATTTTTTACACCCCAAGAATATTTTTTACTGTCTCTTTCATCTGATCTGCATCACACTCTGTTGTATGACGAACCTCTGCATCACGGATTTCTTTGATCGCATTTGGAATCGGGAAGCCAGATACTTTTTCAAGCTCATCAATCAGTGCAAAGTCTTCCATCTCATCATACTTCGGATCAATTGCTGTCATAACGTTGCGTACGAACTTGTACGGACTTGCTGTGGAAGCAACCAGACATTTCTTCTCGTCCTTTGTATCTTTACGATACTGTGCACACACATGTGCTGCAACTGCTGTATGAGTATCCATCACATATCCTGTCTTCTGATATGTGTCATGGATCGTCTCTTTCACTTCTTCTTCTGTCGCAAATCCTCCGACAAAGTCTTTCAGACCTTCCTTCATCTCAGCTGTGATCTCATACACACCTTTTTCTTTCAGCTGTGTCATGAGCTCTGCATCCTTCTGTGCATCCTGTCCTGCGATTGTGTAGATCAGACGCTCCAGGTTGCTGGAGATCAGAATGTCCATGGATGGAGAAGATGTCAAGATAAATTCTCTGTTTCTGTCATAGACACCTGTCTGGAAGAAATCAAAGAGAACCTTGTTATCATTAGAAGCACAGATCAGTTTTGCGATCGGCACGCCCATCTGTTTTGCATAATATGCAGCAAGGATATTTCCAAAGTTTCCTGTCGGAACTGTAACATTGATCTCCTCGCCTGCCTGGATCTCTTCATTCTCAAGCAGCTTTGCATAAGCATATACATAATAAACAACCTGCGGTACAAGACGTCCGATATTGATGGAGTTTGCTGATGAGAACTGATATCCCTTCGCATCTAATTCTGCTGCCAGCTCTTTGTCTTCAAAGATTGCCTTCACACCGCTCTGTGCGTTATCAAAGTTACCATGGATTGCTACAACAGAAGTATTCTCTCCCTTCTGTGTCACCATCTGTAATTCCTGAACGTGGCTTACGCCTCCCTTTGGATAGAACACGATGATCTTTGTTCCCGGAACATCTGCAAAACCTGCAAGTGCAGCCTTACCTGTATCTCCGGAAGTTGCTGTCAGAATCACGATATCATTTTTCACCTGGTTCTTTCTTGCGGAAGTGATCATCAGATGCGGCAGGATAGAAAGTGCCATATCTTTAAATGCGATCGTTGCTCCGTGGAACAGTTCCAGATGATAAGTATCTCCCACCTTCACAAGTGGTGCGATCACTTCTGTATCAAACTTTGAATCATAAGCACTGTTGATGCAGTGTTTCAGTTCTTCTTCTGTAAAATCTGTAAAGAACTGTTTCATAACTGCATAAGCTGTCTCCTGATATGACATGTCTTTAAGTTCATCCATTGTCACATCCAGTTTCGGAACGGATACAGGAACAAACAGTCCTCCATCATCAGCCAGTCCCTTTAAGATGGCCTGTGAAGCTGTAACAGTCTTGTCTGAATTTCTGGTGCTTTTGTATAATAGATTCATCCTTACATCCCTCTTTTATCTTGATTTCTTACTTTTAGTTTCCAGTGAAAATCACTCTTGTCTGCAAGTATAACACAACTTTTCTTATACCACAAGAAAATATATTATTTTTGCTTTTTTAAGTTACCACTTTACTTTACTGTAGTTTTTTACTCTGTGGCCGGAAGATGATTGCCAAAACTCCGCATACTCCCATAAGAAGCGGATAATACAGATTCGGAATAATCTGAAGCGGTGTCAATCCGGTCAGTGTTGCTGCTGACAGAAGCTGTGCTCCGTATGGAATGATACCCTGGCCTACAGATGTAAACATATCCAGAAGTGAGGCTGATCTTCTCGGATCTACATCGAATTCCTCACTGATTTCTTTTGCGATCGGTCCTGTCATAACGATTGCAACTGTATTATTCGCTGTACATGCATCAACAAAAAGGGCAAGAAGTGCAATTCCGAATTCTGCTCCTCTTCTTCCATTGATCTTGCTCTTGATCAGATTCAGAATGAACTGGATTCCACCATGCTCTTTCACAAGTGATACAATACATGCTACAATGATAGAAATAACTGTGATGTCATACATTGATGTCACACCATTTCCAACAACCTGGAACATTTCAGAAAGTGCAATATGTCCCATGCTTACACCTACGATCAGGGAGATCACAATTCCGCTGATCAAAACAACAAATACATTGATTCCGATAAGTGCTCCAAGAAGAACAACCATATACGGAAGAACTTCCCAAAGACTGTAACTTAAGTTTTCCTCCAAATGGAAATTCATATCTCTTGTTGCAAACCAGAAGATTAATACTGTAATAATCGCTGCCGGAAGAACGATGAAAAAGTTTGCCTTAAACTTGTCTTTCATTTCACATCCCTGTGTCTTAACTGCTGCAATTGTTGTATCAGAGATCATAGAAAGGTTATCTCCAAACATAGCTCCACACACAACTGCTCCGATGCAGATACTAAGTGCAAATCCTGTCTTTTCACTGATTCCAACTGCAATCGGTGCAAGTGCTGCAATCGTTCCCATGGAAGTTCCCATAGAAACCGAAATAAAACATCCGATCAGAAACAGACCTGCAACTGCAAAATGTGCCGGGATCAATGACAATCCTAAATTGACTGTACTGTCTACCCCACCTGCTGCAGTAACTGCACCTGAAAAACCTCCGGCGCAGAGAAAGATCAGGCTCATTGTAATGATGTTTTCCTCACCAACACCTTTGGCAATCACTTCAATCTTCTTGTTAAAACTCAATTCTTTATTCTGCAAAAATGCAACAAACAATGCGATCAAAAACGCAACGATCGCCGGCATCGCATAAAAATCTTTGAACACAATTCCCGCACCGAGAAAAATGATCAAAAACACTCCTATTGGAAGTAGTGCAATCGCTCTTCCTTTTTTCTCTTTCTCCATAAAATCCTCCTGCTCATACCATTTTTATTTTTATCCCCATTTTCTTTCATCGGACTGGCAGCTGCCTTCCCGATTTGTATACGTATAAAAGGCAGTGACTATTTTTGTACTGCCACTGCCTTTTCTATTTTCTTATTTTGCTGCAATATATCCTTTTGCTGTCAATGCCTCTGCACAGAGAACTGCTCCACCTGCTGCACCTCTTACTGTGTTATGGGACAGTCCGATAAACTTGTAATCGAACATTGTATCTTCTCTCAGACGTCCGATAGATACGCCCATTCCACGCTCGTAGTTCACATCCTCTGTTACCTGTGGACGGTTGTCCTCTTCAAGGTACTGGATAAACTGCTTCGGAGCACTCGGAAGTTCTGCTTCCTGTGGGAATCCCTTGAATGCTACAAGCTTCTCGATCAGCTGCTCTTTTGTAGGCTTCTTCTCGAAGTTGATGAATACTGCTGCTGTATGTCCGTTCAGAACCGGTACACGCACACACTGGCATGTGATCTTCGGAAGCTCTGCTTTCACGATCTGTCCGTTCTCTACTTTACCAAGTACACGAAGCGGTTCCTGCTCGCTCTTCTCTTCTTCTCCACCAATGAATGGGATAATATTTCCAACCATTTCCGGCCAGTCTTTGAATGTCTTACCTGCTCCGGAGATTGCCTGGTATGTTGTAACAACCAGTTCTTTTGGTCCGAACTCTTTCCATGCTGCAAGGCAAGGTGCATAGCTCTGGATTGAGCAGTTTGGTTTTACTGCAATGAATCCGCGTGTTGTTCCAAGACGTTTCTTCTGATCTTTGATCACTTCAAAATGATCTGCATTGATCTCCGGTACTACCATCGGTACATCCGGTGTCCAGCGGTGTGCACTGTTGTTAGATACAACCGGTGTCTCTGTCTTCGCATATGCTTCTTCAATTGCTTTGATCTCGTCTTTAGACATATCCACTGCACTGAATACAAAATCAACTGTAGATGCTACATGCTCTACATCATTTACATTCAGGACTACCAGCTTCTTAACTGCTTCCGGCATCGGTGTATCCATTTTCCAACGGTCACCTACTGCTTCTTCATATGTCTTACCTGCGGAACGCGGGCTTGCTGCTACTGTTACAACCTCAAACCATGGATGATTCTCAAGCAGAGAAATAAATCTCTGTCCCACCATACCTGTTGCTCCAAGGATACCTACTTTTAATTTCTGCTCCATTGTTTTCTTCTCCCTTTTCTTCTTATTTTCTATCCAAACGTTCTCTTTCAATTCCCATTATATAATGAAAGAAAACATTCAGTTATTTTTGGTCGCTGTGATTATCCATTACTCTGTCACAAGATAAGCTTCTTCGATTGCGATCACTTTCTCCATTGCCGCTTTTCCCGGTGCACCGATCGTATTTCTCATCTCTACACAGGTCTTCATGCTGATCGCATCATAAATATCTTCTTCAAACACCGGTGAGATAGCTTTGAATTCTTCCATTGTCATATCATCCAGTGCTTTCTTATGCTCAATGCAGTACAGTACGAGTTGTCCAACGATTCCATGTGCATCACGGAACGGAACTCCATGATTCACCAGATAATCTGCTGCGTCTGTCGCATTGGTAAATCCATGCTTCGCACTCTCTTCCATGCGTGCATCGTTAAACTTCATTGTCTTAAGCATTCCTGTAAAGAGCGCCAGACATCCTTTTGTTGTATCAATTGCGTCAAATACGAGTTCTTTGTCTTCCTGCATGTCTTTGTTATAAGCAAGCGGAATTCCCTTCATTGTTGTCAGAAGAGATGTCAATGCTCCGTAAACTCTTCCTGTCTTACCACGGACAAGTTCTGCAATATCTGGGTTCTTCTTCTGTGGCATGATACTGCTTCCTGTACTGTAAGCGTCATCAATATCCACAAACTGATATTCGTTGGAATTCCAGATGATCACTTCCTCTGAGAATCTGCTCAGATGCATCATCACAGTTGACATCGCTGACAAAAGCTCAATCAGATAATCTCTGTCAGATACAGAATCCATACTGTTCAGTGTCGGTCCTGCAAAATCCAGAAGCTCTGCCGTGTACTCTCTGTCAAGCGGATAAGTTGTTCCGGCAAGTGCTCCGGCTCCCAACGGACAGTAATTCATTCTCTTATAAATGTCTTTCATTCTGGATCTGTCACGCTTGAACATCTCGAAATAAGCTCCCATATGATGTGCAAGAGTGATCGGCTGTGCTTTCTGAAGATGTGTAAATCCCGGCATGTAAGTTTCGACATTCTCTTTCATCAGTTTCAGAAGAACTTCCAGAATCTCTTTCAAGAGTCCGTCAAGCTCAATAATCTCATCTCTTGTATAAAGTCTCATATCCAGTGCAACCTGGTCGTTTCTGCTTCTTCCTGTATGCAGCTTCTTTCCTGCATCCCCGATCCGGTCGATCAGGTTTGCCTCAACAAAGCTGTGAATATCTTCATATTTATCTGTAATCTCAAGTGTTCCGTTTTCCACATCCTCACGGATCCCGTTCAGTCCGTCAATGATCTGCTTCTTCTCATCCTCAGTCAGAATTCCCTGCTTTGCAAGCATTGTCACATGTGCAATACTTCCGCGGATATCCTGCTCATAGAATCTCTTGTCGAAAGAGATGGATGCGTTAAAATTATAAACCAGCTGATCTGTCTCTTTTGTAAAACGACCGCCCCATAACTGTGCCATCTGTCTTTCCCCTTTTCTATTATATCGTATTTGCCCATTAGTTTATCACACTAAAGTGTCAAATGTCTACTACAAACTTGCAAAATATACCTGATTTCGACGAATTCTGTAGATTTTTTCTTATTTTCTGCTATTTTAATCACTTCTTCCGTCATTTCACACACATTTTTCTGCCTGACGTGCTTTATAGGAGAACTCACATCCACAATAATCCTGACGGTAAAGACCATAGATTCCAGACAATTCGATGGATCTCTTATATCCATTCTTCTTCTTGAAATCAGAAAGCAGATACTGTACACCATATTCTTCACCGACACGTTGTCCGATCTCATTCAACTTCTGCGCATTCTTCATCGGACTTATGCTAAGTGTTGTTGTAAAATAGTCGAATCCTCCGGCCACTGCAATTTCTGCGGATTCCTTCAGACGAAGTTCATAGCATCCCATGCATCTGGAACCGCCCTCTCTCACTTCTTCCAGTCCTTTTGCCATCTCATAGAACCGGTCGCGGTCATATTTACCGGCTAAAAATGATACTGGATACCGGAAATGCATCTCTTCAATCAATTTCTGTTGTTCCAGGATACGCTTTGTGTATTCACTTTCCGGATAAATATTTGGATTATAATAGAAGACAGTGATTTTAAAATACTGTGATAAATACTCTAATACATAACTACTGCACGGTGCGCAGCAACTATGTAGTAAAAGAGTTGGTACTTTTTCTTCCTTTTCCAGTCTTGTCAGAAGCTTCTCCAGTTCTTTCTGATAGTTTATTTTCTGTAAGTTCATTTTCATCATTCTCCTGTATCTTTGTTCCAGATCAATCATTCCTTTTTTCTAAAACGCCTGACATGTTCATTGATTCACTCTCAGGATTATTTTTACATATCATAACATTAACTACTACTGAAATGGAGTCTTCAATGAATTCTCTTCTGGAACTTCATAACATATATTATTCTTATCACACATTGGACGCAGAAACAAGGGCTTTATCTGATCTTTCCTTTTCCGTGCAACCTGGAACCTTCACAGCAGTTGTCGGTCCTTCCGGATGCGGCAAATCTACGCTTCTCTCCCTGATCTGTGGATTGATGAAGCCAGATGCAGGAGAAATCCTGTTAAATGGTATCCCTCTCAAGGAAAATTCTCCCCTGATTGGCTATATGCTCCAACACGATCATTTACTGGACTGGCGCAGTATTTACCGGAATGTCACCCTCGGTCCGGAAATCTGCGGCACACTGAATACTTCAACCAAAAAACGTGCGTATGAGCTTCTCGAACAATATGGTTTAAAACAATTTGCTTCTGCACGTCCCTCCCAGCTTTCCGGAGGAATGCGCCAGCGTGCCGCCCTGATTCGGACTCTGCTGCCTGATCCGCAACTCTTACTGCTTGATGAGCCCTTTTCCGCTCTGGATTATCAGACCAGGCTGACCGTCAGCGACGACATCGGTCAGATTATCCGACAGAGTGGAAAGACCGCACTTCTTGTCACTCATGATCTATCGGAAGCAATCAGCCTTTCCGACCGGGTCATTGTCCTCACCAACCGTCCTGCCAACGTCCGTTGCGAAATTCCGATTTTCTTTAAATTAGAACAAGACACACCTTTAAATCGGCGGAATGCACCTGAATTCAAACACTACTTTAATCAAATCTGGAAGGAGCTAAACCATGACAACTGAGCATCTTCGTTTTCTCAAAAAAATCCGCAGACGCCGACGGATGGTCGTTTTTCTGCGGATTCTGATTCTTTTCTTATTCCTGTTACAATGGGAAATCTGTGCCGATACCGGAGTTGTTGATTCCTTTATCTTCAGCAGCCCTTCCCGTATCATAACCTGTTTTCTGAAAATGACAGAGGATGGTTCTGTCTTTCACCATATTGGAATCACCTTGTATGAGACGCTTGTCAGCTTTCTTCTGGTCATACTTACCAGCATTCTGATTGCAATCCTCCTCTGGTGTTTCCATGGACTCTCCGAAATTCTTGACCCTTACATGGTTGTCCTGAATAGCCTGCCAAAATCTGCCCTGGCGCCCTTACTTATTGTCTGGCTGGGTGCCAATACCACAACCATTGTTGTTGCCGGAATGTCCGTTGCAATTTTCGGAAGTATCCTGAACCTCTACACCAGTTTTTCTACGATCGACCAGGAAAAAATTCGTCTGATCTACACACTACATGGAAAACGCAGGCATGCGCTGACCAAGGTGGTTCTTCCTGGTTCCATTCCGGCAATCATCAGTAATATGAAAGTCAATATTGGACTTTGTCTTGTCGGAGTTATCATCGGTGAATTTCTAGCTGCAAGAAGCGGACTTGGATACCTGATCATCTATTCCAGCCAGGTATTTAAACTTGACTGGCTTCTGATGAGTATCTGCATTCTATGTATCATTGCAGTGCTGTTGTATGCGATAATCAGTCTGATAGAAAAGTGGTATCTGAAAAAGACGGGGTGACAGTATCAATCTGTCATCCCGCCTTTTTCATAATTCAAAACTTCCTGTCGGTCCGGTAACAAGAATCTGCAAATGCTGTATCACTGTACTTCTTTTATTATCTTCCGAATCACCCTGACATCTTCTTCTAATTCATCCGCGATCTGCTCAAGTGATTTTTGCTTCTGCAGCTTTCTCTTTACTTTTTCCTTTAACAGATCATCCCTTCCCTGCTGGATTCCTTGCTGCATTCCATCTCTTACGCCATCGTCATACATTTCCTGAATTGCTTCACACATATTGATTGCCTCCTCCTTATTCTCGGTTTCACCTGGTATATGTTTCATGTTTAAAAATGCCTTCATCGCCTGACTTGTCTCATGGTCAACCTTTTGAAAGAATTGCTTATTTTCATTAACATAGTTTCTTAATCCATCCTTATCTTTTCTATATTTTAGCATAGTTAATATCACTTGTAAATCCTCAGAGAACCTCTCTGTTTCCTCTAAGCGTTCTGCATCTACCAGATTAATCCGATAATTTGGAAGATATTTTTCAAGAATTGCTTTTTCTTTTTCCGTTCCTTCTAATCGAAACATGTCATATAAGTCCACCGGCCCGTCCCACGGTTCTGATCCATAATAAAATACGAGCGAAATAATCGGCGTTAATCGGTCTGTTCTTCGAAAACGAGATAAGTATTCTCCAGCTGTAAGATGTTCTAACGTCTGTCCTGTTTTTTTAGCCTGCCTTTGGCCTTCTGTAAAACGTTCCCAGTTATTTCGAATCTGTGTTTCATAATCCATTCCGTCATAAAGCATCACTTTATGTGGCATAGCATAATGAATCTTATCTTGCGCTTCATTCGCAAGAAGTACAAGCGTCGCCTGGTTCTTCCATCGCATAATAATGTCCCGGTATTTCTTCATACTTTTCGTTTTTCCTACTCTGTTTTTCACATTAACAGATGAGACTGGATTTACCTCTTCTAAATCTTCAGGCAATATCACATTCTCTCCACCATAAATCACACCATTAAATAAATTTGCGAATCGATTTTTTTCACTTAGCCAGATATTGACATTAACATCTGCTTTTCCCATAGACAGTTCCTCCCTGATTTTTATTCTTTTGTTTTTAAATCATCAAAAATGGAATCTCATGCTGATATAGCCTTGAAAATGAGATATTGTTATCTCTTCGATAACATGTTCAGACAAATGAAATATAGAAATATATGCCTGAGATTTTGATGTGGATTAACTATAGCAAAATAAACTGCTACTGTCAATGATAAAAATCGACCTGGATCCATAGGAATCAAAACAACAATTCAAAAATCCAGGCCATTCCCTACTTATTTATTTTTTAGAAACATTCTCCCTGAAAATGCTATGTGTGCTCTCTCATAAAACTCACACTCAGCCGGGCAGATTGGGCGATATAATGGATCCGCTACAACAATTTGCGCATCCTTCAGTGCCTCTTCCATCTCTTCTTCACCGCATACTTTTAAATCCTGACTTCCAATCAGTCCATCCGTTTCCTCTAACGGACAAAGAACCTTTGTTTTATAGTGATATTCTTTTTCAATTAAAGCTGCAAGAGATGTTGTTGTAACCGGCTCACCGATCAGAGTAATTATTTTTTCAGAATTTCCGGTTCCCTGTAAATTTTCTTTTTCCCGATCTTCTAAAGCAGGAAGCCGGATGCGTTTTTCCAAAGCTTCACTGATTCTCTCTGCATATTCTTTATACGGTGTCCCGATCACATAAGGCGTTCCATATTTCTCTTTCAATGCCCTCGCCGCCCGAAGCCCGACAGATGATACGACAAGATTTACTTCTGCATTTCCTGCATTGGAAAGGTCTTCTAAAGTATCTCCCATCGCCCATGTGGAAATGATTTTCCATCCATACTGTTCAAGATTCTTTTTCAACTCTTCTACTTTTGAAATCGGGCCAAAATCAAGAGGAGTTATTCCAAGCAGGTTTACTATCCGTTTGACATAGTTTTCTCTCGTTTCTTTTTCTGTAACAAATCTTTTTGCAATTTCTTCGAATGCGATTCCTGCTCCATATACATAATCATGCATTCCATTTGTCGGCACTGCAAAGGATGGTATTCCTGTTTCAATTTCCAGCACTTTCGCCAGTGCCGGAAAATCGGTTCCATTCATAAATGGAATCGGTGAACTGACAAGTGCGATAAATTTCGGATGAAATTCACGTGCTGCTTCTTTGATATCTGATAAAAATTTTTCGTCATTTCCCATGACCGCATCAATCTCCGTCAGACCTGAAATAAAAATCAGGCTATCCTGATCGTACCAGCGAATTTCATCATGTGTATTATAGGTAGAATTGCAGCCGGATGGATCGTGCATCACGACCATGCCTCCCAACTCATAAAGTGCAGAACAGACACCTGATACATCTGAAGTATAAATCGGTATGATTCGATACGATTGTCTCATATGCAGCTTGTGCACCCCCATCCTTTTCTTACGATCATTGTTTTCGGATCTTTTTTATTCAAAAATGCTTCTTCCATAAGTTCCGCTGTCCTTCGGATTCCGTCAAATCCTTGCAGGCTGGCTCCCTGAACCAGATTTACAAAGTAATGACTTCCTGTAGACCACGCTGCTTTCTGACCGATTGCAAGTGTCTTTTCCGAAGGATGCGCTTCATGCAGTACACGCATCTTTGCATGAACTGTCGCACGAAGTTCCAGTTTTGGTGCATTTACTTTCAGCCATTCAAATACTTCTTTTTCTTCCGGACTTATACTGTCCAGAAAAACAGCCTTTACGTTAAATCCATGTATCAGCAAAAGCCTGGCCAGTCCAAGTGGACGCGGATGGAAAGTATAATCAATCGTAATTGGAGCATTTCCAATAATTTGTTTTGCATGATTTAACGCTTCTTCGCAAAGTGCGATTTTCTTTTCCATCCATTCACTTAGAATCTGCTTTCCTTCCACTCCCAAAGAATTCCACAAAGTCTCTTCTTCGCTTCTGATTTCTTCATAATCAAAACTAAGTGGCAGATAAAGAAATGCTCTTCTTAATCTTTCTGCCAGTGTTTCAATCCCATACTTTCCAGATGGATAACAACAGAGAAATGTTCCCGCATTTCCCAATTCTTCATACTCTTCCCATGTGCTGCAATCTTGCAATTCTCTGACTTTATATCCTGCTATAGCTAGCAATTCCTTTAAATCACAGCTTAGATCTAACGCAAAGTCACTCCCCAATATGGAAATCTGTTTTGTATCCATTTTATTCCGATCAGGATTCAGTGGTTCATACATTGCTTTTCGAAGCTTTTGATCCGGTGTTGGTCCATGTTTTTGCATAATTGGATCCATATAGCATCTCAAAAATCTGATTTCTGGAAATCGTTGCTCCAGTTCCCTGTAAATCCGCTCCAGATCGCATCCGAGAAAATGATGAAGGCATACTGTAAACAGAAGAACTGCCTTCGGCATTTTCTGTCCCGTCTTTTCCTCGCGTTCTTTTAGTTTTCTTAAAATATCTGCCGTTCCTTCAATCGTCACATCTTCCAGATTTCCGCTTAACAAGTTCTGCTCCTCTACGATCACAAAGGAAAATCTATCTTCTTCACACATCTCTGCTGCAGTAAGCACAACGCCCCGCATACAGTTGTCCGCACAGACATAAATCTGATGTGCTTCCGGAATCAGCATTCCAGTATGAACGATATTCCAACAGCCATGTGCCGGTGAATTAAATTCCAGCCCTTGTGGGAACGGAATTGGATAGGATGCGTCTTTTATGCTGACAACCGCATCTTTCTCACTGATCGGCCAGGCTGATTCTCCAACTTTTCTAAGCATTTGACACCTCTTGTTTTTCTCTCACTTTCATCAGGATTGCTTTGGCAAGTATGCGATATTCTTCTGCCATTTCACTTTCCGGAAATGCTTCAAGAACGGTCTTTTTCTGTTCTTCTGCCTGCTGAACAAGATCACTTCTTGTCAAAGTTCCTACGATACTTGTATGAAAATCTTCTGCCAGTTCTTCTACTTTCTCCTCCTCACGCAGGACATTTCTTCGATTCAGGATCAGCCCTCCCAGTGTGGCATATCCGCGATTCTTAAAGTTTTCTACCGCCATAGCAATATTCGCACCTGCATGAATCGCCATATTTTCTCCAGATGTAACAATAAAGATCTTGTCTGCATACCCATTTCGCATCGGCATAGAAAATCCACCACAGACAACGTCTCCGAGCACATCATAAAGCACTACATCCGGCTGGTATTTCTCATATGCACCTGTCTCTTCGAGTTTTTCCAGTGCAGTTATGATTCCGCGTCCTGCGCACCCAAGTCCCGGTGTCGGGCCGCCTGCTTCTACGCAGACAATTCCTTTGTATCCAATTTTCACAATATCTTCCAGTTTCAGGTTCTGTTTCTTTTCCTGATACATCTGAAGTACGGTCGGAACTTCTTCCCCATGTCTGAGCAGGATCGTAGAATTTGTAATTAATGATATAATAAGGTAGAATATTTTGTCCGAACGTCATTTAAAACCTTTAATCCCTGCTCAGCCAGTGCTGCTGCCACATTGGAGACTGTCGTCGACTTTCCGATTCCACCTTTTCCATATACTGCAATTTTAATCATTCTGTGCCTCCGCTTTTGTAATGATGTTTGAATAGGCAGTCTTCGCTGACACACCTTTGAGTCTTCCGATCTTTCCGGAAAGGCTGCTGATCATATCCTGCGGTGCATCAATTGCAATACTGATGATATTAATTCCTTTTTCCCTATATGGAATCCCCATACGCCCGATAATATAATTTCCGGCTTCATGAAGAAGATCATTCAGTGTAACGATTGCTTCCGGATTTTCCACAATTATGGAGATTACTGCTACTCTTGTATCCATTTCGATTCCTTTCTCCGCATTTTGTTATATCGCTCTCTTCCGTTCCTCATGCTACAGCTCAATTCCGCTCACGCTTCATTTCGCTGTATGGCGTTCGCCATATGGAGAAAGTTGTCTCTTCTTGCTTATGCAAGCTAGCTTGCAGCGCATGAAGAGACAACTTTCTCCGCATTTCGGAACTGATTTAGCATATTCTAGGCAACAGCTCTCCGCCCGGCTGTGGGAGGAGGGACTGGGTTCCGATTTCTGTCATGCGTATTACCTTGCCTGGGTTTTCTTCTGTGATTGTTCCGATGATTGCTGCATTTTGAGAGTATGGACACTGGTGAAGTGTCTCTACGATCTTTTCTGCCTGTTCTGCCGGAGCAATGATCACCATTGTTCCTTCGCAGGCAAGATAAAGTGGTTCAAGTCCAAGCATTCCACAGACTCCCTGCACCTCGGTAGCTACCGGGATTTTTGCTGCATCAATCTGTACTCCAACCTGGCTCTGTCCTGCAATCTCGTATAATACAGTTCCGACACCGCCTCTTGTCGCATCGCGGATCACATGAAGTTCATGTGTCGTGTCCATAACAGCCTCCACCGTCTTCCAAAGTGGGGCGCAATCGCTCTTCACATCTGCCTCGATTCCGAAATCTTCTCTCGCAAGAAGGATCGTGCATCCATGTCGGCCGATATCTCCGGTTACGATAACTGCATCTCCTGGCTTCGCAAGTTCTCCGCCAACCTGTACGCCATCTTCAATTTGTCCCATTCCGGTTGTTGTGATAAAGACTCCGTCTACCTGTCCTTTTCCGGCGACCTTGGTGTCTCCTGATACGATGCGAACACCTGCTTCTTTCGCTGTTTTAGCCATTGCCTCCGCAATCTGCTCCAGTTTCTCCATTGGGAATCCTTCTTCAATCACAAATGCACAAGTCAGATATAATGGTTTTGCCCCCATACAGGCCAGGTCATTTACTGTTCCGCAGATAGACAGTTTTCCAATATTTCCTCCCGGGAAAAATGCCGGAGATACGATAAATCCATCTGTTGACACTGCCATTTTCCCAACCGGCGGATTTAATACGGCTGCATCATCTGCTGTCAGATCCGGATTTGCAAAATGTGCTGCAAATACTTTGTCGATCAGTTCTGATGTCTGTTTTCCGCCTGCTCCGTGTGCCATTGTAACTGTCTGGCTTTCTATTTTTTCGCTCATATTATTTCCTCTTTTTCCGTCACTGTTCACAGTAACCATTTCTATTTTCTTCTATACTCCGTACATGAAATAAGCGGAACACGCACCTTCATTTGAAACCATGCATGCTCCTACCGGATGCTGCGGTGTACAGACTTTTCCAAATACTTTGCAATCTGATGGCTTACATTTTCCCTGTAAAACATCTCCGCAACGACAAGCCGGATTTGCTCTTCCTTCCATTTCCGGAATCTGATATTTCGCTCTTGCATCAAACATTTCCCACTCTTTACGAAGCTTCATTCCGGAATCTGGAATCACTCCAAGACCACGCCATTCACTGTCGCAGGATTCCATCAGTTCATCTACAAGACGCTGTGCCTCTTTGCTTCCTTCTGCTGTTACTACTCTTGGATAGCAGTTTACAAAAAATGGTTTTCCTTCCTGGTAGCGTTTCAATGAAACAGCCAATGCTGTCAGCAGTTCTTTCGCAGTAAATCCTGCTACAACTCCACTGACTCCCTCCTTTGTCAGAGATTCACACAATGCCGTTCCGGTAATTGCATTTACATGTCCCGGATAAAGAAACACATCTGCACTTCCTTTTAATGCTTCATAAGCTCCCGGCATCGTCTTATTTGCCGTCAGGATAGAATAATTCTCTAGTTGTTCTTCTTTCGCTTTCTTTACTGATAAGCAAGAAGAAGGTGTTGTTGTCTCAAAACCAACGGACAGGAACACGACTTGTTCCTCCGGATGTAACCTCGCATATTTTTCTGCATCTGCCGGTGAATAAACAATCTGGATCTTTGCGCCCTTTTCTCTCGCTCCCGCAAGACTCATCTTTGTTCCCGGTACACGGACAAGATCGCCAAAAGTACAGACTGTCACACCTGCTTGAAGTGCAAGCCACACTGCCTCATCAATAAACCCAACCGGTGTCACACAGACCGGACATCCCGGTCCTGAGATCAGTTCCACCTGCTTTGGAAGTAATTTGCGGATTCCAAGGCGAAAGATCTCATGTGTATGTGTTCCGCACACTTCCATAATGCGAACCGGTGGTCCATCATACTGCTCGATGATTTCCCTCGCTGTTTTTCTTTGTTTCTCATTTCTTTCAGATGTTTGATTTTTTGTTATATCCTGCATCATCATTTATTCTTTTCACCCCATTGTTCACTGCTCTATAGCAGTTCTTCCATAAGCTGATCGGTCTCTTCGTCATCTTCTTCTGTGATCTTTGCAATTGCGACTCCGGCATGCACCATCACGTAATCGCCCGGCTCCAGATCTTCTAATAACTCTGAAGATACTTCCCTTTTCGCACCACCTGCATCTACCACTGCAGTTCCGTCACTGATGCGAACCACTTTAGCTGATAATCCTACACACATTTTTCTTATTCCTTTCTTTTTTAATTCTATAAAATCGGAGCTTCCTCTACACACTCATGATTCATTCCATAAAATGCCTGACCAAGCGCAACCCCTCCATCATTCGGTGGAATCAGCTGATGTGTCAGTACACGAAAACCCTTTGCAGTTAATCCCTCTTCTGTCAGACGAAGTAGTAATCCATTCTGAAATACACCGCCACTAAGTGCGGCTGTCCGACATCCGGTTTTCTCTTTAGTATGGATACATGCTGTGACAATCTGCTCTGCAAGTCGTTTATGAAATTCATAAGCTGCCTTTTCTATTAAGTCCTGATCAAATGTATCTTCTGCCACTGCATTTTCGCCAATATTGCTAACCACTTCGACTGCTGCCCTCACCAGTCGACTTGTCAGAAGAAGTTCTCTTCCGTCGTCTGCTGATTCAGTTAAACACTTCTGCCCGGCTAAGACATTTATTTTCTTCTCACCAGATCTTTTTTCATAAGCTTCTGCTGCGAATTCCAATGCCATGGAGGCTTCTCCTTCAAAAGAAGATTTCTTTCGAATTCCAAGTATCGCACTGATTCCATCAAATAATCTTCCTGCACTGGTTGACTCTACCGCATTGATCTTTCTCTCAAGCATCGCAAGCTGAACTTTCGCTTCTTTTTCCTCGCAAAGACCAAGTTTCTGAATAATCTGCATCGCCTCATCTTTTGATTCAGATATTTGCCAGATTAAAGAAACTGCGATACGCCATCCTTCTTTTGCTGATAGGTCGCCTCCAGCCTGTAAAAATGGTTCAATACTTCCAATTCTCCGGAATCCGTCAAGATCTGCCAGAAGTATTTCTCCACCCCATATGGTTCCGTCCGTTCCATAGCCGGTTCCGTCAAAGGATACTCCGATCACCTGTTCCATCCAGTCATTCTCTGCCATACAGGATAAGATGTGTGCATAATGATGCTGCACTTTCAAAACAGGAAGTCCCAGTTCTTCCGCAACCACCGTCGAATTATATTTGGGATGCATATCGCAGACGACAACGCTTGGTTCCACTTCTAACAATGTTTCCATCCGCTGTATTGTCTCTTTCAATGCATTTACCGTTCTTAAATCTTCTAAGTCCCCCACATAAGCCGAAGGATAAAATCTACTATCCACACCGATACAGAATGTATTTTTCAATTCTCCGCCGACAGCTAATACCTGTCCTTTCCATTTTCCTGACGTCTGGATCGGAAGTGGCGCATATCCCCTTGATCTGCGAATCATATATGGTCTATTTTTATAGAAATCCATCACGGAATCATCTGCTCTCACACGAATTTTTCGATTGTGAGACAAGATGCAGTCACAAAATTCCGAAAGCTCTTCGAGTGCTTCCTCATCCGATCTGCAGATTGGCGCACCGGATACATTTCCACTGGTCATTACAAGAAAGTCCGGCATCTTGATTCCATCTGGATATTGAAATAGAAGTAACTGCACCGGCGCATATGGAAGCATCACTCCTACTTTTGGATTGCCCGGTGCGACAGATGAACACAGCTGCTTCGTTTCTATCTCTTTCCTCACCAAAAGAAGAATCGGCTTCTGATGTCCAGTGAGAATTTCTTCCTGCTCCTTACTCAACTCACAGACACTTTGCACTACATCAGGATTTCTTGCCATCACTGCAAACGGTTTCGCCGGGCGGCGTTTTCTCTTTCTTAACAGTTCCACTGCTGCCTCATTTGATGCATCGCAGCAAAGATGAAATCCTCCGATTCCCTTCACTGCTACGATTCCGCCTTCGGAAATCACTCTTCTTGCTTCCGTAATTGCATCAGAACCTTTCATGTCTATCGTTCTATCAGAAGTTTTGATCAAATAAACTTCCGGTCCGCACATATTACAACAAACCGGCTGCGCATCGTATCTTCTGCTTTCCGGATTGTAATATTCTGCCTCACATTCCGGACACATCGGAAATTCTTTCATACTCGTACGCTCTCTGTCATATGGAAGAGCATCCAGAATCGTAAGCCGCGGACCACAACACGTACAATTAATAAACGGATGTAAGTATCTGCGATCCTTGGGATTATACAATTCTTCCTTACATTCCTCACAGATTGCAATATCCGGAGAAATAAAGATCTCTCCTTTTGTCTTCTCGCTTTCTATGATAGAAAAGTCCGGATATTTTTCCTTTGTATCCAGTATTTCTTCTGAAACCTTAAGAATTGCTGCACGTTTTGGCGGACAGGTACGAACTTTCTCAATAAACAGATTCACTGCCGTCTCGCTTCCCTGTGCGAAGATTTCAACATAAGGTCCACGATTACTGACACTTCCTCTGATCTTACAGGAATCTGCATGTCGGCTGACGGTCGGACGGAATCCTACGCCCTGTACAATTCCATAGACACGGATTTTCTTCGTTATCTCCTTCTCCATAGACTTTTTCCTCCCGTTATGACTCCTGCAGTTTTCCTGAGACTGCAAAATGCCGTACATTAACAAATGTTCCTTTGAATCCCGGTACCAGGCCTCTCATATTTTCATCTGCAAAGACAATGTCATAGTTCCCATTTTGAACAAGCTTACAATAATCCATCTCTTCTTTCAGTGAAAGATCTCCTTCTTCTGAAAGCTCGGATTTCATCATAAACCAGCTTGCCACCGTAACTTCTGTATTCTGTTCATCACTTCTTGTACGAATTTCCTGTCTGATGGCATTTGCAATCACCTGCTGATGAATGATCAGTATCTTTTTCCCAGCATAATCAAGTTCAGGTATCAATTCATCTACGAATGGATATCCCACTTCATACGGTGTGCCAAATTCTTTTTCCAGATATTTTGCTGTCTCGAGTGCCGCCGGTGCTACAACCAGATTCTTATCTGCTGAGCCTGCTGTCTTTACTTTATCAATACCTGCTCTCATTCCATAGCAAATATAATGCGTATTCTCATTTTCTGATTTCCTGAACTTCTCTTCTACATTCAGGTCACTGACATCATGTGGCGTCAGACCGAGAACTCCGATTTTCATCTTTTTAGAAGAATCGTCTTCTTCTGAAACTTCCTTCTGTGATGCTACATCTTTTCCTGTAAATGTCTTAAATAAAGTCAGCCATGCCTTCTCTTCTCCCATATCATACAGTTCCATTCCGTTCGTATCTACAGTCAGAATCGGAAGATTTGTCTTCTTCTCGCACATTCTCTGTAATGCTCTATAATCCGTTGCGATCACAGCCGGAACCGGAGTACCGATCACCGCTGCAAAATTTGCATCAATTTTCTCTGCTGCATCCGTAAGTTTCGCAACAAGCCTGTCATCTCTTCCAAGGATTGCATCCATGTCACGCAAGCCCGCACTGAAAATCGCACTACGTTCCCCGAACCAGCGCGGTTCATCGAATCCGCATACATTTCCTGTACAGCCTCCCGCATCACAAATAACAAGAATTCCTCCCAGTTCATAGAAAACGGACGCTGCACCTGACTGATCCGGTGCAAATGGAGTCAGTCCTTTCCAAAGGCCACGTATATAAACGTCTTCTTTTTTATCCACTTCCTCTTTGAACAGTGATTCTTGACTCTGCTCTGCAATTGCTTCTTGTGATTTAGAACCGATCACTTCCACCTGTTTCTGCAAAACATTACCTTCTGCCTGTTCTGTCACAGCCAGTTCAAGCGCCTCAAACAGTCTTCTCACGCCTGCATATCCGAAAGGCTGTCTCTCCTCATTCCAATGGATTCCTTTTGTGTTCGGATGATAATAACAGGCATCCTTTCCGATTGTCAGTGTCACGCCACTTTCCACTGGATCGTAATAGAGCATCGTCGGTTCCATATTGGAAAAAATCTTTGTCTGCGGACTTAACTTTTTCAACTGTCTGATATAAATAAAGTTCTCCCCAGTAATCGTTCCGTAGATTTCTGCTACTTTAAATCCATATTTCACCAATGCTAATGATAATTCAAACGGATCCGCATTTGCACATTCCCCAACAGCAAATACCGGGTCCGGACAGACTTTACGAAAACTTTCAATTGCTTCCTGTGCCTGTTTTTTCTGTTCCTCTGCATGAAATTCTATTCCAAGTGCTGCGCCAAATGCCTGATACTGGCTTCCAATTTTATCAATCTGATAAAGTCTGCGCAGTTCGATAAATGGAATCTTTAATCTATCATGAAAATCCTCTGCTGCAAATCGTGCCTCCGGGTGAAGAACAAGATTAAAATTTTCCTCAGACATTTTCTTATATTCTTCAAAATCTTCACATCTCGAAATCTCATGAATCGTTTTCACACCTGCCTCTTGAAGCAGTGTATATAATTCACAGTCATCTACGAGTGGTGAAAAGTATCCGAGCAGATTTACTACATTTCCTTTTTTATGTCCTGGTTCAAGAAGTGAATACAGAGACTGTCTCACATGAACCATTGGTGGCTTTCGTCCCTCTCGTGTCAATGCATACATATAACATGGACGCACCGGAAGTCCGGCTTTTTCTTCCGCTTTTCTACAGACACGTTCCATATCTGTTCCAAGAAGGGCATCCACACAGGTAATACAGATCATCACAACGGATGGTTTCTTCTCAAGACTTTCACAGATTGATGCAACTGCTTTCGGAATTTTCTTTAGATGACGCCCTGTTACAATATCAGTCTCATCCATGCAAAGGTAAAAGAAACGGTTATTATATTCTTTCATTGAACTGATCATGGACGTATTTCTTCCACAGCACCCCGGTGCCACGATCAACATGATCGATCCCGGCACTGCAAGTCCTGCTCTTTTCACTCCGAAGCCTTCTGCCCCTGGAGAGTTAAAGGCAAGCGTAGCCGGCGAACTATAGATTAAATGTTCCCCTGACTGAAACTGTTTCGGAAGATTATCCTTTCCTCTTTGTTCCAGTTCTTCCGCTGTACAAAAATATGCTTTCTTCATATATTTTCCCTCGACTTATATTTTATCTCACACGTTCTGTTTCATCCTCTAACAGCTTTTCTGCCAGTTCAAAGAATCTCTTACTGATCTCAGAATCTGCGTCACCTTCAATCACAGTCTTTCCCTGATCTTCCCAGCGTATAATCTCGTCACTCCTTGGAATCTCACCGACAATCGGGATCTGTTTTTCTTCTGCAAATGCCTGTACCTTCTCCGTTTCATTTTCCACATTTCTATGATTCAGGATCAATCCAAAGATTCTTGCATAACTGCGATCTTCAAAGTTACGCACTGCGCTGGAAATATTGTTAGCCGCATACAATGCCATCTTTTCTCCGGATGTAACAATTACAACCTTCTCTGCATATCCTTCCCGGATCGGTGCTGCGAATCCGCCACAGACAACATCCCCAAGCACATCATACAGAACAACATCCGGTTTGTATGTTTCAAACAACCGCAAGTCTTCTAATAACTGAAATGTCGCTATGATCCCGCGTCCTGCACATCCTAGTCCCGGTGTCGGTCCGCCTGTCTCGATACAGAGCACACCACCGAAGCCTTCCTTTGCGATCTGTTCTAATTCTTCCGGCTCCTCATCCTCTTCTCTCATATAATTCATTACCGGACGCAATGGCTCGCCGCCTAACAGATTGATCGTTGAATCTGCTTTCGGATCACATCCGATCTGGATTACGCGCTTCCCCATAGCGGCAAATGCTGCTGCCAGATTTGATGTAATCGTGGACTTTCCAATCCCACCTTTTCCGTAAATTGCTACCTTTAACATATTGCTGATCCTCCCATTTTATTTCCCTGGTAAAGAGAAAGACCCTTCTCCCCAACGGAAAAAGAGTCTGTTAAAATCACAAAATATTTTTTTGTCTAAACGCTTCTTTACAACTATTCCCGCTCGGTATCTCTTACTTCCTTGCCGTCAGAGTTTATATTCTATTCAAAATCCATGTCTTTATTGCTATGAGACATCTCTCTGCTGCATTCAGATTGAAACGTATTCTTTCCGTTTGGAACAGTTGTAAATCTCTTGCAAAACCATTAGTTAAATTATAACTTATCACTAATAGAATGGCAATGAATTTCTGGTTATTTCAGCGTTTTTTATTTCACAATATTGTTATTAATTTATCCAACAAATTTACTCCAATATCCCTGCACAAAGATAAATAATACGATCAATGGCAGAATATAGGATACATAAAATCTTGCCCAACCCGGGAACTTGATTCCACTTCCTGCATTCGCTTCTTTCTGGAACTTATCCCAGCCCCAACCATAGCGGCTTGTACAGAACAGAAGGTAGATCAGGCTTCCGATCGGAAGCAGGTTATTACTTACAATAAAGTCCTCAAGGTCCTGAATACTGCTTCCTGCTCCCAGAGGCATGAAGCCGCTCCATATGTTGAATCCCAAAATACATGGAAGGGAAAGTACAATGATCGCGATCAGATTTCCCACAACCGCCTTTGTTCTTGAACAATTCGTTAAATCCATCACAAATGCGATCAGATTTTCAAACACGGCAATGATCGTAGAGCATGCTGCGAAAAACATACAAAGGAAGAAAATTGTTCCCCAGATTCTCCCTGCACTCATTGCATTGAAAATGTTCGGAAGTGTGATAAAGATCAGACTCGGACCGCTGTCCGGCTGGACATTAAATGCAAAGCAGGCCGGAAAGATAATAAATCCAGCGATCAATGCAACTAATGTATCCAGAACTGTTACGCAGACTGCTTCTCCTGTCAGAGTTCTTTCTTTTCCGATATAACTTCCAAAGATCGCAATCGCACCGATTCCAAGACTTAATGTAAAGAATGCCTGTCCCATCGCTGCGAAAATAACTTCTTTCAATCCTGCTTCTGCTGCTTTCTTAAAATCAGGAAGAAGATAGAACTCCAGTCCTTTCTCTGCTCCCGGCAATGTCACGGAACGCACTGCAAGAATGATCATCAACACGAAAAGGAGGATCATCATTTTCTTTGTGATCTGCTCCACACCTTTCTGAAGTCCCATACAGACGATTCCAAAGCACAGCATAACAACAAGGATCATACAGATTGTCATTGTAACAGGCTGTCCAAGAAGTGATGTAAATACTCCGGTCACACCATCCGCATCAAGTCCTTTAAACTCTCCGATTGCCATCTTTCCTGTATATAGAAGAAGCCATCCGCCGATTGTTGTGTAGAACATCATTAAAAGATAGTTTCCACCGATTCCAAACCATTTATACCAGTGCCACTTTGTTCCCAGTGGTTCCAGACGGTCAAAGGATAGTGCAATACTTGCCTGACTTCCACGACCCACTGCGAATTCCATTACCATGATTGGCAATCCCAACAGAACAAGAAACAGCAGATAAATCAGAACAAATGCTGCTCCTCCATACTTTCCTGTAATATACGGAAAACGCCAAACATTTCCCAAGCCAATGGCACATCCCGCTGAGATCAGGATAAATCCCAGACGTGAGCCAAATTTCTCTCGTTTCATTTCTTAGTTGTCCTCTCTTCCTTCTTTAGTGTCATAAAATGCTGTAACTGAACTTACAACCATTCGATAAGCCATCTCTGCTGCATATTCCGGTGTTTCCTTTTCGCCTGTTTCCAACCATGTTTTCACAAAACCGAGACAACCGTTCAGGCAATAAGAATAAAAATATTTCATTTCACCTGATTTCTCCGGTACAAGAGCTGCAAGTGACTCCCGACTCTTTTCCTCTAAAAGCTGCTCTAACTTATGTACAAAACCAATATCCCCATGTGGTCCTACAAGCGCACTTGCAATCTGACGATTTTCATCAAGCACATGAAATAAATCCTGAATAAAATAGTAAACGCTATCTTTTCCCGGATCAATTGGATGTTCACGGATTGCGCGCTGCATCTCTTCCATCATTTCATTTTCAACTTCTGCAAGCAGCCCCGGTATATCAGAATAATGCAGATAAAAGGTAGAACGATTGATATCCACCGCATCTACCAATTCTTTTACCGTAATCTCTCTGATACTCTTCTCCCTCATCAATTGAGCAAGACCTGTTTTAAGCTGACTTTTTGTCTTTCTGACCCTGCGATCTGTCTTCTTCTGCATCTTCTCTTCCCCCCTTTATAACTTACAGTACTACTGACCAATAACTCTCTACTCTGTTTCTATGACTTAAATGAATGATTTTGTTACTGTTCACTCCCGTGTGAACAGTAACATGATTTTCTCCACCTGCTAGACATTTTTCAATCTTTCGTCTATTATTAGACATATCCAGTGTTGATTAATGGTTGTAAATTAGTTTCTACATTAATATAATACTTTTTGACATGAAAATCAACATTGTATCTATTACTAGAAATATTTTTAAGAAAAGGAGTTTTATCCATGAGAAACGCATTTCGGATTTTTCGCCGCGATATGAAACGCCTGCTCCGTAATCCGGCAGCAATACTTGTTTTGATCGGAGTATCTATTCTCCCCTCACTCTACGCATGGTTCAATATTGCAGCAAATATCGATCCTTATGCCAATACTTCCGGCATCAAGGTAGCAGTAGCAAATCTGGACACCGATGCCACACATGATGATCTGACGATCAATGCCGGCAGCCAGATCATTGACCAACTAAAGGAAAACGACCAATTAGGATGGACATTTGTTCCCAAAGATGCTGCTATTAAAGGAGTCAAATCCGGTGAATATTATGCAGCAATCATTATTCCGCAAGATTTTAGCGAATCCCTGCTAAGTGTCCTGTCCGGAAAGATTGAAACTCCGGAACTTGAATACTATATCAATGAAAAACTCAATGCAATTGCGCCAAAGATCACCAGTTCAGGTGCAAGCACGATCCAGACACAGGTTAATAACACCTTTTCCTCTGTTGCATCTGAGACAATTGCCGAGATTTTAAAGGATTCTGTATTCAACATTTCCGACTCTGTTAATTCAACAAATGCAGAGATTAATGATCTGCTTACAAAAGCAAATAATAATATCAAAGAATACGAACAGCTTCTAGAAAAGTTCAGTAAAGACTCATCCAATACCTCAAAGCTGATAGAGAATGCAAAAGAAGCATCTACATCTTTAGGAGATGTAGCAACATCCGGAGCAAATGCATTGTCCAGTGCTGACTCTGTCATGAATACGACACGTTCTTCTGCCGGAGATTTTTCTTCCGCACTTTCTAAGTCCCTCTCTGACGGAGAACTTTTACTTGGTCAGGCAAGCAGCTCAACATCCACAGGACTGACAGAACTTGCTACCGTAGCCGGAAAGATCAACACTTCTGTCAGTGATGCGCTTGGTTATGCAAACTCAGTCAATGAACTGAATGCAGATATTCTTAAAAAAATGCAGGAACTTGCCAATAAGTTTCCGGGAACGATCGGAAATCAGATCAATGCACAGATTTCTGCCCTGCAAACTCAGAACCAGTCAAATCAGGAATTGATCAATAGTCTTCAGACTGGAAATAATGGAATCAAAGATGCGATTGATACAACAACTGCAACACAGGAACAGCTTACTTCTCTGACAAAAGAAAGTATCAATAACCTGCACACTTTCCGTTCTACATTTGACCAGAATATTCTTCCACTGCTTGGACAGACACTGGATACATTTTCCACACTGACCGGTCAGGTAGAAGGAATGCTAAACGGAGTACCGGCTACTTCTAAGCAGATCAATGATATGCTCGACCAGTTAGAAAGTGGATTGTCAAATACAACTGCCCTCCTTGACAGTACGAAGGAATCTTTAAGTGCCGTAAGCGACAAACTAAGTACAATTCAGACGGATCTGAATGCACTGACAGGCTCTGCTACATACCAAAAACTGCTCTCTCTTGAAGGCATTGATGCAGAATCTATCTCATCATTTATGTCCTCTCCTGTGGAGATTAAAACGGAGACTTATTATGCCGTAGATAATTACGGTTCTTCTATGACACCGTTCTACTCTAATCTTGCAATCTGGGTCGGCGGTATCGTACTGATCGCAATCTTTAAGCTGGAAGTGGACAAAGACGAATCCATGCGCGGTTACGGACAGACAACATTATACTTTGGACGCTGGCTCTTATACATGGCAGTTGGTCTTGTTCAGGGATTTATCGTCTGCCTCGGTGATACACTCCTTCCGGGAGTCCAATGCAATCATCCGGCACAATTCATCCTGACAGGAATGGTTTGCTCTTTCGTCTATGTAAATATTATTTATGCGCTGTCACTTACATTTAAGCATATTGGTAAAGCGCTCTGTGTTATTCTCGTAATCCTGCAGATTCCTGGTTCTTCCGGAACCTACCCGATTGAGATGACACCAGCCTTTTTCCAGAAACTGCATCCACTCCTTCCATTTACATATGGTGTGAATGCTATGCGTGAAGCAATTGCCGGTTTCTACGGTTCTAACTTCCGCAATGATCTTCTGATCCTGCTCCTGTGCTACGTGCCGATCTCTCTGCTTATTGGACTTGGACTGCGCCCGGCTCTTTCCGGACTGAACCATCTGTTCGACAAGAAACTGGCAGAGACAGAATTTATGATGTGCGAACCTCACGAAGCAGAACTTAGCAGAAGTACACAGCTCTCCATGCTCTTACAAGCATCTCTTTCCATTGAAGACCTTCGCCTTGTAACAGCTGAACGGGCACAGAAATTTGAAAACAATTACCATAAGATGATTCGTATCGGCTTCCTTGCCATTGCGATCATCCCTCTGATCTTCCTGATCCTGATGTTCAGTCTCGAATCAAAGATTGTATTCCTGACTTTATGGATCATTTCCATTATTGCGATCTCAGTATGGTTGATCGTTGTAGAATACATTCATACAAAATTAGAAGAACAGAAAGAACTTGCCGGCATGTCTTATGAAGAAATGCTTGAAAACTTCCGTGGAAAGGAGGCGGAATAATTTGAAAAATATTTTTTTAATCCTGAAAAATGATCTGATGAAGATCCAGAAAAATGTCATCGCAATGGTCGTTATTATGGGAATCACTGTAATTCCGACTCTTTATGCATGGTTTAACATTTCCGCAAGCTGGGATCCTTACGGAAATACAGGTGCGCTGAAACTTGCAGTTGCAAGTGATGACAAAGGGTATGAAAGTGATCTTATTGCCGTAAAGATCAACATGGGAGAGCAGATTCTCTCTTCTCTGCATAAAAATTCTCAGTTCAACTGGGTTTTTACTGATTCAAAAGATGCTCAAAAAGGTGTAAAATCCGGAGAATATTATGCTGCGATCGTAATCCCTGAAGACTTTAGCCAGAAAATGATGAGTGTCTTCTCTTCTGAAGCTGAACATCCGGATCTGACTTATTATGAAAATGAAAAAGAAAATGCGATTGCTCCGATCATTACCGGAAAAGGCGCAACGGCTGTCCAGAAACAAATTAATCAGACATTCATTGAGACAATTGCCCAGACCGCACTTGATGCATTTCAGACGGTAGATTCAATCGCAAAGAAGACAGGGGATGATTCTCTGATCAACAATATGAGTAGTAATTTGAATCAGATGGGATCTGATCTTGGAACTGTTGCTGCAACTGTTCAGTCCTTCTCAGACATGACAAACTCTGCAGTTACAATGCTGAACACAACAACAGAATTTCTTCAGAAAACCGGTTCCGGCACAAAAACCAGCCTCAATTCCTTAAAGAATTCTGATTCCGGAATTGATTCATTAACTGCTGCCCTGTCCGGAACTACAAGCACGATTTCTGACGCATTAGCACAGAATGCAAGCTTCTACACCGCTGTCTCTGATACTATTGACAAGGCTTTAAGTTCCTATAACTCAGATGCACAGGCGGCAGCAAATGCATTGTCTTCCGTAAGTAGCCGCGTACAGAATGTCATTGACGGGTATAATCAGCTTTCTGCTGCATTATCTGCTATTGCAGACGCCTCCTCAGATTATCCTGAGATTCAAAATGCGGTCAATGGAATCAATCAGCAGATTCAGCTGGCAATTGAACGACAGACTGCACTTCGTGATAAAATTAACGGTGCTGCAACTTCGATCACTACAGCAACCGCAAATGCTACTACATTAAAGAGTGAACTTGATAGTCTGATCGGCGAAGCAACTTCTTCCGTCAAGGCAGTTGAGACAACTTACGAACAAAATGTAAAAGGAAATCTTGATAATCTTTCCAATTCATTGAATTCTACAACAGGTTCTGTCTCCTCTATGCTTGGAAGCCTTGACAGCAGCATTGAAAATATTGCTAACGTTACCGGTTCTGCTTCAAGTGGACTTACAGGACTTCAGACAGCACTTACTAATTCTGCTGCTCTGTTAAAAGAATCTTCTGAAAAACTGACGGCTGTAGCTACAAAACTTTCCACTGATGATTCAGAAGGTATGGCTGCCGTAACAAACCTGTTATCCGAAGACTCCGAAACGATTTCATCTTTTCTCTCCTCCCCGGTCAAACTGGATGAGAAAAAGATTTATCCAATTGAAAATTACGGGTCTGCAATGACTCCATTCTACTCCACTCTTGCGATCTGGGTAGGTGCTGTTGTTATGGCTGCCATGCTAAAAGTCACTGTAGCTGATTCTACAAAGAAGAAACTATTCCATCCGAAAGAATATCAGCTCTATATCGGACGTATCCTACTTCTGATCATTATCGGTTTCATGCAAAGTGCACTCATCTGTCTTGGAGATCTTTTCTTCCTTGGTATTCAGTGTAAGCATCCGGTAATGTTTGTACTAACCGGTATGTTCACAAGCTTTGTCTATGTGAATCTGATCTATGCACTGACTGTCTCCTTTGGAGACATCGGTAAAGCAATTGCCGTTGTCCTGATGGTAATGCAGGTTGCAGGAAGTGGTGGAACATTCCCGATCCAGTGTGCACCGAAGTTTTTCCAGGTTGTTTATCCACTTCTGCCGTTCACACACAGCATGAATGCGATGCGTGAATGTATTGCAGGGTTCTACGGAACAACTTATGCCACAGAGCTCGGCAAACTGGCAATCTTCCTCGTTCCTTCACTGTTGCTTGGACTACTTCTTAGAAAACCGATCATCAAGATGAATGAGGCATTTATGGAGAAATTGGAAAGTACGCATCTGATTTAAGATATAAAAAATAAAAACTCAAATAAATAAGGACGCAAGGAAGTGCGAAGCTTGTTACAGACATCAGCTCTCTCTACCTTGCGTCCTTTATTCTAGTCAGAAGTTTCAGTAAAAACTTCTTAAAAATATATCGTTCTCCTTAAATATCGAAGTATGGTTTTCTGTAAATATACTGACCGTCACCACGATTTCCTTTGAATTCGTTGTTTTCGGCAATAATATTTCCTCTCTGCATTACAAGGTCGATCTTTCCATTCAATGGTGTTCCTTCGTAGGAAGTGTAATCAACTGCTCCGTGCATCATCTCATGTGTCAGAGTCTGTTTTGCATCTGCATCAATAATGATAAGATCTCCGTCTGCCCCCGGTTCAATAATTCCCTTCTTAGGATACATTCCGTACACCTTTGCTGGATTTGTGCAGGCAACTTCTACCAGCTTGTTAATGCTGATTTTGTTTTTCATTACACCTTCTGAGAAAAGAAGAATCATTCTTTCTTCAACTCCCGGAGCTCCATTCGGACATTTTCTGAAATCATCCTTGCCGTCCTGTTTCTCTTTTGCATAATTGAATGGACAATGATCTGTCGCAACGATCTGAATCTCTCCTGCCTCTAATCCTTTCCACAGCGCATCAAGATCCTGCTGTGTACGAAGCGGTGGAGACATAATATATTTCAATCCATCCGGATCTTTATATCTGTCTTCTGTAAGTGTCAGATACTGTGTACATGTCTCGACAAAAATGTTTTTTTGTCCGTTTCTTCTTGCTTCTTCAACTGCTTCAAGACTTTCCTTACAAGAAAGATGTACAATATACACCGGTGCATCACCTGCAAGCTTCGCAAGATAAAGGACTCTTCTTACAGCCTCTGCTTCTGCAAGATTTGGCCTGCTCTTTGCATGATAGATCGGCGCAGTCTTTCCGGCATCACCATATTCTTTCTTCAGATGCTCTACCACATAATGATTCTCGCAATGGAATGCTGTGATTCCATGCAGTTCTTTCATCTTCTTAAGAACTTCTAAAATACCATCATCATCAATCTTATAGCCATAAGTCATATAAACCTTTGTGCTCTGGACTCCGTCATCCATCATTGTCTCAAGTTCATTTAAAATAGACTCGTCTACATGCTGGACTACTCCATGGAATCCATAATCGATAACAGCTTTATCGTCTGCCAGTCCATGATATACATCCAGTTGATGATGTAGCGGGCATCCTGCCGGTCCGAATCCCATATGGTCTACGATTGTTGTAGTTCCGCCGCATGCGGCTGCAACAGTACCTGTATAAAAATCATCTACTGCTCTCGCGATTCCGACATCAATATCCATATGCGTATGAACATCAATACCTCCCGGGAGAACATATTTTCCTTTCGCATCGATCACCTTATCTGCATCCCCAAATTTTGCTTCCAGGTTCTTTCCGATACATTCGATCACACCATCCTCAATCAGGACATCTGCTTCATAAGTGTCCTCCGGTGATACGATCATTCCATTTTTTACAAGTGTTTTCATGATACTTCCTTCCACTCCTCTCTTAGTTTCAGTTATACTTCTACCGCAGTCTATGCTTTCCATAGCTGCGGTGATTTTTGTGCCCGATGAGTGCTGTTTCTAATCTCTGTCTTATGCTCAAACAGATAGAATACCAAATATAATCCCGAGATAGGTCCCGGCAACACTCCAAGCATTCCACATACATTATAAATCAAATCGTACACACTTGCCAGTACCATTCCACGGTTGAATAAATAAAGAGAGCATTAACTTCTTTCGCAAAGTCATTTTATCTTTCTCCCTCCATACTTTTCTCCATGTCATTCCACTTGTGTTATCATCTTTGCAACATATTCCATTTTTTCACAATCAACAAATGAATAATTCATAACATAAATATTTTCATACTTTTTCTTCTTCTCACTTGAATGATAATAAGATGACAATGCAGCCAGCTTAATTCCTTTGCTCTTCATTTTATCCAGAAATTCTTCTTCACTCAGGTTTGTATCTACTTTCATTAAAAAATGTACTCCTGCATCTTCTTCCAGAATCTTGATTTTAGTTTTCAATACTCCCTGTAAAAATGCTTCCAGGATCCGGTCTCTCTTCTGCTGATAATAATTACGCAGCCGGTTAATATGTTTCTCAAATGCCCCTGAATTCATAAACTGCGCTAACGTATATTGTTCAAAATTTGATACCGTACAGGAATAAAAAGAAAGTTCTCTGTAAAATCGTTCTGCCAATTCATCCGGCAGCACCATATAACTGATTCGCACTGTTGAACACAAAGTCTTGGAAAATGTATTCATATAAATCACTTTTCCCGATACATCAATGCTCTGAAGCGATGGAATTGGCTTACCGTTCAATCTAAGTTCACTGTCATATTCATCTTCTATAATATATCTATCTTTCGTTTTTGTCACCCAGCCAAGTAACTCATAACGTTTACTGATTGGCATTACGATTCCCGTTGGATAATGATGTGAAGGAGAACAATGTATCACATTGATTTCTTTTTCTTCCAGTTCTTCTACCTTCGGTCCGTCCTCTTCTATTTCTATATACTCATAACAAGCTCCCATACTGCGATAAATTTTTGCGATTTTATGATATCCCGGATTTTCAACTGAATATTTCAATTCCTTTCCCAAAAGCTGAATCAAAAGACTGGACAAATATTCTGTTCCAGCACCAATAATGATCTGTTCCGGCCGCACCGTCATATTTCGGAATGCTTTCAGATAATCCGCAATGCTTTGTCTTAATTCCATTACTCCGCCACACGGTGGATTAAGCATCAATTCTGTCTGATAGTCATTCATTACTGCTCGCATCGTCTTTGTCCATATGGAAAATGGAAATGCACTTTGTTCCGTCTGATTACTCGTAAAATCTGCGATATAAGCATTCTTTCCACCGGTAAGGTTTAACTTATTGCTGTAAATCCTATTTTCTGACAAATCACTCTCGCTTTTCATTCTGTCATCCCGCAAGTCTGCTACATAAAACCCACTCTTTGGAACAGAATAAATATATCCCTCTGCTGCAATCTGTCCATAAGCATTTTCTACTGTAATTACACTTATAGCCAGATTTTTTGCAAGTGCACGCTTTGATGGAAGTTTTTCTCCACTCTTAATTTTCCCTTGAATAATGTCATTTTTGATACATTTATACAAATATTGATAAAGCGTATCTGACCCTATATTTTCAAAATTATACGTCAACATATTTACTTTTTTCTCCACTCTGACCTTTTTGAATATATTAAAACTGAGTATTTTTATATAGTCACTTTGTCATTATACTATTACCTATCGAATTAGTAAAGAAAAGGAGATTTAAAAATGAGTACAAATAATGAACGTTATGAATTGAATAAAAATCTGGCACAGATGTTAAAAGGTGGAGTGATCATGGATGTTACAACTCCGGAACAGGCAAAGATTGCAGAAGCTGCCGGTGCATGTGCTGTTATGGCGCTGGAAAGAATTCCGGCTGACATCCGCGCTGCTGGTGGAGTTTCCCGTATGAGTGACCCGAAGATGATCAAAGGAATCCAGGAAGCTGTTTCAATCCCTGTTATGGCTAAATGCAGAATCGGACATTTTGCAGAAGCTCAGGTACTTCAGGCAATTGAAATCGACTATATTGATGAAAGCGAAGTCCTTTCACCTGCAGATGATGTCTACCATATTAACAAAAGAGAGTTTGATGTTCCATTTGTCTGCGGTGCAAAAGATCTTGGCGAAGCACTCAGACGTATCAATGAAGGAGCTTCTATGATCCGTACAAAAGGTGAACCAGGAACCGGTGATATTATTCAGGCAGTTCGACATATGCGCAAAATGAACAGTGAAATTTCCAAACTAGTAAGTATGCGTGAAGATGAACTTTTCGAGGCAGCCAAACAGTTGCAGGTTCCTTATGATCTTGTCCTTTATGTACATGAAAACAGAAAACTTCCTGTTGTAAACTTTGCTGCCGGCGGTGTTGCAACTCCTGCTGATGCTGCTCTTATGATGCAGTTAGGCGCAGAGGGAGTCTTTGTCGGTTCCGGTATCTTCAAATCCGGAAATCCGGCGAAACGTGCTGCTGCTATCGTACAGGCCGTTACAAACTATACAGATGCAAAACTGATCGCTGAACTTTCATCTGACCTTGGTGAAGCTATGGTCGGCATCAACGAACAGGAAATTGAACTTCTCATGGCAGAAAGAGGAAAATAAAATGACAATCGCAGTACTTGCCCTTCAAGGAGCATTCATAGAACACGAACAGATGCTTCAAAAGCTTGGAGTTCATACCATTGAACTCCGACAGGCTTCTGATCTGCAAAAAGATTTTGATGGGATTATCCTTCCCGGCGGCGAAAGCACCGTTCAGGGAAAACTCTTACACGATCTTAACATGTTCGAACCTTTAAAAGAGAAGATTGAATCCGGTATTCCCGTTCTGGCTACTTGTGCCGGAATGATTCTCCTGGCTTCTGATATTGCTGAACAAGACGAAACCTATTTTGAAACCATTCCTATGACAGTCAAACGAAACGCCTACGGTCGCCAGCTTGGAAGCTTCCATACCAATGCTGAAGCAGCCGGTATCGGTGAAATTCCTATGACTTTCATCCGTGCCCCTTTTGTAGAATCCGTTCATGCTGACGCTTCCGGAAACACACCTGAGATCCTCAGTATTGTAGAGAATCGTATTGTCGGAGTGAAATATAAGAATCAGATGGCATTTGCATTTCATCCGGAATTAGATCAGGACACACGGATTCATGAAACATTTCTAGGGATGATCAGATAGTTATCTTGGAAAGTTTGACAAAGTAAACTTGAACTAGAACAAACTTAATAAAAGAAACCAACAGGATGATTTGCAAATAAATAAAATATTCTTATCCTGTCGGTTTCTTTCTTTTTACTAGTACTATTAAGTTGGTTTTTTACATTGGTGTTCCAACCTCTATCAAATTCCCATCCAAATCATAAAAACGAACAATCTTCTGTCCCCAGCTATGCGTCATCAAACGATTCACATACTTTATATCCGGATAAAGCTTATCCAGTTTTTCGACAAAGGCTTCGATATTCTTCTCCTCAAAATATAGCTCACAGGAATTGCTCTCTGAAATGATATCTCTTTCCAGAAAGTTCTTCCAAATTGTTTTCTCCTGAAGAACAAGTCCCTCTGTCAGAATAACATTTTCTTCATTATCAAGTATTACATCAAGTCCAAATAAATCATGATAAAATTTCTTCGATTTCTCGATATCTTCTACAACAATCAAAATATTTCTTAATCTCATACTTCATAATCTCCTTGTGAGGTTTTATGCATCTACTTTCCACTCTGCCAGCGGTTTTAGCTCAATGCTTCTGAATCTACTGCAATGGAAATATGATCATATCCATTTTCTGATGCTGCATCCAGCTCCTCTACTTCGCAAAGCTAGATACTCTACTACCTATATTACGTTATTTCTTTTTATTTTTCATTATAAACTCAAATTGTTTAACAAAAAAAACAGCGCTTTCGCACTGCTCCTCATTCCTGTCTATATTCCATGTACCTTCAAAACTACATACAGTCAAAACCAACATCATCATCCAAACCTATCACTGCTTTGGTTATGCCCTCGACCTATTAGTAACAGTCAGCTCCATGTGTTACCACACTTCCACCTCTGCCCTATCTACC
>ENA-ORTJ01000145-ORTJ01000145.1-human-gut-metagenome-genome-assembly--contig:-NODE-145-length-64720-cov-17.766071_pt1 | contig 64720 bp, 47 predicted proteins | sample MGYA00242069_ERZ509187 | MGnify/ENA primary metagenome ERZ509187 (study PRJEB26280, sample SAMEA2338779) | human gut metagenome | biome: human gut; feature: human-associated habitat; material: faeces... | reverse complement strand
CAGGTTACAGCACGAGTTGATCCTCGTACAACAGCTAAGACCGGTGATCCGATCAGATTTGCATTCGATATGGAGAAAGCTCACTTCTTCGACAAAGAGACAGAGCTTACTATCACAAACTAATTCTCGTCGAATCATAAAAACAGAATGTAACCCCGGGGGATATGATTTCCCGGGGTTTCTTTTTATTTCACTAGTTTTATTTCACATCAGAAAGGACGCTTTTTATGAAAATACAGCAAACAATTCAAAAATGTCTGGATGACTGGAACCGGATCAGCGGTCTTGATTTCTGTATTCTGGATGAAAATGACCAGATATACATTTCCACAGGGGACCGTCGACTTCCTTCTTCTGAAAAGCTTGCTCAGTTCCGGGAGGATCCTGCCTTATGCATCTCCAACCGCAGCTGCAGTCTGTACAAGCTGAACAACATACCTCAGAGCAATATGCTTCTGATCGTATGGGGCTCCGGAGAGCAGGCTTCTACCATCGGAGAGCTTGCTGTCTGCCAGGTAGAAAGTCTCCTCACTGCCTATACGGAAAAAACAGACAAGAACTCCTTTATGCAAAATCTTCTCCTGGACCGTTATTCCCAGGTAGAAGCTTTTAACAAGGCTGCCCGTCTTCATATTACACCTTCTGCCCGCCGTGCGGTATTTCTTGTGGAAACCAAGCAGCACAAGGACGAAAATGCCCTGGCTACCATCCGCAACATCTTTTCTGCCCGTACACGGGATTTTATCACTGCACTGGATGATTCCGGCATCATCGTAGTACGTGAGCTTCAGAGCACCGAAAGCTACGAAGAGCTGGAGGGTATCGCCTGCATGCTGGTGGATATGCTCAATACAGAGGCCATGACCTCTGCCTGGGTTTCCTACAGCAATGTTGCAGATGATATCATGGAGCTTTCCGATGCCTACAAGGAAGCCCGCACTGCTCTGGAGGTCGGCAAGATCTTTTATGCTGACAAAAACGTTTTCGGTTACAACCGTCTGGGCATCGGACGTCTGATCTATCAGCTTCCCACTCAGGTCTGCAACATGTTTGTAGGCGAGATCTTCGGAGAAGAATCCCTGGAATCTATTGACGACGAAACCCTCAATATCATCCGGACCTTCTTTGAAAATAACCTGAACCTTTCTGAAACCTCCAGACAGCTCTATGTGCACCGAAATACTCTGGTGTACCGTTTTGAAAAGCTGCAGAAGCGTTTTGGCCTGGATATCCGTACCTTTGAGGATGCACTGGCCTTCAAGCTTGCCATGATGGTGTCCGATTACATCACCTATTCCGGAAATCACGGAAAATAGCTCCTGTCCGCAAAAATCCATCAAAAATGCAGGTGCACAAAAAATCCCGGAAGCAGCAGATAATGTCTGTTTCCGGGATTTTCTTTATTTCAGCAGCATCAGATGCTCCGGTGGAAGATACAGATATTCCGGAAGATCTTTATCCGGATCCTCCGTAAAGCTGTTTTTGGGACGCATCCACCATAATCCGGCAGCATTCTCTTCCGCTTTGTTTCGGATCATATACTGATGTTCAAATGTAGTTTCTATGTATTGGTCTACCTGCACTGCCATACAGTTCTCACCCGGCTCTGATTCCGGGCGGATCCAGTGGCCGCGGATCCCTACATGGGTAATATCCATATCTACGTTTTCTTCGGTATGGAGCTTCATTTTCCAGTCCGCCGCATAGATTTCGTGAGGTCCCAGCCTCTCCGCTCTGGAAAAATTCTTACAGCCGGTAAGCTTTGCTGCCTCCAGAAGTCCCGGTCTCTCAAACAGCTGCTTTGTCTCCCCGGTCACAAGGATCCTGCCTTCATGTACAATGGAAAGCTCCCTGCAGAATTTATAGGCCTCATCTCTGCTGTGTGTCACAAGGATCATATCTCCCGGATAGTCCTTGAGGAAATCCTGCATCTCCCGCTGGAGCACATCCTTCAGGTAACCGTCCAGTGCGGAAAACGGCTCATCCAGAAGAATAGCTTCCGGCTCTCCGATCATCATTCTGGCCAGTGCCACTCTCTGCTGCTGTCCGCCGGAAAGCTGTGAGGGCAGGCGCTTCTCCAGCCCCTCCAGATGATATCGCCGGATCAGATCTGCCACTTTTTCTCTGGCGGAGGATTTTTCCCCACGATAACCGCAGCGGATGTTCTGTTCCACTGTCATGGTTGGGAACAGCGCATAATTCTGAAACAGATATCCGATCCGTCGCTTCTGCGGTTTCAAATTGATCCCTTTTTCAGAATCAAACACTGTTTTTCCATTGATGACGATCCTTCCTTTATCCGGTGTTTCGATCCCTGCAATACAGCGTAAGGTCATGCTTTTTCCGCTGCCGGAAGCACCAAGAAGCCCAATGGCTGCCGAACTGCCTTCAAAATCTACCTTCAGGGAAAAATCACGGAAGTTTTTTTCGATATTTACTTTGACTGCCATCAGATCCACCTTCTTGTTTTCATTCCTCTTCCGGATACGATATTGATCAGCGCTACGATCACAAAGGAGATCAGCACGATCACAACGACCCAGAATCCTGCAGTTCCGTAATTTCCGGCTGCTGTCTCTGATGCAATGGCAACAGAAACTGTTCTGGTTTTTCCAAGGATATTTCCGGCAAGCATGGAGGTTGCGCCATATTCTCCGATCGCACGTGCAAATGCCAGCACTGTTCCGGATGCGATCCCCGGTCCTGCCGCCGGCATGACTACCCGCCAGAATATCCGGCTGTCGCTCATCCCCAGAGTCTGGCCTGCATGGATAAGATTTATATCCACCTGTTCAAAAGCAGCCCGAGCATTGCGGTACATCAGCGGAAATGCGATCACTGCCGCTGCGACCACACAGCCCTTCCAGGTCTGCACGATCTTAATATCAAAATTATCCAGAAGAAAGCTTCCGAAGGGCCTTTTCAGACTGAAGATCAGTAGCAGAAAAAATCCAGCCACTGTAGGAGGAAGTACCAGCGGAAGAGTAAGGATCCCGTCCAGTACTGCTCTGGCTCCCGGCTTCAGCTTCATGATCTTCCGGGCGCAAAATATTCCCAGAAAAAAAGCGATCACTGTGGCTGCCAGACCTGTTTTTAAGGAAATCCACAGAGGACTCCAGTTTATTTCTCTCAAAAATTCTGTCATATTTCATTCCTGTGCCGGCATTTACTGTGTTTCAATATTTACTGCCTGCCGGTTTTCTACACCATACTCATTTGGATGTGCTGTCTACGGAAGCTGTGCTGTCCTCAGCCTCCGTGTTGTCTGCAGAAACTTCTGTGGCATCTTTGGAATCCTCAGCCTCATATGCTGTAAATCCATAGTCCTCAAATACCTTGATCGCTGCGTCAGACTCTACATAATCAAGAAAAGCCTCTGCCGCCCTGGTATCGTCTTCCGATGCTTCCTTGTCCTCGATAAGTCCCACAGGATAAAGAACCGGCGTCTTAAGGCTGTCTGCAGGCGCCTCTGCGATGATATCTACTTTATCAGTAACAGATGCAGCATCTGTCGCATATACAACACCAACCTCATTACTTCCTTCACTGACTGCTGCAAGTACATCCGTTACATTCTTGCACTCGTTGATCTCCATTTTGTTTACATCGTCCATGATTCCAAGATTGTTAAAGATCTCACGGGCGTACTGTCCCACCGGAACATCCTCTCCTGCAAGCGCCATATTCTCAGCGTCTGTGATATTCTCGAATCCTGTTACCTTTGTCTCTCCGTCCTTTGGTCTGATCAGAACGACTTTGTTCTCAAGAAGATCCTTAACGGTGTCTTCCTTTGTCAGTTTTTCCTCTGTGAGGGCATCCATCTGTTTATCTGCTGCTGAAAAGAAAAGATCACAGCGTGCACCTTCCTCGATCTGTGTCTGCAGTGTACCTGAGCTGTCTGCACTGTAATAGATCGTTACATTCGGATAAAGCTCATTGAAATCCTTCTGGATCTCCTCCATGGAATTGCTGAGGCTGGCAGCAATAAATGCATAAACCTCTCCCTTCAGGTTCTCATCACCTTTCACTTCTGTGTCCGCCGCAAAAACAGTTCCGGTCATAAGGCCTGTTGTTAAAATTCCCGCGGTAAGGGCTGCTAAGATTTTTTTCTTCATCTTTTGTTTCTCTCCTTTTCCGTTTCGTTCAGTTTTGTTTAGTTTTGAATGGTTTTGTTTAATTTTACCGAAAGGAAAGTTTCTTGTCAAGCTATAAGGCATTGCTGTTTTTCTCTGCAAGTGCTATCATAAATACATAGTTGACAAGCCAGGCGGATGTTCACGATCCGCTTCGTTTCTTATCATGAGTGGCTTACAGCACTCCTGATACAGACAAATCCCACACAAGGTTCATTGCTCTGCACAACGGAAGCAGAGAACTTGCCTGATCCGGTTCATTCAATATTCAAAAAAAGGAGACTTACTTATGAAACTCAGTGCACGTAATCAGTTAAAAGGAAAAATCATCAACATCAACCAGGGAGCTGTAAATTCCATCGTTTCCATCGATATCGGTGGTGGAAATATCATCACTGCTACCATCTCCTGTGCGGCGGTGGAAGAACTTGGACTGAAAGTAGGCTCTGATGCTTACGCAGTTATTAAGGCAACCAATGTTATGGTAGGTATCGATGAATAAAGTCTACACAGCACAGGAAGTTGCAGATAAACTAAAGATCAAAAAATCCACAGTATATGACCTGATCAAACGCGGAGAGCTTTCCTCCTCCAAAGTCGGCAAACAGCTGCGGGTCAGCGAGGAACAGCTGTCTCAGTATCTTAAGGGTTCGGAATGTTCTGCGTCTTCTGCTCAGTCTTATGATCACCAGCCGGAGAGTTCTCTTTTGAAAAGGGATTATCTTCTGCATTCCAGTGGACTGATCATCAGCGGACAGGCTTCTCCGGCTCTGGATCTTCTCCTGAATCAGCTTCCCACACACCCGGACAATCTGCCGGTTCTGCAGTCTCACATGAACACCTACAACGGACTGTATTCTCTCTATTTTGAAAAAGTCCACATTGCCTGTGCATCCGCCTCACCAGAAGATATCCATAGCCTTATACCCGGTATCCCACTGACTGTGATCTCTCTGTGTCAATATCCTGTCGGCTTCTATGTAAAAAAAGAAAATCCCAAGAATATCCGGGGATTTTCTGATCTTACACGGGCAGATATTATTTTTGTGAACCGCGAAAAAGGAAGCAGCCGTCGTATCCTTCTTGACCGTACACTTCTGTCTTCCGAAATTTCACCGGATTCCATATCCGGATATCGAAATGAGCTTGTTACCGATCACTCCACGGCTGCTGCAGTGGCTGGCGGACAGGCAGACATAGCTCTTGGCGAGGCCTGTGTAGCGAGAAACTTTCCGGAGCTGGATTTTCTTCCTGTTTGCCAGGAATCACTCTTCCTGGTTATGCAGACCAAAAATCTGAGCACCCCCGGCTTTCAGGCCGTAGCGGAAACCATTGCATCCGAACCTTTCCGCCGGTTCCTGTCCCTCCAGACAGGATATGATACAAGCCATACAGGAGAAATTTTTTCTATCTGAGCCTGTTTCTATACAATAAAAATCCTGAATGCTGATATATATCAGAAGCCCGGACATCTATTCTGTCCGGTAAAAAAGATGTTTATCAGAATTCAGGATTTTTTATATTTTTATATAATCTGTTCTGCTTTCACACAGATGTTCTGGATCAGGCGGTTGTATCCGCTTACCTTTTTCAGCCATTCCAGCGCTATGGACACTGCCAGTGAAGCCAGCAGAAGCGTCAGTGTATTGGTCAGAAAATATCCACTCACATACACAAAAGAAGATTTTCTTATAAATGTATGTATCAGAAATATATTCATGGAATGTTTTCCGAGGAACAATAAAATCTGTCGCACTCCCGGAATGACATTAATAAATTCGCAGCAAAATGCCATAAATACAATTGGATACACACCCCAGTGGATCTCACTGTATACCGTCAGCGGCAAAGTTCTGTACGCTTTATACAAAATAAACACCGCAAGAAGCTCCAGAAGAAATTTGAAAACATGCTTCATTCCAGCATTCCATATCTTAAACCATCGGTTAAACAGATCATACTTGGCTACACACATTCCCATGAGAAATACCGGTAAAAATGCATAAATACCCGTAATTCCCATAACCTCCAGGGAAATTATCCGTGGAAATGCTGCAACAGCCACAAGAATAAATACCAGATATTCTTCCTTTATCATAAACAGTGGCACGCAGATGATAAAAATGATCGCCGCACTCATATACCACCAGGTTCCGTTCAGAGTCGAAGTTCCGAAAAGTTTCGCCAGACCAAAAAAATCCAGCACCATTGCGCTAACACCTTTGGCAATATTTCCGTTTCCGAAATATCTGGCCACGGCATAGCCGTTATAAAGCTGTGAGCTCACAACAGAAAGCCCCCATATAATCCAGAACCCTCCCATTGTTTTTATCAGTCTTTTGGCTGTCCACTTGCCAGGTGTAGAATTATTTTTTCTGTAACTGAGATACAGTCCGTATCCGGAAATAAATGCATAGATCGGTACACAGATCTTAAATGTTCTGCACAGATACATGATCCGATCTGCTGAAAACGGAGTGAAAACAACATTCAGCCCCTCAAATCTGTCTTGACTCAGATACATATGATGGAACAGCATTATAACAATGGCAATGCCCTTCATCGCCTGAGAATTATATTTATCAAACTTTATTGCCTGCTTTCCTTCCAAAATCCAACCTCCATATTACCGATTCTCGATGATCCTCTCATAAACTCGTTTGGAACAGTTACGGTCATTAAATGCAAAGGTCTCATCCATTCGTTTCCGATATTCCTCTTTCATCTGACAGCTGTCTGCCATATATTCGATGATCCGGTCCACAGTTCCGTCCAGTGTATGCTCCACCTCTCCGAAGCCATCTCTCTCATAGTCAAAGTATCCCTCTGTGTAGGAATGCGCGCCACTGAAAAAGCTGTCTCTGTCAAACTGGGAGTATACGATGGGTTTTCTCAAATATGCAAAATCAAAGGCAACCGAAGAATAGTCCGTGATCATCAGATCTGTCTGGGCAAAAATGTCCTTGTAGGAATAAGACGAATCCATAAATTTTACCCGTGGATCATGACGGAACATATGCAGACCGTCAATGGTATTTGGGTGAGGCATGAAGCAGATGGTATATCCGTACTTCTCTGCCGCTCCCAGAAGTCTTTCGTTGTTGAGAAGATCATCATAAAAATGGAAATATTCGCTTTCCTGAAATTCTTTTCCAAGCTGCCATACCCCTCTGGCATCGGTTCCTGAGGAAAGGCTTTTGCGCCAGGTAGGCATCACCGTCACATACTTACGCTCATCATGGACCAGACGGTCATAACGCGGCATTCCCGTAAGCCAGATATTTTTTTCCGGATAAAAATAGTCATAGGTAAAGGCAGAATCATATTCCGGCTTTGTGCTGACGATAAATCCGAAAAGATTACGGTTGTATTTGTTCAGCCACTTGGACTGGTTGTCTTTGGTCACACCATGCTGTAAAAATACCAGCTTTTTGTCATAGATGATATCGCGGTACAGATACTCCAGCTTTCCAAAAGGATTGATCACCGGTTTGTTAGCCTGGGAGGACAGTGAAAATTCATTCAGCAGGAACAGAAGCTTATGCTTCCAGGAGAAAGGCTCCACAACCTTTCCAAGCTTCTTCATTTCCACATAATCCTGTGTATCCTTGTTGACTACAAAGTACGGCTCCACCGTAGGGTCCGGATTGGCGCAGAGATAGCGGAACATCACTTCGCCGTTGTCATCTCCGCGTGTTGTACGATCGGAGATCAGCCAGATCTGCTTTTTCTGCTTTGCCTTCTGCATCTCGTAGAGCTTACGTACGAGAACTGCCTTTTTTCCGGCCTTTCCCTGAGAAAATATTGCTTTGGTGCGTTTTTTCTTCAGCTGTTTCTCCCTACTCTGACTGTATGGCTCTACCGTTACTTCATACTGATGGCCCAGAACCTTTGCATCTTCCTGATCCTCTCCACGGATCATCCGGACTTTTTCGTTAAGATACAGAAGCTTATCCTCTATATGCAGGAAAAGCGGCAGCTTCTTTGTAAATGGCACATATTTTCCGTAGGAAATATTGTACATTTTATTTATATGTCCATCTGTGCCTGTGCCCCAGCTGATAAACTCCCGGATCTCGGAAAGCGGAATGTCCACGATATACAGCTTCTCAACGGCACTTTCTTCTCTGCACCAGCCGGTTCTTTCCAGTGTATATTTCCATCTGGCTTCATAGGTGTTGCCACCAGTCATCATATATGCACGGTTTGTCCTGCTCACAGGCTCCACAATGGAAAATTCACAGTGCAGCTGGTCTTTTTCCGGCTGGAATATCTTGACACGGAGATTGTCATATATGGGATTCAGGATCGTGTCTGCCTGATCCGGAAATTTTTTGCATATATCCGGATAATATTTCCGGAGAAGATATACTTTGTTTGCCCTGCTGATATGCTGATTGGACATCACGATCTCCGGAAACTCCATCTGCTTCAGGAAGCTTTCGATACCTTCCTCATATCTGCACTTTTTCTCTTCATCAAGCTTCTCGTTATCAAATATGATATCAGCTATTTTTGCGCTGTAATACAGCAGCACATAATCTGCATTTTTTTCATGAACAGGATTTTCTTTTATTCTGCAGTCTGCGATCTTTCGGAAAAATTCCTGATAAAATACCTCCAGCTGGTCCGGATCCTGCAGCATATTCTTCCAGTCCTCCACCATGAGATGGTCCGCAAGGATCTGCACATAGATATCTTCCCCTGAAGCCACTCCCAGACTCCGGCAGCTTACAACGGACTGATATACCATGGTCATCACATCCAGATACCAGATCTCCGGACGGATCTCGGATACCCATTTCACCTGATCTGCGGCAAATGTGTAAGCGGTATACAGCTGATGCAGAAGATATACATTGTTATCCAGCGTTGTTTTTTCGGTGAAACGGTTACAGTAATTATTATGCTCCCGCACATAGATATTTCCTTTTCCACGGATCTTTGTTAGGACAACATCTCTGTTTTCTTCCTCAAAGCAGCGTCTGATCTCTGCACTGGATTTTGGGGAAAAACGGATTCCGGCTTTTGCAAAAACAACATAGCTTCCAGCTATCTTATCCTTCAGCTCCGCCACAAGATCCCCACATTCCAGTCCGTCAATATATAAAAGATCCCGGTCATCCAGCATCTCCCGGAAACGAGGATCCTCCGGATTGAACTCTCCGTAGATCTTATCCAGCTCTTCGGCCTTGAGCTCTTTCTCCTTTTCTCCGGCTTCCTCCAGCTCCCGCATGTCCCGTTCATCAGGAATATCCATATCTCCTGCTGTGCGTACTGCAAGGATCTGTACCGTTCCTTCCGGTGTGATCTCACGTACATTTTTAAAGGTTCTGTAAAGCTTTCCGGTATCTTTTGCAAAAACAACTACTGAAAATTCATACTCCCTGTTCATATTGCTCCTTTTGTATCCTTATATTAAAATTTTTTCTCTTTCAGCCTTCTTTTCAGTTTGTCCGGTATTTGAGCATTGGCTATATATTCATAGATTCGTTTGCTGTTGTCATTATCCCTGTAGGGAAGAAGCTCATCTCTTCTTCCTGAAAATTCCGGTTTTTCACGGAATCCGTTCCTCGCATATTCTCCGATAAGATCTACCAGCTGGTTCTGATCCCATGCCAGATCTCCGAAAACATCTTTTTTGTAGTCCATATAGCTTCCCTGGACTTTCTCATAGGTTTCCAGATCAAAGGGATAAAATACCACCGGTTTTTCCTGATAGTAGACATCCCAGGAAACAGAAGAATAATCGGTGATCAGCATATGGCAGCTCATCAGAAGCTGATTCAGCGGCATGGTCCCAAATGGGATCAGCCGGATATGCCTGTCTTCCACCTGAAAGCTCCGGATATGTTCCCGGAATTTCGGATGGATATAAAAGTTCAGCGTGATATTTTCCTTTTCCAGAAGAGTCTTAAGCCTCTCATCCTGCAGAAATGCTTTATAACGCTGATAGTATTCACTTTTTTTGAACTGATCCTCGCTGATATCCTCCAGCCAGCTTCTCCATGTAGGCATCAGCAGGATTTCTTTATGAGCCGGATCCGACTTGTCCTCCAGCACATCCCACCTGGCCAGTCCGGTGATGATGATCTCTTCATTATCGTATCCGAAATAATCATGAATGATCTTCTGCTCATAGCCTGAGGACACCACAAACAGTGCCATCTGATTGCCTCCGCCTTTATGGAAGGTCCTGTGGCATTGCTTAAAGCCCATCACACCATGCTGGAGAAATACGATGTTCTTCCGTGCCTGATACAGAACCTTGTAGATGCTGTTGGGCGAATCCCAGATATAAAAATGCCGGATCGCATCGGTAGATATCAGATACCGTGCAGCGCTGAGATAGATCATATACTTAAATGACATGAACTGGATCACATTGGCATCATACTCTTTTACAGCCTGATAATCCGGACATTTTTTATCTATTACATAAAAAATTCGACTTCTGTCCTTCTCCGGTGCATGCTCCATACAGTACCGGAAAAAATAGAGGCCGTTGTCCTGTGCCATTGTACAGTATTTCTCGCAGATCAGCCATAATTTCTTATGATCCCAGTAAGGTTTCAGGATAAAATAGCAGAATAATGCAAGAAATTCTTTTGCTATAAATGCATAGCTGTCATATTTCGGATCATATTTCCGGTATTGAATGGTAAACTGCCTTGCTCCGTTGACAAAGGGATAAACCATATGCCCATCCCCGGTTCTGGTCCATCTTGGAAAAAGGATCAGCTTAAGTTTAAGTTTTGAACTTAAGCCTCCCAGGATCGCATCCTCATAATTTCCTTTTCCTTCTTTATCCACAGATGCCACCACATCCCAGAATGCGGTTTCCATCGGATACTGTTCTACATTGATCTGTGCATGGTACACGATCGTATTTCCTTTTTTTGCTGTCTGCATTTCAAAAGGAAAGCTTGTATCCAGCACTGCATTTCGCTGTTTCAGCTTCAGGGAACGGATCCTTCCTCTGGATTCTTCCAGCTCAAAACTGATCTTTATGGTTCCTTTTGTCAGCGAAAATTTCCTGGTTTTTACCTTGATCTCCGCCGGAGCTTCCATTAACTGCTGCAATTTTTCACCACCTGTTACATTTCTTTGATTGCTTTGTAATTTCTTTCACAGTTCTTTGTATCCCACAGATCAAAATATTTTCCGTGTCTTTCCAGATAGATCTCTTCATTGGCAAATCCCTGCTTATGCAGGCGGATCAGCCAGTCCGTTACTTCCTGTTCCGTTACACATACCGGACCGAAGCCATCTTTCCGGAAATCAAAATACCCGATCTGATGATGACTTTGCCGGAATTTTTCATTGTCAAACTGGTAGTAGACCAGTGGCTTTTTCATGTAGGCAAAGTCCATGGCCACACTGGAAAAATCAGTCACCAGCACTGCGGACTCTTTAAGGAGTGTCTGCACATCGTACTCAGGCCAGGACGCCACTGTGATCTTCGGATGATCCACATGAAAATATTTCAGGAACCGATGCATTTCCCTGTGCGGATAAAAGATGATCTGAAGATTGTTCTCCTCAATATAGCGGATCAGTCTCTCATCCTTGAGAAGTGCATCCCAGTAACGGTAATAATCGGTTTCCATGAATTTCTGTGCTTCCAGCTCGTGATCAGAGGCTGAGATCTCATTGCGGATATACATACGCCAGGTCGGCATGATCAGGATCTGGTTCTTTTTTACCTTCATATCATGAAGCTGATCAAAACGACACAGTCCCAGCTCCTGCACATAGCCTTCCGGATATCCGTACCGGTCATTGACATATTTCCACTCATCATAGGTACTGGTAACAAAAAGGCTCATTTTTGTATGCGGGTAGTACAGAAAACTAAGGTCTGCCGTAATGATTCCATGCTGCAGGAACGCCCGCTTGTTCCGGAGGATTCCGTAAACCTCCAGTACATAACAGATTGCTGCGTTTGGTTTTCCCATTTTCTGGGAGCTGATATTTTTTGATGCAGCCAGATAGTAGATCCAGTGGCGGAAGCTTCCATACTGGATCACAGGTCCCAGATCTTTTACCCGGGCATAATCCGGAGATTTTCTGTTGATGGCGTACACGGCATCCTCACTGGTTTTTTCTCTCAGATATTTGTACAGCCAGAATCCGTTATCCCGGCATTCATTCTCTGTATCACAAAGAAGCCAGAGATCCCTGCGAAAAAATCTGTAGACCATCGCAATGGGAAATGCCAGAATAAACTTGATGATGTGAAGCAGATCCCCCGGTTTTACTCGTTTCAGTTTTTCAAGAAATGTCTGTTCCATGTTTCCCTCTGCTTACAGGATCCCGGTTTATTCCTCTGACCAGTCTCCGTTATCATCCCAGACAATCCCGCTGTCATCTGTACTGTTGTCAAGAGAATCGTCACCGCTGCCGCTGTTGCTGCTGTCATCTACATAGTCGCCGCTGTCATCGTTTCCATCATCACTGCTGTCATCGCTTCCGTCATCACTGTTGTCATCGCTTCCATCATCACTGTTGTCATCGCTTCCATCATCACTGTTGTCATCGCTTCCATCGCTGTTGTCATAGCTTCCATCGCTGTTGTCGGAAGAAGTATCTGTGATACCGGAAGAACTATCTGTCAGATCTGAAGCATCTGTGCTGTCTGCGGAATCACTGCTGTCCGCCTCACTGTTGTCAGTTTCCACATTGCCAATGGTGCTCTTCTCACTCTTGTCACTGAGGCTTGTATAGGTCAGGTATGCTTCTCCGTTATCGATCATCAGTTTTGCCTTTTCCATATCGCTCAGCTGTACACTGTAGATCTCATAGGCATTTCCGTCTCCGTCTACGATCTTCATATCATAGATGGCATCTTTTGCAGAATCCGGGGTGTAATACATCTGCACCTGCTCCGCATCTTTGATGGTAGCTTCTGCAGGAACAAGACTTTTGCCCCATTCTTCCCCTCCTGCCGCGCGGAGATAGATCTCACGGATCTCTCCCTTCGTGCTGTTGGTAAGATAAACAAATTTTGCAGTACTGGTCTTTACACCGATCAGCTTCGGTGCAGGTGTAGATGTAGGAAGCGGTGTGGATGTAGCCGGTGCAGCCGTAGGTGCGGCTGTAGGAACCGGTGTTGGTGTCACCTCTGCTGTTTCCTTTGAAGATTTTCCACAGCCGGCAATACCAAGCGCCGTCACTGCTGTCAGTACGATCAAAAGCTTCTTATATTTCATAATGATTACCTCCAGATTGCAATTTTATGCTAACAATGTTTTTCCAACGAAGTATCCGAGCACCAGGATACCAAGGATGATCCTGTACCAGCCGAATACTTTAAAATCGTGTTTCTTGATATATCCCATCAGGAATTTGATGGCAAGAATAGATACCACAAAGGATACCACAACACCTACGATCAGGATGATCAGCTCTGTGGAGCTGAAAGCAAAACCAAATTTGACCAGTTTCAGAAGACTTGCTCCGAACATAACCGGAATTGCCAGGAAAAAGGTAAATTCTGCTGCAACTGTACGGGATGTTCCTGCAAGGATTCCTCCGATAATGGTGGAGCCAGAACGAGATGTTCCCGGAATCACGGAAAGCACCTGGAAACAGCCGATGATCAGCGCTGTCTTAAAGGAAAGCTCATCCAGTCTGGTGCAGGTTGGTCTGCGGCGTTTGTTGTAGTTCTCGATAACGATAAAAAGCACACCATAAACAATCAGCATGATGGCAACGACCACATAGTTGTAAAATTTCTTTTCAATAATGTCATTAAAAGGAAGAGCGATGATGATCGTCGGCAGACATGCTACCAGGATCTTAAACCAGAGGATCCACTTGTCCTTATCACAGTATTTTTCTACAAAAGTAAGGACAGTTCTGGGTACTGCCGGCTGTTTACGCAGTGCCATCTGTGTTTTCTTCGGGATTTTTCTTATGTAAAAAGGCCACAGCTTGTTCCAGTACAGTACAACAACTGCCAGGATCGCGCCAAGCTGGATCACCACTAGGAAAAATTCCATAAATGCCTCGGATACATTCAGCTTGATGAACTCATCCACAAGGATCATATGTCCGGTACTGCTGATCGGAAGCCACTCGGTGATTCCCTCCACAATACCGAGAAGGATAACCTTCAGTAATTCTATAAAAATCATATTAACTCCTTTCCAAAAGCAAGATAAGGACAGGGCCGGTATGTGAACGACGGCCCCGTCCTTATCAGTATATTACATATTTGACAATTCGTAAACTTTTAATTTTTTATTTCGCAAAATTTACAATTTTTTATCGATTGTCGATGGTGGCGATATCTACCAGAGTCAGGTGGTTCAGGTCTGTATTCTCAAGACTTGTGACCAGAGCCTCTGCAGTATCAAGGCTTGTAAGCACATTGACACCTGTCTCGATGGCATTACGACGGATCACGAAACCATCTTTCTGATGCTCAACACCCTGTGGCGGTGTGTCGATAACAACATCGATCTTGTGACCAAGGATCAGGTCCATCAGGTTCGGAGACGGCTGCTCCAGCTTGTTGGTACGTGTTACCTTGATTCCGTTTTCAGTCAGTACGCTTGCAGTACCTCTTGTTGCAAAGATACGGTATCCCTGAGCCTCGAAACGTTTTGCGATCGGAATGATATCCTTCTTATCCTCATCTTTTACAGTGATGATCATCTGTTTGTGCTTCGGAAGACGGATTCCGGCTCCGATGAAGGCTTTGTAAAGAGCCTCGTTAAAGGTTTTTGCAATACCAAGGCACTCACCTGTGGATTTCATCTCAGGTCCGAGGCTGATATCTGCGCCCCTGATCTTCTCAAAGGAGAATACCGGCATCTTGATTGCAAAGTACTCTGCTTCCTTCTGAAGTCCCGGTGTATAACCCAGCTCTTTGATCTTGCGGCCAAGGATGACTCTTGTTGCAAGAGGAACGATCGGAATTCCTGTTACCTTGCTGATGTACGGTACTGTACGGCTGGAACGCGGGTTAACCTCGATCACATATACATCCTCGCCTACAACGATGAACTGGATATTGATCATACCGATAACATGAAGTGCCTGCGCAAGACGACGTGTGTATTCGGCGATGGTATCTTTTGCTTTCTGGCTGATGGTCTGTGCCGGATATACGGAAATACTGTCTCCGGAGTGGATACCTGCACGCTCGATGTGCTCCATGATTCCAGGGATCAGGATGTCCTCACCGTCGCATACTGCATCGACCTCGATCTCTTTACCCATCAGGTACTTATCAACAAGGATCGGATGCTCCTGTGCGATCTGGTTGATGATTCCGATGTACTCTTCCACGTCCTCATCGCTGACAGCGATACGCATTCCCTGTCCTCCAAGTACATAGGACGGGCGGACAAGTACCGGATAACCCAGCTCATTGGCAGCTTTTTTCGCCTCTTCTGCTGTGAATACGGTATGTCCCTTCGGTCTCGGGATCTCACATTTCTCAAGGATGGCATCAAAGAGCTCTCTGTCCTCTGCAGCATCTACGTTCTCAGCAGATGTTCCGAGGATCTTAACGCCCATCTTGATCAGTGCCTCTGTAAGCTTGATGGCTGTCTGTCCACCGAACTGAACAACAGCTCCGTCCGGTTTCTCGATATTTACAACATTCTCAACATCCTCCGGTGTCAGCGGCTCAAAATAGAGCTTATCTGCAATATCAAAGTCTGTACTTACTGTCTCCGGATTATTGTTGATGATGATCGTCTCATATCCTTCTTTCGCAAATGCCCATGTACAGTGTACAGAGCAGAAGTCGAACTCGATACCCTGACCGATACGGATCGGGCCGGAACCAAGTACCAGGATCTTTTTCTTATCTTTTGTTTCTGCAGCTTCATTCTCTGTCTGCTCATCGCCGTATACAGAATAGTAATATGGTGTCTCTGCCGCAAACTCTGCTGCACAGGTATCAACCATCTTGTATGCTGCACGGATGCCGTACTCTTTACGCAGGTCTTTGATCTCAGCTTCTGTCTTTCCTGTCAGGTCTGCGATGATGTAGTCCGGGAACTCCAGACGTTTTGCTTCCAGAAGAAGGTCTTTGTCCAGCTTCTGAGTTTTCAGAGCCTGCTCCATCTCAACAAGGATAGACAGCTTATCGATGAACCAGATGTCGATCTTTGTGATATCATGAAGCTTCTCCTGGGAAACATTTCGTCTCAGGGCTTCTGCGATCTTCCAGATACGGCGGTCATCCACAATGTTCAGCTCGTCCATCAGTTCTTCATCAGAAAGATGTGAGAAATCATAGGACATCAGACTGTCTACATGCTGCTCCAGGGAACGGATAGCCTTCATTAAAGCGCCCTCGAAGTTATGGCAGATACTCATAACCTCACCGGTAGCCTTCATCTGTGTAGTCAGTGTACGTTTTGCTGTGATGAATTTGTCAAATGGCAGACGCGGGATCTTAACAACACAGTAATCCAGCATCGGCTCGAAGCTTGCGTATGTTTTGCCTGTGATGGCGTTCGGGATCTCATCCAGTGTGTAGCCCAGTGCGATCTTGGCTGCAACCTTGGCGATCGGATAACCGGTAGCCTTACTTGCAAGTGCGGAGGAACGGCTTACACGAGGGTTAACCTCGATAACGCAGTACTCAAAGCTCTCCGGATGAAGAGCGTACTGTACGTTACATCCACCTGTGATGCCAAGCTCTGTAATAATGTTAAGAGCAGATGTACGGAGCATCTGGTACTCTTTATCTCCTAAGGTCTGGGAAGGAGCAACTACGATGGAGTCACCGGTATGGACACCAACCGGGTCAATGTTCTCCATGTTGCAGACTGTGATGCAGTTTCCTGCGCTGTCTCGCATTACCTCGTACTCGATCTCTTTCCATCCGGCGATACATCTCTCTACAAGAACCTCGCCTACACGGGAAAGACGGAGACCATTCTCAAGGATCTCACGAAGCTCCGGCTCATTATGCGCGATACCGCCGCCGCTTCCGCCAAGTGTATATGCAGGACGGAGAACAACCGGATAACCGATAGTCTGAGTAAACGCAACACCGTCTTCTACAGTTGTTACGACCTTGGATGCTGCAACCGGCTCGCCGATCTTTTCCATTGTATCCTTAAATTCCTGACGGTCCTCAGCTTTACGGATCGTAGCTGCTGTGGTACCGATGAGACGTACATTGTGCTCTTTCAGGAAGCCCTTTTCCTCAAGCTCCATGGCAAGGTTCAGACCTGCCTGTCCGCCCAGTGTAGGAAGTACACTGTCCGGTTTCTCTTTGAGGATCAGCTGCTCTACGACTTCAACAGTCAGAGGCTCGATGTAAACTCTGTCTGCGATGTCTTTATCTGTCATGATGGTAGCAGGATTGGAGTTTAAAAGTACAACCTCCATGCCCTCTTCCTTCAGGGAGCGGCATGCCTGGGTTCCTGCATAGTCAAACTCTGCTGCCTGGCCGATTATGATCGGGCCTGAGCCGATTACAAGTACTTTTTTTATGTCCTTATTCCTTGGCATTATTTCTCTCCTCCCATCATCTTCATGAATCTGTCAAAAAGGTAACTGGAATCCTGTGGTCCAGGGCATGCTTCCGGATGGAACTGTACAGTAAAGATGTTCTTTCCGTTATATGCCATACCCTCGTTTGTTCCGTCGTTGACGTTTACAAATGCAGGATGTGCGATATTTTTCTCCTCAAGTCCCTCTGCGTCTACAACGTAGCCATGGTTCTGGGAGGAAATATATACTCTTCCTGTCTCAAGGTCTTTAACCGGATGATTTCCGCCTCTGTGACCGTATTTCATCTTATGGGTGTCTCCGCCTGTTGCAAGAGCCATAAGCTGATGTCCAAGACAGATGGCAAAGATCGGTACATCAGAGTCGTAAAGTTTTTTGATCTCTTTAATAATAGAAGTACATTCCTTCGGATCTCCAGGTCCGTTGCTGAGCATGATGCCGTCCGGATTGTCTCCAAGGATCTCTTCTGCAGATGTCAGAGCCGGGTAAATAGTAACCTGGCATCCTCTCTCATTCAGTGAGCGTGCAATGTTTTTCTTGGCGCCCAGATCAAGAAGGGCAACCTTCGGTCCGTTCCCCTTAAGCACTTCCTTTTCGCGGCAGGAAACCTTCTCTACCACTTTTCCTGTTGTATATGCTTTTAATCTGGGGATGATTGTATCCAGGTCATAGTTCTCATCAACTGTGATCATTCCGTTCATGGTTCCCTTCTCACGAAGGATCTTAGTCAGTGCTCTGGTATCAATTCCTGCGATTCCCGGAATGTCGTTTTTGCTCAGAAAATGCTGAATGGTGTCTACGCTTCTGAAGTTGCTGGGAACTCGTGATAATTCGCGTACAATAAATCCGTCAATCCACGGCTTCCTTGATTCCTGGTCATCATAACAGATTCCGTAGTTTCCGATCAGCGGATATGTCATACACACCGCCTGTCCTGCGTAAGAAGGATCTGTCATTACTTCCAGATAACCGGTCATGGAAGTGTTAAAGACAATTTCACTGATGACTTCCCTTGCAGAACCAATGCTAGTTCCTGTAAATACATGGCCATCTTCCAATATCAGAAATGCTTTCATACAATCTCCCTTTCTTTGTTCTCTTATTTTATCCTAAATCTTCAAGATTGTATCACAGGAATCGTCATTTTTCAACACCATATGCAAAAAAAATGTATAAAACTAACTTAAAATATTTTTTTTGAAATTTTTTAATTTTTTTGAATTTTTCTATTGACATTATCCAATTCCTGAGTTATTATAAGTGAGCAGTCGACGAGCGGAGCAAACAAAGCAAAGCAAGCCGGTTGAAAAAATGCAGGAATGGCGGAATTGGCAGACGCGCAGGCTTCAGGTGCCTGTGGTCGCAAGATCGTGTGGGTTCAAGTCCCATTTCCTGCATTCTTTTTTATTTTATCCAAAATCAAAAAAACAGAAGCGCCCAACACCGGCACTTCTGTTTTTTTATTTATTTTTCTTTTTCAGAAAAGATCTCTCTCCCGCCCCAGAGAAGCGCACCTGTAAATATGAAAAGATCCGAAATATTAAATACGACCTTCTTAAGCTTCGGATTTTCCACATTCAGGCTCACATAATCCGTGACGTATCCCTTTCTGCGACGTTCCGTATAATTATTCAGACCGCCGCCCAGGATCATGGAAAGCCCAAGCTTGGATATGCGTGTGCCTTTTTCTCCGGAAGTACGTATATACTCCCAGATTGCACCGCCCAGCACCATAGATGCAAGATCTCTCAGGAATTCTTTATCTTTGTTTTTTAATATTCCAAGCATCATCCCATGATTATGGCAATTTCTTACGATCAGTCTGCCTCCCAGGCACTTTTCCTTCAGATCTTTCTTTTCCGATGTGTTGATTTTCTTCTTTATATAATAGTCTGTACCAAAGATTCCCGCCGTCAGTAAATTCCACAACATTATTCCCTCTCCTTATTTCTGTGGTCTACATAATACTCAGGCAGGCTCCCACTGGGGAAAGCCTGCCTTATATGCTTATGGTTATTCTGTTTTTTCTTCTATTGTTTCTGTATTTTCCGGATCAGCCGCAGGCCCCTCTGTTTCTGCAGATCCCACTTCCGTTCTTTCCTCTTCCAATTCCGGATCTGATCCTGATGTTTCTGTTTCTGACGCTTCTACTGTCTCTTCCGGATCTGCTACCACTTCTGTAGCTTCTGCGTTTTCTTCCGCTTCTGTCTCCGGTACTTCTGTCACCTCTGCCTCAGCAGCCTCTTCAAGCTCCTCATCTGCCTGCTCGATCACATCGGCAGCTTTCTCTTCCAGCTCCGCTGTAGGACACGCCGCTCCGCAATACGGACAGAAGCTGGCCTCCCGCATCACCGCCTTATGGCAGGCCGGGCAGAACTTCTCCCCTTTACTGGCAGCGATCGCATCTCTGTAGTGATCCGCCTCCAGCATGTGCTGGCTGATTTCCTCGCAGATAGCTCCCGTCTCACCGTCAACGGCTTCTCCCTGCTCATAACGTGTATAGATCATCTTTCCGATATCCATCATCAGCTTTTCGGTCATACGCTCCTGTGCAGAGAGCTTGTTACGGATCTTCTGGATCTCATAGAGATTCTCTGCTCTGGAACTTAAGCCCTTTGCCTTTCTTGTCAGTGTGTTTCCCAGATCATCCCAAAAACTGCTTTTTGCCATATCTGTCACGCTCCTTTATATATTAAAGAATCTTCTTGTTTCTTATCCTTCCAGTGCCGGGATCTCCTGTCCACGCATAAGGATCTTCGGACCTCCGTTGCCCTGAATGTATCCCTCTGTGATCACAACCTCTCCGATATTGTCGTCCTTCGGGATCTCATACATGATATCCAGCATATATTCCTCCAGGATAGCCCGGAGAGCTCTGGCTCCTGTATGGCGTTCCAATGCCTTACGGGCAATGGCATGTAAGGCACCGTCCTCAAACTCCAGTTTTACTTCATCCAGTGCCAGAAGCTTCTTGTACTGTTTCAGAATAGCATTCTTCGGCTCCTTGAGGATCTTCACAAGCATATCTTCCGTCAGCCCGTTCAGGGTAAAGATGATCGGAAGACGACCGATAAATTCCGGAATCATTCCAAATGCACGGAGATCATCTACCGTTACTTTCTCCAGCACATGCGGATCATCATCATATTTGTCCTTCAGATCTGCATAAAATCCGATAGACGCCTGTTTATTCAGTCTTTCTTTGATGATATTCTCAAGATCCGGGAACGCACCGCCACAGATAAACAGAATGTTCCTTGTATTTACAGTCACCATAGGTACCATGGCATTCTTGCTGGTAGCACCTACCGGAACTTCCACTTCACTTCCCTCCAGAAGTTTCAGAAGTCCCTGCTGGACAGCCTCTCCGCTGACATCTCTCTGGTTGGTATTCTTCTTCTTTGCGATCTTATCAATCTCATCGATGAAAATGATCCCGTGCTCTGCCTTCTCCACATCATTATCTGCAGCTGCAAGCAGCTTGGATACTACGCTCTCGATATCATCACCGATATAACCGGCCTCTGTAAGAGATGTGGCATCTGCAATAGCAAGCGGTACCTGAAGAAGTCTGGCAAGCATCTTCACCAGATAAGTCTTACCGCAGCCTGTAGGTCCGATCATCAGCATATTGGATTTCTCGATCTCAATATCATCCATGGTATCTGTGGCAACTCTTTTATAATGGTTGTATACACCTACAGACATTACCTTCTTGGCATATTCCTGTCCGATCACATATTCATCCAGAGTTGCTTTGATCTTATGTGGTGCAGGAATATCTTTGAGATCGATCACCGGCTTCGGAGTTTCTGATTTTTTCTTGATCTTCTTCGCCTGGTTTCCGGGATTCTGGAAACTGCTGAGATCGATCATGCTCACATTCGGCATGTTAAAAAGATCGGAATAATTTCCATTGTTCATCTGGGTGTTCATAGTATCAAAGCTTTTCTGCATGCAATCCGCACAGATATGTATATGATTAGGAAGGTCGATCATCTTCCCTGCCTGACTCTCCGGTCTGCGGCATAAAAAACAGAATTTCTCATATTTCTGCTCCTGGTCATTGTCTTTATTATTATCAAACTGATCTGCCATAACATTTCCTTTCTGGTTTTTATTATGCATATTATAGCACATAATCCCGCTGTATCAAATTAAGTTTTTATAAACCGGGGAGCTGCATGTTCTTATGCAGCTCCCCGGTTTATAAATGGTTATCCTGTATTTTCTTTTATTTGTCAGAAGAGGGTTTGCTTCCGAGGGTCACTTCAACCGTCTGTTCCTTGTACTCTCCACTGTTCGCTCTGGAGATCACCACTTCGATGGTTTCTCCTGCCTCATAATACTGCAGCTTATCAACAAGGTCATCCTTGCCGCTTACCTTCTGTCCATCCAGCTTCACAATGATATCGCCTTTTTTGATCCCTGCATTATCTGCTGCGCCGCCTTCCGTTACCTCAGTAATAAAAGCACCTGCCGGCATATTATACATCTGGATGGCTTCTGTTGTAAGATCGGCAGCCTTGACTCCCATATATCCTACCTTGGAAGAATCTTCCACCTTATCTCTGGTTTCGCGGTTCATCAGTTCTTCCAGGATCGGCTCTGCCTTGGAGATCGGAATGGCATATCCCATGCCTTCCACCTGACTGTCTGCATACTTGGCCGCATTGATACCGATCACTTCACCGTTCATGTTCAGAAGTGCACCGCCACTGTTTCCGGGATTGATCGCTGCATCAGTCTGGATCAGTCCGCTGGCTTCTCCGTCCTCTGTACTGATGCTTCTGTTAAGGGCACTTATCCATCCGGAGGTAACTGACTGTCCATAGCCCAGTGCATTGCCAATGGCAACCACCTGCTCACCGACTACAAGATCGTCCGAGCTTCCCATCTGTGCGATCTTGATCTCATCCATGGTCTCATCCGGAATATCGGATTTCTCCACTGCCACCACTGCCAGATCATTCTCTTCATCGGTGCCTTTGATCTTGGCAGAAACTGCGTTATCCACATCCGCATCTCCATCGGAGCTGCTTGCCATAGCCTGGGTTTCTTCTTCCGCTCCTACCACATCACTGCCTGCAAAGCACACAGTAAGTGTAGTCGCTCCAGATACCACATGGTTGTTAGTCGCAATGAGAAGCTCGCTGTCATTTTCTCCTACAATAATACCGGAACCACTTCCTGCACTCTGATACTGCCTCGTTCCATATCCGAAAAAGCTTGGGATCTCCTGCACACTGACAGATGTAATGGCAACGATAGAAGACATGGTTGCCTGGGCTACACCGGCCACTGTACCACTCTCTGCCACAATATCCTTCACAGCAGAATCCGCAGAGCTACTGTCAGTACTGTCCTCTGTTCCGGTAACTGTTTCTGTCTTTCCGATCGTTGTACTGCTGTCATTTCCTCTGTATTTATCTGCTGCAATATTCACACCCTGAAAAACTACTCCGGCTACCAGCCCAAAGATCACAGCCAGTGCCACCGCAGTGGCTGCTTTCTTTCCAAAGCTGTTGTTGCCTGAAAAATCTCTCTTTTTCCGCGGCTTTTTGGGCGGTATATTTCCACCGGCATAATTACCGGCCTGAGGCTGATGCACCTCATAATGTCCGTATTGGGGTTTCTCCTGCGAAGCGCCTTCACTCTGTCCGGCACCTGCATAATTGTCCTGTCCGCTCTCCTGCATCCTGCGTCCCTCAGAATAAGGATGCGTCAGCGGTTTCTGTTCTGCCGAAGCATTCTTATCCTCATCCGGCAAGTCTGTCCCCCATTTATTCTCTTCACTCATACCTCTGGTGCTCCCTTCTATGTTATCTGATGCATGTATCTGTTACTGCTCACTCCGTTCTCAGTAACATTTATTTTTCTTATAAAAGACAGTTTAACAGGGAATTGTGTTTAAACTGTGATATCTCTTTTAAAAAACCGTGACCTGCTCTTATTTGTTCTTTTTCCAGTATTCCGGATTCATGGTGCAGGATCGGATCATTTTTTCAGGGAGCTTTTTGTATCGTTTTCCGAGAAAATATCCGGCGTATTTGGAAGCGCTCTGCAAAAACAGTCCGGGGATCAGCCATATGTGGCCTGTTTTCAGAAGATATGCCATGCTTTTTTTTACCAACCGGATGCCCTCACCTTCGGAAGGCACTCCTTCAAAAACCTCCGGATGCTCCGCCTGGGAAACTCCCAGATCAAAATTCCTGTGGAACTGCTGCATACAGGTGTAATTGTGAGAATGATATACACGCGCTTCTGATACATAGGCAACTCCATAGCCTTTTTTTACCATCCAGCCTGCATAGATCATATCTTCATTAAAAATAGCATGCTCCGGAAATCCACCAATCTCATCATAAATCCTGTGATCATAAGCAGCACAGACGTTGGAGCAGAAATATGTTTTGATCCCGTAGGTCTGTACATCTTTTTCCGTTTTCAGACAGGACTGTTCCGGATAATTAAAGGAACGGGTATATTTTTCCAGAAATCTGCAGTCCTTTTTGGGAAGCTGACACGCATAAGCGGCTCCTGCCTGTGGATTCTCTGCAAGAGCTCCTACCAGTGCTCCGATCAGTTCCCTGTCTGCCGGCATTGCATCCTGTGTCATAAATACAAGGATCTCCGCATCCGAAAGCTCTGCCGCCTGCCTTCTGGTACCGCCATGGTCAAATTCTTCTTTTGTAAGATGCCGGACTTCCACAAGCGGATATTCCTGTTCCCAGGTCTCTTTCCAAAATTTCTTTTCTGTATTCATGACAAGAATCTTATTGATAGGATATTTCTGTGCGCTGAGTCTTTCCAGCAGTTTTTCAAATTCTTCTCCCGGACGGTATGCCGGGATGATCACGTCTGTTTTTAATGTTTTCATATTTGTCTCCTGTCCAGAAAGGACCACCCGTTACTGGATGGTCCCTTCTGCTGGTTGCTTATTTTGATGTTTTATTCATTCTCCGAATAATCTTCTCCGTCGGTATAATCGTTATAATCCGTATCGGAATCGCCTCCGGAATAGTCCGTATCTGTGCTGTAATCGTCTCCGGAATAATCCGTATCTGTGCTGTAATCGTCTCCGGAGTAATCCGAATCATAATCTGTGTCTGTGCTGTAATCAGCATCATCACTTGTGTCCGTACTGCTGTAATCTGTGGATGTATCTCCCTGCCACGTGTACGAATCATCCGTTGCGTCATTCGGTGTATCTGTCACCGCAGGTGCAGTGTCCTGCACGTCGCCTCCGCCTGCGATATTTGTAATCTGGGCACTTCTGTTGAGTACATCCTGCGTCGGAGTGTAACTGGTGTCTCCATACAGAAACTGATGCATCTTCAGAACATTGGATTCCAGTGTAGTAGGTACGATAACGCTGCCCTTTACCTGAGCAAATTTATAATCGTTGGGGAAGCCTGTAGTTTCATCAATACTGTAGCCGATCATAGCCGGGATCATCTTCAGGATCTCTGTTTTGGAAACAGAAGTTTTGACCATCGGGAATACCTGATCCATAATATCAAAGATAGTGGAAAGTCCTGCCTTTTTCGCCTTATCTACGATCATCTGGATCACTCGTCTCTGTCTCTCGCTACGTCCCATATCAAGACTTGCAGTATAACGGATACGGCAGTAGGAGGTAGCCTGTACACCATTAAGATGATAGGTATCTACGATCGCTTCCTCATCCTCCGGCTTCGGATCCGGCAGTTCGATCGGTGTGTAGCTCTTTCCGGTTTCCTCTGATGTCTCCACACAGTAATTGTTCATATGAACGATCTCCGCATAGGAAAGAGGGATGTCCAATCCTCCGAGGCAGTCTACCACAGTTACCAGCGCATTAAAATCAATGGCAACATAATCTGTGATATTCAGATCCAGATTCGTATTCAGCATGGAAACCGCGTTGGTCGGTCCGCCAAATGCATATGCCGAATTGGCTTTGGAATAGGTATCATCCTTTACATTGAGAAGGGTATCTCTATAGACAGACACAAGTTTGACTGCCTTCGTATCATTGTTGATACTCGCAATGATGATGGTATCACTGTTCTCTGTATTCAGCTTCTCATTCTTGCTTCTGTGGTCCAGTCCGAACAGTGCATAGGTGGTATATCCCGTCATCTGCGGTGCCTGATCATTAGTTACAATATCCTGGTCTGCAAGATCTGTTTCCTGGATGTCGATCTTATCCAGTTTGGCTGAGATCTGACCATAAACGAACAGACCTCCGATAAACAGGAGCAGTACGACGATCTCCAGGATAAATAAAATCTTCTTGCTTTTTTTCCGAGGTTTTGACATCTTTTCCTTTTCCCCTTTTTAGTATGCGTTCTTATTAATAAATCCTTTGAATATGGTAAGAAACATGATCTTTATATCAAATCCCACAGACCAGTTTTCGATATAATACAGATCACACTCTATCCTTTTTCTGATAGAAGTATCTCCACGATAGCCATTTACCTGTGCCCACCCGGTAAGACCCGGCCGCACCTGATGCTTGACCATATAACGTGGTATCTCCTCCCTAAACTTTTCTACAAAAAACGGCCGCTCCGGTCTTGGTCCCACAAGACTCATCTCACCCTTCAGAATGTTAAAAAGCTGTGGAAGCTCATCCAGACTGGTATGACGCATAAATTTACCGATTCCGGTAACTCTTGGATCGTTCTTTACTGTCCACGCCTTTTTTTCTTCTGATTCTTTCTGGATCTCCATGGAACGGAATTTATACATCCGGAAAGTCTGATTATGAAGCCCGACACGTTCCTGCTTATAGATCAGCGGTCCCGGCGAAGTCAGCTTGATCAACATACACAACACCAGCATCACTGGTGAGGACACAATGATCGCAACGATCGCGCCTGCAATATCCATAGATCTCTTGATCAGTGCATTAAACGTGTTGCTCAGGGGCACATACCGGATATTGATCACCGGAAGCCCGAGAATATCTTCTGTATATGGTTTGGTCGGAATAATATTATTATAATCCGGAATAAATTTTGTGTGCACGCCGGATTTTTCACAGAGTGCAACGATCTCTTCCAGACGATAATACTCACTTAAGCCCAGGGTAATGGCTATCTCATCCAGACGACTGGATGGAAGGATGATCATCAGATTGGCGATTCGACCGATCACCTTAACGCCCTTATAAGTAGTGCCTGCCGGCACATTGTCATCCAGTATGCCCCTGATCACGTATCCCCATTGCGGATTCTGCAGGATCCTGTCTACATATTCCTCGGCAGCACGGCTGTATCCTACCAGCAGCACCTGTTTCTGGTTCATTCCTTTTTTGCGCATATCCCGGAGAATGTAAAATATGACCATACGCACAAACCATTCCAGGACGATATTGATCACACAGAAAGAAACCAGAGTAAGACGGGAATAGTCCAGCTCTTTAAAATTGTAAAGTGCAAACATGATGATAAGGAGCCCTAACGCATTTGCCTTCACAATTCCGGCAAGTACGAGACGACGCCCCTGCATTCGCATCGGTGTATAAAGATCAAAGGCCTGATAAAGAAGTAAATATCCCGGAATAATGAATATCAGCATAAACATATATTCCTGGACGGTCTTGGACTGGACCGCCGAATGTTCAAAAATTCCCTGAAAACGGATCAACCAGGCCAGGGCATAGGAGGCCGCGATCACAAATACATCGATCAGCATATGGAGACGACTGAAATTTTTCTGGTTGTCTTTAATCAATTTCCGCCACCTCATTTAAGTTCATTGCTTTTATCTTATAATAGATGAAACTCAAAAGCAATAAAATCTTCCCTCCGAAATATAAAAATTCTGTGAAAATATGATGTCTTAACCGGCAAAACGCCTAAAAATGTTGATCCAGAGTTCAAACTGGAGCTGTATATAACGCGGAAGATTCCTCATGGAAAATCTGACTTTTTTGTTTTTGCGGCTGATCTGAAAGCCGTTTTTGATGCCTGCAAGGTACTCACGTCCGAATCCCTTGGACGCAAAAAACAGGATCTTCGCACCGAATCCCACCAGAAAAAACGGAAGGTTCAGCACGATCTGGAGAAACGGCATATTCTTATAGATAAGATAAATATTGTTTCTGGAAGAATACCGGATCTTAAACTGATTATATCTGGAGCCGCTGGTGCCGCTTCCTACATGATAAACCTTCGCTTTTGGAGCATACCAGTTCTGATAACCGCAGATCCTGGCACGATAGCCGATATCCAGATCCTCCAGATAAGCAAAATGCTCCTCATCAAAATCTCCGATCCTGTCAATAAATTTCTTCCGGTAGATCGCAGCTCCCGCACAGGTGGAAAAAATCTTCTGCTCTCGGTCATAATGGCTGATATCCTTGCCTTTTCCCCTGGCAAAAGCCCAGCCAAGGGCACAGTAATAATTTCCGGCATCATCCATCTTGTCCCTGTCATGAAGCTGGATCATCCTTGCCTGACAGGAAAATGCCTTCTTATGTCTGCGCAGGGCAGCAACCATCTCCTCCAGGAAATCCGGTTCCGCTTCCGTATCATTGTTCAGAAGTAGCACATATGGGGAACGTGCCGCATGGATCCCTTCATTGACGGCTCTGCTGAAGCCGTAATTCTCCTGAAGCTGTATCATGTGTACCCATGGATATTCCGCCGAAACAAACGCACAGCTGCCATCAGTGGAACCATTATCCACTAGTATAACCTCAAAATTACGGATAGTCTGTCTTTCAAGACTGGAAAGAACACCATCCAGATATGCCATTCCGTTAAAGTTTGGTATGACTACTGATACTTCCTGCATTGCTTTATCCCTTCTTCTTTCCCATTCCCGGAAGGGGCTTCAGGGAATAATTCCATTTGGTTAAAGAAAGATTTTTGTTATAGTATGGATCTCCTTTTTTCAGGATATCCAGCCAGTGACAGCGCATGTATTCGATCTCCGTCTGGAAACGGCGGACCTTTTCCTCGCTGTCCTCAGTGCCTCTTGACTTGGATTCGTAATGATAGAGCTTCACATACGGATCATAGACGATCAGATGGCCGTGGCTTCGCACCTTCAGACAGAGATCCACATCATTAAACGCAACTGCAAGCTCTTCCGTAAAGCCTCCTGCCTCCAGAAAAACTTCCTTCTTCATCATCATACATGCTGCAGTCACACAGCTCATATCCTGCAAAAGAGAGGCCTTATGGAGATATCCAGTACGCTCTGCCGGCATATTCACAAACATGTTCCCGGCAATTCCGCCCATTCCCACCACGCAGCCTGCATGCTGAATGGTGTTATCCGGATAGATCAGCTTGACGCCAACTGCACCTGTTTCCTTACGCTGGCACACGCTCAGCATCTCTGACATCCAGTCCGGATCGATGACCTTTACGTCATTATTCAGAAAAAGCAGGTAATCTCCTTTGGCATGGCGCACCCCGAAATTGTTGATGGCAGAATAGTTGAAGCCTTTTTTCCAGCGGATCAGATGGACCCTGGGATCCTCCGAAAGCTTTCTGTAATACCGGAAGATCTCTTCGGAGCTGCTGTTATTCTCCACAACGATGATCTCGTAATTTTTGTAGGCAGTTTTTTCAAAAATGGATTCCACGCAAGCCTGAAGCGTTTCTTTCTCCTCACGGTTTGGAATGATAACAGAAACCAGAGGTTCTCCCTGCACCGGATACTTCACACGGTAAAATCCAAAATCCGGAGTATGCTCCACGGTTCCCGGAGTTCCGGTCCGTTTGAGATTCCCCTCAATGGCACGTCTGCCGGCTTCAAAAGCATACATCTTGCTTGCCGGATTATCTGCTGTGGAGGATTTGTGGGTCCTCCAGTGATAAAGGATCTCCGGTACATGGACCACTTCCCTGGCCTGCTCCACACAGCGGAAAATGAAATCATAATCCTGGGCGCCGTCAAATTCCCGGCGGAATCCGCCCACTGTCTGCACTACGGAACGTCTTACCACCAGAAAATGGCAGATATAATTATTGGATCTTAAAAGATCCAGGTTAAAGTCCGGTTTCAGATGGGGCTGAAAATGTTCAGAAAGATCTGTCGTGACCTTATCCTCATCTGTATAGATCACATCCGCCTCTGGATGCTCCTCCAGTGCCGCCGCGATCTCATACAATGCATTAGGTGCCAGCAGATCATCATGATCCAGAAGTGCGATAAAATCACCCTCTGCCATGGCAAAAGCCGCGTTTGTATTTTCTGCAATGCCAAGATTCTCTTTCAGATCCTGATAGCGGATCCTCCTGTCCATCTCTGCATAGGATCTCAGCACAGTCTGCATGTCTGGATCCTCCGGACTTCCGTTTGCCAGACACAGCTCCCAGTTCTCATATGTCTGTGCAAGGAGAGAGTCCAGCATCTGTCTTAAAAAACGCTCCGGTGTCAGATATGCAGGTACCACAATGCTGATCAACGGCCCATCCGGAAATTTGCGTTTCCGCTGCTTCTCCAGTGTTTCCTCGTCAGGTCTGTATGCCTCATACCATGGTCCGTAAGGAACCTCTTCCGGTTCAAAACGTTCATGAAGCCGGATCCAGAACTCTTTCAGACCATAATGCTTCAGGTATCTTAGGCCCTTCTGTACTGTATAGGGGGAAAGCTTCTTTATAAGTCTGTCCCATTGGATCTTTCCTGTAGAATCATCTTTACTCATATATTATCTCCGTATTACTCAGTTTGATGTTACTGTTCACTCTGTTCTCAGTAACAGTTTGATGAACATATTTTACCATTCCATCATTTTTTTTGCAAGGAAGAGAGGAAATGTGTTATACTGAGCTTACGTATGTATTGCTTACATAAGAATTATTTTTTATACAGGAGTACCATTTATCATGAAAAAATCAAGAATAACCACAGCGCTTCTGGCTATTGGGATCTCCGCTTCCATGGTGTTCCAGACTCCAGTTTTCGCCACAGAAGAAACCGCTGTTGCTGTATCCTCCGGTGTTACCACCAATGGGATCAGCGGATGGCCTCAGGGGCCTGAGATCACTTCCGCATCTGCCGTGATCATGGAAGATACTTCCGATACGATCCTCTATGCCAAGGATATGGACACCACGCTTTCTCCGGCCGGCGCAGTTAAGATCATGACCTGTCTTCTGGCACTGGAGAACAGCCAGCTTGACGATCAGGTTACCATGACAGAAACCGGTGTATCCGGTGTTACAGACGGAGGCGCTCATATTTCCTCACAGCTCGGAGAGGTATTTACCATGGAGCAGTGCCTTTACGCTCTGATGCTGGCCTCTGCCAATGACATTGCTCTCCAGGTCGCAGAACAGATCGGCGGATCTGTGGATGCCTTTGTCCAGAAAATGAACGACCGTGCCAAGGAGCTGGGATGTACCAATACGGTATTCACCAATCCTACCGGTCTCCCGGATGACAACCAGCATACCACAGCACATGATCTGGCTCTGATCATGCAGGCGGCTATCCGTAATGACAGCTTCCGCACCATCTCCGGAGCCACCTCCTATACGATCCCGGCTACCAATGTTTCCGGCGGTACCCGTAACCTGACAAGCTCTTTTACCATGACAGATCCTGCATCCGCTTCCTATTATGAAGGATGTATCGGCGGTCGTGAAAGTACCACCACTGCTTCCGGAAGCGTTCTTGTCACAGCTGCACAGCGAAACGGTACTACTCTGATCGCAGTAGTCATGAACGGAGCGACCGGTCAGACAGCCAACGAAGCGATCTCACTTCTGGATTACGGTTTTTCCAATTTCCAGCTTCTGGATCTCAGCGAGGATGATTTTCACATCCTGTCCGGCGGCACTGTAATGGTTCCATCAGGCGCGACCGCAGACGACCTGACTACGGAAGATACGGAATCTGATGGTCAGATCTTACGCACCTATTCCTTTGGCGGAACTCATGTGGGAACTGCAGTTGTCGAGGATCCCTCCCAGGAAAGCTCCTCCGATGTACTGGAAAATGATGAAAACATGGATTCTGCAAAAGCTTATTCCGAATCCAGATCCCAGATCCCGTATTTTGCCATTGGCGGTGTGGGCATCCTGCTCCTTATCCTTCTGCTGTGGCGCATGATCCGGATCATCCGTTCCTGATCTTGGTTCCCAGGCGGATATACTTCAGAATTAAAAAATCCCTCCTATGTACCGGTCATATCCGGATACATAGAAGGGATTTTTTTCTGCCATCTCACCATCTGGGTGTCAGCCATAAAACGGAACTACCAGGAAGATATAGCATAAAAACGGCGAAGCAACCAGAAGTGCTGTCAGGACCCGGTATATCCACATTCTGATATTTTCTTTTTTTACAAAACGCTCAAGCAGACGATTCCAGCCGGCTGTCACAAAATACATGGCCGGATACAGTGCCGGCATGATATAACGTCCCTGTGCCTGGTTGTCACTATAATATACATAATACATAAACAGACCCACAGGGATCAGGATCAGAAGGATCAGCAGCAGATGAAAGATCCCTTTTCTGTCCCATTTATCGTACACGGTTATTGTTTTTATCTTCAGCTTTTCACTTCCTGCTGCTTTTCGTTCTTTTACCACAGTACGTTTCTTCGGATAAAACATTCCCAACATGGTTAAAATACCGATCCCACCCATTCCAAAGAACAGGAAATATGCCTTGCTCACACTATAAGGCATATAGATCTGCATCAGGCCAAAGGTTCCTATAAAACTTACCAGCACTGTCAACAGCCAGTTATGCTGCCAGCCCGGATCCTGATACAGAAGGATATCCTTCCATGACCAGTTCAGCTTCTCCGGTGTGGGGTATCTGGACGGCCTGTAATCAACAGCCGCATATTTTTCCGCACACTGTGCACAGGCTTTTCTTCCGATAAGATCTCCGTCATAGAGAACGGCATTTCGTATAAACCACCAGCCGCATAAAGCAAGGGTTACTGCCGCGATCACGATCCCTCTCCGGAACAGAAATGCAACTCTCTGTTTTACCGGCTCTTCCCTGCACAGAAGGACTGTCAGGCAGAAAAACAGGAAGCTGCATAAGATCCATCCGTAGGTATTATAGTAGGACAGTGCACAGACTGCCATTCCAACAGCCAGAAGGATCGAATTTCTGAAGCTCCAGTCTCCCGCTTCCAGATAACAGGACCAGGAATACAGGATCATCGCCATAGATAAAAGTGCCAGGGAATCCGTATTTACATAAGTTCCCAGAAACAATGCCTGCGGCATAAAGCCTGCCAGTGCGGCAAACAGCCATCTTCCTTCTTTCGGAAAAAGCTTTCCGGATGCTTTCACCACAAAATATACCGCTCCGGTCACAAAGAGCACATCTGCCATTCTCGCCGCATGGAGTAATCCGTCTGCAGAAGCATGGAACAGACCTGCGATCCCCATAAATACAGAAGATACCATATAGGAAAGGATCGGATAATAGGCATAGGAAATCCCCCATGTCGCATCACGGATGGTTGGCTCATCTCCAAGAGGCAGCTTTCCCGGATGCTCATGAAGATACTGTGCCACCATGTAGCGCATTTTTTCATCGGGGCCTGCCCCCAGGGGCTGCATAAACGCCCATGCAGTCAGGAGCAGAAATGCTGCCAGGACAAGAACCCCTGCCTGAACTCTCTCATCCTTCCAGATTTTTTTCTTTTCCAAAATATAACCTCCTATATCCGCTTCAAAGAAAAATCCTGGCTCTCCAGTGTAAGGTTCGGATTATAGTAAGGATCTCCATCACGGAGGATCTCCGGCCAGTGCTTCTCAAAGGAAGCGATCTCGCGGTTAAATCTTGCCACCTTCTCCGGTGTATCCTCAAGACCTCTGGATTTGGATTCATAGTGATAAAGCTCCGCATAAGGATTGTATACAACCAGATATCCGGCTTTTCCCAGACGAAGGCAGAAATCTATGTCATTAAAGGCAACCTGAAATTCCTCACTTAATCCGTGAACCTTATCAAAGGCCTCACGCTTCACCATCATGCAGGCTGCGGTTACAGCGCTGTAATCCTGGGCACAGATGATCCTGTGGCAGTATCCGGTAGCGTCTCTCTTCTGCTGCACAAAGCAGTGTCCCGCAATACCGCCGAAGCCAACGACTACTCCTGCATGCTGCACGGTATCATCCTCATAATAGAGCCGCGCTCCTACAGCTCCCACATCCGGTCTCATACAGTATCCCAGAAGCTGCTCCAGACAGTCCGGGCTGATGATCTCCGTATCATTGTTGAGAAGAAGCAGATAGTCACCCTTAGCATGAGCAGCTCCGAAATTATTGATGGCAGAATAGTTGAAAATACCATCCCAGTACACCACATGGGCTTTCGGATTGGATGCTTCCAGCTCTTTATAGTAGGCAAAGGTCTCATCCTCCGTACTGTTGTTCTCCACGATCACATACTCATAATTGCGGTAAGTTGCCTTTTCTTCGATGGAATCAATACATCTCTTCAGATCATCAATGTGATCCTTGTTTGGGATGATGATGGAGATCAGCGGTTTTTCCTCCCAGAGGAATTTTGTACGGTAAAGTCCAAGATATTCACCCTTTTCGATTTCCACCGGAACTCCGATCCTGTCATAATGAGCCTTGATGGCACGTGCTCCTGCATCAAAGGCATACATCTTGCTTTCCGGATTCTCTGCTGTGGAATCCTCATGGCATCTCCAATGATAAAGGATCCTGGGGATATGATGGATCTGCTCTCTTCCCGCAGCTTCCACACAGCGGAACACAAAATCATAATCCTGTGCACCGTCAAATTCCTTTTTCAGCATTCCGATCTGATCCACGATCTCTTTTTTTACGACAAAAAGATGACAGATGTAGTTTACTGTACACAAAAGATCAATATTGAAGTCCGGTTTGAAATGCGGCTGAAAGAATTTGTGCCCGTCCATGGACATCTTATCTTCATCGGAATACAGAACCTTAAGCTCCGGATCCTCATTCAGCGCTTTCACACACCGGAACAAGGCGTCCGGCGTCAGCTCATCATCATGATCTGCAAACACGATAAAATCTCCTGTTGCCGCTTTCATGGCCGCATTGGTATTCTCTGCGATCTGAAGTGCCTGGTCGTTGCGGATCACACGGATCCTGTCATCACTTTTTTCCAGCCTGTTCAGATAATCGGTAAGAGGAGAATCTGCTCCGCTTCCGTCGGAAAGACAAAGCTCCCAGTTCCCGTAGGTCTGGGCTTCTATGGAATCTACCAGCTGCTGTAGATATTTTTCCGGTGTTTTGTAAAGCGGGATCACAATACTGAATTTTGGATTCCTGGAAAATTTCGTTTTTCTTTCTTCTGCAAGCTCTGCCTTGTCCGGCAGATGCTTCACGATCCATTTGGAATAATCCACCGGACGGTTTTTACGGTCCAGCACCTTTCCAAATACCTTTCCGGTAAGGGCTGCTGCCCCGTGAAGCTTCATGTAACGGCTTCCCTTACGGAAATATACCGCAGCTTTCTCCGCAAGGCGCTTCTGTGGCTGCAGATGTACCAGACGAAGCGTCCGCACATTGCCTGCCTCAAATACAATGTAGAATTCCTTCACACTGTCATAATGGAATTCAAAGAAAAAACCGCTCTTCTCATCGATTTCTGTTTCCTGGTACTGATTCTGTACATCCACACGTTTCAGTCTGGTGATCTCGCAGGGGATTTCCTTCCGGCTGCGATCCTCCAGGCGTATGGTCAGGGGGCTGTTAAAGGCTGCCCAGCCACGGACACGGCAGATCTTTTCCCCGGCCTCCACCTCGATGCTCTCAATAAAGTACTGCGGTTTTCCCTGTTTCCTGTAAAGCTGTGCTGCAGGAACAGAAAACCACCGGACACGTTTTTCACCCTTTACCGCATAAACAACAAGCTTCTTTTTGCCCTCCAGATCCGGCAGGCAGATTTCCATCTGCACACGTTCTCCGTTTACCAGATCCAGATCCTTAAAGCGCTCCAGGGCGCTGACACGCTCCTGGGCACTGATGGCTGCCGGAAGCTTTTCCCCGTCAAGAACGGCTTCCGGCTTATGATCCTTCGGCCAGGTTCCCTGAAGGTGATACAGAGAACTGTCCTTCAGGTCAAACCTGTCCTTTTCTACTTCGTATAGCTCTCGCTGCATAACAATTCCTCCATTGCATCCTTTCCGGTATTTACTGTAAGGTAATGTTCCATAACCTTCTGATGTGCAGCCTCACCCATGGCTTTTCTGGCCTTCTCATCAGTAACCAGAGCTTCCAGGGCATTGACCCACTCTTCTTTTGTGGTGCACATCCAGCCATCTTTTCCGTTTTCGACCACGTATTCCATCTCACAGTTACGGCTCATGACACTCGGAACCTTTACAAGGGCAGCCTCTGTCCACTTATTCTCGGATTTGCACCAGTGGAACAGGCTGTTCTCCAGTGGCATCAGATTGATATCAAGTCCTGCGATCACGGCAGGCAGCTGTCTCCAGTCCATAAACGGAAGCTTCTCGATGCGGTTCTGCACCGGTTCCATTCCGGATTCATCCAATACACCCACCAGCTTCAGGTAAACCTCCGGGTGGCGCTCCATCACCTCCAGAAGTGCTGCCTCCACCTGGGCAAAATCCTGATCATGCGTTTTGGAACCACTTAAATATCCGATATAGATCCGGTCTTTAGCCTTGTCTGTCTGCTCCACAGCCTCGTGAGACAGGATCTCCATCTCCATACTCATACAGTTTCGGTTGATCACCACCGGTTTTTCCGGAAATTCTTCCCGGATCTCTCCTGCCAGTGTCTCCGTAGATGTAAAATATCCGTCGCAGAATCCCATACATCCGCGGATACGGTCTGTAGTTGTGCGGAAGTCACTGTACTCGCTTCCCTTCAGGAAATGCAGCCCGGAAATTTTTTCGTAATTAAATACCAGGTCATCCACATCATAGTAAACAGGGATTCCGGCTGCTTTCGCCCGGTTGGCAAGCAGTTCTGCTTCCATCAGCTTGCTGCAGCGGTACATCACGATCGCTGTATATTCCTCGATCTTTTCCTGCTCTGCCTGGTCTATCTGGATAAACTTCGATGCATAGCCTTTAAGGATCAGCTGCTCCCGGAAATGCTCCACACGATATCTGGAAGCAAAGGAAATCTCCTCTCCTACGAAAAGAAGCCTGCGTTTTTCCACAGGGAGCTCACTTTCGCCGAGAGTTTTCCACAGAGAAATCATCTCTTCCACAATATTCTCCGGCTTCTCATCTTTTAGGACAAGGCCCTTGGCATAGCGTTTCACACGTTCTACAGGTGCACCTACCGGAAGTACCGCTACCGGAAATCCCATGGAAATGATCTCCGAGGTTGTGTAGGAGAAGGTTTCCGGCCATACGGACGGGATCAGGAACATATCAATATCCTGCTCCAGGGTAAGTCTTGGGATCTCCTCTCTTGTATATCTTCCTGTCTGGGAAAATACCGGACTTTCGATCTCTTCGTCGGAAGTACCGATCAGTCTCAGACGGATATTCAGTTCATTCTCTTCGATATATCCTGCAAGCGCCTTCACAACCTCCAGGCCTTTTTTGTAGCAGAGTACGCCGATAAGACCAATGTTAAAGGTCTCTGTGGTTTTTTTATTTTTTTTCACTGCCGGAAGGTAATGGGGTGCATGCGGGATCACATGGAGATTGTATACATCCGGATAAGCACGCTTGAACAGCCTTGCCGTATCATCGGAAAATGCACGGATCTCATCACAGTTTGACAGAAATTCCCGGAATTTTGTACGCCAGAGCGTTCCGGTTCCGTATTCTGTGCAGGCATTGCTGCGGTTATCCGGAATACATTTATCGCAGACCTCACAGGATGGAACACCACAGTATTTTCCTTCTGCATCGATCAGATTCACTGCCGGGCAAAGGGCAAAGAAATCATGAAGAAGCATAAGGAGCTTCGCACCCTGCTCTCTCTTAAGACGCAGGATACGTTCCAGGGTTCCGTAAATATTCTGATAGGTCACAAGCTCGTTGATCCAGATCTCATCCACACGCATCAGCTCACCAAGGGCAGTTTCCAGATCATTTGCAAAAAATTCCATCTCATACTGCTTATACTGATACGTAAAGTAAAAACGATTGCTTACGATATTATAGCGGATGGTCACAAAACGGTATCCTTCCCGCAGAGCCAGACGTCTTTTCTCCACAAGATAAGCCGTTGCGCCGCCGCCAAGATCATGGTCAAAGGCCACAATGGTAGGCACATCCAGCTTCCTGTTGAGAAGCTTCATTTCCACGTAGAGTCTTACTGGACGAAGCGGGTCTCTTCTGCAGTAATCCGCAGTATCCTTGTTGTAATCCGGATGCTTGCGGAGCAGCGCCTCACTGTGCTCTTTCAGGAGTCTCTGCTTTTCCTCAGACGGGAAGCTTCCACCATGCTTGTGATATACAAACAGGTTATCCACATGCACGTTCTCATAGCCTGCAGCTATGGCACGCTGGCACCAGTCATTCTCCTCACCGTAGCCTTTTCCGAAATTCTCCTCATCCAGAAGGCCAACCTCCTGGATCGCTTTCAGGTTCATACCCATGCAGAAGCCCACACCGGTAGGCATAGCCGGATACTGCGGACGGATCATGCGGAATTCATCATCGATCTCCCACAGCGGCATTCCCTCAAACAGTTTGTTATCCCGGCAGAAATCCGGGAAGCTGCAGATGGTTCCGCAGGTGGTAAACGGTGTAGTGGTTGCAATGTTTTCCTTGGCAAAGATCGGAAGCATCAGGCGCTCCAGCCACTCTTCCGGAACCTCCACATCTGTATTTACAAGAGCCACATGATTTTCCGCCATCTTTAATCCACGGTTTACAGACGGAAGAAAGCCCATATTGGTCTCATTATTCAGAAGTACCACATTGTCATGCTCTGCGGCATATTTTTCCAGATAGTTTCCTACCTCAGGATCCGGACTCTTGTCATTTACGATGATCAGACGATAAGGAACCTTTGTCTTTTCAATTCCGGAAAACAAGGCATCAAAATACTCCAATCCGTTGTAAACCGGCACGATCACATCCACCTTCTGCTGATAGACTGCCTGTGGATATGCCTTTCTCGTGCTGCGTACATGACGCTGTTTGAAATGGCGGAGATTTCCGATACTCTTCGGATCTTCGATCGCGTATACCAGTAGTTCTTTCTGATCCCTGGTTCCCGGGATCTTTCCGATAAGGAATCTTCCGGTATCCGCTGCGGTTCCGTATTCCAGGAAAACAGAAGTCTCTGCCGGCGCAAGAACCGTTGCCAGGAAAGAAAATCCGGCACTTTCCGCATCCGGATTTCCAATGGCATTAGCCACATCCGTACGGTAGATCGTAGTACAGGAAGCCTCCTGAAGCTTCTGTGTTCCCTGATAAAATACGATCCTTGGCTGTCCCATAGACGCAAACGTCGGATCAAAGGCCCAGCCAATGGCATTTAAGGTGCCATTCTCATAATGGAAGAAATCAACACTGCCCATACAGGTAGGAGTTGTCTCCACTCCCATCACTGCTGCCGGCTCTGTATGATAGCGAAGAACCTTTTTGACCAGTCTCTTTACCTGCGCTTTTTTGCCTGGATGACGAAGGGCCTCTTCCTGCGCACGTGCTGCTTCCTCTGCTGCCTGCTTTGCGGCACGTTCAGCCTCTTTTCTGACACGCTCCTGTTCTCTGCGTACTTCCCGCTCTTTTTCAAAGGCCAGAAGCTTTTCCACATCCGGAAGCTCAAGGCAGTCAAGTTTTCCCTCTATTACGATCCTGTCCACATTTTCCGGGTGCGTAACATCGATAAGATAAAAGCCATCGGTGGTAAAAAATGCAGTGGTACTGTTATCCACTTTCATATGGACACCCTGAGGCACAAGCTCCGCGCTGCATCCACAATCCAGACGCTCTATCCTCACTTTCAGGAAATGACCGTTTGCAGGATTCCAGCGGAGATTTCGTATTCCTTTGATACCGGAAAGCGCAAACTCTACCCGGAAACGGTTTCCGGAAAGTTTTCCATCTGCATAAAGTGTATGCTCTTCACAGAATCCCTCACCAAGATCATAGTACAGCTTGCTGTGCATCTGGTGCTTTTCTCTTTCTCTGTTCACCAGCTCTGTTACGGAAACCGGCACTTTTTTCTGTTCAAACGGGATCAGAGAACCACAGCCCACATACTCATAGACGAAATGCATGGTCCAATCCATAAATATCTCATAGTCTGTATAGCTGATGTCAAACTCCGCCATCATCTCATCCTCATGACATAACCACGGCAGCTCAGAAATATGTGTATACAGTTCATGGATCAGGCGCCACATGATAAAATTCACAGGCACAGGGAAATCAAACATCCACTCATAATCTATGATCTGATTTTCCTTTTCTCCCATAAAGATGTTGCTGCAGATCAGGTCCACATTGGCCGGGCAGACACATTCGTAATCCTCTCTTCCCGGATGATCACCAAATACCTCGCGGAACTCTCCGGTCCTGTAATCCACAACCTGACGAGCCCCGAAAAATTCCTGATAGAATTTTTTAAGAAGGGCCTTGATCTCTTCAAGATCTTCTTTCTGGGCAAGCTCTGCGATTTCCTGGTGAAGAGTTTTTCCAGTAAGGAGCGGATAAGAGATCTTTCCGTTTTCTGCCCTGCAGGGAAGATTCTTGTATTTATCGGATCCGGTACTCTCTGTTCCGGTTTTTTCCAGTTTTTCCACAAATTCCTCAGCCTGGGGCACCATAGCCTCTTTTTCCGCACGGACCTCTCCGTTCTCCCGGACGATTCTGGTCAGAAGACGGAACTTTTCTTTTCGCTCCTGGTTCAGCTTCACATAAAGGATTTCCTCCGGGTTCCGGTTTTCGGTACGTCCTGCCTCCACAAGAAAAGAATTCACAAAGCTGTCCAGGATCTTCTCTTTTTCGAAGGCCTTTACGCCTTCACTTTCTGCAAAAAGATCTGCTGTCTTATCTGTGTATACAGGATAGCTTCTTCCGTAGGAATTGGTATAAAGGCTCTCATCTGTAAAAATCTCTGTCGGAAATTTATAATCCGGATACGGGTAGTAAAAGCGCAGAAAAGGAAAGCCGCTGTTTTCCAGCAGCTCTCCCAGTTCATTCTTGGAAAAGGTGCGCACAGACTGATTTCCCGGATATCCATTGATCCCGAAAAAGTGAAGATCTGTGTGATCCTCCGGTGCTCCGGCAAAGTACTTCAATCCCAGTCTGTTCTCAATGGCGATCAGAAGTCTTCCCTCCGGCTTCAGATAAGCGCCCATACGCTGAAGAAATGTCTCGTAAGGAGTTTTTCCCTCGGTAAAGCTCATGGCATACTCCAGCACACCGTTTACTACCACATAGTCGAATTTTTCCGGAAAAGTCATGTCATTCAGGTTTCCAACCATGATCGTCAGATTTTCCTTATCCCTGTTTCTCGCATAATTGATATCTGCCCGACGTTTGGAAAGCTCCACGGAAGTCACATGACCGGCCTTGCGGCAAAGCATTCCGGTAATGGCTCCGCATCCGGCTCCGATCTCCAGAACGGAATCCGCCTTTTTCAGAGGATACCAGCTTAAGATATTCTCCCGCAGCCCTGAAAAATGGTAGACCATTGGAAAACTCACCTCTTCCTCCGGCAGGTCTTCAAAAGATTTGCCTTCCTGTGCCATTTTCAGAAGTGTTTCCTCGATATCCCCATCGGAATAATGATCCTTCGCCGTATAATAATCTAAATTCAACTCCGCCATAGTCGTTCCTCCACTTATTTCACAGATACTTTGGAAAACAGATCAAAATATCCCACTGCTTTCTTATCTGTGATCACGGTCAGGTTACACACATCGTAAAGACGATGAAATACGGTAAAATCGCCGTCTTTATATCCGGTGCAGCCCAGACACAGCATATATTCCCCTGCCTCCAGAGGCATCACCTGTTTGAAGGTGATCTCACGGACATCGCCTGCCTTCTGCGGTTTCAGAGGCGTATGTTCATACATGGTATTGGTTCCTGTGATCTCAGTGCCTTTCAGATCTTTCAGAGTAAATGCAAAGATCGGATCGCTGACATCTGCCTGGAACTTCACTTTCATCTGAACGGAAAATTCCTTGCCTTTTTCGATCACATTGGTGATCATACCTGTATCATCCCGGATGGCAAAATCCACGATCTCGCCAAGCTTACTGCCGTATTCCAGGACCTTGGGATTCAGGTTCAGGCTGTCCTTCATAGCTTTACCGCTTCCGGTATGTGCTTTCAGTGAAACGTCTGCTCCGGCTGCCTGGTTCTCCGTCGTCTGTCCCTCTTCTGCATCGTCTGTGTTTTCTTCCAGATCTGCATCGTCATACTGATTGACCAGCACACGACGGTAAAGATTGACCATCTCCTTGGCACCACCCTCTGCAAGCTTCTCACCTTTGTTTAGAAGTACAACACGGTCACAGTATTTTCCGATGCTGCTCAGGTCATGGCTTACAAACAGAATGGTCTTCCCCATTTCCTTGAACTCTTCGAACTTCCGGTAACATTTTGCCTGGAAAAATACATCTCCTACGGAAAGAGCCTCATCAACGATCAGGATCTCCGGATCGATATTGATAGCTACCGCAAAAGCCAGACGCACGAACATACCACTGGAATATGTTTTTACCGGCTGATAGATAAAATCACCGATATCTGCAAAATCCAGAATAGACTGCAGCTTGGCATCGATCTCTTCCCTAGAAAAACCGATCATGCTTCCGTTGAGATATACATTTTCAAGTCCGGAATATTCTCCGTTAAATCCGGCTCCCAGCTCCAGAAGCGCTGAGATCCTTCCGTTTACGGCTATTTCTCCGGCCGTAGGCGAAAGTACGCCGGTGATGATCTTCAGGATCGTGGATTTACCGGAACCATTTGTTCCGATAATTCCCACTGTTTCTCCCTTATGCACCTGAAAGGATACATGGTTGAGCGCATAATGCTCTTTATATTTCTTTTTTCTGGATAATCCCAGGGACTCCTTAAGACGATCCATAGGATTATCGTAAAGCTTGTACATCTTACTGACATCATTTACTGAAATCGCAATATCTTCTGCCATTTTCAACCTCACTTTTGTGTAAATCGTTCACTCTCACAATCTGCCGCCGTTCTGCTTTTTATCCTTACAGAGCAAATCCCCCGTGGGAACTGTCCGGTCCGGATCAAGCGGATATCCGCCATCCACATTCAATTAAAGCACATCTGCAAAATGCGGCTTCAGACGTTTGAATATCACAGATCCCAGTCCGAAAAGCAGGATCGTAACTACCCAGAAATAGATCGTCCATGAAGCATGGTTCCAGATCCCGATATGACCAAGCATGGAATCACGGTAGCCCGTAACTACATAGTACATCGGATTCAGCTTAAACAGCTTGATCAGCCATGGATGTGAAGAAAGCATATTGATATCCCACATGATCGGTGTAAGCCATACACCCACCTGAAGAAAAATACTGATGATCTGGGTCAGATCACGGAAAAAAATGACGATCGCACTTGTAGCATACACAAGTCCCAGTACAAAAAGGAAGGTGCAGACAGAGTAATAAATGATCTGCAGTGTATAAAGGCTTGGTGTATATCCGTAGCATGCACATAAGATCAGTGCAAAGGCCACAAAGAAAACATGCACGAAAAGTGCGGAGATGATCTTTACGATGGGAAGGATGCTGATCTTGAATACAACCTTCTTCACAAGATAATTGTATTCGATCAGGGCATTGGTTCCACCGTTTAATGCATCCTGGAAGAAAAACCACGGCACGATACCGGATACCAGATAGAGTACAAAAGGGTAATCCGATACCGTTCCGGCCTTCAGTCCTACGGAAAATACAAACCAGTAGACCAGGATCGTTACGATAGGCTGGATAAATGCCCAGACAATACCAAGATAGGATCCTGCATATTTTGTTTTGAAATCATTTTTTGCAAGGCTTAAAACCAGCTTTCGATTCTGGTACAGCTCCGCCGGCAAAGCTAATATTTTCTTCATTCTGCAATTCCTTATCGATTCTTATATTCCTCGAAGCTTCCCCACTTCTGGTCCTTGTCGGAGAAAATAAGCTCCATGCCTTCCGGGATCGGCCACTCAACGTTAATGTCCTTGTCATTCCAGATCAGTCCGCCCTCATCGTTTGGATGATAGAAATCAGAGCACTTGTAAGTGAACTCTGCATTCTCGGAAAGTACCAGGAAGCCATGAGCAAATCCCTTAGGAATAAAGAACTGTTTCTTGTTTTCTGCGGAAAGGACTACACCATACCATTTTCCAAAGGTCTTGGAGCCTTCACGAAGGTCAACCGCAACATCAAACACTTCTCCGTTTACCACACGTACCAGTTTATCCTGGGGATAGCTGATCTGGAAATGAAGTCCGCGGAGAACACCGTAACGGGAGCTGGACTGATTATCCTGAACGAATTCCACATCAATGCCTGCTTCCTTGAAATCGTTATAATTGTATGTTTCCATGAAATATCCTCTGGAATCACCAAATACAGTTGGCTCGATCACTTTCAGTCCTTCAATATCTCCGCACTGTGTTACTTTTATTTTTCCCATTTTTTCTTTCTCCTTTTCTGTTTTGATTTATTTGTGATGTTTCTTTTCTTTTATTCTGAGAGCCGCAAGAAGGGCGATCAGGATCAGGATCATCGCTGCCATGATCATAAGAAGGATCTTACGCAGGGCGGGAATGCTCTTTTTTTCGCTGGTGTCCTCTCCGGCTGTACTCTTCTCTGTTGTTTTGCTGTTATCTTCCTCTGCTACTTCTGTGGAAGCTTCCGATCCGGAGCTGTCCGCTTCCTGGCTGTCCTCTGCCGCAGCGGTCGGTTCCGGTACCGGTGTATCAGTTGCCTGTGCAACACTTGCGGTACCGATCAGATAATCTCCGAAATAGTAACCGGTTTCTGTTTTCCCATTGGTATTCTCTGACTTCTCGGTAAGGGAATTCAGCTCCACCCCTTTTGGAAGGAATACATAGCCGCCATTTACTTCTGTTTTTGTGAAATTCTCAAATGCGTAATTGAACATAGCTGTACTGTCCATGCAGGAATTAGAAAGCTCTGTTCCACGCATGGTCACTGCAATATATGTGGTATTATCTCTGGTCACTCCTGTGACAAGTGTATGCCCTGCCGCAACGGTAGTTCCGGTTTTTCCGCCAATGCAGCCTTCATAGTAAAATCCGCTTTCCGGTGCAAACATAGGATGATGGGTATGCAGGATTCTCTGCTGGCTGTTCATATTTGTAGGCTGGATGATATAGTCCGGTGTGCCCACAACCGTACGGAATGTTTCATTTTTCAAGCCTTCTCGGAAGATCAGCGCCATATCCCGTGCTGAAGAATAATGATTATCATCCGGAAGTCCACTGGAATTTGCAAAATGTGTATTGGTACATCCGATCTCACTGGCGCGCTGGTTCATCATATCGATAAATGCCTGCTCTGTCCCGCCGATATGCTCTGCGATCTGTGCCGCAACGTCATTGGCAGACTGGATGATCAGAGCATGAAGACAATCCTCCATAGTCAGGACTTCGCCCACCTGTGTGCCGATATTACTGGAATCTGCCGTAACATTACGCACCCCGGTCTCTGTAAAGGTCACCTTCTCATCCATGGTGGAGTTCTCCACTGCCACCAGCAAGGTCATGATCTTGGTAATGCTGGCCGGATATCTCTGTTCATCTCCGCCCTTGTTATAAAGAACAACTCCTGTGTCTGCATCCATCAGGATACCGGTATCTGAGGTAATATCCGGTCCTGCCGGCCATCCCTGGATCTGGTTGGTGCTGATATCATATTTCGCATTCAGATCCACTGCAGCCATGGTCTGTAACGGCAGCATCAGCGCCACACCGACTGCTGCGAAAACTGCCAATAATTTTTTTATTTTTTTCATAGCTCTCCCCTTCTTCTGTCAAAACCCGTCAAAGGAAGCAATCGCATCCACAACTCTCTTCGCATCCTCCATATCCAGATTATAGAACATGGGCAGTCGCATAAGACGCTCGCTTTCTTTTGTAGTATAAACATCTTCTCCGGAAAATCTTCCGAATTTTTTTCCTGCCGGTGCGGAATGAAGGGGTACATAATGGAACACACTGCAGATATCCTTTTCGCGGAGATATTTCAGAAGCCTTGTGCGTACCTGGATATCATGTACCTTAATGTAGTACATATGTGCATTATGTGTGCATTCTTCCGGTACATAAGGCTGCTGGATCTTTCCTTCCTCCGCCAGAAACCTGAGGTTCTCATTGTAAAAATCATAGATCTGCATCCGCTTATCGCTGATCTTCTTATGCTGCTCCAGCTGGGCATAAAGATATGCCGCATTCAATTCGCTCGGAAGATAGGATGATCCATAATCCATCCAGCGGTATTTATCTACCTGACCACGGAAAAACTTACTGCGGTCCGTTCCTTTTTCTCTCAGGATCTCTGCCTTCTCCAGGTACTGATCCCCGTTGAACAGGATCGCACCGCCCTCTCCCATGGTATAGTTCTTAGTCTCATGGAAGCTGTAGCAGCCAAAATCTCCAATGGTACCAAGGGCTTTTCCCTTATAGTAGGCATCCACACCCTGGGCCGCGTCTTCCACTACCTTCAGATCATGTCTTCCAGCAATCTCCATGATCGTATCCATCTCGCAGGCTACTCCTGCATAATGGACCGGAACGATTGCGCGGGTCTTATCTGTGATCGCCTGTTCGATCAGCTTCTCGTCAATATTCATGGTATCCGGCCGGATATCCACAAATACGATCCTTGCACCGCGAAGCACAAATGCATCTGCCGTTGATACAAAAGTATAAGACGGCATGATCACCTCATCGCCAGGCTGGATATCTGCCAGAAAAGCAGCCATCTCCAGTGCATGGGTACAGGAGGTTGTCAGCATCACATGACCCACATGAAAGCGCTCTTCCATCCATGCAGAACATTTCTTCGTGTAGATCCCGTCGCCGCAGAGCATTCCCCGTTCTACTGCGTCACGGATGTACTCAAATTCCTTACCTGTAAACGCAGGTCTGTTAAAATCAATCATGTATTTCCTCTTTATTTCTTATTCTTCATGGTTTTTCTACATTAACTGCACATTTCATTTTCTCACACTCATGTTGTAAATTCAATGCCTATTTTTCTGCCGGTGCATAATCCGGGATCTGATTATGGTATGCCACCTCCTGGCCGTTGGGATCCAGAATATGCATTTCCTCATAAAACTCTTCTGTGAGAAGATCCATTTCCTTACGATTCTCTGTTTTTACATAATATAATGCCAGATACGGATTAGGGCCATGCTCAATGACCTTCTCTCCTTCCTGATAAAAGATCCAGGGCTTTTCCACCTGTTCTTTCTCTCCCAGCCGGACTGCCGCAGACTGATCTTCGATGGTAAGAAGCCTTCCCTGAAAATAAATGACAGCTCCACAGCACTGTGGTTTATGAACATCGTGTTCTGCAAGCATTTTTTCCAGTTTATCCGGATCATAGAGAGATGCAAGAAGAAGCTCTTCCATATTAAAGCCATAGACCATATCGGTCAATTCATGCTCATATCCGAAAAATCGTGCGGCGATCTCGCAGACCTGGATACCTTCTCCCGGCTTCCAGAAAAACTGCATGGAAAGGGCTCCGTCTTTCTGACCGGTTCTGTCCGCATATGCCTGAAGAAGTTCTGTGGCAGGCTTTTCAACTTTTGACAATAATCTGGAAGGATACACATTTCTTGTGCTGATGGGGATCTCACCTTTGGCAACAAATGTCTTTTCACGGTCTGCAATACTGATCACATGGACTTTTCCATGCCGCACCCAGGTCATCATATTGAATTCATAGCCATCGTTATATTCTTCCACCAAAATCTCCGGCATATCAGAAAATCCTGCTGTTTTTTCTGCCCCGTTTATCAGCTCCTCCAGATCTTCGGATATATAGATCCCGCGGGAGCCGTATTTATCCAGTGGCTTGCTGACCACCGGATAGCGAAGTCCCTCAAGCAGCTCTTTCAGCTGAGTTCTTTTGGACCTGTCTTTAAAATATGCGATCGGGATTTTTCGAAAGCCCGGAGTGGGAAGTCCCAGTTCAGTAAGCAGTGCTCTGGTCGCTGATTTATCACGATACCAGGGAAGCTGCTCCGGTTTCAGATAACAGGGGATTCCTGCCCGGTCCGCGATCTTTACCATACATTCCAGAAGAAGGTCGGAAAAGGATGTGATGATCCCATCGATCTCTTTTTCTCGGCAGAGACAGGCGATCCGTTCCGTATCTGTTACCGGGATCTGAAATGCCTCATCTGCAAATTTTCTTGCCGGACCATCCGGATATCCGTCACAGACAATGGTGTAGTATCCTTTTTCGCGGGCCTTCTGCACCAGCTGCTCAAATTCTCCCAACGTTCCCAGTATCAGCAATCTGTGTTTCATGATTCCGTTTCCTCCCATTCTCTTATGGAATCCGCGATATACTGCATTTCTTCTGCCCCGTATCTCTGGTCACAGGGAAGCGGCAGCACATTGGCAGCCCAGTCATATTCCATGGTATCCCTGTCAAATTCTTCCAGGATATTGCGCCAGTTTGTCGGTACAAAAATCTTCCGGCCTGCCAGCCAGTGTCGAAGCTCCAATCCGTTCTTATGATAATACGGATAGGCAAACGGTCCCTCCGGCACCTCCCCTGTAAAAGCATTCCTTGAAGGAAGAAGCTGCGACAGCAGACGGTAGTTCTGTTCTCTTCTTGCTTTGATACCGGAATAATCCATAGTCCTGAGGAGGTTTCCGGTCAGACGGGACATTCGGCGGATCTCCATCTCATGATAATTTGCTGCATTATCCAGCATTTTCTGATAGAAGGTTCCGGCATCATATTCATAACGTCCCAGAATATGCTCCATTCTTCCCATGGAATGGTCCAGAGGCTTCTTTTCCGGTTCCAGTTCCGCATCGGTAGACAGATATGCTCCGTCACTGACTCCGAGAAATTTTCTGCAGGAGTACAGAGTGTCCACACCCGGCAGCGGCTTCTGAAAAAACGCATGCGTATGATCCACAATGATATTTCCATAGATTTTTTTATATTTCCGGATCTTATCATCGGTAAGCTGGCCATAATAATTTACCAGATACAGATATTCTCCTTCCGGAAGAGTTCTCTCCTCAAGAACCGGATGCAACCCTTCATCCATATGATAAAATTCGATTTCTGCCCCGGACCTCTCACAGGCACCGGTTACGGAATCGCAGAGAAAAAATGGCAGGTAGATCTTTTTGCACCTGCGTGCTTCCATCAGCCACAAAAGCGCTGTTCTTCCGAGATTCACGCCGCAGAGATCCGGATAGTATTCCTGTCCCGCCGGTTCTTCCAGTTCCAGATAGCCGCCGATCTCTTTTTTCATCAGTCTGTCTCCTCCTGACGGATCACATAGTGCGGCATCTTTTTGGCCTCATTGAGAATATTCATGAGATAAATACCGATGATCCCGATTGAAAGCAATGTCAGTCCGAAAAATGCCAGCATCACAAGCATCAGAGATGTCCAGCCTTCCACTGAGATCCCGCACAGAAAATATCTCACCAGATAATAGATCCCCAGTAAAAAGCTTACCAGAAAACTGGCAATGCCGATGTTTCGCACCATAAGCAACGGAAATGCCGTATGGGCAGTAATATCATAGATGAGATCCTTCACAAGACGGCGAAAAGAATATCCGCTCTTTCCATATGCACGTGCTGCATGCTGCACCGGAACATTGATGATACGGTTGGAGCTTAAAACCAGAAGATTTCCGATCTGCGGAAGATATGTATTGGTCTTCAGCATGGCTTCCACCAGAAACCGGCGGATCAGTCGATAACTGGTGATCTGAAGGTTCGGATCCTTGCCGAGCATTTTGGAAGTTGCCCATACAGACAGCTTTGTGCCCAGCTTCCGGATCAGATTATGCTTACGTCCTTCATAGCTTGCAATGATCACATCCACATCGTCACGTTCCTTCATTACATTGATCATTTTGGGGAGCTCCTCAGGCTGATGCTGAAGGTCATCATCCATAGTTACGATGAACTCTCCCTTTGCGTGGGCAAATCCGCACAGAAGCGCAGGATGCTGTCCGAAATTCCTTGCCATCTGGATGATCTTGACACGGGGATCTTTTTCCCGGAGTTCTTGCATAACCGCAAAAGACCGGTCCCTGGACCCGTCATCTACAAGGATCAGTTCAAATTCTTCTTTTATCGTTTCACGGAATACTTTTTCCAGACGGGTGTACAGTTCCTGCAGCGTATGTTCTGAATTGTATACAGGAACAACCACTGAATATAAACACATATCGTTTTTCCTCTCTTTTGTATCAATTGACACTTATCGTTTAATCTTATCATTTTCATTTCCTGTTGTAAACCGTTACATTGTTCAAACATTTTCTTGCATAAACCTGCCGGATGATATATATTGATTATCAGTCTATGATAATCGCATTTATGATATGGAGGAAACATGACAAAAATCAAAGATTATATTCAGCTTCATCTGAATATCCTGCTGTTTTCTCTTACCAGCGTTTTTTCCAAGCTTGCATCGGTTTATTACAATAAAGAAGGGCTTCATAGTCCTCTTCTCTATGTATTTCTTTTTCTTATGATCGCAAACTGTGGGATCTACGCCATTGCATGGCAGCAGGTGATCAAAAAATTTTCCCTTTCCACGGCCTACGCCAACAAAAGCGTCTATCTTCTGTGGTCCCAGGTATGGGCTGTGATCATTTTTCACGAAAATCTTTCGCTTCAGAACATCATCGGCATCCTGATCGTTCTGATCGGAGTCTGGATGGTGCAGAGATATGAATAGAACGTTTATGCTGATCATGCTGGCAGGAACCTTTTTTTCGGCAATTTCCCAGGTACTTCTGAAGCAGAGTGCCAATATGGAATACAAAAATCCCCTCCGGGAATATCTGAACTGGAGGGTGATCCTGGCCTATGGTATCTTTTTTGGAGTGTTGCTCCTGAATACCTGGTGCTACACCAAAGTGGATATGAAATTCGGACCGGTGATTGATACTGCCGCCTATGTTTTTGTCCTGCTGTTTTCCTGGCGGATCCTGAAAGAAAAGATTTCCCGCGGAAAGATCATCGGAAATCTGATCATCATCCTGGGAATCCTTGTTTATACCTTATGATCATAAAAATGCCGGCAGCTTTATGTTCGCTGCCGGCATTTTTTTATTTTTTCTTATTTGCTGCGGATACAGTTGTGTATACACCATCTTCATCGAATGTATAGCTCTTTCCGTTTTTCTCAATAGTACAGTTTTTGTACATGATTCCTGTTTCCGGATCAAAATAATATCTCTTTCCGTCCAGTTTGAGCCAGCCTCTCTGCATCTTTCCATTGGAGCCAAAATAATAGGTATGGCTTTCATTGTTTCCGCTCCATGTATAGAATACCTTTTTGACCATAACGCCGTCACCGCCAAAATAATATACATCATTCCTGCTGTTCATGTACCGCACATGTCTCATCATGTATCCGTATTTGGCCTGAAAATAATAATAGTTCTTTCCAACCTTTTTCATGCCTTTTAATGCATGTCCGTTTTTGTCAAAATAATATTTTTTCTCCTTATAGGTGATCCAAGTATTTTTCACAAGGACTCCATTTTTGTCTACATATCTGGAAATATTCTTGGAATCCCTGATCAGCTTTGAACGGCACATTCCTGCGGTCTTATGGATATAATATTTCTTATTTTTCACCTGAACCCAGCCGTATTTTTTGACACCATTGACATAATAAAATTTCTTTCCGTTCTCTGTTGCCCAGCCGGTTTTTCCTTTATAGTTGCTGGTATCCGGTCTGGTGGATGCCTTGTATCCGGTCTGTGCATGCCATCTGGATGTGATGATCTTGGTATAATCAACATAACCGAAGTCAATATCTACAGTAGAATAAGACGGGATTCCCGCAACCAGACCCTTGGTGGTATTCAGATATCCGCCACCGTCACCATCGGTGGACTGCCAGATGGTATATTTGTACTTTTTCTTGTCAGGAGCCGGAATCGTATCACCATACCGCGCAAGCCATACATCATAACCTGTCATCTTGCTCCAGTCAAGCTTGTTGTCATACCAGTCTGTATTGCAGTAGATCATTGGATGATATCCGGCTTTTTTTACCTCATTGCAGAAGGTCTTTGCCAGATCTGCGATCTGTGATGCGGAAAGATTGCGCATCTGATCATATTCAATGTCATAAACCACCGGATAGGATACTTTATATCCATCCATTTTACGGATAGCAAGCTGCGCTTCCTTCAGTGCCTGCTGTGTGTTCAGCGCAAGGCTGTACACATAGGTTCCTGTCGGAACTCCTGCCTTCTCTGCCTGTTTCATGTTGTAATCATATGTCTTATCCAGATGATTCAGACCATAGGAGATCCTGACAAAAGCAAAATCTACATTAGATTTTTTGACCTGGCTCCAGTTGATGGTATCCTGCCACTCAGAAACATCGATTCCACGTGTGACAGCACCTTCCAGCTTCTGGCCGCTTCCGTTATAGCAGACACCGTTGATCTTCTTCCAGGCCTTTGAACTTACCCTGGAATTCTGTGTTGCCTTCCCGCTGGGGACCTTTTCTTCCTCAGCAACTGCCTCGCTTCGGTCTACGCCTCCGCCGCCCATGGCCATCGCTGTAGTTCCCATTGTTCCTATTCCCAGCAGTGCTGCCATACAGCCTGCCACCAGCCATTTCTTCCAGTTTTTCATTTTAGTTTCCTTCCATAAATTATGTTGTTTATTTGTGCATGACTTTTATTATACATATGAAAAAATGGAAAGTAAAGCCATATATGGAAAAAGACCGATGTCAGCTTCATACAGCTGAACATCGGTCTTCAGTTATTCTATATATTTCTTTCTGGTACTGTTCGGTAAAGATCACGGAACTTCCGGGTCTGTAGGATCAAAGTTTCCGGCTCCACGGAAGGTTGCCAGCGGTCTGCGGCCTAACGGTCCCTTGAAGGATTCATTGTTAACGTAATTTCCGCTGCTGTAAATGTGGATCGTAGAACCGTTACAGTTCTCAAATACCCACTTCGCATCAGCCACACAGGTACGGATACATCCGTGAGATGCAGGCTGACCAAGCTTCAGGTACTCGCCTGCCGGAAGATTATAAACACTCCTGGTCGATCCGGCTACGGAATGGATAAAGATTCCTCCCTGTCCGCATCCGTCAACATGTGTTCCATACTGTCCCCAGGACGGTCCCATCAGTGGCTGCCATCTCAGACTGCGGGTCAGTCTGTATGTACCATCCCATGTAGGTGTTCCGGAGAGACCTACAGAAACACGGATTGTCTTAACAGGAATCGTCTTGCTACTATTTGTGTATACAGTCATAACACCGTTGGTCTTATCAACCTCCAGGTAATATGGTCCTCCGTAAATACTGGAAACATCATTGCGGCGGTAACCATCCTTATCAAAGTAATACAGTTTTCCATCGATCCATCTGCTTGTATTGGTCAGATACTTGGAACCGCTGTCCGGATCGATATATTTGACCTGATCATAGTAATCGCTGACGATCACCCAGCCGGTGGAAAAACGTCCCTGGCTGTCCAGATAACCATTTACGGAACCACGCTTCATGGATTTATTTGTCACAACGGTATAGTTCTGCAGATAGTACCAGTATTTACCTACCTTCTGCCAGCCTGACTTTTTCAGAACACCGTTGCCGCCTGCATAATACCACTTATTCTGGTAACGGATCAATGTACTCTTGTACATCCAGCCTCTGTGCGCATTGGCATCTGATGTTGCAAAGAAATAGTATTTTTTGCCGATCTTTGTTTTTCCTGTTGCAAGCTGTCCTGTGCTATTAAAGTAATAGCTCTTTTTGGAGGACTTGTTTGTTATCATCTGGCTCTTATAATGGTTTCCGTTTTTGTCAAAGTAAAACCATCCGAAGAACTGGCCTTTTGCGTCGGTCACCTTCTGCCAGCCATATTTTTCAACAACTTTTCCTGCTGTGCTTCCGAAATAATAAATCTTGTTGGATGCACCCGGGCAGCCATGCCAGCAGTTCTTCCAGGAAACTCTCTGGCCATTGCCTCCGAAATAATATCTGCTGCCTTTATACTTCACAAGTTTTTTTGTAATGATGCGGCCCTTGCTGTCTGAAACATAATATGCGTTATTCTGCGCCTTCGCCATTGTATTCGTCATAACATAGCCGCTGGCATTCAGCATATATCGATATTTCTTGGACATTACAGGTGATACATAAACTCCATGTTTCATGATCTGTCCACGTGTGGCAGCCTTCGGACTACAATAGATAAAACGTTTTTGATTTTTGCTGTTTAAAACATATGTCCATCCGCCATAAAAAAGCTTTCCTGGAATCTCTCCTGCCTTTGATGCCGGCTGGAAGTAATACTGATATGTTGTGGAACCGGTTGTCAGCTTCAGGATTCCTGTTCGCGGTTTTCCGTTACGCATCAGTGTATAATAAGCATTTCCGATCTTTTTGATCTTGCCTACAAGGTTCTGAGCCTCTATGGATTTGTAATCACCCTGGGAATTATAATAGCGGAAAACAGTTCCTGTCCATAACCAGTAATTTCTCTTCTGCTGGCCAAGATTGGATGTCCACGGTGTGATTGCTTTTCCGGTGGAATCCGAATACAGGGAAGCTTTGGAGTTTTCGAGGAAATACCATTCTGTCTTCTGTGTTCCGGTATAACCTGCTGCACCTGGCTCACGGGTCATACGGCCGGTTACCAGATATCCGTCTTCATTAAAAAGATAATATCCCACATGTCCGTTGGTATTGATCTTAAGAAGACCATCCTGCGCAGTAAAATAATTATCTTCGATGGAACCTGTTTCTGATACCTGAGAAGCGTTCCCTTCATCCTGGGCAAGAGTCTCTGCGTTATCTACGCTCTCTGATGTTTCGACTGCCGTCTCTGTTTCTGCGGGTGCTGTCTCTTCGGATGTCTCCTCTGCAGACACTACATCTGCGGATGCTGTCTCTGCAGAAGCTTCTGCTGCGGATACTTCCTCTGTAGAAACTTCTTCTGCTGCAGTCTCCTGCTCTCCTTCTGCTGACTCATTCTGGAGTACCTGAGCCTGCTCACTCTCTGCTGCACCTTCCGGAAGCTCTTCAGTCTGCTGTACCTCCTGTGCTGCTGCAGCTGTTTCATCAACTGTTGTTTTCTGCTCTTCTTCGCTGCTTTCTGCAGGATCCTCAGAAGCTTTTCCCTCCGGAGCTGCAGATGCAGCAACCTTCTTTTTGCGGAGTCTGTAAAAACCGTTTGCAGAAACCCAGTCACTTGTCTTGGCAACGACTACACCGTTTACCAGTGATGCTCCGGTAGCAGAAATTTCCTCTGCCTTGTTGTTCTCTACTTTGTTCTGTACTGCGGTATCTGCTGACGGTGCATCCAGCTCCTGTGCATCACCTGCACTGAAATCATCGCCCGGATCTGTACTGTCTTCTGTTGTCGCATCCGGTGCTTCTGTAGCCTCCGGTGCTTCTGTAGTTTCCGGTGTCTCTGTAATCTCCGGTGTTTCTATAACATCCGGTGTCTCTGCGGGGTTCTCCGGTGCAACAGGTGTTTCTTCTGAACTGTCTGTACTGTCAGTACTACCTGTCTGATCCTCTTCTGTCTCCGGCTGCTGTACAGTCGTTTCCGCTTCATCACTGAATACATCCTCAGCCGGATTGCCGGCTGTCTCTGCTGCCATCTGCACGTCTGTACTTCCCAAAGCCGCAGCGCCGGCTTCCAGAGTTCCGCCCATGCATAATGTCAGACTGAGAAAAATTGCCACAACTCTTCTCTTCACAATAATCCCTCCTGATCATGCTGCTGTAAATAATTATTGTATCTGTTACGTATCATTCGCCCAGTCCGCCTTCGATAAGAGCCACAAGCGCATCTATCGCAGCCTGTTCATCCTCACCCTCGCAGACCAGTGTGATCTCATCCCCGCTTTTAACACATGCACCCAGAACACTCAGAACACTTTTGGCATTCGCTGTACCTCCGGCATACTGAAATGTTATGGACGATTTGTATTTTATTGCCTCGCCGCATAAAAGCCCTGCGGGACGAAGATGAAGCCCTGACGGGTTCCTGACCGTTACCTTATAACTTAACATTGCTGCTGTCTCCCTTTATATTACTTATCCTTCAAGCCTTGTCCAAAGCTGTGATTACTTACTGACTACTGCTGTCTACATTGGAAACCTTGGAGATTTTGATCTCGGCGGTTACATCCTCCAGCAGCTTGTAGCCTTCCGGAAGGCTGATTTTGATCGGTACTTCGTAGCTGCCCTCCTCCCAGTCATCCATGGAAAGTGCTGCTCCTACCGACTTCAGATCAAATTGGGAAAGATCTCCGTCTTCCGCCTGCACCTTCAGTTCAATATCCGCAACTTCAAATGCCAGCTGCAGATCATCAGGCAGACCCTTTACTTTGATATCCTCTGTCGGGAAGCTGTATATCTTACTGCCCTCCGGCAGGATATTGACTGTGATCCAGAGGTCCGTACTGGATCCGGATGTCAGCTTAAGGCCATCCGGAAGAAGTTCTGACAGGTTTACTTTCTTTTCCACGTCATTGCTCTTTCCTGAAATATCCACATTCTCATTGTCTAGATAAATGGTATTTCCCTGAAGTTTCAGATTGTTCAGTGCTTCCTCACTTCCGGCTACGCTGAAAGTCTCCGGTACTGTTGTGACACTATCCACAACATAGCCTTCTGCTGGTTCCCCTGTATATCCCGCACTGATCCGTATATCAGAACGCACCTTCCAGAGCTTTGCCGTGACATTAACCTTTCCGTTGTTGTCAAATTTCAGATAGCTCATGGAATTTGATGAAAGAGTGTCCTGATTCTTATCTGTGATAGTCAGTTCTGCGTCCGTGATCATCGTATCCTGATCGATCCCGTCAAGTTTTGAACTTACATCCACACTCACACTATCTATTTTACCAACCAGAGATTCCGGTCCTGTAATACGGACTTTTTCCGGATTTGCGGTGAGCGAAGCAATCTCCAGCCCCTGTGCCGGCTTGCTGTCATCACTGGTAACATTGATCGCAAATTCTTTGGTCACCTTTTTTTCCAGATGGACACTCAGATTCTGCGGTGATACACTAATGTTTTCCGGCAGTATCCCGGAGCAGGTCGCTGTAATGGGAATCATTACAGGATCTGTATCGGTAGACTGGGCCTGCTGCAGATCCGCAACTGCCTTAATATCACTTGAGGTGAGACGGTTGACTGTCTTCCGATCACCTGTAATATAAACACGTACGGAATTTTCACGGTCATCCTGCATGACCATCTCACCCAGCTGATCCACATAAGCTTCGTTGATGATCTGCACATCTGAGATCACAAAGCCTTTCGTAATGATAGGGTCATCAACATTTACTACGATCAGCCACACCAGGATTCCCACAATAATCGACATGATCTTCAAAGGGATGTTCTTAGTCAGATTTTTCTTCATGTTTCACTCTCCCTTTCAGCAGATTTCTCAGCTTACCGTTGTCAACAACCTTTTTATTCTGAGCAGAAACAAGTACTTCACGAAGCTGCTTGCTGTTAAGCCCTCTGGACAGTTCTCCGCCTCTGGCCACTGAAACCTGTCCTGTCTCTTCCGAAACAATGATCGTAAGAGAATCCGTAGCTTCGCTGATACCCACACCTGCTCTGTGTCTTGTTCCCAGCTGTTTGCTCAGTTCCATATTATCTGAAAGAGGCAGATAGCAGGTTGCTGCTACTACACGGTTCCCACGCACGATCACCGCTCCGTCATGAAGAGGTGTATTATGCTCAAAAATATTGATCAGCAGCTGACTGGTAAGGATACCGTCAATATTGATACCGGTTCTCACATATTCGTCAAGCCGGATCTCTTCCTCGATCACGATCAGTGCTCCGGTCTTAACTTCACCCATATCAAAACAGGCCTTTACCAGTTCGTTGATAGTCTTGTCATTGAAACGCTCCTGCACTTCCCTGCCGGAATCAAAGGGAATAATGTTGGAAACAAACTTCTTCTGTCCCAGCTGCTCCAGCGCCTTCCTCAGCTCCGGCTGAAAGATTACGATCACACCGATCACCAGCACATTAGCCAGGTTCCGGAAGATCCAGAGGATCGTATTCATTTTGAAGATATATGCGACCAGGATAAATCCAAGGACGATCAAAATGCCCTTCAGAAGGGTATATGCACGTGTAAATTTAATCCATGCCATAAACTGATATACAAAAAAGGAAATCAGTCCGATCTCAATGATATCTATCACGCCAAATCCCGGAAGGGAAATCTTCCCCAGATATCCGGCCACAACTGTCAGCACATTCTGCATAAGTCTCCTCCTTTCTTCCTGAGCTATTCCAATCGTTCCTGTTTAAAGATCCTTCAGCGATTCCTCCAGCTGTTTTTCGAAATCGATCTTGTCCAATCCCTGCGGTTTCTCACTTACTGTATTTTCGGAAAACATATCCGGCATCTTTACTGTATGCATTTCGTTCTTCTCAGGAAATACATCATCACTGAAAGACACAACATTGTCTTCTTTTTTTTCTTCTTTTACCGGCTCCGCATTGATCTTTTTGATGCTTCTCTCAGAAGTGGCGACCGTTGCCTTCGGAACGGCTTTTACGTAGTAATAGTACTCATCATCCTCATATTCCAGACGTTCTGTTCTGCTGTAATCTCCGCCAAAAACAAAGAACTCCAGAACAAATCCTGCCAGTACGGAGATCACTGTGGACAGGATCATCGGCACCATGGCTACCGTAATACTAATGCAGAAATCTCCGGCAAGGATAACCAGGATATAGATCACGCCGCCGGCAATGACAGCGATCCTCCATGCATAATCAAACGCCCGTGTTCTCAGAAGGTTCACAAACAGGATCACTACCACAAACGCGATCACTGTGATCCACATTGCCCAGTTGTGGACAAGTCCGTCAGAGATCAGCTTCAGTTTTTCTGTGATCTCTGCGGCAGGATCACTGAGTGCCGCCGACTGTGCATGTACAAACCGTATAAAATAATAGATCACAACACCGCATCCGGCCGGAAGCGCTGACAATGCACTACCCAGCAGGCCTGCTCCGATCGGCATAAGTGCAGGAACACCAAATCCGAAGGAAAGTGGTGTAAGGATCATTGCAAGATTCTGTGACCTGCTGAATCTTAGGAACAGGATCAGCATAAACAGAATAAGAAGCAGCATAAATCCTGCCGTTTCGATCCCGACTGCATAACAGTGCCCGATCATCAACGCAAATCCCATAAACATCATCACGGAAACCGGAAGGATCGAACATACAAGCGCCAGGATCAGGACAACAAAAATATTATCCAGCTGTTTCATGTAGCCCATATTGCTGTTGATCCAGAGAAAATAGGCAAATGCCAGAACAAACTTCAGGACCGGCAGTATATATACTTCATATTGTCCGTAAAATCTTTTGATATTCTGTTTGATCTCAAGTAAAGCTGTCATTTTCTATGTCCTGCTGCATTTCTCCGGACCGGATTTCTTTTTTCCTCCCGCCCGTAGATTTTTTCCAGTCTTGTAAGATCCTGATAATATTCCCTGACACTTTTTTTTGCCCGGAAATATTTCACAGAATACTGGATGTAGGTCAGTATCGAATATACAACAAGCACGATCAGATAACCGACGATGATATAGATCCCAACCTCGACCAGATTAATCTTATTCACATTATCCATAAGATATTCGCTGAAATATGCGGCAACGCCTGCAAGTCCCAATATATATCCGATCGTTACCAGAAAAAAGTTTCTGATCAGTGCAAGTCCAATATAATCACTTCGATAATATCTGCTCACCGGAAGATACTTCCTGCCTTCTCCATGCTCATACATGGCCAGACGGTTCATGATCTTCACTTTTTCTTCATTTACCATAAAAATAACTCCTCATAAGCTTTCTTTATCAGGAAAATCCCCGATATATGATCTGCATTACGCTTTCCATACAGTTATACTGTTTAACTGCAATCAAATTTATTGTAGCATAGTTCCATACCTATGAAAAGTGTTTTTTCGGCTGTTTCATGCCCTTCCTGCGCATATTGTCAGAAAATAAACTTTCTCTGCACCGGCCTCAAGAAGACACATTGCCATGGCATCTGCCGTACTTCCTGTTGTGTATACATCATCCACCACAAGTACAGAAAAACCCGGGATCTTTTCGGTTACCTGATATGCATTTTTCAGGTTCTGACGCCTCTGTATGGCATTAAGTTTTTTCTGAGATCTTGTGCTTCGTATCTTCTTTACCAGATGCTCATTCCATGGGATCCCCGTAAGAACACTGAGCCTTTCTGCCAGATATGCTGCCTGGTTAAAACCTCTCATCCTTTTTTTTCTGGGATGCAGAGGAACGGGAACGATCAGATCAGGCTTCCACCGTTCCAGATATTTTTTTCCGAAGACGCTCATTGCCTTTGCATAAAAATCCCCATATTCCCGACATCCGTAATACTTAAATCGTACCAGAGACTGTCTCCAGACCTCTCCGTACCAGAAAATACTTCTGCCCTCCGTAAAATGATGGGCACCCTTGCGGCAATCTTCACAGTATTCCTCTTCCATTTTTACCGGTCTTCCGCATTTCATACACCTGGGACCGGATATAGGCCTGACCTTTCCGGAACACTCCGGACAGATCAGCCGGTCTTTTTCTTTCAGTATCTGATGACACAGCGGGCATTTTTTCGGGTAAAGCATGTCCAGTAAAAAATCTGCTGTTTTTTTCAAGAAAGTCCTTTCTCCCCGATGGCGCTCTCCTTCTGTTCAGATTCATCCAGCTCCCGGATCCGTCTGTCCAGAGAGCTGTATCTCTGCTGCTGTTTTTCATTACGGATCATCTCCGCAAAAGTGGTCTCGCTGCCTACTACGGTAACACATTTTCTGGCTCTGGTCACTGCTGTATACAGAAGATTCCGATTCATCAGCATCCTTGGTCCGGAAAGGATCGGAAGGATCACTGCCGGATATTCTGAGCCCTGGGACTTATGTATGGTCACTGCATAGGCAAGTTCCAGTTCCTCAAGCTGTTTGAAGGAATATTCTGCCTGTCTGCCATCCTCAAATTCCACGGTGGCCGTTTCCGCAAATTCATTGATCTCCGTCATAATACCGGTATCTCCATTAAACACGCCCACACCTTTATCCACAGGAATCTTGTATCGTCCAAGGATTTCCCACTCCAGCTGGTAATTGTTCTTCACCTGCATCACCTTATCCCCTTCACGGAAAAGGCGCTGTCCGATCTCTTTCTCCTTTTTCTTTTCATCCGGCGGGTTCAGATATCTCTGAAGTATCTGGTTCAGCCGCTCCACACCTAAAAGTCCCTTACGCATAGGCGTGAGCACCTGGATCTCATAGGGCTTTGCATCTACATAACGCGGAAGCTTCTCCTGGATCAGTGCGATCACCACACGGATAATGATGTCCGCGTCATATCTTTTCAGAAAAAAGAAATCCCGGCTCTTGTTATTGATGGTCACCTGCTCGCCCCGGTTGATCTTATGTGCATTCACCACAATATCACTTTCAGATGCCTGGCGGAAAATCTTTTTCAACTCTACTACCGGAAAACAGCCGCTGCGGATAATATCCCTCAGAACATTTCCCGGGCCTACACTGGGAAGCTGATTTTCATCACCTACCAGGATCAGTCTGGTCCCTGCTGTCACTGCAAGAAGCAATGAATGCATCAGTGCGATATCTACCATGGACATCTCATCAATGATGATCACATCCGCTTCCAGCGGATTCTCCGAATTCCTGTCAAAATGAACTGCACGGCCTTCCTGCTCTTCCTCCGGCATTCCATTCAGCTCCAGAAGTCTGTGGATCGTCTGAGCCTCGTATCCGGTAGCCTCTGTCATTCGCTTGGCTGCACGGCCGGTGGGAGCTGCAAGCCGCAGCTCAGCGCCTTCCTCTTCAAAATAACGGATAATCGCATTGATCGTTGTAGTCTTTCCGGTTCCCGGCCCGCCGGTCAGAATGAACAGACCATGACTGGCAGCTGCCGCCACTGCCTGTTTCTGCATTTCATCTAACCGGGTTCCTGTCTCCTTTTCGATCCTGTTGATCCGTTTCTCCATCATCTCCTCATCTTCCGGGCAGAGGATGTTCAGCTCACAGAGCATTCTGGCTGAATTCAGCTCAAGATAATAATATCGTGTGGGATAGACAACTGCACCGTCTTCTGTTTCTTTCAGGATCAGTTTCCGGTCTACTACCATATCCATGAGATGTTTTTCCATGTAGGAGGAATCTACTCCCAAAAGTCCGGATGCCCTGGAAAAAAGTTCCTCCTTCGGGAGATAGATATGGCCTTCTCCTGAAGCCTGTAGGAGAGTATACAACATTCCGCTTCTTATCCTGTAATCTGAATCTGTATGGATCCCGATCCGGGAAGCGATCTCATCTGCGATACGGAATCCCACACCACTGATATCCTCTGCAAGGCGATACGGATTCTCCTGCAGGACTCCATATACAGTCTGCCCATATTTCTGATAGATCTTTGCGCCGAGATTCAGTGATATCCCGTATTTCTGGAGAAAGATCATAGCGCGGCGCATATCTGCTTTCTCCGTCATCTGTTCTGCGATCTCCATGGCCTTTTTTTCGCTGATTCCCTTGATCTCAGCCAGCCGCTCCGGCTCTTCCTCTACAATACGCATAGTATCATCACCGAAACGACGTACGATCCTGGCTGCCAGTGCCGCTCCGATCCCCTTGATCGCACCGGAACCCAGATAACGCTCCATGGCCAGTGCATCCTCCGGCATTTTTTCTACGTAGGAGGCTATCTGAAACTGCTTGCCATACACCGGATGTGTTGTATAATTTCCGGAAGCTTCAATGGCAGCCCCCTGGGTGATCGCAGGAAATGTCCCCACACAGGTCAGTTCCCGTTCCTCTTCCATCCCTTTCAGTACCATGACCGTATATCCATTATCTTCATTTCGGAAGATCACATGATCTATATATCCTGTAACTGTCTCACTCATTTTTTTCTCCATCTGTAAACCTCTGATAACAGCAAAAGGCACTGCAGCTGCAGCGCCTTATCTGTATGAGTTTCCTGCGGCAGTCTCTTCTCTGACCCTGTGCCGTCCGGACGACTCATAACGGTTTACATCCTTGACATGATTTCCGCATATTTTCCTGTTCCTGCAGCCACTACAAGCATTGCATCCTGTACCGTCAGTGTGCTGACTCCTGTTTTCTGCTCGATCAATGCATCCATTCCATGCAGCATGGCACCTCCGCCTGTAAGAACGATTCCTCTGTCCATGATATCTGCCGCCAGCTCTGGCGGTGTTTTCTCAAGAACGCCATGGACTGTCTCCACAATCTGTCCGGTCGTTTCCCGCAAAGCGGTCCGGATCTCCTCAGATGTCAGTGTTGCCACCTTCGGAAGTCCTGTGATGATATTTCTGCCCTTGACCTCCATCGTGCGAAGATCCGCTTCTTCACTGGCTGTTCCGATCTTGATCTTGATATTCTCCGCTGCATCTTCCCCGATAAAGAGGCTGTGCTTCTCACGTACATAATTCATGATCGCATGATCAAAATTATCTCCTGCAACCTTCACAGAAGCGGAAACAACCACTCCCCCTACCGATATGACCGCAACATCCGTGGTCCCTGCACCGATATCCACGATCAGATTACCAAATGGCTTGGTGATATCTACACCTGCACCGATAGCAGCAGCGATGGGCTCGTCCACAAGAAAAACTTCCCTGGCTCCTGACTGATAGGCAGCTTCCTCAATTGCTTTACGCTCAATCTCCGTGATCCCACTCGGAACACTGATGCTGACTCTCGGTTTCCGGAACGCTCTCCGTCCCATAGCCTGTGAAATAAAATATTTCAGCATCTTTTCCATTACATTATAATCTACGATCACACCTCTTCGGATTGGCCAGATCACTTCCATATTGGAAGTCAGATGGCTTGCCATCTGTCTGGCTTCCTCACCGATTGCTCTGATCTTCTCTGTATCTTTATCATAAACAACCACAGAGGGCTCTCTTAAAACGATTCCCTTGCCTGTGGAAAACACCAGACTGTTTCTGGTTCCCAGATCGATTCCAATATCCTTTGCCGGCATAAATCCTCCCGCCTGCGTCATACACGTTCATATGCTGACGCATTTCTGACTTATTCTGTTCCGGTCTGTGCCGAAACGTTCCCGCACTTCATTATATACAAAACCACAGAAATTGAAAAGAACTTTTACCGGTTATTTCTGTTCCAGATATTTTTTCACATATTTACCGGTGTAGGAAACCGGATTCTCTGCTACTTCCTCCGGAGTTCCTCTGGCAATTACCGTTCCGCCTCTGTCACCGCCTTCCGGTCCGATATCAATAATATGATCCGCCGTCTTGATCACATCCAGATTGTGCTCAATGACCACAACGGTGTTTCCTCCTTCAGACAGACGGCGCAGGATCTCGATCAGCTTGTGGACATCCGCAAAGTGCAGTCCTGTGGTAGGCTCATCCAAGATATAGATCGTCTTTCCGGTACTGCGCTTGCTGAGTTCTGTGGCAAGCTTGATACGCTGTGCTTCTCCTCCGGAAAGAGTGGTGGAGGGCTGACCCAGACGGATATAGGAAAGCCCTACATCATACAGGGTCTCGATCTTTCTCCGGATCGACGGTACATTCTCAAAAAATGTCAGTGCTTCTTCCACAGTCATATTCAATACATCATAAATACTCTTGCCCTTATACTTCACTTCCAGAGTCTCACGATTGTAGCGTTTGCCCTTGCAGACTTCGCAAGGCACATATACATCCGGAAGAAAATGCATCTCGATCTTGATGATTCCGTCACCGCTGCAGGCCTCGCACCGTCCGCCCTTGACATTAAAACTGAAACGGCCTTTCTTGTAGCCCTTTGCCTTGGCATCTGCGGTGGCTGCAAAAAGATCACGGATCTGGTCAAAAACTCCGGTATATGTGGCAGGATTGGAACGGGGAGTTCTTCC
>ENA-ORTJ01000141-ORTJ01000141.1-human-gut-metagenome-genome-assembly--contig:-NODE-141-length-65216-cov-7.069029_pt1 | contig 65216 bp, 61 predicted proteins | sample MGYA00242069_ERZ509187 | MGnify/ENA primary metagenome ERZ509187 (study PRJEB26280, sample SAMEA2338779) | human gut metagenome | biome: human gut; feature: human-associated habitat; material: faeces... | reverse complement strand
CTGCCGCCACCGGAGACGCTGCAGATGCGGTCTCCAGCTGCTCCTTGCTCATCTTGTCGCGCAGCTCGAGTACAATGCGCTGTGCGATCTTCTTGCCGATGCCCGGCGCCTGCATGAGCATTTTTTCATCGCCGGTGATAATGCTGAGCGCCAGTCTGTCCGGCGGTGCGACCGACAGGATGGACAGTGCCGCCTTCGGGCCAACACCGTTAACGCTGGTCAGCATCAGGAAGCAGGACTTCTCCTCCTCGTCGATAAAGCCGTACAGCTCAAACACGCCCTCACGGACATTGAGCCAGGTCAGCAGACGCGCTTTTTCGCCGGTTTTCAGCTTGCCGATGGTGTTCTGCGAAGTGTGGCAGGCATAGCCTACACCGCCGCAGTCGATCACCGCAAGCCCCTGCTGGAGCACGGAAACCGTGCCGTCTACATAATAAAACATCTATTTAAACCTCATAATAAGCCTTCATAGCGCATGGCCTGCCGGGAATGCCCGTGGCAGATGGCCAGCGCAAGCGCATCCGCGGCATCGTCCGGACGCGGCAGCTTGGTGAGATGGAGAATGCTTTTCGTCATTTCCATCACCTGTTTTTTCTCCGCGCCGCCGTAGCCGACAACGGACAGCTTCACCTGATTCGGTGTATAGGATACCGGATGCAGTCCCTTCTGTGCCAGCGCCAGCAGAATTACACCGCGCGCCTGCGCAACCTGAATGCCGGTTGTGACGTTTTTCGAGAAGAAAAGCTCCTCGATTGCCACCTCGTCCGGGTGAAATGTGTCCACCAGCGTACAGATATCATCGTAAATCTCACATAAGCGCAGGTGCATCGGTGTTCCGGGAGCGGTTTTTGCCGCACCGTACTGCACCGGCGTAAATTTCATATTATCGAACCGCACCACGCCATAGCCAATCGTGCCGTAGCCCGGGTCGATGCCAAGAATCGTTATCATTTCTTTATAACCTCAAAATTATACCACGTTCGCACACATTGTGCAATAAATTTTAGTGGCAGGTTAATGGAAAATTGAGAATTGAGAATGGAAAATGGAAAATGAAGGTGTCCGCCCACAGGGCGGTAATTAAATAACGCGCTTTGCGCGCAACCTCAATTCTCCATTATCCATTTTTCATTCTCAATTCTTCTTCCGTTGGCATAACCGCGCCCTTATGCTGTACGGTATACGCCGAACATTCAGACGAAAATGTCAGATAATCCGCAAGTTTCTCCTGCGGGATGTCTGCGAGCGTTTCCACTGTCACACCGTCGCGGGTAAGCTGATACAGGAACGACCCGATGAACGAATCGCCCGCTCCGGTGGTATCCGCGACCGTCACCGGCAGCGCTTTGGTTTCGGCGCTTGCGTTCGGCGTGTAGACTGCCGCGCCGCCCGCGCCGCGTGTCACAAGCAGCAGCCTACAGCCCCGCGAAAACAGAAGCTCTGCCGCTTCCCTCTCGGTTTTGCAGCCGGTGCAGAATTCAACTTCATCATCCGACAGCTTCACGAGGTCTGCATACGGCAGAAACTCACGAATCGCTGCCTGACAGCTTTCCGGGCTGCCCCACAGCGGCAGACGCACGTTAGGGTCGAATGAGAGGAACGCGCCTGCGTCCTTTGCCAGCCGGATGGCCTTGCGATGTGCCTGCTTGACAGGTGCATCTACCAGATCGACCGAGCAGAAGTGCAGCACGGCACAGTCTGCGAAAATATCCGGCGTAATCTGTGCTTCATCGAGAAACAGGTCTGCCGAGGGATTGCGGTAGAAGGAAAACTCGCGGTTGCCGTTCTTATCAAGTGAAACAAACGCCAGCGCGGTATTCGCCCGTCCGGTGCGGAACACCGTTGAGATGTTCACGCCGTTTGCGTGCAGCGTTTTGAGAATGTGCGTACCGAATGCGTCCTCTCCCACCTGCGAAATCATCTGCGCTCTGCCGCCGAGACGCGCCACTGCGGTTGCCACATTGGCCGGCGCACCGCCCGCGACACGCTCAAACTGCACGACCTCATCAAGTGCACAGCCGCGCTGCTGCGGCACGAAATCAATGAGCAGTTCACCGATTGCCACTACTTTTTTCATCGTTCATCCCCCAGAATATGTCGGTAAATCGCCTGTGCGACGCCGTTTTCCGTATTGCTGCCGGTGATAACGTCCGCTGCTTCGCGGATGCACGGCTCGCTGTTTGCCATGGCGACGCCCAGTCCCGCCATCTGCAGCATGGTCAGATCGTTTTCGCTGTCACCGATGGCGATGACGTTGGCCAGCGTGCAGCCGAGGTGATGCGCCAGCCATTCCAGTCCGTGTCCCTTGTGCACACCCACGCGGTTGACCTCGACGTTGCGCAGCTCTCCGCCGTACATGACGGACGGCGCGAGCTCGAAAATGCCGTATTTATCGAGCGCAGCCGTCAGCGGCGCGATTGCATTCGGGTCATCGTGATAAAGAATCGCCTTGGTGAACGGGCGCGGCTCGTCTGCGAGCACAGCGCGCCACGCATTCTTGTCCCCAACAAAGTGATAACCCTCGTCGGCCTCATCCATCACGACCCGTCCGCGCCGCTGCAGGTTTTCGAGGAAATGCCGAAAGGCATGTCCATAGTACAAATCCTGCGTGGTATACAGGCATGGGTCGGTGTCAATGGCAGTGCACTCGTTCAGGATGATGTCCACCATTTCTGTGCTCAGGCCGTCGAAAAACGCCGGTTCCCTGTCGTCCGGATGCTGCACTGCCGCGCCGTTTGCGGTGACGAGCCAGTCCGGTGCGGCTTCCAGCTGTTCGCTGAAGCGGCGCACCTCGCGCACGTTGCGTCCGGTGCACAGCACGATCTGCACGCCCGCCTGCTGCGCCATGCGTACCGCGCGGGCGTTCTCCGGCGTAATGCGGCTCTGCGCATCCAGCAGCGTTCCGTCTAAATCCAATGCCAGAATTTTGTATTGATTCGTCATATTCATACTCGTTTCCTGTTCTCATTCGCGCAGCATGGCACGCCGCGCACGATAATCGGGTAAATAGCGCTCCACCAGTGCCCAGAACTGCGGTCCATGGTTTTTATGTGCAATGTGCGCCAGTTCATGCACCACCACATAGTCGATAGCGGGTTCGGGATAGTCCATCAGCCGCCATGAGAAGCAAATACTGTTTTTGCCGCTGCACGAGCCGAACCGTGTTCTCGCTGAGGTGATCTTCAGTCCGGTCGGGTACAGGTTCATCAGTTTTGCGTAATGCTGTACCTTGGGCGGCAGCTCTATTTTCGCTCGGCGGATAAGCTCAGCCTGCTTGGCCTCATCCGGCTCCGGATGTGCCGCACGGCGGGACTGCTGATCGGCAAGTGCGCGGGCTATCCAGTCCGTATGCTCCGCGACAAACCGTTCAATACGGTATTTTGCCAGCCGCAGCGGCGCACGAACGATCACACGTCCCTCGCGCGTCACCTGCACAGCAAGCGTCTTGCGTTTGGAGCGAACCAGTTCGTACTCGATCATATTACTGTCCCTTGCGCTCCAGATTGCGGTTGTAGAAGAACACCGCGACCGAAATGCCGCAGATCAGCAGATAGCCGAGGACGCTCCAGCCGTCCGGCAGCTGGCCGAACAGGAAAAAGCCGAGGACAGCCGAGAAGATGACCTGCGTGTAGTCGAACACCGAAATCTCTTTGGCCGGTGCGTTGGCGTACGCGAGCGTTACGCCGAACTGTCCGAGCGCGGCTGACGCACCTGCGCCGATCAGGCAGAAGAACTGTCCCCATGTCATTGGGTGGTAGTCCGTGATCATAGCCGGTACGCATACCAGCGTGGAGAACATCGAGAAGAAGAACACGATGCGGGCGCTCTTTTCGCCTTTCCGGCTGAGTGCGCGCACACAGGTGTAGGCCGCGCCTGCACCCATGCCGCCCAGCAGGCCGATAATTGCCGGGAAGGTTGCCGAGGAAAAACCCGGCTTGATAATCAGCATGCTGCTGCCGAATGCCGCAAGCACCGCCGCGTACTGGAATACGCTGGCCCGCTCCTTCAGCAGAATGAGCGAGAAGATGATAGCGAAGAACGGCGACATTTTATTAAGAATGTTTGCATCTGCCAGTACGAGATGGTCAATAGCGTAGTAATTGCAGAAAATGCCGAGTGTGCCGCAGGTTGCGCGTATGATCAGCAGCGGCAGGTTGCCCTTTTCCCACTTAAAACCAACCTTTTCGCGGCACAGCACCACGGCGGCCACTGCCACCGCGACCAGATTGCGGAAAAATGTTTTCTGCGTGAACGGCAGATCACCCGCCAGACGCACGAATGCCGCCATCATCGCAAAACCGAATGCGGACATGATGATAAAACCGATTGCCTTACTTTTTTTAGAAAGCACTGAAGTCTTCCTCCTTTTTCGCTGTGAGTTTTCTGACTGCTTCTATTGTAACACACAAACTGTTTCGCGTGTCAGAGAAATCGTCTGTTTTTCGCGTTTTGAAATTTTTTAAAAAAATTTGAAAAAAGGTGTTGACATTTGGCGTCCACATGGATATAATAATTCTTGTCGCTGACAGTGAGGCGACTCGATGAGAACAGAATGCGAGTGTGCTGGAACTGGTAGACAGGCACGTTTGAGGGGCGTGTGTCGATCGACGTACGGGTTCAAGTCCCGTCACTCGCACCACCTTCTTTCAACAACCAAATATGCGGATGTGGCGGAATGGCAGACGCGCTAGCTTCAGGTGCTAGTGTTCGCAAGGACGTGGGGGTTCAAGTCCCCCCATCCGCACCAAGTTAAAGAGCTGAAATCTTTTGATTTCAGCTCTTTTTCTGTACTTTTCAGAGTGTTTCGTTTTACGATGTAATTCGTGAAAAACTGCTGTCTAATACCAGTGTCTAATACTTTGCACGACCTGTGTTTTCGCACTAAATTCTTTGCGCTAACATTAGCATTGTATTAGACGAGTTTAAACATTTCCCCTTTTCATTTCTGCAATCACCGAATAGGCATAACAATTTTGTTATGCCTATTGTCAAAAACAATATTGTACAAAAATTTCGCTATATGCTAATATAATTATGTTGCAACAAGTCAAAAAGCGCGCCATTAGATCAGAAAACAAACATCTGCATAAATGGCTGTTTTTGTTATTCAGAAAATCAGCTTGCGGTGTTCCAGTATCTGATTACATACGACCCTTATGGTGTAAAGAAAGAGAGGAAATCCCTATGACTTGGTCTCCTATTTTGGCATTTGCGATAATTGCATTGGCCTTTGGCATTGACGACGTCATTGCGGCTAAAACACGAGGTGTTATCAGTTCTGTTCTGGTCGCTATCCTGTTGTTTTTGATATTCGGCAGTACATTAAAAGTACTTCCGGCGGATTTGATGGAACAATCCGGTCTGATGAGTCTGATCCCGACATTCGGTATGGCTCTGATTCTGGTAAATGTAGGTTCCATGCTAGATTTGAATGATCTGAAACGCGAATGGAAAACAGTAATCATTTCGCTGGCTGGTGTTGCAGGACTGGTCACAATCTACCTTACCGCAGGTACACTGATTTTCGGCAAAGAGTATGCGCTGAGTGCAATGGGTCCTGCTTCCGGCGGCATGGCTGCAACGATGATTCTGACCGCTGCGGCAAATGAAGCTGGCCGCGCCGATCTGGCTGGATTCGTAGCTTCCGTAATGGCATTGCAGGTTTTGATCGGGCTTCCGATTGCGTCGTTCTGCCTCAGAAAAGAAGCAAACCGGTTTTTAGTCAACGATGCAAAGCAGGTCGGAAAAATGCTGTCTGATGAAAAGAAACTGAGCATTCGAATTCTTCCGCCAACTCCTAAAACGCTGGATACGCCTAACATCCATCTTGCGCGTGCAGCTTTTGTTGGCTTTATCGCCTATACAGTCACTACACTGACCGGTATTTCGTCCGGCATCACTTATCTGGTCGGCGGTATTCTCTTTGCTGCTCTGGGAATTATCGAACCAGGTGCGGTTCGGAAAGCCGGAGGTGAAGGTCTGCTGATGCTAGCCACCTATTGCAGTGTTACCAGCAGCTTTGTCAGCATGACATTAAAGCAGTTCGGCGGTATGCTGCCGGTTGTTATCGGTTTACTGGTTCTTGGCGCAGTCGGTGTTGTCATCTTCTCTATCATTATCGGCAAGCTGCTGAAATGGAGTCCCTGGCTGTCTATCGCGGTAGGCATCGGCTGTATGCTGGGTTATCCTGTGAACTATGCAGCAGCGACCGAAGTTTCTTCTGGTGTAGCAAGCGCAAACGGCATCGATGAAGAGGAAGAAAAGAAACTGCTGAATCATTTGCTGCCCAAGATGATCGTTTCCTGCGTGGTATCGGTAAGCATCGCTTCTGTTGTGCTGGCAGGATTGGTCACTCCCATTCTGCTGGGTTAAAGGTGAGGTGTTATCCATATGAATCAGATTTTAACGGATGCACAATCCCTGCACGACGAGATCATTACCAATCGTCGAACGATCCATCAATTTGCGGAAATAGGATTTGACCTGCCGCAGACTTACGCTTATATTTTCAACAAACTAACAGAGTATGGTTATCAGCCAAAAAAGGTAGGCAAAATGGGTATCACCTGTCTGGCGGGCAAACCCGGCCGCACCATTCTGCTGCGAGCAGATATGGATGCACTCCCAATGGCCGAAGAGAGCGGCGAGAGTTTTGCTGCTGTAAACGGTCATTGTCATTCCTGTGGACACGATTGCCACAGTGCTATGCTTTTAGGTGCAGCCAAACTCCTCAAGCAAAGAGAAAACGAACTGCATGGTACGGTAAAGTTTATGTTCCAGCCTGCTGAAGAAATCATGGGCGGTGCAAAAGATATGCTGGATAACGGCATTTTAGAGAATCCTAAAGTAGATATGGCACTGGGCCTGCATATTATTACCGGCAATACATTCAGCAAAACCGGACGAATCTGCTGCATTCATCATTGCGTAGCCGTTTCTGGTGATGCGGTAAAGATCACAGTACACGGCAAAGATGCACACGGTTCACTGCCAGAAAACGGTGTTGATGCAATTCATATTGCCGCGCACATCATCCTCGCACTGGAAGAATTGACCGCTCGTGAGCTACCTATGGAACAGGACAGCATTGTTCTGGTAGGCCGCATTGCAGGCGGAACAACCTGCAACAGCGTAGCAGGCGAAGCAGTGCTGGAGGTATCTATCCGCACCAACAGTCCGAAGGAACGTGAATTTCTGCTGAAACGAGTGGAAGAAATTGCTGTTGGTGTAGCGGCAACATTCCGCGGATGTGCAACAGTCGAGCACTTATATGGTGTTCCGCCGCTCGTCAACCCGGAGCCGGAACTGCAGGAATTCCAATCATATCTCCGTGAAATGCTTCCTCGTGAGTCCGTAGCGGATTGTCCCAAGATGGGTGGCAGCGAAGATTTCACTATGCTCGCCGAAAAAGTACCTGCTGTATTTCTCCAGCTTGGTGTAGGCAGCATTGAGGAGGGATACACACTGGGGCCTCACCAGCCTGCTATGCGTGTAAACGAGTCTGCGCTGCCGATCGGAACCGCAGTATACGCGCAATGTGCAATGCGCTGGCTGGAAAACCATAATTCTTAAAAGCTCAACGACTCTAATCGCTATCTTTTATAAACATTTCCCTTTATTTATAATCTTTCTTTACTCACTCTTTTCCGCATGGAATTTATGTGATATAGTATTGATATAAACAAAAGAGAAAAAGGTGAGCATATGACGATTGATCGACTGTGTTGCTTTGTAACTGCGGTAAAGCACATGAATTTTACTCGAGCAGCAGCAGAATTGCATATGGCACAGACTGCCATGAGTCGTCAAATCGCTATGCTCGAAAGCGAGTTGGACTGTCGTTTATTCGACAGAAGCAATCGAACAATACAGCTCACACCTGCCGGTAAGTGTTTTTTTGACGGAATTTCACCGTTATTAAAAAATTACGATAAAATCGTAAAAGAAACACAAATGGTGGGAAAGCGTCTTGCAGGAGAACTGCGGATTGGGATTGGGCAGTATGAGCAGAGTTTTGTTTCCGAACTGGTAAAGGAATTTCATCAAAGCTACCCAATGGTCGAGGTAATGGTGACTAAATACGGCTATCAGGAATTGCTGGAGCACCTATCTACCGGCGAAATCGACATAGCTTTCGCGCTTCCGGTCAGCATGGAATACTTAGCCGATCAGGCGGTAGACATACAAACCTTGTTTTCTTCCGAGGTCTGTATTGCAATGAACACCGATCATCCGTTGGCTGGTGCAGCTACCTTTCCCAAAGAACGCTGTGGACAGGAACGGCTTTTAACAATCAGTGAAGAATCCGGTCCGTGCTCCTTAGATAATCTGTTGGAAAAATTTCAAAAGACGCAGGTCCACTTTGCCGATGTGCGCCGAGTTAACAGTTTAGATGCGGTGCTGTTGATGGTAAAAGCAGGTATCGGCATTGCTATAATCCCGGAATTTCTCAAAAATGAATTACCGGAAGGTGTCATCACAGTACCGACCAACGACTGGCATGCAACAGCAAACCAGTTTGTTGCAATCGCTCGCAAAGGAGCAAAAGAACCGCAGGTGGAAACATTTATTCGCGGACTTTTTACATCAACTACTCTGTGGGAGAAAATGGAGCAGTTGAAAGGACAATAATTTTATCAAGTAAAAGCGCTTCAAAATATTTTGAAGCGCTTTTCTGTGTTTTTTCGATGGCCGTTGGACAAGATGGGGTTTTAGCTGAGTTTCAGCACCTTTCCCATCGCGGCAGCCGTTTCCTTTTTCGCCTCCTCGTCGGTGTGGACGTAGATGTTCAGCGTGGTCGTAACATCGGAGTGACCGAGAAATTCCTGAATCTGTTTAATGTTCACTCCCTGCGCCAGAAGCAGGCTTCCTGCCGTATGACGCAAATCGTGAAAGCGGATTTCCGGCAGGCTGTATTTCGCCAGCAGCTTCTTAAAGTTGTGCGAAACATAGCCCGGCAGGATGATACGGCCATCCGGCCAAACACAGACAAAATCGGAGTCGTGATACTTATCGCCGTACTCGCGCTTATTTGCCTCCTGCTGCGCTTTCAAGCGCTTGAAGTATCCGATTACATCATCCATCACGCTGAGCATGCGGTGGCTTGTAGCGCTTTTGGTGTGTTCATCCATCAGCAGAGTACGCATTTGAGTTGTTGTAAAAGAAATGACGATGGTCTGCTTTTCTAAATCAATGTCACTCCATCGTAAACCCAGTGCTTCACTGCGGCGCATACCAAACAACAGACCCAGCATGATAACCGGTTCCAACACTTCACCGTGAATGACTTCCAGCAGCTTGTTTGCCTGTTCTACTGTATACGCCTGCCCCTTAAATCGGTCTTGACGATTCTGGCGAGGTAAACGAGCGCGGTCGCAGGGATTGACTGAAATCGTTCCCTTGTCCAACTCCCTTTCGAGAGTACCGCGAATAATAATATTGTGCTTTTTAATCGTTTCTACGGACAGTCCCTCCTTCAATTTTGCCTTGTAGTAATCTTCAATATCATCTATCGTAATTTCCGTAACCAGCTTGTTTTTCTTCTCGAAAAACGGCATAATATGCTTGTTAAGGTTCAGAGTATACAGTTCATAAGTATTTGTGCGGATTTCATACTTCTTATATTCGACCCATGCCAGCAAAGCCTCAACAAATTTGAGTTTTGTGACAAGAAACGAAGTTGATTTCGCATTTTGCGCTTCTAATTCCGTTAAAATACGGTGCAGTGCCGCATCTGCTTTTGTCTGGTTACGTCCCTTGGATGAAATTCCTGTTGGAATCCACTTTTGACGAAGTTTTCCGTTTTCATCCTTTTGATAAACTACGACATAATACTTATCGCGTTTTTTCTGTAAACTTCCTTTCATTGAGCATCACCTCCCTCTTGAAGTGATGAAAATGTGTTTTTGTTCATATAAAGTCCTTTCCGTATGGAAAAGGGTTCGTGATTTTTGAAAATTGGGATATAACGATTCGTGCATTGTTTACGATAGACATTCCACACTGTTGAAATATGTGGAGGCTTTAGACCTCTTACCTTCATAGTATGTATTAAGTCGATGTGAAGAAAAACAGGAGCGCAACAGCGCTCCTGTTTTCTTATGCCCTCACGACTTAAAACGGTCGATATTCATTCAGGTTGCCCTCGAGGTACATACCTTTCAAGGTGTAATGCAGACGAAACAGCGCATCAATAAAGGTATCAGGGTGCGGACGGCTGACATGACCTGCCATTTCGTCAATATCCTGCATCGGACTAAGACATGGCGGGAAATCGCCGTCCAAGAGCGCGTGCAGGCAACACTCCGCATCACGATGGAGCGGCAGGGCGACCTTTTGAAAATCCTGAAATGAAACGTGCTCGAACAGTTCTTTCAGCATGACAATCATGTGGTTCAAATCCTCCATCTTGTTCTCTCCGAGAATAATGTCGGGCAACATGAAGAACAGCTTACCATCAAAGCAGTTCACGAGGAACAGAACACAGTTAGGGGCACCGTTCGGCCACGGGTACTGGAAGAACATGAACCAATCGAAAACACGCTTCTCTTTTTCGGTCATCTGGCTTTCACAATCCAGCAGATTGAACTCCAACTCGTCCAAAGTCGTGCAATAATCCAGATGGAAACGATCACCCAGTTCCCATGCAAGCTCCTGCACCCGAAGCACCAAATCTCCGGTGACAGCGAACCGTTCCGGCTCACCAAGGTTTTTCACTTCCTCGCGGAAGTGCATTACAGTTGTTCCCAGTTCCGACTGCGGAACATTCAGCATATTTTTAAACAGGGATTGTACAGCTTCAATAGCAAAATTATTCATAATCGTAACCTCCAAGACCGTTAAAACAGTTTTCCGTCAGCGTAAATCTTCATCAGCAGATGGTGCAATCTAAACAATTCCTGCACCAAATCATTGTGCCGTCCGCGATAAAGGACTGCCATTTCCAGCTCGTCAATGTGGCACAGCGGGTCAAGTTCACGCGATACACGACCGGTTAAAAGTGCATAAAGGTAACCCTCGACATTGCAATGCATCGGCACAGCAATCTTCTGGAAGTCGGCGATTGTGAGAACGTGGAACAGCTGCATGAGCATCACGATGGCCTTGTTGACTTCTTCCGGCGTGCGACGGGTAACGACGACATTCGGTGTGAGGAAGAACAGCTCGTCCTCGAAGCAGTCGATGAGCAGGAGTCGGGCCTCCGGTGCTCCGTCACGCCAAGGATACATCAGAAAGTCGTAAATCTGAAAGGTACGACGGTCGCTCTCGGACATTTGATTAACCAACGCAGCCAGCTGACAATCACGGTCAGCCTTGTTGAAATACTCAACGTGCAAATCGTTAGTAATGCGCTCGATTTCGCGGCATACATCGTTTTCAAGCACATCGGTCAGCTCTTTCAACTCGGACTTGCTCAGCTCCATCGCATGATTGCGAAAGTGCTGAACGGTGTCGTTCAAATAAATGGACTCTACGGTCTGGATTTTACGAAAAGCGTCCTGAAAAGTGATAAGATTAATCATGAAAAAACCTCCTCAATCAGCAAAAACAGCGAACTGGCGATAGAATTTGGGGTCGGTGGACAACTCAGCAATGATGTGTGCGAGAACTTCGTCTGCCTCGTCACCGATGCCCTTGCTCCACTCGCGGTAATCGTTCGGACACTGGTTGACAGTGTAGGCGAAAACCTTGGTCGGCGCGATACCGGAAGCCAGATCGTGCAGCGCGGCATAAACCAGATGCACGAACCCGCACAGGCGCGGCATGGTTTCCAACGTTTCGCGGAACAGCGGATGGTTCGGCGGGACGATAACCACACGCAAACCGTTGCGGCAAACCAGCTCGAACTTGGATTTCGGGTCGATGCAGAGAAGCAGCACTGTGCCGACTGCACCCTTGCCGAACTTCTTCTGCGTTTCAAGAATGCACTCGGTGAGCGGCTTCAAACGCTTCGGCAGGCGGTATGGGTAGACGATAACAGTAACCTGCTCTCCGGTCGTGGTCATGCCAAGTCCACCAACTAAATGCTTAGATTCCATAAAAGAACCCTCCTTTGAAATTGTTTGAAAACAAAAACAGCGTGTAGGTGTGCCTACACGCTGTCTAACAATTTCGACTGGAGGAAAATCCGGGTGCGCTAAATAAGCCCGTTTCGCTTGCATTTCTGCTTAAAAAAGGGTATACTTATTCTGCGTGGTGCGGAAGTTTTTCCGTTGTGTAGGTGGGATAGACACCTATGCAGGTGCAAGAGAGTTGGCGCTCTCTTGTACTGCCACGTTATTTTGTTTTCTGATGTTATATTACCACCATACAATGGCTATGTCAACATTAAATATAGCGATAACGCCATATTTAATGTTTTGTTTACATTTTTATTTTTCTGCGATATACTATAAATACAGATATTACTTATAGGAGGAATTCACATGGCTTGGTCCTATATAAAGCTGTGGAAATTACTGCTCGACAAGGGCATGAAACGTATAGACTTGGCAGCAGCCGCTAATTTGACCTCAAACACACTTGCTAAATTAGGCAAGAACGAAGAGGTATCGATGGAAACGCTCAACAAGATTTGCAACCAGCTTGATTGCGGAATTGAGGACATCCTCGAACACATTCCTGATTGAAAAACAGACCGAAGCCGAACCGCAAAATGCAGCAATTTTTTGACTTCGGTCTATATTTTTAGGCACAATGTTTTTTGAAATTTTCAAAGTTTATTGATTTTTTCAATGATTATAGAACTACAAACATTGACAATCAAAAATGCCTACATTACCGCACTTGCTATTTTCCGCTTTCCAATCAATAATTATTTTGTATATCTATACGAATTTTGTTGTCTGTATTTGTACAATTCGACTGTGCTTTTATCACCTGAAAAACCACGAAAACCCGTGTTTTTGCAACCAAACCCCGTATGTGATTTCGACCCCTGATTTTATGATTTCGGGGAAACCGTAATGATTACGGGGTCTGGACAGAAAAAATCGTATATTTTTCGATTTTACGTCTTTTTCTCGCTTTTTTGATGCAATGATTTTGATGTTTCCTATACGGTTTTTGTTCGATTTTTTCTGGTTACGGGGTTTTTCGCCTGTTCTCTGGCTGCAACTTTTTCGCCGTTTTCATTTTCACTGTAAATAATTTCATATTTTGCACTAACAGCACCGAAATCTCCGGATTTTCGGTGCTGTTGTGTTTTTGCCGACTATCACTTCTCACATAATCTTTATGTAGCTAATTATTTGACGAAAAGGAGGCTTTAGTTGTTTCAAGTAATTGTTTCCGGCGGTTAGGAAAACCGCACGATATGCACCTTGAAACAGCGTCCGTGGTTGTGTTTTCAATGAAAAACGCAATCACAATCAAAGTTGGGACGTGTGCAATCGAAACGGAATTGGTGAACATCGGCGGCTCGGACGAGCGCATGACATGACAAATATTTCCTGTCGTTCACCAACCTACTGCTGCAATTATTGGTCGTAAATAACACATCGAACGCGAATGGCTTAAAGGTTATATTGCACGAAAAAGTGCAATATAACCGATTAAGCAGCTGCTCAATCGGATTTTCTCAAATATCACCGATGCGCCACTGGCTTTACTACGGCAATGATTGTAGCCTCTCACGAATTTTTTCTTCATATAGATGTTAGGTTGTTCAAAAATTGATTTGTTTCCCAACTAATTCGCCCAATTAGGTTTATCATCTTTCCCACTGATTCGAATATCAGCGAACAAAAAAGATGTCTCTCGGGCGAGAGTTGAACGGCATGGCGGGTTGAAATTCCCGGTGCGGACGCACAAAAATTACGGGATAACTATATCCATTCGCAAAGCAATTTTTGTATAGGAGGATTTTATGGACAACAGGAATAATAACGGAAGCCTTTTTCATCAGCTTATCAACGCGCCGGGATTGATGGAGCGGCAAGACCTCTCTCAACCGGTATCATTCCAAACAAGGGAAAATTATTGCAACTGGTGTCACAAAGCGGCAGACGTTTTCAAAAGCTATGGCATCCGAAATTTAAGCGAAATCGGCAAAGACGAAATCCAACGTTACGAGAATCAACTTGAAGCCGAGGGCAAATCTGCGTCTACCATTCACAATTATCTGGTGCCAATCTGCAAGGCCACGGGCATTGCAATCAAAGACATTCGCAAACCGATTCGTGCTTCAAGCGAATTCAAGCGCAGCGCTGGCAAAGGGCGTGGTGATGGCGGTAAACCGGCAGAACTGAATAAGTTCCTCGGTCTGCGCGAGGGCGACCTCAAACGGCTGCGCGGCGATTCGCTTATATACAAAAACGGGCATTGCTATGTTGTCGTTGATAAAGGCAAAGGCGGTAAATATCAGGAACAGCGTGTTTGCGACAAAGATATTTCTCAAGTCGAAAAATTCTTCGACGGCTCACATCGCAAGCTGTTCATTGCCGGAGATTTTGGCCACAATTTCGACTACCACGGTCAGCGCCGAGAATATGCTATGAATATCTGCGCCTACTACACCGAGCAGGCCAAGGACCCAAAGTTTCGCAAAGAGTTGTACAAAGAGGTTGCGACCCAGTGGCACCAGCTTAACAAGAAGCATCGCAGCCATCTTGAACCGTTGAGCTTCTTCGATCAGCCGTATGTTCTGCGCGGCAAGAACAAGGATTTAGCCATCAAGCAGGGACGGCCGTGGATTCTCGACCGGCGGGCCACGAGTGTGCTTCACCTCGCACATTGGCGGGATAATGTTACGGTGCAAAGTTATTTGGCAAGACGGTAAAACTCTAGGCATAACATATTCCTATGATAAGATGTTCCACATATATAAGTTTTCGCATTAACTTCGACATATGAGGTCACTTTCTCCGAAAATATCTTTCTTAAATTGTTTTTTACTCATATCTTGTTCTATATAGAAAAGTATGATATACTAGCATAGATTTCAGCGAATGCTGATTTTAATTCTTCTAATTATGAATTATAAAATTATTATCGGAGTGTAATGTATGGCTGTTAGTTATAAAAAACTTTGGAAATTACTTATTGATAAAGATATGAAAAAGAAAGACCTCTGCATCGCAGCAGGCATCAGTCATGCATCGATGGCGAAACTTGGAAAAAACGAAAATGTTACAACCGATGTACTCGTAAAGATTTGTACCGCTTTGCAATGTGACATCGGTGATATCATGGAACTTATCCCGAATTCCAAGGTCTGAAAGGAGGCAGCTAAATGCAAAGTAATACTGCAACACAAATCTCTACAATAGTGGCTAAACCCATTCTCAAATGGGCTGGCGGCAAAACCCAAATGTTGAAAGAGCTGCTTCCTAAAGTTCCTTCTAGCTATGGGCGTTATATCGAACCTTTCATCGGTGGTGGCGCAATGTTTTTTGCATTGCAACCAGAAAATGCGATTATTGCAGATAGTAACCCTGAGTTGATTAATATGTATCGTCAGGTAGCAGAACATGTTGATGAAGTGATTTCCTATCTTGAGAAATATGAAAACACAAGTGAAATGTTCTATGCTGTGCGCAGTTTGGACTGGGAAGAACTTCCCGAAGCTGAAGCTGCTGCAAGAATGATTTATCTAAACAAAACATGCTATAACGGACTCTATCGTGTCAACAAAAAGGGGCATTTTAATGTTCCTTACGGAAAGTATAAAAAGCCCAAAATATGTGACATTGAATCACTTTATGCTGCATCAAAATCCTTGCAGAACGCTGAAATTGTATGCGGCGATTACTTTCTTGTGCTGGAGCATTATGCTGAACCAGGAGATTTTATTTTCTTAGATCCACCATATCTTCCGATTTCTGAATATTCGGATTTCAAAAGATATACTAAAGAGCAATTTTATGAAGAGGATCATGTTGAACTTGCTAAACAAGTTATGCGCCTGCATGAAAAAGGATGTCATGTTATTCTAACCAATTCCAATCATCCTCTTGTTCATGAATTGTATGCCCCTTTTAAAATTGATGTTATCCAAACCAAACGCCATATTTCCTGTAACGGTAATACACGCAAAGGCGAAGATGTAATCGTCACTGTTCCACCTAAACAGCGTTTTCTTATCAACCTCGCGCCCACACCGTTGCCCAAACAAGTTTCTCTCTATCCCCCTACTCGTTTTATGGGCTCAAAGAGCAAATTGCTTTCTGAAATTTGGGCAGTTGCTTCACAATTTCAGGCAGAAACAGTGGTAGATTTATTCTCAGGTTCAGGCATTGTCGGATATATGTTCAAAACCCAAGGCAAAACCGTAATTAGCAATGATTATATGTCTATGTCAGCTACTTTCACCAAAGCAATGATTGAAAATAGCAATGTTACTCTGCCACTGAATGAGGCAGAAAATTTATTGATTTCGCACAAAGAGTCCGATCATTTTGTTGCAAATACATTCAAAGACTTATATTATACGGATGCCGAAAACGATCTAATCGATACCTTGCGCACCAATATTGCTGAGATACATGACCAGTACAAGCGTGCCATTGCAATGACTGCACTGATTCGTGCTTGCACCAAAAAGCGTCCTCGCGGTATCTTCACATACACAGGTCAGCGCTATAATGACGGACGTAAAGATTTACAAAAAACACTTTCTCAGCAATTTCTTGAAGCAGTTGAGGCTGTAAATAAAGCCGTATTTGACAACGGAAAACCAAATAAATCAAAGAACGGCGATGCTATGGACCTTCGCATTGAGCAAGCTGACCTCATATATATAGATCCTCCGTACTATTCGCCGCTCTCTGATAATGAATATGTACGCCGATATCATTTCGTGGAGGGTCTTGCCCGAGATTGGAAAGGCGTAGAAATTCAAGAACATACTCAAACCAAAAAGTTCAAATCTTATCCCACACCCTTTTCTACGCGTAAGGGTGCAGCCGATGCATTTGACAAGCTATTCAAAAAATTTTCCAATAGCATCTTAATTGTGTCCTATTCATCTAATAGCTTGCCCACCCAAGATGAGATGGTAGCCATCATGGCAAAGCACAAGGAACATGTCGAAGTTGTTCCGGTCGATTACAAATATTCTTTTGGAAATCAGAATAATGCCAAAACCCATAGGAATTCCGTCAAGGAATATCTTTTCGTCGGGTATTAATTGGAGGTTGTCGCATGAGTATGAAGATAGAAATTTGGCTTGCCGGTAATACGGGATTGCGCAATCCGAACCGCATTCAAGATGGTTTCGCTGTATTTGCAAATTCACCCTATGTTGGGAATCTCCATGGAAGAGATAACGAAATAGGCTTTATGCGTCTTTTGGATGAAAAAGGAATCATCCAAAATGAAAATGGTAAAGATGAGTCCGGAAGTCACGCGCGAAAGTGGCGCTTGATGTTTTCCAGAAATGGTTTTATTTATCCCCAGATCAAGAAAAAAGATGGTGTGCAGGAAGAGTTAGGACCGCTTGATGAAATCACGCCATTTGGCAGAACCTTTCTGAAAGCAGACACATACCCCGCTGTGCAAGAGTGCTTTCTTCGATCAATGAGCATTGAACAATATCCGATGCCTAATAAGACACACTATTTCTCTCCGTTAAGATGGCTGCTGGCAATCATGCTCGAACTTGAGCGACGAACCGGCTCGTCTGAATTGAGCAGAATCGAGTTCGCACTGTGGGGACATACCACTAATCCCAGCTATAATGTAGATGAGGTCGTTGATAGAATTCTTGATCTGCGCCAGCGAAGGACCGCTGCCCCTGCCAAGCGTTCTTTTGATAAAAAAGAAATTGTAGCCAGAGGTGAAAATTACGACAAGAAGTCTGATAATTTCTTGGATTATAGTGATATGAATATGCGCTATCTTCGCATTTCTGGCATACTCCAGCGAAAAGGCAGAGGACTTATCATTGTTCCGACAAAGCATGTGATAGCAGAGAAACTTGCGAAAGCAACTGCAAGTTCAGAACCTATTATAGAACAATATAAAATGCTTTGTATGGGTGCGCCCCTGCCCACTGATAACAAAGAAATCGCCAAATCTTTGCTTGACGATTTGATTAAGCAGATGCGAGAGCGTCATATTCTATTTGATATTTCTGATCTCCCATTAAACACTGCAGCAGAAATAAATATCGCAAGGCAACGACTTGAAAATATTCTGGCTCAGACGGACGAAATTCAATATGCCAAAGAGCAATGTAATCAGTGGCAAGAAATCAGAGACTATATGACCCTGCTGATTAAAGGTGGTGGTAAATTGGTCTATGACGAAGATGCTGCCATTGAAGTACCTAAGGACGAAACTCCAGCTTACCTTGAATGGACACTTTGGCGAGCTGCATTAGCAATCGACCATATGGTAAATAAACCTTATGAAGTTCGCGGATTCAAATTGGATTCTGATTTTATGCCTGTTTCAGCAGCAGGTGGAGGTAAGGGTGACTTATACTGCGAGTTTGAGGAATTTACTATTCTCACCGAAGTCACGATGTCTACATCTTCGCGCCAAGAAGCTATGGAGGGGGAACCGGTTCGACGTCATGTTTCTGATGCAGTCCTGAAATACGATAAGCCGGTATATGGTATGTTTATTGCCGTTCGTATTGATACTAATACTGCCGAGACATTTAGACATGGCGTTTGGTATGCCAAAGGTGATGTCAAACAACGATTGAATATCCTTCCATTGACACTTGCTCAATTCAAAGACTACTTTGTAGCAATGTTTAAAGCCGACAAAGCAAGTCCAGAAAAACTTCGAGATTTAATTTTGCAATGCGAGTCTAGAAGAGATTTGTTGGAGGCTCCTACTTGGAAACGGTATATTGATACAACCGTTTCTGAAAAGGTAACTGAAATTGTAAACGGACTTGTTATATAAACCCTGTTAATGTATCTAGATGATATGTGATTTCTCACATTGCAAATAGATGTTAAAATTGAAATCTATATTTCTACATTAGATATGATATAACCGTTAGGATGTGAATATTTTGAGTAAGAGTCTACATACTCCCCGAAAAGTCAAAGCGGATACTCGCTCCGGAAGCCTTGCTTATAACCGCTTAGATATGCAGGTCAGTCAAGCTATTCACATGGCTGTCGAATTATTCGATAATCTTGACTATTTACTGGTTTTAGACCATTATGATGATATCTCTATCTTTGATAGTGAGAATTCTCCTGCAGTTGTCAGTTATTATCAGATGAAAAGTCATGAAGAGTCTATCACGATCAGTACGGTTATTCGTGAAGAATGGCTCCCCAAATTATATCAGCATCTTAGCAACAAAGAATGGAATGTGAAAGAACTTGGATTGATCACTCCATGCGTTCTAAAAATTACTGCTTCTTCAACCGATGGCATTAAAGGGCAGGTATTTTCAAGCGAAAAAACCCCATTTTTAAGCATGGATAGCATTACCCAAGCAAAGATAAAAAAAGATATTGGTACAGCACTTTCGATATCTCCCGACACTGTTGACCTCTCTAAATTCGTTCACATACGTACAACATTAACAATAGCCAAACATAGAGATATAGCTGAACAGAATTTGAATGAGATTTTACACGAAAAATATCCAAACATTACATTAGATATGGCCAAAACCATATTTAACACGCTAGTCGAATTGTTATCGCAGCGTCAGTCTTATGAACAGCTAAATAATGATTCGGATTTTGAAACCATAAGAAAGCATAAAGGCGTTTCAAAAAATGATATAACTCGAGTTATTGATAGTGCTATGATCGTCTGCATTCCAACATATGAAGAAATAGAACAATGGACAGAATATCATGAATCAGAACAACATGAATTGTCTCTTGCGTATCTTCAAGTATTAACTGATGGGCAGAAAAAACTTAACTCACAACGTGAGTTATTTCGAAAAACCGCTCAGCGAATTTCCGTAACTCCAAGAGAAAAAGCAGAGAATATGCTTGAATACTCTAAGCGTATCGCTGTAACGATAGAATCCTTACCGCCAATATATAATGACCTTTATATGCTAGTGGTAGTTACAAGTATACTGATAAATGATTGGAGGCGTCAAAAATGAGCGAAATGTATTTCAAGAGCATCTTAATTGCAGATATTGTTTCACATAAGGCACGTTTTCAGCAATTCCAAAAAGGATTAAATGTTATTACAAGCACTAATAATCATGTAGGTAAATCTTCATTATTAAAATCTCTGTATCATACATTAGGGGCAAATGTAAAATATGATAGTGTATGGAATGTAAATAACAAATTATTTGTCTTGGATTTCTGTGTCGATAATATTGATTATAGAATAGTGCGTCAAATAAAAAGTTTTGCAGTATTTAAAGGCGAAGAATTGATTTTAGTCACAAGCAAAGTTATGTCTGAACTTGCTCCGCTATTAGAAAAAATTTTTCACTTTGGAATATACTTAGACAGCAAGAAAGATGGTCGAGTTACTCTAGCCCCACCAGTCTTCACATTTTTACCATATTATATCGACCAAGATAACGGTTGGAGTGAATTATATGGCAGCTTTCAAAACCAAGAGCAGTATAAAAAACATGACAGAATGAAATCTCTGTATTATCATCTTAGTATTTATACCAAAAGCGCTGTAGAGTTGATGGCTCAAAGAGATAAGTTGCAAGAAGAACTGGATACGTTAAAAACAGATGCGACTAAATTACTTGATATAATTGAAGCGCTTACTGATGAAATTCAAGGTATTGTTCCCGCAGATGATGTAGCGCAGTTTGATAAAAATATTCAGATCTCTAAAAACAAAATCCGGACTCTTGTCAAACAGATTGGCGAGAAAAGAAATCGTATTCAAGAACTAGAGATTTCATTGGAACAGCACGAACACCAATTGCAAGTCATTACAGAATATCATACTATCGCAAAAACTGCACAGAGTAACCAAGAAATATTTACTCATAGTTGTCCACGGTGCGGTTATTTGTATGATGATGAAATCTACAACAGAGTCCATGCGAATTACCTAAATGTCAGCGATTCCTATGTAAAAACATATATCGGACAAGTGATTATATCAATCCGAGATGATCTTCAGAAAGAAAAACAACAATATATCACTCTAACGAAGAAACTAAACAATTTAGAAACCGCATATTCCAATAAGGAAGATGAATTTGATTTATATATTCGTCATCGCGGAATAAGCGAATCCGTTGATAAACTTAATACCCGATTAGGTAAAAATCAAAAAGAACAATCTGATATTCGAAAAGCGCTTAAAGATATTGCCAAAGAACTAAAGTCCTTTCCCAGTAAAAAAGAAGTTGAGAGTAAATATATCGAGTTTACCAGACTAAATATTATAAAATTGGGAGCTTGGAATGCAGCCTATGACGGTACCATCAAATTACTTTCTCCGATAAAAGCGCAGGGAACATTGGAAAATAAAATAATTTTATCTCAATTTGTAGGCTTATTTCAGACAATGGAATATTTTAAAACGCAAACTATTCGCTTGCCGTTTGTCGTAGATTCACCACGAGGCAAGGAAGCCAGCCAAGAGAGCAGTAAAGAAATTTTATCAATGATCGCCGGAATATCAATGCTTCCACAAGTGATTCTTGCGACAATAGATTTTAACGATTACAAGGACAGTCTCGGCGATTCTGCAAAAAACGCTACCGTCATTACATTACAAAAACATAATCGTCTTCTTGATGAGGCGGATTATATAACTCACGAAGCTGAAATTGAGCAATTATTAAATTTGTTTAACGTGTGTAAAGAATAGCAATCGCTCCCGCTATTAAATGAGAACGTGTACCTTGTGTCGCGAAAATACTTTATTGCGACCTACATTTTATGTAATACGTTTTTTCTAATAATGATGCTGTCTAATATGTGTCTAATAGATTGTATTTCCAAGCAAAATTTCCGCTGCAAATCAGATTTTCTACCAGAATATACCGATTTTCTGCTGGTTTTTTCTCGAATTTTTTAGTATTGTAAATTCTGATTTTATGAAAAAGCACCAGCTATTCAGTACAAAATTTAAGTTTCACACTCGTATTATTCATTTTGCAGCTGGTTATATGCACAAAAATCGTATCTTCAGGTGCTAGTGTTCGCAAGGACGTGGGGGTTCAAGTCCCCCCATCCGCACCAAGTTAAAGAGCTTCAAACTTATGTTTGAAGCTCTTTTTCTGTACTTTTTACGGTATTTAGTTTTGTGATGTAATTCGTGAAAAACTGGTGTCTACCACAAGTGTCTACCAAAATCGCAGCGCTTCATTTTAGTGCAGGTTCAGCACCTTTTTAACGAGTTTTAGGATGACAGGATATCGTTTCAGAACATATGCTACCGATCGGCAGCAAAAGCACAATTTCCGCATCACCAAAAGAGCTGAAACCCAAAAGTTTCAGCTCTTTCACGCATTTTCAATTCCCCCCTGCCTCCGCTACCTTCATACGCGAATACCCAATCGGCATATTCAACGGTACGCTTGCGCGAATCGAGCAGTATACACCATTTGCGGTCTGCAGCAGTACGCGATCGCCCTTAGAGAGATTCGGCAGCCAGCCTGCGTCCTGCTGCGCTGTCTCGTTGTAAATGCCCAGATTGTATTTTCTGCCCGGTATCGTCACCGCAAACGCACTGACCGTCTCACCGTTTCCCAGAAAACTGTAAAACGGCTTGTACTTCACATCTTGCGTCAAATACACATTCCGGTAATAGCCGCTGATCGAATGCGAACCGACATCAGCCACCTCAGCCAGTGTCGTACTCGATACCGAAGCCGCTTGCTTCGGCACTGTCCACCCGGGATACAGCGCCGAGAACTCCGGTACCGGCTCTACTGTGCCGTCGCTGTGCTGAATAGCTGCCGCACCGTTCACCGTCCACGCCTGACTGCCGTAAATGGCCTTCTCGCGTGCGGCTTCTGTGCCGGTATTCGCCGCACCGGCGCTCATCATCAGCGCAGAGACCGCCATGCAGCCTGCCAGCGCGGCGCTCAGTATTTTTCGAAATCTGTTCATCATTTAACCCTCCCTGTTTGCTCTCTAATTACTATCCATACCTTACCGGTTTTCATTTCAACATAGCATCGGACTCACCTCAAAAAAGCAGTTATCTCAGCAGATAACCCATGCACATTGCATTTGTCATGGTCTATCTGTAAGATAACTGCTTTTCACCGAAATTGCAACCGGCTATTCCTGCTTAGTCGTTATTCGTTCCTGCTTGGCACGTTAAGGAGCAAAATATCGCAGATGAACCGGTCGTTCTGCTTATAAAACCGAATCAGTCCCTGATTACGTTCCACCGCCTGCCGCATATTCTGAATGCCGAAGCCGTGGCGATACCGGATATTTTTCGTGGTACGCAGTGCCGGATTGTCCAACAGCACCGGATGTGCGATATCATTGGCAATCACAATCGAGCTGTATGCTCCCTGCGGCTGAATATGAATATCCACCACCTTGCGCTGACTGTCTTTTGCGGCACGAATCGCGTTGTCCAGCGCATTGCCGAGGATGATGGTAATATCCTCCGGCGAAACACCCGCCAGCGGGGTTGTGATAATAGCGCTCAGCCGAACGCCTGCCCGTTCCGCGGCTGCGCTTTTGCTGTTGATGATCGCATCCAGCACCTTGCTGCCCGAAAACATGATCAGCTTGTTGACAGTATTCTGCTGCTGCAGAAGCTGCCCTGTGTACTGCTCGATACCCTCGACATCCCGTTCTTCCGCCATGGATAAAATACAGAGCAGATGATTTTTGAGGTCATGCCGCAGCGCACGAACCGTGTCATACATGTTCTCAATGTCCTTGGCGTTTTCCTGCAGGCATTCGTTCTGCAGCGCGAGCAGCGCCATTTCGGTCTGGATTTTGCTGACCTGCCCCAATCGAACAAACAGGAAATAAATCAGGATATTCAGCGCCAATACGATGCACACCGCATAAAATACAATATTTTGAATATGCGGTTCCTGTATCGCCGCGTACATCATCAGCGTAATCGTAATAATGGATAATGTCGGAATCGCTGCCAGCGGGATAACATCCAGCCATTTGATTTTACCGTTTTCCTTCACCCGCAGGATAATCCGCGTGATAACAAAAAACAGCAGCTTGGTTATCAAAATCGAGATAATACGAACCGAATTAAACCGGCTGAGCAGCAGGGTAACATTATTTCCGGATAGCTTTGCAACAAGCAGTGCTGTAAAAGTTGCAATAACAGCCACAAGGCCCATTGTAAATGCAGAAACAAATATCTTCTGCAGAATTGACCCGCGCAGCAAAATACAGCAAAACGCAATGTTAATCAATATCTGTACCAAGCTTGCATAGCCTTCATACAACTGCCCCCAGGAGAAAAAGGCTACACTGCCGAAGGACAGCACGCCAAAGAGTGCCGTCCATATGTATTTCGCCGGACCGGCCATGCGGTAGCCGAAATACTGCACCAAGAAGCTCAAAATAAGGGTTATCTCTACGGCGTTAATCGCCATTTCAAACCAGAAATTCATGGGCGCAGGCTCCTCATATACGCCATAAAGGCGGTCTGTGTTTCCTCTGCCTTGGCGCGGCTGACCGGCAGGACCGTTCCGTCCGTCAAGGTGACGCTTGTCCGGCTGCAGATTTGAACAAACCGGCAATTCAGCAGATAGCCAACGTGGCAGCGCACGAAAAAGTATTTGCTGAGTGCCGTTTCGATATCGCTCATGCGTGCCTTGAACCGCAGGGATTTCTCGTTGTAATGTACAACGATATAATGTCCCTGGCTCTCAAAATACGCAATCTCCGTGATTGGAATGCGGGTGCTGCTGCCGTTCATCGTAACCGTGTAGTGAATCTGACGGCTGTTGAGAAGCTGCAGCATTTTCTCGGTTACCTGCGGCAGCTCCTCCAGATGCGTTTTGCGGAGAAACCAGAACGGCTGAAACGCAAACGACTGATACACCAGATCTTCCATGCCGGACAGGAAAATGATAAGAGGCTTCGACGGCATGGCTGACAGCTCTTCCGCGACCGAAAAGCCGTTTTTTTCAGGCATATCAATGTCTAAAAACAGCACATCCGTCGGCCTGCGTGTAATCTCGCGCAAGGCTTCCACGCCCGTGTGCGCGGACACGATCTCCGGTGTGATCCCGTATTTTTTGAAAACGGTCAGCAAGCGTTTTTCAAAGACCTGCGTGAATGCGGTATCGTCATCGCACAGTATAATGCGCATGCGTGCTCCTCCCTGTTGTGTTCTGAACTAACTATACCATAAAGCAGCACAGCAGACAATATTTCACAAAGCGTTCTGTCTCCTGCTGCCCCGTTTCTATTATACCGCAGATTGATGGACGTCCGGCTGCAGAGCGGGAACGCAAAGTGACCAATCAGGAACGCGCTATTGATTTTCCCCTTGAAAACGGGTATCGTGCATAACATAACCCGATAGGAATCAGGTGAACGATCTATGACGGCACAGGACAAGGAGCTGTTTTCTCAATTATACGACAGGAATTACAAACGGCTGCTGTATGCGGCCATCCGCATTGCACACAACCCGTTTACAGCAGAGGAACTGACAAACGAGGCGTTTACCATCCTGCTGACGCATTTTGACCGGGTGCGCCAGCACCCGAATCTGCCCGGCTGGCTGCACACCGTGCTGACCAATCTCGCGCTTGATGAGTACAAACGGCAGAGCCGGTATGTGCAGGTGCCGCTGGACAGCGTTCAGAATCTTGGCTGCGAACCGGCGTCCCTTTCTATGCTCGACCTGCTGCCGAATGAATTATCCCGCACGGATAAGGAGATTCTATATCTGCGGTATCAGCTGAATCTGAACTGTGTGGACATTGCCGAGTATCTGCATATCAGCCACGAGGCCAGCCGTGCGCGCTTGAGCCGCGCCAAACAGCATTACGCCCACCTGCTTGCGAAGGAACGGCTGATGTGAGTTTTCCATCCTGCCGAATAGTTCCGCTGTGTGTATGCTGCGGGCAGCAGAACTGCACTATACAGGAAAAGTCAGCCGTTTTTGGCTGACTTTCCTTTATATCGTATTCTTTCTGCGCTTCTGCTCCTATTTCCGCGAGGATTTGACAAACCGCTCCAGCGTTTCCACCATCTCCGAGCCTTCCAGCGGCTTTGCAATATGCATATCCATGCCCGCAGCAAAGGCACGCTGACGGTCCTCTGCGAAAGCGTTTGCTGTCATGGCGATGATTGGAATGGTTCTCGCATCCGGACGCTTCATCGCACGAATACGCCGCGTCGCTTCCAGACCGTCCATCACCGGCATCATCACATCCATTAAAATCGCATCAATTTCTCCCGGCCTGGAATCGGCAAAAATGCGTACCGCCTCCTCGCCATTCACTGCCTTGATGATGAAGGCTTCTTCCACATTGAGTACAAACTCAGCGATCTCCATATTCATCCTGTTATCTTCCGCAACCAGCACATGCAGTCCGGCAATAGAGCTGGTCTGCAGCAGGCGTTTCGGCTTGTTCCGCTTCTCCGGTGCATGGCAGATGCGGAACGGCAGCGACAGCGTAAACGTCGTGCCTACGCCCTGCCTGCTGACAAAGGACAGCGTGCCGCCCATTTTCTCCGCCAGACTTTTCGCAATCGGCATACCCAGACCGGTACCGCCGTATTCCGATCGAGCCGTATTCCGCTCCTGTGCAAACGGCTCAAATACATGCTTCTGAAACTCCTCGCTCATGCCGATACCGGTATCCGCACAGGTGAATTCAATCTGTGCAGTCTCCGGATCCGCACTCGGCTTTTCGCAGCATCCCAACCTGATTTCGCCGCCCACGCGGTTGTACTTGACCGCATTGCTGATGATATTCATCAGCAGCCGCCGCAGGTGCAGCGGACTGCCGAGCAGGCAGCGGTGCTCAACCGGATAGCCATCCGTTATTATCGTAATGCCCCGCTCCCGCGCCTGCTTATCCACCACCATGCCGACGCTGTCCAGCAGTTCCTTGAGGTCAAACTCGCGTTCCTCCAGCATGATCTCGCCGGATTCGAGTTTGCCCATGTCCAGCACCTCGTTTACCAGCTCGAGCAGCAGACCGGAGGCATCCCAGATTTTCTTCCGGCACTCGGTCTGCTTGTCCGGATCGTCCTTGTAGTAATTCGCAATCTCAATCATACCGCGAATGCCGTTGATCGGCGTGCGGATATCGTGGCTCATGCGCTGCAGGAACTCGGTCTTAGCGCGGTTGGCCTGCTCGGCCTTTTCAGCGGATTCCATCAGCTGCTCACGGAATTCCCGCTCGCGCCGATCCCGCTCGGCCAGATATTCCCGCGCGGAACGTCTGCGGAACATCTGAATCGCGGTCAGCATGACCAGATAGATGATCAGCGCCGCCATCATATTTTTGACCATATCAGTCGCTACCATGCGGTCGGATACATAGGCGTAGATATAGTAATCGCGGCTGCGGTCCAGACCGCCGAAATAGATGCTGCCATCGCACTTGAAATGTCCGACCGCGGCGGACGAAAGATTCGACTTGATCTGCTGCAGAATACGGCTGTCCTCCACCTTGGTATCAACCAGCTTTTCATCGTTGGACGCGATAATGCGGTCGCCGTTTGCCACCACAATCACACCGTCGTCCCTGGTATTATAGCCCGCAAGCGAACCCTGTATGGTCAGCGTATAATTGCGTGCATACTCCGCAGTGGTGTGATAGTATGCAACGATCACACCGGGCACATCTGTACGGCCGTACGCCGAAATATCCACATAGGAGCCGTCCGGCAGGTCAATCCGCGAAGCATAGGTCTTCTGCGGATACCTGACCACATCGAGCACTGTATCCCGCTCTATATACTCCTGCAGCGTCAGAAAATTCAGCAGATCACCGTTATACTCGCACTGCACGCTTCCATCTGTGTCCAGCAGAATAATGCCGGTCAGCCGCTGTTCCTGCGCATAGAACCGAAGCCGTTCTTCATCTACAGCCGAGCCTTCATAGCCGATATTGCGGTTTACCTGCTGTGCGTTGTCCATGATACGCATCAGGCTTTTGGTAACAGCTGCAGCATTGTAGCGTGTATAGGTCGTGCACTGCTCCTTCACATAATCTATCGTATTGCCGAGCTGTTCCCGTGTCTGCGCGCTCTCCGCACGCATCGTGTTAAAGCCGACCACGATAACCAGCACGGCGCCGATTGCAGCCGCAATCCGTTCGTACCGGCGTGTGGCTTTGCCCTTTTTAATCTGCAGCACAGTCCACCTCCAAATATTTATCCGGATCGGACAGATACCTGCCTATGATCGTTCGAGTCGTACCGTCTGCACGCATTTCCTCAAAAACCCGGGAAAGCTGTTCGCTCAGTCCGCGCGTATCGTTTTTTGCAAATGCCACACCGATTCCTGTCGTGAGAATGCTTTCGTCCAGAATACGGTAATCCGCATCATAATCCTTCATATACTGCCGAATAGCGGTTTCGTGCGCCGCGATCGCATCCACATAACCCTTGCCGAGAGAGGTGTAGAGCAGTTCGCGATCCTCCAGACTGTATACTTCACGCACAAGCGGAATGCGGCTATCCGTTCGCTCGAGGAAAATACTCTCCGGCTTGGTGGTGGACTGCACAGCAATGGTCTTGCCCTCCAGATCGCTCAGCCGGTAAATATCGCTGCTTCGGTTGACTGCAACCACCTGGCGGCTGATCATATACGGTTCGGTCCAGTTGTATTCGTTCTCGCGCCCATCAATGGAAAAACATCCCCAGATACAGTCAATATCACCATGTTCAACCAGTTTCTTCTTTTCTTCCCAGTCAATGCCGACGAAGGATACTGCATACCCCAGCCGTCCGAAGGATTCCTTAGCCAAATCCACATCCACGCCTGCCGGATTGCCGTTTTCATCGGTATAATTAAACGGCGGATAGTTGTCGCTGCCCACCTTGATCGTTATCGGTGTTTCCGTCCGGTGCTCCTGCATACCCTCGGCAGCCGTACATCCGCACAGCAGCACACCCGCCAGTGCTGCTGCAAATACACCGAAAATCCGTCTTTTGAGTCTCATGGCTTCCCCTGCTTTACTTTTTATCCTTATTATACCATTTAAAATCTATGAATGCCAGAGAGAATATGACATTTTATCCCAGTATTTTTCGACAACTTTTTTCACTTTATGTCGATTTTTTCGTACCCAAATCCGCCAGCAGCACCTTCATCTGCCCGCCGCAAACCATACCTTCCTGCGCAGCAATGTCGTTGCTCATGTCGATGGTGACGCACTTGTGCTCGCCGGTGCCGATCAAGTAATACGCCTGCCGCATAACGGCACTCTCACTGCAGCCGCCGCCGATGGTGCCCGCAGTAGCCGTATTGGCATCGACCACCATGTACGATCCGGATTTTACTGGCGTGGAACCGCTGGTCTCGTACACGAGCATGAGCGTTTTTGGAATATCACCGCGTGCAGCGGTTTCCAGCAGCGGCAGGTCGATATCCTCTGCGGTGAGAATGCTGCTCTTGGAACGGCGGTCGGTCGTGCGGCGGCGTTCCGCGATCAGCTCTGCCACGATAGAAATCGCGATCTCCTTGACGGTCAGTGCACCAATGTCCAGACCGATGGGCGTATGAATGCGGTCGAGATCTGCCCGAGAGAAGCCTTCTTCCTCAAGCATGTTCAGCAGACCGACCGTGCGTCTTTTCGACCCGATCATGCCGAGATAGCGCGGCATGATGCCGCGCAGAAGCTCCCGCAGGCAGTCCGCGTCATAACGATGCCCGCGCGTGATAACGGCAACGTAATCGCTCTCTCGGATGCCGATTTTCTCGATTGCCGCCGGAAACAGATCACATACAATCTGCTTTGCTTCCGGAAAGCGCGGATGGTTGGCAAAGGACGGTCGGTCGTCCGCCACGACCAGTTCAAAACCGAGATCGGCCGCATAGCGGCAAAGCGGCTGCGCGATCGTGCCGCCGCCGAGCAGAATCAGGCGTTCCTGCGGCATGAAATTGCGCGTATACTGTACGCCGTCCGCGTCGATGGTCAGCGCCGCCGGAAGTCCCTTGCGCGCATTTTCTGCGGCAGCCTGCAGCTGTTCCAGCAAAGTCATCGTGCCGCCGCTCCTTCCGCGTGATAATCGCCGCTTTTGCCGCCGGTCTTGTGCAGCAGCAGCGTCTCATCAATACGCATACCGCGGTCCACCGCCTTGCACATGTCGTAGATGGTCAGCGCAGCAACAGAGGCCGCCGTGAGTGCTTCCATCTCAATGCCGGTCTTGTGCGAGCAGCGCAGCGTGCTGACAACGCGCACCTGCGTCTCCGAGACAGCCTCAATGGCGATGTCCACGCTCTCGATCGGGATTGGATGACACATCGGGATCAGCTCTGCCGTCCGCTTAGCCGCCATAATGCCCGCGATGCGCGCGCACGCGAACACATCGCCCTTGGGCGCTGTGCCGTCAAGGATCATGCGCAGCGTCTCCGGCTGCATGGTCAGCACGGACTGCGCCACAGCTTCGCGCTGCGTGACCGGCTTTGCGCCGATGTTGACCATGTGCGCTGCACCGTTTTCATCCAAATGGGTCAGTTTCATGTTGTTCCTCCCGAAAATTCATTCTGTTCTGCAAACGCAAAAAACACCGCTCAAAACGACGTTTAAGCGATGTTTCATCTGGTCCGAGTGACAGGACTTGAACCTGCGGCATCTTGTTCCCAAAACAAGCGCGCTACCAACTGCGCTACACCCGGATAGTATTGTGAGCGCCCCGTATTCCGAGGAACCGAGGCGCTTGATGGTGCCGGTGACCGGACTCGAACCGGTACGCTGTCGCCAGCGGTGGATTTTGAGTCCACTACGTCTACCAATTCCATCACACCGGCATAACATGGTTATTATATCGTAAATCGCACCGGTTGGCAAGAGGAATTTTCCGAAAAGGGTATTTTTCTTTCACTGCTGCAAAAGATAACAGCCATTCCCACGGGAATGGCTGTTATCTGTTAAAACAAATGTGCAACGCCAATTACACCCTGAGAACCGAGCAGCATAATGAAGCCTGCAACAATTACGCCGCACAGAATCGAAGTCAGCGCTTTGGTTTTCGGCATTTTGAGCAGCGTTGCGATCAATGCACCCGACCATGCTCCGGTGCCCGGCAGCGGGATCGCCACAAAAAGGAACAGACCCAGCCGTTCATACCGGGTGACCTGACCGGTCTTTCCGAGCAGCTTTTCACGGTACTTGGTGGCAAATCCGGAAAGCGGGCCGAGCGAGCACACCCAGTCCAGCAGCTTTTCGCCGAAAAACAGTAAAAACGGGATCGGGATCATATTGCCGATCACAGCCAGCGGGATCAGCTCGATCGCCGGCACGCCTGCGACCGCGCCCAGTGGGACCGCACCGCGCAATTCTACCAGCGGAACCATGGAGATGAGCACAACCGCCAGTTCACGGCCTGCGCCCATCAGCCAGTTGAATAACGATGAAAACACGATTTTTTCCTCCTGACAAGTGTTCTATGATAAACAGCGAATACTCACACAGATATACTTGTTAATAATACCCTATTCCGCATACAAACGCAAGCGCTGCAATCGTAAAATCTGTGTAAAATAATTTGACGCACCCCTTGCGAACGGTTATACTGAATATATAAAGGAGGGGATCTCCATGCCGCGAGGACAAAAAGACGCTGCCTTTTACGACAGCGCAGCTCTGCTTGTACTTTCTCTGCTTGAGGAGGCGGACAAGACCGGTTTTCAGCTGCTGCATGAGGTGGAATGCCGCTCAGACTGCGCGTTTGCCATCCGCGAAAGCCGCCTGTATCCCCTGCTGCACGGACTTGAGGCACGCGGCGATGTCCGCTCCTGTGAACGGCAGACCGAGGACGGCACGCACCGGTTTTACCGACTGACCCGTCAGGGCGTGAAAACGCTCACCTGCTGCCGGGAACAGTGGAAAACCTGCCGCAAGCCAATCGGAGGTGGCGCCTGTGTCACCAAATAAGCTGATTGTGCCGTACCTGCACCGCGTGTGCCGGCATCTCCTGTGGCCGCCTTACCGTGCCCGCGTTCGGCGGGAGCTAACCGACCATATTCTCAGCCGCGCGGAGGAGCTGCGCTGCCGCGGCAGTCTCACACAGGAGCAGGCTGTGCGTCAGGTGCTGCGCGCACTCGGTGACCCGGATGTACTGGGAAAGGCTCTGCGGCAGGCACGTCTGCCGCTTGCGCGGGTAGTGTACAATGTAATTTTCGCCACTGTGTGGATCGCGATTCTGCTCTGTGCGTTATATCTGACAATTCACCTGCTGTAAGCAGCACAAAAGCGTTCTGTATGAAATTTACAGAACGCTCAGTTTGTAGTAAACCAATTTTATCCTATCGCGCGGTAGCGCGTGTTTCAATAGAATTTGCCATGCAAATTCCAAAAATCCGGGGACATGTGCCACGCAGCGCGGCCAAGAAGCCGCGCAAGGATGGCGTTCGGTTTTTTATACTTCTGGAGGGAGAAAGTTTCTGTATAGGAACTTTCGGACGACTTTGGAACGGCCCACGGTCCGTTCCTGCTTGTCGGCGAAACTGCAGTTTCGCGACAGCCTCTTACAGAACGCTTTCTTTATTTTCTTTCGCTGTGCAGCAGCCACAGCTTGCCGAGAGTCTGCACCAGGCACGCCACAAGGATGACGCCGAACGCCATCGCGCCCGCCTCCTCGATGAACAGCGTACCGTATCGAGCAAAGCCTGCTGTGTCGCCCTGCACGAGCGCAAGCGTCGTGTAATACAGGTCGCCGCCCGGAATCAGCGGCACCAGCATAGGCACAAGCAGCGTGATGACCGGCGCTTTGAGCAATCGCGCGAGCAGCTCGGCCAGTGCGGCCGTTGCCAGCGTAGAGACAAAAAACGCGGTCACGCGGTTATCATACCACTGCATCGCCAGCAGGTATACACCCCAGTTTACCGCAGCACCCAGCATGATCGTGATCAGGCGGCTGCCGGAAATATGAAACAGCAGTCCGAAGCCGAGCGCACCGATCATCGCCATGACAATCTGCAGAAGGATTTCACCCGTCATACGGCACCGCCCCCAGTCTGCATGAGCACAAGCGCGCAGCCTGCCGCGATGGCAAGCGCTCGCAAAACCGCTTCAAATGCACTGAGCAGTCCGGTGATGGTGTCGCCCACGAAAATATCGCGCATGGAGTTGACGAACGGAATGCCCGGAATCAGCAGCATGATGTTGCCGATAATGATATAATCCAGATTCTGTCCCATGCCGGTTTTTACCGTGAGAGCCGCTGCCGTGCACATCGCCGCCGAGCTGACCATGGTCAGCACCAGCGGCTGCAACGAAATCCGATCACCGAGCACGCCGATGACATACAGCAGCACGCTGCACAGCATGGCGGCTATGCCGTCTCTCCAGGTGCCGCCGAAGAACACAGCGAACGAGCCTGACGTGATCAGATACGCCAGCGGCAGCCGGCAGCGCAGCTTATCCGGTGCGGTGCGGATGGCTTCCAGATGTGCGTGTAATTCCTCCGGCGGGATAGGATTCACACATACCTTGCGCGACAGCTCGTTGACCGCCTCAATGCAGCGCATATCGGTTCCGCGCCGCAGGATGCGGCGTGTCTGCGTAATCACCTGATCGTCTGCCGTCCGTACCGTTACTGCCATGCTGGCCGTGATGGTCAGCACATCCGCTCGTACAAAACCGTAGGCGCGTGCCAGACGGCGCATGGTGTCCTCTACGCGAGCTGCCTCAGCACCCGAGGTCAGCAGCAGCTCTCCCGCATCCAGCACAGCGGAAAGTGTCTGCTCCGGTCGGTCCATCAAACCACGCTCCTCTCATTACAGCAGCGGCGCGAACAGACGCAGCACGCTTGCCATGATCGACCGAATCCACGGCACACGGCGCAGCCATTCGTCATCAATCCGGCGGCTGACATTGATGGTCTCCATAATGTCCTGCTTAACGGCGGCAACGACCGAGCTGTTGTAGAAGCAGGTCGCGCACTCAAAGTGCAGGAAGAACGAGCGGAAATCCATGTTGATCGTACCGACCACCGCCGTATCATCGTCGGACACGATGGTTTTCGCGTGCAGAAAGCCCGGTCGGTACTCATAAATCTTCACACCCGCTCGGTGCAGCTGCTGATAGTACGAACGTGTGATCATGTACACCAGCTTTTTATCCGGGATGCCCGGCGTCAGGATGCGCACGTCCACGCCGGACTGCGCCGCAATGGTCAGCGCCGTAATCATCTCGTTATCCAGTACAAGATACGGGGTGGTGATATAGACGTACTTTCGCGCGTTATGGATGATCTGCAGGTAGGTGGATTCACCGATATTGATGTCGTCGAGCGGTGAATCCGCAAACGGCTGCACATAGCCGTCTGCCGGCAGCTTGGCAGTCGGCAGATAGTTTTCGAGCGGCGGCATATCCTCGCCGGTGACATACTCCCACATCTGCAGGAACAGGGCGGTCATATTGGCTGTTCCCTCACCCCGCAGCATGATGCCGGTGTCCTTCCAGTAGCCGAAGCGTACCTTTTTGTTGATATACTCATCCGCCAGATTGATACCGCCCATATAACCGACATTGCCGTCAATAATCGTCATCTTGCGATGGTTGCGGTAGTTGAGATAGGTGTTCAGCGTCGGGATAAAGCGGTTAAAGCGCACCGCGTGAATGCCGAGGCTCATCAGATAGCGGTCGTAGTTTTTCGGCAGCGTGCAGATCGAACCAACGTCGTCGTACAGCACACGCACATCCAGTCCGGCGGCCGCCTTCTCCCGCAGGATGTCAAGGATAGTATCCCACATGATGCCTTCTTCGATGATGAAATACTCCAGAAAGATGAACTTCTGTGCGCGGCGCAGCTCCTTACACATGGAGTCGAACATTTCCTCGCCGATACGGAAATATTTCGTCTCCGTGTTGGTCCACACCGGCATACCGTCCAGCGTCTCGATATAGCGGGCGCGTGCTGCATGACGCGGATGCTGCTCGATCAGCTCCTTTGTAGCAGGCGTGCGCATATAATCAGTGAAATCCGGCGGTTTCGGCTCGTACTGATGCTGGGTACGCGCCCGATTGAGCGGCGTATTGCCCCAGAACAGATAAAACAAGCCGCCGAACAGCGGCAGCAGCACAATAACCAGCATCCATGTGATCTTGTACATCGGGTTGTCGTACTTACGCACCAGCCAGATGACAATGATAACGCTCAGCACGGTCAGTGCCGGTGTCAGCCAGTGATATTCCGTACTTGCCCAGCTTACGCCGAACATAACGATTGCAAGCTGAATCAGCAGCAGGAATCCTCCGACAACGCGGCGGTCGCCCAGCAGCTTGCCTACTTTTCTGCGCATCATAATCGCTCCCTTCCCTGCACAACGCAGTCCTTCCATAGACTATAATCATATCGCACAAGGTATAAAAAGTCAACGCGTCTGCGTTGCTCTCCGGTTAAATATGTGCTACACTAAAAGTAACATTTTTGTAAACCACCGTTAATCATACAGGAGGATCATCCATGCCCCATATTCCCGTGCCCGCCGCCGAACTGAACACGCGGCTCGACCGTCTGCGCTGTGCCATGACCGAGAAGGACCCTGCGTGGTCCATGCTTCTGCTTGACAACACGCTCGACATGTACTACTTCACCGGCACCATGCAGGATGGCGCACTTGTCGTGACACCCGATCAGGCTACGCTGTTCGTCCGCCGCTCGTTTGATGTTGCAAAGGACGAATCCGCCTTTGCAGACATCCGTCCGATGGGCAGCTTTCGCGGCATCAAGGAGGTCTATCCGGATATTCCGGAGACCGTCTACGTTGCCGCAAAGACCATGACGCTGCAAAAGCTCTCCATGCTGAACAAGCATCTGCCTTTTGCACCCAAGCCGATGGACGGCGTTCTGAGCGGTCTGCGCTCGGTCAAGAGCGCGTATGAGCTTGACTGTATGCGCGAATCCGGCAAACTGCACCGCTATGTCATCGAGGAACTTGCTCCGGCATTCCTGCGCGAAGGCGTCAGCGAAGCACGCCTGTGCAGCGAGATCTGCACCGCCATCGTGGACCGCGGCGGCATGGGTATCTCGCGCTACAATCAGCCGGCAGCCGAGGACGTGCTCGGTATTGCCAGCTTCAGTGAAAACAGCCTGCGTCCCACCGCACTGGACAGCCCCTCCGGCTGTGTCGGCACCTCGACCGCAATGAAGTCCATCGGCTCGTCCGAGCGCACGCTGCACGAAGGCGACACCGTCCTGCTGGACATTCCGTGCGGCTGGCGCGGCTACCATACCGATAAGAGTATTATGTTCTACTACGGCGAGCTGGACAAGCATCCGCAGAGCGGCGTGATCCGCGCGGCACGCGAGCAGTGCATTGCGCTGGAGAACGAAACTGCATCTCTCCTGCGCGCCGGTGCCGTTCCGGCTGAGATTTACGAGAAGATCCTCTCTCTCGTCGATCCTGCGTTCCGCGAAGGCTTTATGAACGGCTGCAAGTTCCTCGGCCACTCCATCGGTCTGACAATGGACGAAACACCGGTTCTCGCCAAAGGCTTCTCGGCTCCGCTCGAGTCCGGCATGACGCTTGCCGTTGAGCCGAAGATCGCGATTCCGGGTGTCGGCCTCATCGGCTGCGAAAACACCTATGAGATCACCGCAGACGGTCCTGCGCAGTCGCTCACCGGCGCATGCGACACGCTGTTCGAGGTACTCAATCAGTAATCTATACAAAAACATCCGCTCTCTGTTTGTACAAAGAGCGGATGTTCTCTTTTCACTCCTCTTTTGCATCCGGCATAGAATGGCGCAAAGGAGGTTTTTGCTTATGAATCAATCGACGACTCTCGCCGTCGTCGGCGGCGACGTGCGTCAGGCGTATTTAGCCGAGCTGCTGCACGAAGCAGGCCACACCGTTCGCACATTTGCACTCGAGCGCCGGCCCGCCGCAGGCTGCACCGCTGCCAGCGACCTGCAGGCGTGCCTTGACGATGCACGCGCGGTCATTCTGCCTATGCCGGTGCAGATGGGGGACGGCAGCCTGAACGCGCCGCTTGCCAATGCACAGCACACCATCGGCGATGTACTCGATGCCATTCCCGCCGGAACACTGACGCTGGCCGGTGCCGTGCCTTTTTCCGTACACGCCCGCGCGGTGCAGAACGGACTGACACTCATCGACTACTTATCCCGCGAGGAGTTGGCGATCCGCAACGCGGTACCTGCCGCATTTGCAAAAAGCACAGGCTGTCCGGTTACAGGCGGCAGGCTTCCTGTCGGAGATACTCCACGAGAGCCGCACAGAATTCGCGGTTGCTCGGCGGCTCCTTATCCTGTGCACGCGCTTCACCGAAATACCTGGCAAGCACGGCTTTATCACACTTATCCCATGCGCGGTGAACGGCGTATCGCATATTGCGCTCCACATTACCGCCTTCGCTGTTCAGCTGCTGCGCGACACTGTGATAAATGATCTTGGTGATGCTGGCACCGTTGGTCTCCCGATACAGGCACACGGTCAGCAATGCACACTGATAGCCGATCGTCTGCTCGCGCATACCCAGCTCACGCAGGATCTGGGCCAGCCGCTGCTCCACCGTGTCTCCCCGACTGGTACAGGTGACCGCCAGCTTGATGCGCTCATACAGTGCATCCGCGCAGATTGGCTTACGCAGCAACACGTTAATATGCAGCAGGCTGCACTCCACATAGGTCTGACCGCCGATGAACGAGCTGAGCAGGATAATGCTCGTATCCCACATCTTATTCTGTCTCATCCATGACGCAACGGCAAAGCCGTCCGCATACGGCAGGTCGGTATCCAGCACGACCATATCCGGCGTTTTTTGTCGAATCATTTCCCACGCCTTCGTGCCGTTCGACGTACAGCCGACAAGCTCCAGCTCATTGCTCGCCTGCATAAGCCGTTTTGTCTGTTTCAGCAGAGACTCGTCCGCACACGCCAGTAAAATACGCATTTTGCCTTGTTTGATCTTCATTTACTGCTTTCCCCCGGCTTTCTCTATCTTATGCCGATTTATGGATTACATCTTATTTTTACATATTCAGCGCGTCCGCGCAAGCGGATATCCCTGCTTTTCCCCGCATATTTATCGACAATTTTCGACAAGACCGCATTTTTTCTGTCGAATGTCCGGTTTTCTCTCTGTCGGACAGGGATTTCGCGCTTCTTGGTGAAACCGCATAATCTCTCTATCAAAACCGCATTTTGGCGCTTTTACACTTGCATAAACGGTAAAAATACGCTATACTATCGTTTGTGCCGTTCGGCACTTTGCTTCCGGATATGGAATGACAGTTCGAAACCATCCTGTCGTAAAACAAAACTAGGGACAACGAAACAGAAAAACTTTACGTTTCTCAATCAACGTTGTTGTGTGCATTATTTGGAGGTGAACGAAATATGGTAAAAGAAAACATGAGCAAGGTTCAAAAACTGACCGTTTCTGCTATGGTGATGGCACTTTACGTTGTTGTGCTGTACTTTACGCAGAGCTTCTCTTTCGGTGCGTACCAGATCCGCATTGCAACGGCTCTGTATGCACTCGCTTACCTGTTTCCGTTCCTGGTTTTGCCGCTTGGTTTCGCTAATTTCATTGCCAACTTTCTGTTCGGCGGACTCGGTCTGCTGGACTGGTTCGGAGGCTGCTTCGTCGGTATCATCGTTACCGCGATCATCGTGCTCATCCGCCGCAAGGGCTGGAGCCGCTGGCTGATGATCCTCCCGATCATCCTTGTGCCCGGTCTCGGCGTACCGAGCTATCTGAGCTATCTGCTGCACGTTCCGTATTCTGTACTCGCCACCAGCCTGTGCATCGGTCAGTCCGTACCTGCGGTCTGCGGTGTCGTTCTGGTGAACGTACTGCAGCGTGCACTGTATCCCAAGGCAACTAAGGCCTAATTAAATGTAAGGAGAATGCAACCATGACCGGAAGAAATAAAGAAGAACTGAACGGCGTCACTCTGCTGGGCAGCCAGAAGAACAAGTATCCCTCGGACTATGCGCCCGAAATGCTGGAGACTTTCCCGAACAAGCATCCGGACAATGACTATTTTGTCAAGTTCAACTGCCCGGAGTTCACCAGCCTGTGCCCGATGACCGGCCAGCCGGACTTTGCCACTATCTATATCTCCTATGTGCCCGGCGAGCGCATGGTAGAGAGCAAGTCGCTCAAGCTGTATCTGTTCAGCTTCCGCAACCACGGCGATTTCCATGAGGACTGCGTAAACATCATTATGAAGGACCTCATCCGCCTGATGGAACCGAAGTACATTGAGGTCTGGGGCAAATTTACGCCGCGCGGCGGCATCTCGATCGACCCGTACTGCAACTACGGCAAGCCCGGCACCCGCTGGGAAGAGGTTGCATTCGAGCGTCTCACCCACCACGATCTGTACCCGGAGAAGGTGGACAACCGATGAGCGAAAAGGCTATGGTCCTGTGCAGCGGCGGCGTAGACAGCACGACCTGTCTTGCGCTTGCCATCGAGAAGCACGGCAAGGAGAATGTGTGCGCGCTGTCCATTTACTACGGTCAGAAGCACGTTAAAGAGATCCAGGCTGCGAAGGCGGTTCTCGAATACTACGGCATTGAAGGTACGTCCCTCGACCTGACGCCGGTGTTCGCGTACAGCGACTGCTCGCTGCTTTCCCACTCGACCGAGGACATCCCCGAGGAATCCTACGCCGAGCAGCTGGCGCAGCGCGGCGGCAAGCCGGTTACGACCTATGTGCCGTTCCGCAACGGTCTGTTCCTGTCGGCAGCGGCAAGCGTTGCGCTGTCCAAGAATTGCAGCGTGATTTACTACGGTGCACATCACGACGATGCCGCCGGCAATGCCTATCCCGACTGCAGCGAGGAATTCGTAAATGCGATGAACCACTCCATCGTACTCGGCTCGGGCGGTGATGTCCGCATCGAGGCTCCGTTCGTGCGTTGGAACAAGGCGCAGATCGTTGCCGAAGGTCTGCGGCTGCAGGTTCCCTATCAGCTCACATGGAGCTGCTACGAGGGCGGCGACAAGCCGTGTGGCAAGTGCGGCACCTGTCTGGACCGCATCCGCGCGTTCGAGGCGAACGGTGTGACCGACCCTGCAATGTAGTAAAACAAAAGACTGCTGTTTCATCGGAGACAGCAGTCTTTTTCTGTCCATCTTGACTTTTTCCTATAAGAATGCTATGATTATAGCCGTTAACCTTATTTTGAGGAGTCCATGCTATGATTTATCTCGATTATGCCGCCCATGCACCCGCCGATCCGGCAGTGCTGGAGCGATTCTGCGATATGGAACGCCGGTTCCCGGCCAACCCGAACTCGGTACACGCGGCTGGCAAAGCCGCCCGCGAGGAAATGGCGCGTGTCACCGAGCAGATTGCGGCGCTGACCGGCGCGTCCCCTGCCGAGGTCATTTTCACCTCGGGTGCGACCGAGGCGAACAACCTCGCCATCAAGGGCATCGCACAGGCGTCACGGCATATCGGCAAGCATATCATCTCCACACCGCTCGAGCATTCCTCGGTCAGCGGCAGCCTGACCGCCCTGCAGGAGCGCGGCTGGGAGATCGACCTGCTCTCCATCGGACGGGACGGCACGGTTGACCCGGAGGAAGTGCGCGAGCTTCTGCGTCCGGATACCGTTCTCGTTGCCATCTGCGCGGTGGACAGCGAGCTTGGCACCATTCAGCCGGTAAACGAAATCGCAGCGCTGCTGGCTGACCATCCGAACTGCCGTCTGCACGTTGACGCAACGCAGGCTATCGGGCGCATCCCGGTGGACTTTTCCGGTATCGACACGCTGAGCTTTGCGCCGCACAAGTTTGGCGGCATCTGCGGGAGCGGCGTGCTGCTTAAGCGCAGCCGTATGCCGCTCGAGCCGCAGATGAACGGCGGTGCCAGCACGACGCTGTACCGCAGCGGCACGCCTGCACTCGGTCTGGCGGCTTCATCTGCGCTGGCACTGCAGCTGGCATGCGATGAGCGTGAGAGCCGCTGTGCGGTCGTTCAGCGCCACAGCGAACGGCTTCGGAAGGCACTTGCGGCGTATCCCGCGGTGCATATCAACAGTCCGGAGCACACCGTGCCGCATATCCTCAATCTGAGCGTCAAGAATGTGAAAGGCACCGTATTTCAGCGCGCGCTGTCCGAAAAAGGCGTGTGCGTATCGGTCAAATCCGCCTGCTCGGCAGACGGTCTGCCGTCCCGTGCAGTGTTTGCTGTCAGCCGTGATCGCAGAAATGCACTGTCCTCATGGCGCATCAGCCTGAGCCACCTTACCACGGACGCGGAAATCGACGAATTTCTGTCCGTTTTCGACGCGTGCTATCACGAGTTAGTCAAGTAATACAGGGAGCATCATTATGAAACGAGATTTACAGCCGCACGAGCTGATCGAGCGCAGTATCATCAAAAAATTCCGCAAGACCATCTGGAACCCGTTTACACTGGCGGTTCGACAGTATCAGCTGATTCAGCCGGGCGACAAGATCGCCGTGTGCATCTCCGGCGGCAAGGATTCCATGCTGATGGCCAAGCTGATGCAGCTGCTCCAGCGGTACAGCGAGGTGCCGTTTGAGGTAGTTTTCCTCGTTATGGACCCCGGCTACAACGAGATCAACCGCAATAAGATCGAGAGCAACGCCGCGCTGCTGCATATCCCGATCACCGTGTTCGAGACCGATGTTTTCGCGGTCGCCAACAGCAGCGAGAAAAACCCGTGCTACCTGTGTGCGCGGATGCGCCGCGGCTATCTGTATAGCAAGGCGCAGGAGCTTGGCTGCAACAAGATCGCACTTGGCCACCACTTCAACGACGTCATCGAAACCACCGTGATGAGTATGTTTTATGGCTCACAGATGCAGGCCATGCTGCCCAAGCTGCACAGCACCAACTTTGCAGGCATGGAGCTGATTCGTCCGCTGTACTGCATTCATGAGGAGGATATTCTCGCGTGGAAGCAGTATAACAACCTCGAATTTATCCAGTGCGCGTGCCGCTTCACCGAAAACTGCACGATGTGCGACAACGGCGGCGGTGGTTCCAAGCGGCAGGAGGTCAAGATCCTGCTGCGCCGTCTGCGCCGCGACAACCCGAATATCGAGCGCAGCATTTTCAACAGCATCCACGCGGTAAATCTGGACATGATGCCCGGTTACAAGACCGGCGGCGTGCTCCACTCGTTCCTCGATGATTACGACGAACGCGGAAAGAAAAGCGAATAGTGTTCAGCCGTCCGTGCGCTGCACGGACGGTTTTTCTCTGCCCGAAAGTTCGAAATGCAGCGGTTCGGACACGCCGTGCAGATATACAGTCAAGCCCTCCCCCGTTGCGGTGATATGATCGAGCAGCGCGCTGTAAACCGTTTCACTGTACAGCTTTTTTCGTAAAATTGTACAGAATTGCTGCCTTTCGGTGCGTGTGAGGTCGGGTATGGCGCGCAAGGTCTGCCGCAATACCATCTCCATGCCGATTGGTAAATCCTGTACAATTTGCTTCATGCAGTCCAGCAAAATCCGATTCCCAACTGCCGGAGCCGCACACGCTGCCACGCCGTGCTGCACCCGTTTCCCGCACACCCATCGCAGACCGCCGTCCGCCTGTGCCCCTCTGCGCGGCACAAACCGACTGCCGCACCGTCCGCAGACCACTTTTCCGGAGCACCAGTACCGCGCGGAGGGTCGGCTGCCGGCTTTGCGGTTTGCCTGCCGGCGGTCGAGTTCCCGCCGGACAGCCTCGAACATCGAGCGCGGCACAATCGCCTCGTGATGATCCCGCAGATAGACCTGCGGTGACTGCCCCTCATTTTTCACCTTGCGATGATCGAGAAAATCCGGCGTGCAGCTTTTGCGCTGCAGAAGATCGCCGCAGTATTTCTCGCTCCGGAGCAGCCGCAGCACCATCGTAGACGACCACGATTTCCCTTTTCCGCTTGGCGGCGGGATGCCCTCGGCGGTCAGCTCCCGTGCGATGATGTAAGTACCTTTGCCGTCCATCAAGAAACGGCGATACACCTCGCGGACGACTGCCGCCTGTTCGGGATTCACTGTCAATTCCCCACCCCGCAGGGAAAACCCGTAAATATTATCGCATCCGAACACCACACCGCGCTCCATCGAGCGCTGCTGCCCCCACTTGACGCGCTCAGAGATTTTGCGGCTCTCCTCCTGCGCTACGCTTGCCATTATGGTAAGCCGAAATTCACCGTCGTTCTGGCGGGTGTCGATCTGATCTCCAATGAATACAATACCGACTCCCTGACGGCGCAGCAGCCTCGTGTACGCGAGCGTGTCAACCGTATTTCGGGCAAAGCGTGAGACCTCTTTGGTTAAAATCAGGTCAATTTTCTCTTCTGCTGCCGCTGCCAGCATGCGCCGAAAGGCAGGCCGGTCGGACGAGGTGCCGGACAGACCCTCGTCCGCATAAACCTCCACAAGCTCCCAGTCCGGCTGGCGGCTGATGTACTCCGAAAAATATCGCCGCTGATTCTCCAGCGAGTTTCTCTGGTCCTCCTGCGAGGTGGAAACGCGGCAATAGGCGGCCACGCGCAGCATGTCAGCGGCCTGCGCACAGCAGCTCGAGCACCAGCTCCAGACGCTCGGGCGGCAGCACGCCTTCCGCGTGCAAAGCGCGGAGCAGACCCTCGATCATGCCGCGCGAAACAGCAGCCTGCTCCTGTTCGGTCAGTTTCATGGCTATCCCTCCTTCGCTTGCAGTCTATGCGAAAGCAAACCCGTTTATGCGCCAAACCGCTAACGCCTTCCCTACCTGCGAGGGAGCACTTCAGCTCGCGATGGAGCAAACTGCGTTCACGCTGCAAAATGCACGCTGTCTGGTGATTGGTGCCGGACGGATCGGCATGCTTCTTGCACGCAAATTGTACGCTCTCGATGCACAGGTTACAGTCTCCGCACGCTGTACGCGTGATTTTGCACGCATCGCCGCCGCAGGACTGCACGCACTGGATACACGCAGGCTCGCCGGTCACCTTGCCGGTTTTGACCTGATTTTCAACACCGTACCCGCTCCGATCCTGACAACCGAGGTACTATCCGACATGAAACCGCCCTGCTTCATCATTGATCTTGCATCTCTGCCGGGCGGTGTTGCCGCCGATACCCTGCTTCCGGATGGCTGCCGCGTGCTGCACGCACTGTCTCTTCCGGGCAAGGTAGCACCGCTCAGCGCTGCACGCGCGGTATTCGATACCGTGGACACCATTCTGCACGAGGAGGGCATCTTATGAGCAAACTCCGCATTGGCTTTGTACTGACCGGTTCGTTCTGTACCTTTGCCAAGGTCATGCCGGTTATACAAGCACTCATCGAGCGCGGCGACACGGTCACGCCGATTCTGTCCGACAGCGCCGGTACACTCGACACCCGCTTTGGCACCGCCGCGCACTGGCGCGAGGAGCTGACCGCACTCACCGGCATCTCCCCTATCGACAGCATTGTTTCCGCCGAGCCGATTGGACCGAAGGCGCTGTTTGATATACTGATCGTTGCTCCATGCACGGGCAATACGCTCGCCAGACTGGTGCACGGTCTGACGGACACGCCTGCAACCATGGCGGTCAAAAGCCATCTGCGCGGAGAACGTCCGGTCGTGCTGGCGGTCTCCACCAACGACGGTCTGTCCGGCAGCGCCGCCAATCTCGGCACGCTGCTGAATCGCCGGCATTACTATTTCGTGCCGCTCCGGCAGGATGCGCCGCACAGCAAGCCGCGCTCGCTTGTCGCAGATATGACGCTGATTCCCGCTGCCATTGACGCAGCCATGAACGGCAGACAGCTTCAGCCCATCCTGCTTGCACCCAACGTATAAAAACCCCGCAAAGCTGACACTGAATCGTGACAAGTAATTATTGTGCCGCAAAGAACGGTGTGACCGTGAAAGTCACGCCGTTTTCTGTGATCCCGGGCTCTGCCGATACGAAGATTTCCACCTCGTCCATGAAATTGAATAAGTTTGCTTTTGATAAACAGCAAAAAATCAACCGCCCCTTCCTTTCGGAAATGGGCGGTTGTCTTTGCGTTTGTGGTCCTTGCACACCTGAATCCATCGGCTATCCATAATAAGACTGCATTCGTTCCTTATCACGGTTAAGCTCGCATTCTGCAGGACTTTTCTTATGATTCTTTGCATTCCGGCTCCTTGCCGGTGGCAAATGTGATCGCACGGCTGCAGTTGGTAATCTGCACATTGTGCAATGCACCGCCGAACTCGCCGTCCAGCGTCCACGTTACCTCGTCATCGGACGAAAAACTGATTTTTGACGTGCGGAAGTACGCGAAGCGGTTAGATTCGATATTGTGCGTCAGCAGGTCATTCGCCAGCCACTGCAGCTCCATCGGATTTTCGACCGGGTAAATGAGCAGCACCTCGTACAGCCCGTCATCCAGCGCCACGCCATCCGGCCGGATGGTCTTAAAGCCGCCGACCGACACCGTGTTTGTCACCATACCGTAGATGAAATCGTCCTCCATCTGCGTTTCCGCGCTGTTCACGCGGATGTGGTAGGTTTTGATGTTGGTCAGCGCCTTAATGCCCTCGATGATATACGCAGCACGCCCGAAAATGTTCTTGGTCTGCTGCGGTGTCTCATAGGAGACCTCAGTAAACGCACCGAACGCCGCAATATAGTTAAAATAGCGATCGTTGAAGCGGCCAATATCCAGCGCCTGCAGCGTATCGCCTGCAGCAATAACCGCCGCCTCAGCGGGCACCTTGGAAATGCCCAGACTGAACGCGAAGTCGTTTGTTGTACCGGCAGGCACATAACCGAGAACCGGACGGGTCTCCGCCTGCATAAGACCGGTAATCACCTCGTTCAGCGTACCGTCACCGCCTGCACACACAATGCGATCGAACTCGCCCGCACGCTCCCGTGCAACACGCGTTGCATCCTGCGCACCCTGCGTGATATAAATCGTCACATCATATCCTGCCTGCTGAAATGCGGTTACGCAGCCGATGATCTTTCCGCTCATTGCACCGCGTCCCGCATGCGGATTGAGTATCCACAGCATTCTCTTCATGTTTCATCACCTTCCGGTTTTGTTCATAAATAAAATGTAGTATCGACACAGCCGAGCCGCATCGCTATTCTCAATCCATCAATCATTCACTCTTTTATCCCCGCGTATATAATCTATTATATACTAACTATATTATTATATATCTCAGGAGAGCAAATTGCAAACAGCATTTGCGTAAGCCACCGGATCATCCACCGGCATACCCTCGATGAGCAGCGCCTGCGTGTACAGGATATCCGCATAGGTGCTTACCTTATCCGAGCCTTCTGCCTGCAGCGCACACAGCTTCTTAAAGATCGGGTGCTCGGCATTCAGCTCCAGAACACGCTCTGCGTGTACGCTCTGACCGCCGTTGACAGCAGCCTGCTGGTTGAGCACCTTCTCCATCTCGAGCGTTACCGGGCCTTCGGCACGCAGGCAGCACGGATGGCTCTTGAGACGGCTGGTCAGCTCGACCTTCTTAACCTTGCCCTCGAGCGCCTTGCCGAGCGCTTCGAGGACATCCTTATTGTCCTCACTCAGCTTTTTGATCTCTTCCTTCTCGTCCTCGCTGTCCAGACCGAGGTCTGCATCCGCGATGGACTTGAATTCCTTGTCGTTGTACTTAGCGAGCATCTTGACGCAGAACTCATCAATGCTGTCATCCATACACAGCACCTCGTAGCCCTTGTCGGACAGCGTTTCCATAACCGGCAGCAGCTTGATCTTGTCGATGGTCTCGCCGCAAGCATAGTAGATATACTTCTGGTCTTCCTTCATGCGGGAAGCGTACTCCGCGAGCGATACCAGCTTGTCCTCCGTGGAGGAATGGTACATCAGCAGATCCTGCAGCAGCTCCTTGTGCGCGCCGTACTCAACATAAGCACCGTACTTGATCTGACGGCCGAACGCTGCCCAGAACTTCTCATAATCCTCGCGCTTATCCTTCTGCATCTTGAGCAGCTCGCTCTTGATCTTCTTCTCAAGGCTCTGCGCAATGGCCTTCAAATGGCGGTCGTGCTGCAGCATCTCACGGGAGATGTTGAGCGACAGATCTGCCGTATCGACCATGCCGTGTACAAAGCTGAAATGATCTGGCAGCAGATCCGCGCATTTGTCCATGATGAGTACGCCGTTGGAGTACAGCTGCAGACCCTTCTCATAATCCTTGGTGTAGTAGTCCATCGGCGCGTGAGACGGGATGAACAGCATTGCCGTGTACGTTACCGCGCCTTCCACACTGGAATGGATGTGGCACAGCGGCGGCTGATAATCGTAGAACTTCTGCGTATAGAAGCTGTTGTAATCCTCGTCCTTCAGCTCCTTCTTGGACTTCTTCCAGATCGGAACCATGGAATTGAGGGTCTCATTCTCGGTGTACTCCTCCCACTCCGGCTTATAGTCGTCACCTGCATCCGCCGGCTTCTCCTTCATGCGGGAGCGCGTCATATCCATCTTGATCGGATAGCGAATGTAATCGGAATACTTCTTTACCAGACCCTGAATACGGTACGGCTCGAGAAATTCATCGTAATTCTCGTTCTCCGTATTGTCCTTGATGGTCAGCACGATTTTCGTGCCGTTTTCTGCCTTTTCGCACGGTGCAACCGTGTAGCCGTCCGCACCGTCGGACTCCCAGCGGTTGGCCTCGTCGCTGCCTGCCGCACGGGATACGACCTCAACATGCTTTGCGACCATAAATGCCGCATAGAAGCCAACGCCGAACTGACCGATGATGTCGATGTCGTCCTGCTTTTCGTTTTCGTTCTTGAACGCCAGCGAACCGGAATGCGCGATCGTACCGAGGTTGTTCTCCATTTCCTCGGCAGTCATGCCGCAGCCGTGGTCCTCGATGATAAAGCGGCGGTTTGCCTTGTCGAGCGTCAGCTCAATCGGCAGACTGTCGCGGGTGATACCGGTCTTGCCTTCCTTCATTGCATTATAGTAGAGCTTATCCGTTGCGTCGGATGCGTTGGAGATCAGCTCACGCAGAAAGATTTCCTTGTGCGTATAAATGGAGTTGATCATCAAATCGAGCAGGCGCTTGGATTCTGCCTTAAACTGCTTGGTTGCCATGATTACATACACCTCTGTGTTTGTTGTTTGGTATTAGCACTCTCAATCACCGAGTGCCAACATTGATATAATAATCCCAAAGTCAGAAAAAATCAAGAGGGCTTTACAAAATTCATGGTTTATTCAAAAACGGTCATCAAGCCGTTTAAACATCCGTCTTTTCTCTGCACCGATTGACCGGGGCACACGAGTTGCGTTAGCAATATACCCTGTCCGGGCGGCAGGTTTTTCGCTGAACCTGAGCGAGGGAGTTGCGCTCCGCAGAGCGTGAAACTCTCACCGCTCACAAGCGGCAAAAAAACTGCACTTTGACACATCGCAGTCAGTATGTTATACTTTTTATACTTTATAAAACATAAAACGACAAAAAAGTTAGAACAACTGAAATGGTGGAGTGATAGCATGGTACATCTTGGCAACGATTGGGACGAGATCCTTGCCGGTGAGTTTGAGCAGGATTATTACAAGCGCATTCGCTACTGGCTGAAAAAGGAATACGCCGAGCAGACCATCTATCCGGCGGCAGAGAACATCTTTAACGCTCTGCGGTACACGCCGTATTCCAAGGTCAAGGCCGTCATTCTCGGGCAGGACCCGTATCACGGTCCCGGACAGGCGCACGGACTTTGCTTCTCGGTTCAGCCAGGTGTTCAGCCGCCTCCGAGCCTGCAGAACATCTTCAAGGAGCTGCAGAGTGATCTCGGCATTGTACCTCCCAAGGACGGCACGCTCACCAAGTGGGCGGAGCGCGGTGTGCTCATGCTGAACACGACTCTGACCGTACGCCGCGGGCAGGCGAACAGCCATAAAAACCTCGGCTGGACGACCTTCACCGACCATATAATCGAAAAGCTGAACGAGCATGAGCAGCCAATCGTCTTTCTGCTCTGGGGCGGCAATGCCCGTAGCAAAAAGAAACTCATCACTGCACCGCAGCACCTTGTGCTCGAAAGCGTGCATCCCTCTCCTCTGTCGGCGTACAATGGCTTTTTCGGCTGCAAGCACTTCTCCAAATGCAATGCGTTTCTCGAAGCGCACGGCATCGACCCCATCGACTGGGATCTCAATCATTAAATCGTGAGCTTCCGCACCATTTTCCGGGTGCGGAAGTTTTTTTGACTTTTTTCAAAATTCCTATTGACAAACAGGAGTTTCGGTTGTATATTTAATTCATACAAAACACATATGATTAAAGTGAATTAAGGAGAGTGATCTCAATGATGATCCGGCGAATGTGTCGATGTTGCATCGACTGAGTTTTCCCATCATTCCTTATTAACATCACATTCTAATTTTTCTTAATTTTGAAAGGCGGTTTATCCCATGTCTGATATTAAAAAGAGCTTCTCCGACCTGATCGGCAACACCCCGCTGTATGCGGCTGAAAAGTTTGCAGCTAAGGCTGGCGCTAATGCACAGGTTCTCGCAAAGCTGGAGTACTTTAATCCGGCCGGTTCCGTTAAGGATCGTATCGCAAACGCCATGATCAACGAGGCCGAGAAGTCCGGTGCACTCAAGCCGGGCGCAACCATTATCGAGCCGACCTCCGGCAACACCGGCATCGGTCTGGCAGCAGTTGCAGCTTCCCGCGGCTACCGCATCATCCTCACCATGCCGGAAACCATGAGCGTTGAACGCCGCAACATGCTGAAGGCATACGGCGCTGAGCTGGTTCTGACCGAAGGCACGAAGGGTATGTCCGGTGCGATTGCAAAGGCAAACGAGCTGGCTAAGGAGACCCCGAACAGCTTCATCCCCGGTCAGTTCGTAAACCCGGCAAACCCGGCTGCGCACTACGCAACCACCGGTCCCGAGATCTGGGAGCAGTCCGGTCACAAGGTTGACATCTTCGTTGCAGGCGTAGGCACCGGCGGCACCGTAACCGGCACCGGCAAGTACCTGAAGGATCAGGACCCGAATGTCAAGGTAGTAGCTGTTGAGCCGGATACCTCCCCGGTACTGTCCACCGGCAAGGGCGGCCCGCATAAGATTCAGGGTATCGGCGCCGGCTTCGTTCCGGATGTACTCGACACCAAGGTTTACGACGAAGTTATTCGTGTCGCAAACGAGGATGCATTTGAAACCTCTCGCCAGTTCGCTCACAGCGAGGGTCTGTTCGTGGGTATTTCCTCCGGTGCTGCTCTGTGGGCTGCTGTTGAGCTGTCCAAGCGTCCGGAGAACGCCGGCAAGGTTATCGTAGCTCTGCTGCCTGATACCGGCGACCGTTACCTGTCCACCCCGCTGGTTTCCGAGTAATTTTAATTCTCAAATCCTGCAATTCTCTCCAAAAATCCATTCATCTCCAAATGTATAAAAAAGACACCTCTGCATAGCGGAGGTGTCTTTTTAATAGAAAATGGAGAATGAACGTAACGTTTCTCCAGTTTCCGCCCACGAATTTAACAACGAAAAACCACCCTGCGAAAGCAGGGTGGCTTCGTTATATCCTGGAATAATAAATTGCAGTAACCGTGCCGTCCTCGATGGAGGGATAGCAATGCCGGTAGGTACTGCCGGTGCTTGTCGGCGCATTCAGCTGATGGTACGGCTGACTGACATCGATAGCTACGCAATCGGCGGCCGCCGGAATGCTCACTGTACCCTCACCGTCTGCGAAGGTGAACACGCCGTTCGTGTACGTTACCGTGCGGTCGATCGCGCGTTTGCCGCTCAGCGAAACGTAGGTAACGCCGCCGACTCGTCGGAAATCCGTATACCCCATCAGACCGGTATACGTCACCGAAGGATCATAGTTCTCGATCACAACATCGCAGTAATTCTGCGTACCGATACACAGGTTGACCAGATCGCCGCGGCTCTGATACACAGCGCCGCTGCTCTGCACGGTCAAATGCGTTGCCCGATAGAGCATCACCGCCATCTCCGCACGCGTTACCTTGGAAAGCGGATTGATCTTTCCTTTCGAGCCGCCGATCACCTTAGCACCGACCAGTGCACTGACGGAAGGCTTCGCGTAATTGGAAATCCTGCTCGCATCCGAGAAGCTGCTCACCGAACCGGTGCCCAGTTTGAGCGCCGTGCGGTCAATCGTGCGTTTGAGGAACACCATTGCGTCCTGACGGGTCATGCTCTGCTGCGGCTGAAACTCACCGGTCGCGGTGCCCGCCGCTATGCCGAAGGCTTTCGCCGCGATAACCGCCTTGCTGTAATAGGCGCTGCTCGGCACATCGACAAACGAGCCGTTCGAATTGACCTGACCATTGTCGAGCGCTTCACTCATGCCATAGGCGCGGTCGAGCATAACGATGAAGTCCGCTCGGGTAATGGCGTTGCCCGGATAAAACAGATGGGTTCCGCCGCCCTTGATCACGCCTGCAACGGCAAGCGTATCAACCTCGCGGGAAGCCCACGCGTACTCTCCTGCTGTATCATAAAAGTAAACCGAGTGTTCAGGAAGATACGCATACGTCTCCACGGTGTTCGCGCTCAGTGCATAGGCTGCCGTGATCGCGCTTACGACCACCGCAACCGCCAGCACCGCAACGGTCACCAGCTTTCGCGTTCTTTTCATAATATTCTCCTTGCTCAGTGGTTATGATAGATAGGGTGTATTCCCCACCTATGTAAACTTGCTTCAAAATTATAGCACACCGTTCCCCACTTGACAAGTTAAAATATGACTAAATTTGTTGTAACCATTCTGTAATTTTAACCTTTTTATACAAGAAAAGCGCGGTTTTCCAGCAAACCGCGCTTTCAAAGTTCATTTTTCGTCTATCACTGCTGTTCTGCGCGGTACCATCGCCAGCTCAGAACAGTCGAGATAATCGTTGCCGCCACCATTGGCGCAAGCACCAGCACAAACTTTGCAATTTCGTTCGGAACGAACGAGCCTGCCGCACCGATAATACCCGCCGCAAACATCATGCGGCCTGCCACACGATGCGTTTTCGTCCAGACAGTTTCGCTCGACAGCGTCCACGGTGTTTTGAGTCCGCAGTACCAGTTCATGCGAAACTTCGGCATAATGTTGCCGAGGCACATCACCAGCAAGCTGACGAGCAGACATACGACTGTCGGCACATCAACCGTACCCGGACGCAGTGCTTCCGCAATACAGATACCGCACATTGCGGTCAGGAACAGGTCGATCATGATCTGAAACCCGATATAGACATCGTAAAACTTGCTGTAGTTCCTGCTTTTCGGGTCAAACCGCGGCAGAAAGTAAAACAGAACCGCAAACAGCGGTGCCATCCCGGCCACGATCCACAAATGCCATCTGGTTTCGTAATTCATATGGCCGGCAAGATCCCACTGCATGGGAATTTCCGCGGGCAGCCTGCTGTAAAACACCGCTGTCATTGCCGCCGGCAGCAGCGACAGCACCCACGCCGTCACCTGCAGTCTACTGATTTTTTTCATTCCTGACATCTCCTTTCAAGGCGCTGATCCATTCGAGAATCTCATCCACGACCGACATATTCAGCTCATAATAAATGTACTTGCCCTGCTTGTCATCCAGCACCAGACCCGCATCCCGCAGGACGGACAGGTGATGCGAAATGGTTGCGCCCGACACCTCGAAGTGCGCCGCAATATCGCCCGCCGCCATCGGTCCGCGCCGCAGCAGCGACAGAATTTCGCGCCGCACCGGATCGCTGAGTGCCTTAAAGCTCTGCTGAAACCCCATTACTGTCCCCTCTTTCGTGCGGCAAACCACGTTTTGCGTCCGCAGACCGGACAATATAGCTGCCAGTCATTTCCCACATGCGTGCGGAAAACCAGCCGCTTCCACGGTAGATTCTGCTTCGTGCCGCAGGATTTACAAATTAAATCGCACCTTGCAAGCGCTTTTGCCTGCCAGAGTACCAGTATTGCCGCTAAAATCAGCGCAATCGCGCAAATCAGAATAGTAATGTCCATTCCGTTCACCGCCCTTCTCGTTATCCTGTTAATTAGATGATCATCTAATTGTTTTCAGTATACCACAGTTTCTGCATTTGTCAACACATTTCGATAAATATCTAAATGATGCAAAAAGAAAAACCGCAAGTTAAACTTGCGGTTTCGATGTTCTATACCAGAACTTACGCCATGCCGTTGAGCTTGGTAGTCATCTTGCTCTTCTTGTTGGACGCATTGTTCTTGTGCAGGAGGTGCTTGGCAGCCGCCTGATCGACAGCCTTGACAGCGGTCGTGTAAGCAGCAGTTGCTTCAGCCTTATCGCCGCCAGCAATCGCAGCATCAAACTTCTTCAGAGTGGTCTTGAGCTCGCTCTTAGCCATCTGGTTGTTCAGCGCCTTTACGGAGTTAACCTTAACGCGCTTCTTTGCAGACTTAATATTGGGCATTCTGAAAACACCTCCTTCGTTTTCTATTCAACAGTGATATTATTCTATCATCTTCTCACAAAAAAAGCAAGTGTTTTTTTCATTTTCTGCATAAAAACTTTTTCCTCGAAAAAACTATCCTTGTAAGGAGGGATTGCGCATGGCTTTCCGCACCGATCTGGCCGTTGAGGCAATCGAAAACCATAAAACAGCCGCTGCCCTGCCGCATGTCCGGCAGTCCGATCGCACGCTTGAGGGCTTCGCCGTACACGAGGTACGCATTCTCTCAGAGGATGCTGCCCGCGAGATCGGCAAGCCGCAGGGGCGCTATCTCACGCTTGAGCTGGATGCACTCATCCGCCGTGAGGAAGATGCGTTTCCGCGTGCCTGCAAGGCGCTCAGCACGCTGCTGCGCGAGCTGCTGCCGCATCCGAATGACGGTCCGGTGCTCATTGCCGGGCTGGGCAACCGTATGATAACCCCCGATGCCATCGGTCCGCAGACCGCCGATCATGTCATTGCTACGCGGCATCTGGTAGCGCAGTCACCCGCTATTTTCGCGGACTGGCGGCCCGTTTCCGCACTGGCTCCGGGTGTGCTCGGACAGACCGGCGTCGAGACCGGCGAGGTCATCTGCGGTGTGCTCGACCGCGTGCGCCCTGCCGCTGTCATCGCCGTGGATGCGCTTGCCGCCGGTCGGCTGTCGCGGCTGCTGCGTACGGTTCAGCTGGCAGATACCGGCATTACGCCGGGGGCCGGCGTGGGAAACGCCCGCGCAGCGCTCAACAAGGAAACACTCGGCGTGCCGGTTATCGCCGTTGGCGTGCCGACCGTGGTGGACGGTGCAACGCTCGCACATGAGATCAGCAGCCAGCTCGGGCAGCCTGCCTGCGAAGCGCTGGACGACCTCTCTCAGCCGGTGATGATCACCACGCGCGACATTGACCGCGAGGTTGCCGACATCTCCCGCATGATCGGCTATGCGGTCAACATGGCGCTGCATCCGCACCTCAGTGTTGCCGATATCGACCTGTACCTCTCGTGACAGGTTTCGGGCATACTCGCACGCTGTACGGCGTATGATAGATAGCATGAAACAGCAAGGAGGATGGCGCAATGAAGCGGCGTAAACATCAGAAATTCCGATCGAGAGGCGGCATCCGCCTGCCTGCCGCCATCACCCTCTGTCTGGCGCTGTCGCTGCTGATTTTTTCCCGGGCAGGCGGCGAGCCGATCGCACAAAAGGCACTGACTGGTCTGGCTCGCAACAGCGGCTTTGTCACCCGCGCAATGGCGCTCGAGTTCGGCGTTTCGCCGGAGGATACCGCCGAGGTGTACACGCCGCGCACGGCTGCCGCAGCGCGGGATGAGCAGGCGGAAAATCCGCTTGCAGAGAGCACCTATGTGCCCTCGTCCGACACCGAGAACGACAATCCGGTGCTGTCGGCCGCTGACAAGGCTGCCACGGTCTCCATCAACAACGAGACCTCGTATGACGTGGATGCGGCAGACTGTCTGGCCGCAGACGAGCATTTTTCCGCTGATGGAGATGGGCCGCAGGTGCTTATCTATCACACACACAGCAGCGAAAGCTACACGCCGGATGCCGCTTTTCCGTATACACCGACCGAGACCGAGCGCACGACCGATACCAATTACAATGTAGTGCGCGTCGGTGACGAGCTGCAGAAGGTCCTCGAGAACAACGGCATTGAGGCCGTACATATCCGCGAAATTTTCGATTCGCCCGTGTACACCGGCGCGTATGACCGCTCGCTTGCCGTGGTTGAGGACACGCTGGCAGAATATCCATCCATCACAACCGTCATTGATGTGCACCGCGACTCGATCCTGACCGATGACGGCCGCGCCTACAAGACCTCCTGCACGATAAACGGCGAGGAAACTGCACAGCTTATGCTTGTGGTCGGCACAGATGACGGCGGCCTGTATCACCCGGACTGGCAGGAGAACCTGAAGCGTGCAGCATCGCTGCAGTACCGGCTCAACCGCACCTATCCGACGCTCATGCGTCCGCTTAATCTGCGGACCCAGCGTTTTAATCAGCATGCAACGCACAGCGCGTTTCTGGTGGAGGTAGGTTCGTCGGGCAATACGATGACAGAAGCGCTGAAGGGAATCAGATTATTTGGCGAGGTTCTTTCGGCCGAATTGACCACTTGACCGCAGGGCGGAATGAGGTCACCCCGCCCTACAAGATAACTTTCCGAATAATTTTTATCATAGTGCGCACCCTAACTCGGGGTGAAACTATGGAAACGATCACATTTACCGCCGATCTGGAACGAAACATCCGCATGATGCAGGAGCTGTTCCGGAACGACGATACGCTTATCATACGGCGTGCCATCGGTCAAAACGGACTGCGCTGTGCGCTGTTTTTCTTTGACGGCATGGTAAATTCCCTTGCCATCAACCAGAGCCTTGTGCGGCCGATCCTGCGCTGTGAGCAGCCGCGGCTTTCCGCCGATATACTCGCCGCCGCTGTGCTCCAGGCCGACGAATGCCGCGTGGAAACCGATATGAACAAGGTATTTGCCGCCTTTCTCTACGGCGACGCCATTGTACTGACTGACGGCGATGCACGTCCGGTTCTCGTCAACACCAAGGGCTTCGACAAGCGCAGCACCGCCGAGCCGGAAAACGAGCGCGTGCTTTCCGGCCCGCGAGAGGGCTTCACCGAGTGCTTTATGCCCAATCTGGCGCTCATCCGCCGCCGCGTGAACGACCCTCGGCTGAAATTCCGGTTTATGCGCGTCGGCAGCCGCACGAACACCAACGTGTGCCTGTGCTATATCGCCGGACTGTGTGAAAACAGTCTGGTTGAGCGTCTGGAAACGCGTCTGACCGCGCTCGATATCGACAGTGTGCTCGACTCCAACTATCTTGCCGAGCGCATCCGCGACCACCGCTGGTCGCCGTTTCCGACACTCGGCACGACCGAACGGCCGGACGTTGCCGCTTCCCGTATGCTGGAGGGTCGGTGCGTCATTGTCGTGGACGGCAGTCCGGTAGCGCTCACAGCGCCGTTTCTGTTTCAGGAGTGCTTTCAGTCCAACGACGACTACTATATCAGCTTTCTGCAGGCGAATCTTTCGCGCATCCTGCGTGTCATCGGATTTGTATTCACGATCACGTTTCCCGCCATGTACGCCGCACTCATGCTCTATCACCGAGAATTAGTGCCCGCGCGGCTGCTGTTCGCTGTCTCCGCCGCACAGCGCGGCGTTCCCCTTCCCATCGGTTGGGAGATTCTCCTGATGCTGTTCGTGCTCGAGGCGCTCAAGGAAGCCGGAGCGCGAACGCCCGGTGCCATGGGACAGACGATGAGCATTGTCGGCGGTCTGGTGCTCGGTGACGCGGCAGTTTCCGCGCGATTTGCCGCCGCACCGACCGTTATCGTAGTCGCTATCGCGGGTGTCACCGGTCTGATGGTGCCCAAGCTGCAGACTGCTGCCCTGTGGCTTCGCTTCGTGCTGCTCGCTGCTGCAGCCTCCTGGGGACTGTATGGCGTTGGTCTTGCACTCGGATTAACACTCGCAGCACTGTGCCGCATGCACTCGTGCTCGGTACCGTATCTGCTCAATCTGGTGCCGCGCATCTCTGCCGAGCACGAGGACACCTGGCTTCGCTATCCATGGTTTTTCATGCGCTGCGACCGCTTTGCCGTCAAACGCCCGTCGAAGGAGGAACGCCCGTGAATCTGCTCAGATTCCTGCCGCTGCTGCTGTTGCTGTGCGGCTGTGCGAGAGAGGTTTCGCCGGTATCCGCGCTTGCGCTCGACTGCAAAAACGGTGTGTACTGCCTGACCGCCGAGGTTGTGCGGCAGGAATCGCCGGACGACACCGCCGCACCGGCTTACCTGTCCGCCACCGGAACCGATGTAACGGACGCACTGCGCAACCTGCGCAGTATCCTGCCGGGCGACCTGTATTTGAGCCATGCACAGGTGCTGCTTTTAAGCGAGGATGCGGTTTCCGAGAGCATTCTTCCGCTGGCGGACTATCTTTGCCGTGAAAACGATGTGCGGCTCAGCCTGCGGGCAGCCGTCGTGCGGGACGGCTCTGCCGCCGAGCTGCTGGAGAACGACAACGAGGTGTACGCGCTCAGCGAGCTGCTTGACCGCTCCGCGCAGGACGGCATTCTGCCGGATATGCCGCTGTACCGCGTCACCGATGTGCTGCACGCAGACGGCACGGCCATTCTTCCGGCCTTGCGCGTGGATGCGTTCGGACAGACAGCACCGGCAGGCACGGCAGTGTTCAAAAACGAACGGCTGAACTGCTTTTTAGACGGTGAGATCGGCGGTGGCGCCTATGCGTGAGCGGCTGTTTCCGCGGTGGTGTACGGCGCTGTTTGCCCTGCTGCCGATGAGCGAATTACTGTATCTTCCCGCCGACGGGCAGAGCGTGTACGCCGCTGCACTCGCGTGTACGGTCTGTGCACTGGCCGGTATCGGAGCAGCAAGGCTGTCCGACCGTATTCGGCATTCGGCTCCTGCACAATGGGTGCTCGCCCTGACCTCGCTGTTTCCGCTGCTTGCATCCATCGCCCGCATGAGCATTTTCCTGCAGAAGACCGTGTTCACCGGACGCTCATGCGGCAGCACAGTTGTGCTGCTGACAGTCTGCATCCTGTTCATGGCATCAATGGGGCTCAACCGCTGTGCCATGTGGGCACTGCCGATTGCGTGGCTTGCCGGTACGGTACTCCTGCTCTCCGGCGTGCTGACATTCACACAGCTTACGCCTGCCAGCTTTTCCGCACCGACAGCGGCATTGCTGCCGCAATTCCGGCATATTCTGTACTCCCTGCTGCCGGCATCGGTCGTACTGGCGTTTTCTCTGCCGGAGACCAGGCTGTCCGCAAGCGTGTCGCGCGGACTCAGCGCAGGCGGTGCATTGCTCGCACTCCTGCTGCTGCGCACAGTGCTACTGCTTGGAGCTAACACCGCTGCCCTACTCCCCTATCCGGCGTTCACTGCCGCCGGACTGGCTGCCATCGGCAATTTTGCCCGACACGGCGAGGTATTCTTCGCAGTGCCGCTCCTCCTGTGTGAGGTTGGCCGATGCGCCGCACTTGTCTGCGCGCTGCTGTATCCGTTCACACGCACCTGCGGCGTTTTGCACCTGCGCCGACCGCAATAGGATTTGGGCAACACCGCACAATTAAAACTGCGGTTCCTTGCGCAGGCTCCGGTCGCGCTGCCGCGGCGCTTTGCGCAAATCGCTCTTGTTCAATTATGCGGTATTGCCCTTGTTTTCCTCTCCCAATTCTGCTATAATGCAAACAGCAGAGCAAAGGAGATTACGGCATGAATATTCAGATTTTCGGTAAAAACAAGTGTTTTGATACCAAAAAAGCGCAGCGATGGTTCAAGGAGCGCGGCATTAAATTCCAGATGATCGACCTTGCGCAAAAGGGCATGTCCAAGGGTGAACTGGACAGCGTGCTGAAGGCTGTCGGCGGACTGGACAACCTGCTCGACCAGAAAAGCAAGAGTTATGCGTCGCTTGCCTACCTCGCCTACGACGAGGACAAGAAGGAAAAGCTGCTCGAGGACGGCACGCTGATGAAAACGCCAATTGTCCGCAACGGCCGTCAGGCAACTGTCGGCTACCAGCCCGATGTTTGGGAGCAGTGGGAATAACTTCTCCAAAGCCGTTCTATGCCTCAGAACGGCTTTTTCCGTGTCCGTTGTCCGCTTTAGCGCCTTGTATAAAATATTTTTAGGAAAATGCTGTCATTTCGCAAAATATACCCTCTTTCTGTATCTGCTGTCTGATAAACTATGTTCGATAATAAGAAGCGGCATTGATTTATGCTTCTGATTTCATGCGAAAGTGAGGGAGAGCTCATGAAGAGAAAAGGCAAGCGTTTTCTTGTTCTGCTGACCACCGCCAGCCTGAGTCTGAATATGCTCGGCATCAGCGCTTTTGCAGCAGAAGATTCTCCGGAGACGGACGCTGCTTTCGTTTCAGAGATCTCAAAGAACGAGACTGATTCATCTGTAAACCGTCCGGATTCCGAGGTTCCGGAGATTTCCTATGAGCCGATCATTATCGACATTCCCGATGGACCGATTCCGGCCGGTGAAACCTGCGATAACGAGGTTTCGGCTACTGATATTGCAGAGAACGATATCCCAACGTCTGACAGCTTCAAGGTGCACTTGTCTGACGGCTCATCCAAGCTGTGGATAAGCGTAGGGGTTGTCTCCGGTGCAGGCGTGATTTTCACTGCCATGTGCCAAAAAGGCAACGAGAACCGGTAAAAACAATAAACGCCCACTCATTTTTGAGCGGGCGTCTTTTCGTCTCACAGGCATAGCATAAAAACAGCTCAGGCATTGCTGAGCTGTTTTTATGCGCTTTATGCAGTTAGTTCTTGAGGCTCTGAATCGGAGCCGGAATACGGCCTCCGCGGTTAATGAACTTCGCGGGAGAACCGGTCTTGATCGGCATGATCGGAGCCGAGCCAAGCAGACCGCCGAACTCGACCATATCACCGACTCCCTTGCCGATGGCCGGGATAACACGGACAGCAGTGGTCTTGGTGTTGACAACGCCGATTGCGATCTCGTCCGCGATCAGGCCGGAGATGACCTCAGCAGTGGTGTCACCCGGAACAGCAACCATGTCGATACCAACCGAGCATACCGCAGTCATTGCTTCGAGCTTCTCAAGGGTCAGTGCGCCTGCCTGAGCCGCCGCAATCATGCCCTCGTCCTCGGAAACCGGAATGAATGCGCCGGACAGACCGCCGACACTCGAGGATGCCATAACGCCGCCCTTCTTAACGGCATCATTCAGCATCGCGAGGATTGCGGTCGTGCCGCAGCCGCCGCAGACCTCCAGACCAACTTCCTCCAGAATACGCGCAACCGAGTCACCGATCGCCGGCGTCGGTGCGAGAGACAGGTCAACGATGCCGAACGGCACACCCAGGCGCTGGCTTGCCAGTGCGCCGACCAGCTGGCCCATACGGGTGATCTTGAACGCAGTTTTCTTGATCACGTCAGCTACCTCGCCGATGGAGCAGTCACCTGCGCGGCGAATTGCGGACTGCACAACGCCCGGACCGGAAACGCCAACGTTGATAACGGTCTCCGGTTCACCGATGCCGTGGAACGCACCGGCCATGAACGGGTTATCGTCTACCGCGTTGGCAAAAACGACCAGCTTGGAGCAGCCCATGGAATCATTGTCCTTGGTCAGTTCTGCGGTCTGCTTGATGATGCGGCCCATCAGACCGATGGCATCCAGATTGACGCCCGCCTTGGTGGACGCAACGTTGACCGACGAGCAGACCAGATTGGTCTCCGCCATTGCCTCCGGAATGGAGTTGATCAGGATTTCATCGCCCTTGGCAAAACCCTTCTGCACCAGAGCCGAGAAGCCGCCGACGAAGTTGACGCCAGTGGTCGCAGCGGCACGGTCAAGCGCCTTGGCCAGCGGTACATAGCTGTTTGCCGAGGAGGTCGCACCGACCATGGCGATCGGCGTTACCGAAATACGCTTGTTGATGATCGGGATACCAAGCTCGCGCTCAATCTGCTCGCCGGTGGCAACCAGCTTTTCCGCGCGGCGCGTTACCTTGTCGTATACCTTGTCTGCCAGCACATTGATGTCGTCCGCTGCAAGGTCGCGCAGCGAAATGCCCATCGTGATGGTACGAATGTCGAGGTGCTCCTCCTCGATCATCTTAATGGTTTCCAGAATATCTTTCGTGTTGATCATAGACATTTAACTAAACCTCCTGAAAAATTGAGAGTTGAGAATCGGTTACCTGCTCTCGATTCCGTCAATTTGTCAGATTTTGTGCATTGCGTCGAAGATGTCCTCGTGCATGGTGTGAATCTTCATGCCGAGTTCCTCACCATCCTTGTCAAGCAGGTCGATGAGCGTGTTGAAGTCTACGGTGCACTTGTCGATGTTTACCAGCATAACCATTGCAAATACATCTTCCATGACGTTCTGCGAAATGTCGATGATGTTGACCTGCTGCTCATAGAGCGTGTTCGAAATCTTGGCGATGATACCGGTACGGTCCTTGCCTGTTACTGTGATTACTGCGCGCATAGTGATTCCTCCATTTTTGCGTATATGTTAATTTATCACAAACAAATGAATAATGGAAAATTGAGAATCCGTCGTTCTCAATTATTCTCCGGCTTCCACCACAGCATTGATAATGCTGTTGGAAACCAGAAACCCCTGTTCGGTGAGATACCACCGTGTTCCCTCGTGAGCGGCAAGACCGTGCTTTTCCAGCATGCAGAATACCTGCTCGTAAGGAGCCGTACTGACATGGTATCGGTTTTCGAGATCGTGCATATCCGCACCGTCCGAGGTACGCAGACGCACCATCAGGTATTCGCCCTGCCGCCGGAAGTCCGAGACCTCCTCCTCGTCCTGCGGGATGCTCTCACCGCTGATATAAGCCCTGATATCCCGGGCAAACGCGAACCGGCGGCCATTCAGGAAAGAATGGGCGCCCGGTCCCAGTCCGAGATAGTCGGAAAGATCCCAGTATTTGAAATTATGCCGGGAACGAAAACCCGGTTTTGCGAAATTTGATATTTCATAGTGCTCGAAGCCGTTCCTGCAGAGCAGTCTGCACATGGCAAGATAGGTATCTGCCTGCGTGTCGTCATCCGGCAGAACCGGATTTTCACGTCCCATCGGTGTTGCAGGCTCCAGTTTGAGTCCGTAGCACGACAAATGCTGCGGATTCAACGTCAAACACTGCGTTACCGAGTCGAGAAACTGCGCCTGCGTCTGGTCCGGCAGGCCGTACATCAAGTCAAGGCTGATGTTGGTAAAGCCGCACTGCCGTGCGAGTTCTACGGCTGCCTGTGCCTGCGCAAAGTCGTGGATACGGCCGATGCGTTTAAGCTCGGTGTCGTGCGCCGCCTGCACGCCAAACGAGAGCCGGTTGACGCCGTGCTTATGCATGGCCTCCAGCACCGCTTGATCCGTGCTCTCCGGATTGCATTCCACCGTGATTTCGGCGTTTTCCGCAATTGCAAAGCATGCCCCGACCGCCTGTAAAATCTCGCTGAGATAGCCTGCGCCAAGGCAGGTCGGCGTGCCGCCGCCGATGTACACGGTATCGACCGTGTAACCGGAACAGCGTTCGCCGTACGCCTTTATATCACGAATCAGCGCCGCCGTGTAATCGGCTTTGAGTGACGCATCCGTGATCGAATAAAAATCGCAGTACGCGCACTTTTTCACGCAGAACGGGATGTGCAGGTAGAGGCCGAGCGGCTTGCCGCCTGTTGCAGCGTTAGTTTTCTTCATCGAGTTTAAGCACAGCCATAAAAGCCTCGGTCGGCAGCTGAACCGTGCCGAGCGCACGCATCTTCTTCTTGCCTTCCTTCTGCTTTTCGAGCAGCTTCTTCTTACGCGTGATATCGCCGCCGTAGCACTTAGCCAGTACGTCCTTGCGAAGCGCCTTGACGGTTTCACGAGCGATGACCTTGCCGCCGATGGCTGCCTGGATCGGCACCTCAAACAGCTGACGCGGGATATTCTCCTTCAGCTTTTCGCAGATACGGCGGGCACGGCCGTAGGCCTTGTCGCGGTGCGCGATAAAGGACAGCGCGTCCACCTGATCGCCGTTGAGCAGCATATCGACCTTGACAAGATCGCTCTTGCGATAGTCGATAAATTCATAATCGAGCGATGCATAACCCTTGGTACGAGCCTTGAGCGCGTCGAAAAAGTCATAAATAATCTCACCGGTCGGCATTTCGTAATGCAGCTCGACCAAATTGGAGTCCAGATACTGCATATCCTTAAAAATGCCGCGGCGGTCCTGGCACATCGGCATGATGTTGCCGACAAACTCCTGCGGCGTCATGATGGACGCCTTGACATACGGCTCGCGAGCCTCCTCGATAACATCCGGACTCGGATAATCGTGCGGATTATCGCAGCGCTGCACGGTGCCGTCGGTCTTGCTGACCTCATAGATAACGCTCGGCAACGTGGTAACAAGGTCGAGGTCGAACTCGCGTTCGAGACGCTCCTGAATGATCTCCATGTGCAGCATACCGAGGAAGCCGCAGCGGAAGCCGAAGCCGAGTGCGACCGAGCTTTCCGGCTCAAACGACAGCGCTGCGTCATTGAGCTGCAGTTTTTCAAGTGCGTCACGCAGGTCGGGATACTTGGAGCCGTCCTCGGTGTAAATACCGCAGAATACCATCGGACGTGCCGGGCGATAGCCGGGCAGCGCCTCCGGCGTCGGATTTTCCACACCGGTAACGGTATCGCCGACACGAGTGTCGGATACCTTTTTAATAGAGGCGGTAAAGTAGCCTACCTCACCGGCACACAGCTCCTGCTGCGGAGACAGACCGAGCGGCAGCATATAGCCGCACTCAAGCACCTGAAATTCGGCACCGGTGGCCATCATTTTGACCTTCATGCCCGGGCAGATCTTGCCGTCAAGCAGGCGCATGTAAACGACAACGCCCTTGTACGGGTCATACTGGCTGTCGAACACGAGCGCACGCAGCGGCGCATCCGCATCGCCCTCCGGCGCCGGAATATCAGTGACGATACGCTCGAGCACCTCGTGAATGTTGATATTCATTTTTGCGGAAATTTCGGGCGAGTCCTCTGCCGGAATGCCGATGATATCCTCGATCTCCTTCTTGACGCGCGGCGCGTCTGCCGCCGGCAGGTCGATCTTGTTGATGACCGGCACGACCTCCAGACCGGCGTCAATGGCAAGATAGGTGTTGCCGAGCGTCTGCGCCTCAATACCCTGTGCCGCATCAACAACCAGAAGCGCACCCTCACACGCCGCCAGAGAACGCGAAACCTCATAGTTGAAGTCCACATGTCCCGGGGTGTCGATCAGATTCATTTCGTAGGTCTTGCCGTTGTCCGCGGTATATTCCATGCGGACAGCACGCGCCTTGATGGTAATGCCGCGCTCGCGCTCAAGCTCCATATTGTCGAGTAGCTGCTCCTCCATTTCACGCACGGAAACGGCCTTGCACTGCTCCAGCAGACGGTCTGCCAGCGTAGATTTGCCGTGGTCAATATGCGCAATGATGGAGAAATTGCGAATTTGCTCGCGATTTTTCACGTCGAAAGCTCCTTATCTGTAAACTGTAAAGCGAACAAGGTAATACCGCATAATGGAACAAGTGTGATTTGCGAGTAAATTTCGTGTACTGACTATACACAGTTTTGCGGTAATACTTGCTGTATTACCGTGAAACCGGAACGAAGTCAGGGCGCAAAATTTCCGCAAAGCACCGCAGCTTTCATTGTGCGGTGTTACCTCAAATATAGGCTCATTATAGCATATTTGACGGGGTGTCACAAGCGTTCTTTCGCAGTTTGCGTTTGTTTCTCTGCTGCAAACGTGAATTTTGTATTTTTTCATAAATTTCATTTTCTGATAAAGGGAATTTCATGCAAAGCGGTTATTGCACTATCATGGTGAAGCGGTAAACCGACAAAGAATTAACAGTGGCTGGCGGTTTGGGTAAAACAAAAAGCACCGAATACATCGGTGCTTTTTTGATTTAGAGCGGCTGACGAGGCTCAAACTCGCATCCACACCCCGACCTCTGATTTTATGAAAGTGGAGGAAGTGAGTGTGCTGCGGATAAAAAAAACACCGAATTACATCGGTGTCCTTTGATTTGGAGCGGCTGACGAGGCTCGAACTCGCATCCACACCCCGCAAAAGCCGCAGGCTTTCACGGGGACCCCGACCTCTGATTTTACGAAGGTGGAGGAAGCGAGTGTGCTACGGATAAAAGAAAAACACCGAATTACATCGGTGTCCTTTGATTTGGAGCGGCTGACGAGGCTCGA